>JGI24021J15306_10000005_pt1 | contig 75984 bp, 51 predicted proteins | sample Ectturendosymbi1_FD_15306 | JGI IMG/M metagenome (IMG submission 15306)
AGGCAAATCCTGTAGTTAACTTGCTTGTTAACTCAAGGGGTTGAAGTTCCTTGCGTGTTGTGTTCTCCCAGAAAAGAAACTTTACGGCAGGGGTCACGAACGTGGTGCCCGCGGGCACCAGGTCGCCCGCAAGGACCATGTAGGTTGCCCGCTGGCCTGTTATAAAAATAACATTAGCATGATCATTGTCTTTACCAAAAATAAAATAATGGAAGGTAAATTGAGCAAAATTTTTATTTCAGAAGTGTGTAATACACACTTGTATCAAACTAGTAGCCTTCCGCATTAATCGGTACACAAGAAGTAGCTCGCGGTTTCAAAAAGTTTGGTGACCACTGCTTTACGGTAATTGCTTTACTGATGCAAACAGATACACGACTTCGATGACGCAACGCAATGTTTCAAAAGCGACGGTTCCGGATCGTACGGTCTGACTCCCTAAACCTGCCTGTGTTATCGTTGCTGTGCGCTTGAACAAGGCACTTAAAGATGCGCACTCAAAGGAGCTAAGCAATGTGCACGTCCGTGCTGCCCGCTTCTAAAACTCCTGTTAATAAAAAAAACTATCATCTTAACACCCTGCACCTCCACCTAGCGCAAACTCGAAAACGAACAAAGAAGGAGTTACCGAATTCTAATATCAAGCTGTTGAACTACCGACATCCGATTGTTCGATTCTTACAGAAAATGAGGGCTTGGTCCAGATCACAGTCAATATAACTAATCACGACTTTGGTCCAGATTACAAACTACACTAGTCCAAATTNCACAGATCACCCCCAAGTGAATNTGCATTGCATTGAAAATTTTTTAACCGTTCACGANTTTTGAGCAACTTGCGCTTGCCCTGAAAAAACAGAGTTGCCCTGAAATTGTTCACTGTATTGAATATACTTTTTACATTCAGGATTTTTAACAACTTGCGCTTGCCTTGAAAACAGAGTTTGCCCCTAAGTTTTTCACTGTATTGAATATACTTTTTACTAATCAGGAGTTTTGAGCAACTTTGCGCTTGCCACGTATAAAAAGTTGCCCTAAATTCACTGTATTGAATATATTTTTTACATTCAGGATTTTTAACAACTTGCGCTTGCCTTGAAAACAGAGTTTGCCCCTAAGTTTTTCACTGTATTGAATATACTTTTTACTAATCAGGAGTTTTGAGCAACTTTGCGCTTGCCACGTATAAAAAGTTGCCCTAAATTCACTGTATTGAATATATTTTTTACATTCAGGATTTTTGAGCAACTTGCGCTTGCCCTGAAAACAGAGTTGCCCTGGAATTTTTCACTGTATTGAAATATCTTTTGTCATTCGGGATTTTTGAGCAAATTGTGCTTGCCCTGAAAACAGAGTTTGCCCTGAAAATTTTCAAGCCCGGGGTGGCGGCGATCCCCCGCCTCGTACGCCTATGCTTGCAAGGCCCTGGCGAACTTTCCGTTTGCTTTGTGTTATATTTAAAGCTTGTAGTTCGTTAGTTTTTGTCCAATTGCGGTCGCTCTTTTGCAGATAATCAGTACCTTCGCACTTACGCTTTTTTCTTTCTTTGATAAAGTTTGCAGGTGGGGAAATGACCCGTGAGCCATCTTTACTGTCACATTGCTGAAGGTTAAAATAGTCCTTCTAGTTCTTGCTCGATGCATTCCAGTGCGTTCATGATAACATTCGCATCACAGAGTCAGTGGCTTTGCTGGGGCGAGCGCATTACAAAAAGTGTGGCGCAACGTCATCTGATGTTTCGCTACAGGGGAAGAACCATCGGTTGGAGATCACAGAGTTTTGTGAAAGTGATCGAGGCCGCTACACAGCGGTTTGTGTTGGAATGAACGTTGAGACCTCTGCCATCATTGAACTTGCCTTGCCTCCTCTACTTAAGACCGAGAAGGACTCCATAACTTTAGTTGCGGGTGCACCGGCGGTGTTGAGTGCTTCTTACAAAGGATTTCCGAAGCCTAGTATTTCGTGGTACAAGGTATGATCTGAACTGTGTAGGCAAAATGTTTTGCGCAGAAATTGAACTAAAATCAGTGGAGCGATGATTAAAGTCTTTGCTGTGTTTAGGCAGATTCGTTTTTAGTGTTTGTAAGCAACTTATAACCTTTCCATTTTCTTTAATTGCTTAAATATAGCGAAAAAGTATTCTTGTGGTTTCAGTCCGTGTGAACGCAGGGAACATTTACTCAATTGTTTTTGAAGGAGAAAGATGATTCTCTTGTTGCAATTGCCAAGGAACTTGTGTCGAGCACTGACAACACCACTTCTCTCAAACTGGACAAGCCGCTCAGGCCGGACAGTGGCCGATACAAAGTTATTGCCAAGAACAAATATGGCGAGGACTGTTGCTTCATTACAATCAGCGTGTTCGGTGAGTAGGTGCAGGCGTCATTTGCTTCCGGCTTTTTCGTTGCGCAGGTTTCGTCGGCGATTGTGACCGGGATGGCAACATATTATGGTGAAAAGGTAATAAGGCGCTTTCGGGAGGATATACTTGTTTTAAAAAATAAGCGGATATGACGCTGACCTGCAACCGGTGATGGGGGTGCAATTCGGGAGCTTCGCAGTTTGGAAAATTTGGAATGAAACTATAGTAACATTCAGTCATCATTATTCCCAGATCCACCCTGGCCACGAGTGGTGACGTCTGTCAGGGTTCCAGCTATGGATCAAATAGTCTCTTTATATGACAACCTGAGTTCTTCAGCCATGCAAAGCAATCAGCATAGGTGTGGGGGAACCGACAGGCAGATGGAGAGTATTTCTCCATTCCGGAAGCCCCTGCAGCTCAACCTGCGTATTGACCAAGTCTTTCCTTGGCACTCCCAAGGCTCGGGGGATACTGAATGCAGCCAACTGATTAATGGGAAACTCACTAAGCCTAACCATCGCTTGGGCCAACTTTGGAACTTTTTCAAAGCGATCATTATTTCTCGTAGAGGTTATGCCACGTGGACGNGCTCTCTACCAAGTATTTTTCCAACATTTCTCCAGTACTTCCAGAAGATTTCTGTTCTCGTTTTTTTCAAACGTCTTAGAAAAATATATGCTACGATATTTCACATGAAGCTTACTGACCAAACACTTACGTCTTCTAGTCAGTTTTTTTTCAGTGCGTTAATCTTTCGTCTTCTGTACGAAATCAATCTGAAAACTAATGTATCATTTTGTATTTTTACGCATGGGCATTGTTTTCTCATGTTGCATGCTCGTTTTATCCAGACTTTGAGTTATTATTGAGCTACTATTAACGAGTTAATATTAATGAACAATTTTAATGAGTTAATATTAATGATACTTTCTGCAGATCGCCCTTTCCCTCCTGTTAACCTAACCGTGAAAGACGTCACAGAGTCTGACGCAACTCTGATGTGGGAGGAGCCAGAGCAGGATGGGGGGACTCCCATTTGTAGCTTCTTAGTTGAGAAGAGGGAGGCGAAGCGGAAGATGTGGCAGACAGTGTGCCAAGCAACTGAGGACACAGAGATCAAGGTAATCGCGTTGATGCTCAGTTTCTAACTTGTACATAGACATTTCACAACGAATGGCAGCAAATCTTTATTTCCACCGAGATCAAAATCGCAAACTCACGCTGCCATGCAGGACAAGAAGCGAATGTTTGCAAAATGTTTTCTCCAGATGTTTACGTTTATTCATGAATGTAAACGTGCCTTGTTTTTTGTTAAAACGTTGAATTTCATTTGTTATTTTGTGCTTTGCAACAATAACGTTTTGCAGGTCGAAAATTTGACAAAAGGATCATCCTATCTTTTCCGTGTGTCATGCCAAAACAAAGTTGGCATGTCTCTTCCTGCAGAGTTGCATTCACCCATCATCGCCAAGCCTCAGTTCGGTTGGTCATCTTCAATGCTTATACTTAATATATCGTTTCGTATTGATGTCAACCTCCTGCAATTTTGATGATCATTACAGAAGCACCGGGAGAGCCGCAGAACCTATCTTTGTTGCTTGTACGTAAACACCACGTGACTCTTTCATGGAGTCCTCCATTCTTTGATGGCGGAAGCCCGATATTACTGTATGTCGCAGAGTTACGAGACAAATTAAGCACAACGTAAGTATTAAGTCTTTTAAAATCTGTGAAGAGGTTTTGCTTTTAACTTCCGCACTACTTATTCAACGAAACTTTAGGTGGAGTCGGTGTGCTGTTGTTGAAAGCAACGTGCTGCAATGCACTGTCAACGAACCAGAAGTTACGGAAGGAAAGGAATACTATTTTCGAGTATCTGCTGAAAATGCATCTGGCGTGGGAAAACCGAGCTTGTCTACGCCTTTGACAAAACTAGAGAACCCACTGGGTAGGTTACTCAGATGGTTAAGCTTGTTTACGAGCTGCTCGTCCATAGTATAGAATTGCAAAAATTTCTCAAGTTCAAAGGGCGTACGTACTGATTTGACAAAAGAAAAATCTGCTGTAAATATTCGGAGAAAAATAGACAAAAAATTAAAATAAAATAACTAGGCTGTGCATTCACTTGCATTCATGAGTGCATTTGTTCCATGAGATCACACAGAGAACAACGTAACATTGCTGATAAGAAAAAATAGGCTGCTTTTGTTTCTGTGCGTAACTTGTGCTGCAACAGTTGAAATGATATGAAGTACAAAGCTTTGAAGAATCCACAAAAGTTGTTTTCGCGACATAAAACTAAGAAGCATCACTTTTCAATTTTTGCATAAAATTTTCACGAAAGAATGTTGATTTTTTAATGTAAGCGCATGTGACATAATCAGTTCGAAATCAAAAGTTCAAATGCTGCACCGTTTCATGTAAAATATTCGTGTTGCTACGCATCGCTGCACCATAAAGAAAATATCTTCGGCAAGATGCCGTCCAATCTTTTAAATGTTTAAGCTTACAAAGCCTTGTCAGCATTTTTGCGGTTTTCTGATAAAAAAACGACTGAATTTGCTGCTAAAATGCAAATAAACTGTTTTTAAGACAACGTTTGAAAAAATCCTCTATTATTTTCAAGAACCCCCATCTCATCCGCGCAATCTGAAGTATGATCACGTGACAAACCACTCGATCGAACTTTTCTGGGAGACTCCCTCAGAAGATGGTGGTTCCCCGATTAATTGCTACATGGTAGAAATGTTTAATAAATCTGATGAAAGCGGGTTATGGATGGAGACTGGGAGGCTGGAAGCGAAGGAAGAACTGACATTCGTCGTAAATGGTTTGGATGAAGGACAGGAATATGCTTATCGAGTCAAGGCTTGTAACAGGATTGGCGAAAGCAAACCTTCTGATTCAACGCCTTACGTCGTTGCCAAAAATCAGACTCGTACGTGTGTGCCGGAATGCTTGTAAAGTGTCGTTTTAACTGGCTGAAGTTTTGTGACGATATTGCATAAATCTTTTAATTAATACTCAACACGTTTTCAACGTGATCTTTTTATTGATGAAAGGATGTTACTTTTCCTTATGATCAAGCATACGTTGAAATCAATTAAATGCTACTATTTAATAATTAAAAGCAGAGACTAATCTTGCTTGTAAAACGTTTTCTTGTTAATATTCACAGAAGCTCCGGGCTTCGATTTACAGGACAATGAGAAGGAAATTTTTGTTGTTGAACCACATCCGTTCTGCATATTAGTCCCCATCAGCGGGTTGCCAGCACCTACTGTTTCATGGGTTCGAATGCGGGACAGTTACTGTTTCAATGATGACCAAGACCGCATAAAAACTGAGCAAAGATCAACTTATGCGAAAATGTCCGTTTCTCAAAGCGTTCGAAAATTGGACACTGGAACTTACAAGTTGCTGTTGCGAAATGACCTAGGATCTGCTGAGTGTGTTTTTACAGTAATTGTCTGTGGTGAGTCGTCTGTTTTCTTGTAAAGACTACCTGTTTGTGACTTTACTTGAATTAACAAGCAGTTGTATTGTTTTTCAGCAATAAACACCGACTTTCCGGGCAACTAACGCCGGGGTGTGCTAATTTAATCATATTTCATTATTTCACCATGCATGCGCTTCACAAAGTCACTTTGGCATCGCGGCTGTTTGCTACTAACTACCGAAGCTAATCATGTGCAATGTACAGGGAAGCCAGGGCCTGTGAAAGATCCAACAGTTTCGGAAATAACTTCCAGCAGTTGTTACATTTCGTGGGAAATACCAGAAGATGATGGAGGTTCAGAAATTACGACGTATGTTGTTGAAAGAAAAGAGGAGGGACGTAAGGCTTGGATAAAGGTGACTGACCGTCATAGCTGGGATTGCTCGTTCAACTCATGATGTTTTTTCCGATGTAATGGAATCTCTTTGTTCAGATGCTTGGTTCAAGTGAAGCTGCCGAGTGTAGTGTAACGGATATGCAGAAGGGAAAATCATATAGATACAGAATTTGTGCACAAAACCAGCATGGAAAAGGTCCATACGTAGACCTACCTGATCCTGTACTGGCCAACGATCCCCCTACAGTTCCCGATTGTCCTCGAAGTCTCACATATTCGAATGTCAAGAAAGACTCAGTGTGCCTAAGCTGGGCCCTTCCCTCCAGTGATGGTGGTGAGCCGATCACAGGTGAGCATTGTTTCCTTCCCTGTTACCATCTCTTATGGTTACTCGTGGCTGTAATAAGAAACCTTTGTCATTGTTTTGCTGTGCATTCTTGGAAACTGTATTGCGACTTGCACGCAGCACCAGTCTGTGAAACGGTGGCAGCGAAGTAATCAAAGGTTCGTTCGCGAAAAATGCCGGTGTGGTTATAGTAACGCGAATTTGTTTGGGAGATTCGCGTCGTGAGACAGATGACGTTTCTTTTGAGTTGCTTGTGACTTTGTTTTGCAAAAGACCGTCTTGAGGTTTCGTCGCAGGCTCACATGAAAAACGGCTGTTGTAATTCTCTTGTTCTGCCCTCTTAAAAACCTTTTGTCTTTTTCCTTGATTATCACTTGTTGCGCAACAATAAAAAATCCTGAACTCTTTTGTTTCGTCTCTTGGGTTTCTTAATACGGATGAATATGCCGCGCATACTGCAAACGTGTGTTCGTCTTCACTTATCATGATCATGATGTAAGTTTGATTGTTTATTCCTTTGTTCAGGTTATATCGTTGAGAAACGACCTGAAGGCAAACAAGCTCAGTTTGAACCTGACAATAAAAGTCCCTGCGTGGAGCTCCGCCACACTGTCCGGAACCTCCCCACTGATACGAAGTGGTGTTTCCGTGTGAGGGCGCTAAACAGACTGGGCGAGGGAGAGCCTTGCCAGGCAACCGAACCTATCTTGATCCAATCGGACGAAGGTTTGTAACAAATGAGTGTTTTTCTTGTAAACAGGAAGGTCAGGTCTCATGAATAAATTTTGTTTGTTTTTTAAAACGTTTCTTTCACAATTGTAAAAGTCGAAACGACAAACCCCAAATAATGTGTAAATGTTTGATTTTTCCAAAAACTAATTTTTTGAGGGAAGCAAAGTGCTACATTTTGCGAAAGATATGCTTTCCATTCCAGCATCAAGTTAAACATTGATTTTTTCAAGCATTTCGAAATTTCGGCATTTACTGTTTGCGTTATTTTAGCTGCCCCCACAGTTGAGTTGGACAGATCGGTCGCTGACGGCGTCTCAGTCAAAGCCGGTTCAACGGTTGAAATTCCTGCTGACGTCACTGGTCGACCTTTCCCGAGTACAAGATGGAAGCGCGATGACGTCATACTTCTGCCAGACCAGCGGATTACTGTGGACCTTGTGGATGGCGTATCTACACTTAGAATCCTTGTGGTATGCTGTTTGATTATTAGGCCAAACAAAAGAAATACATTCCGCAGAATCAGTGCAAAAATTTATTGAAAATTAATAAACATAATAAGAAACTGCTCTTTTCTTTTTGTTCAGGCGATGTTTAACGAAACTTATATCTGCATCGTGCGGAGTTGGTGCTTTTCGATAATTTGTGTTTCTGCGGTTTCGTTACTTCGCTCTTATTTTTGAAATCTCAGCATTCACAGGAANATTTTGTTAACAGGCAATGTGTAACAGCCCANTGCTTGGAGAGGGGGGGTCAAACATCCACCGTANCAGTAAAAGAAAGGTTTCTCTTGAGTCGATGTCAATTTTTTCAAAACCTCTAAGTTAAGCTAAACGCTGCATGTTTTCAAAACGGCATCAATTTTGTTTTTGATAAAGGCTTTGTTTCACTTTATATGGATGTCTTACCTTGGGATGAAACTTTTACAGACAACGAGAATATGTTTCATTGCATTACTCACTTACAAATGGCTTGCTGTCAGTCACATAGGAATGTTTGTCGTATTTAAAACACTGGCTTAGTGCTTCATACCAGAAAAGTTGTCTGTTTTGAACGACTGTTATGTTTCAGAAATTTCAGTTAATTTGTAAAAATTTGTTACAGCCAAAGCGCGAAGATTCTGGAACATATACGATTTTTGCCCAAAACCAACATGGAAAAGCATCTGTAAACTGTCGCTTGGAAGTGATGGACAAACCGGGGAGACCAGCTTCTGTTGGTAAGAAGCAGATAGTGACGTTTGAAGACGTGAGCGATTTTTACTGATTTATTTATTCATTTGCCGTTTGTACGCAGATATTGATGACGTAACAAAGACCTCGTGCACTGTTCTGTGGAGGCCGCCAACTGACAATGGAGGGTCTGGGATTGTTCGGTATATTGTGGAACAGCGTGACACCACTCGACATGTTTGGGCCAAGTTAAGTGACAGTGTCAAATCTGATGCTACCAGGTTTGAGGTCACCAAGTTGATTGAAGGACGCGAGTATGAGTTCAGGGTAAGTCCCGCTGCTTTCAAAGCACATCATGAATTCGATATCAGCTTGACTGGAAATACTAAATGCGAACTGTGTTTTTTGAAAAGGTATTTGCTGAAAATCAAATCGGCCGAGGGGATGCACAAACCAGCTCCCCAGTTGTTGCCAAGTACCCCTTTGACCCACCTTCTCCTCCTAACGCTCCTGAGTGCCGGGATGTTACGAGAGATGAAATGACTGTCACCTGGGACGCGCCCATATGTGATGGAGGGGGGGAAGTGACCGGATATTATCTGGAAATGCGCGTTGAAGGCGCTAAAAACTGGATGCGAGTGATGAAGAAGCCTCTCAGTGCTGCAACGTTTTCATACCGAGTTACTGGTCTGACGAAAGATAAAGCGTACTGCTTCAGGTTTGTTTTATTTAAACTTTCAAATATATTTTTTCACTCTGTCGGCGGGGGGGCAATGACTTAAATGACAGCTACGGCCGTCGCTTCCTGTCCCTGTATTCCTGATAAAGTATTATGTGCTTGGTCGGGATGCAGAAATAAACTGAACTGTCTGCATTAAATGCCCCTTTGGTTGCAGAGTATTTGCTGAAAACTTGTCGGGCTGCAGTCCAGCCAGTGAGCCAAGCAATGCCGTCGCAGCACGTGACCCGGTAAAGCCACCGAGCAAACCTGGGAAGCCGAACGTGATGGAGGTAAAAACGATTTAGCGAGATTGATTGTTTTAAAAGAATTTAACGACGCAACAGCAGCAGATTCTAATATAAACTCGAGTGACGGGATACCCACCCATGAAAATCACTGCATTTTCGTTGTCTTTGTTTAGATCACAAAGTGCACTTGTCGCCTTCGATGGCGAGCTCCGGGAGCAGACGGGGGGAGCCCAGTGACTCGTTACATCATTCAAGTGCGCAAACGAAATGCAGGAGCTGACAAGTGGGACGACTTTGTTCCTTGGGAGATGAATGTCCCGGATGTTGAGCACGTTGTCGTAGATCTGATTCCGAACAAATTCGAGTACTCGTTCAGGTATATTAGTTAGTAACATGGTTGGCCGTAGCTTACGAGATCAACACCACGTTAGTTGGTGCAAGTAGTATTTGCTCATTTGTAATGTCAAATTCATATCTTAAATGTGTCAAAACGAAAAAGAACATTGATTGGCATGGCATTAACATTGCATTGCAGTATAGTTGTTTTAATACACATGTTTTACACGTAGTCACTGGTCTGATATTTTTTGACTTCTTCAGTTTTCTCCATAAAACTTTAGCTGAATTTACACCATATATACTTTATTATAATCATGGTAAATAGCTCCATTCACGTCCAATCACAGAGTCGTAGCTGAGAACATGGCCGGTTGTTCTGAACCCGGAGAAGAGTCAGAGCCTGTCCTGTGCAAACCAGTGATGAAGCCTCCGAGCGCTCCCCGGGACCTCAAGTCAGCTGGAACTACTGTGGCAAGCATAACACTGCAGTGGGTGCGTCCCGACGATGATGGTGGATCCAAGATTAAAACCTACGTGCTTGAGAAGAGAGAACTTAGACGAAAGACTTGGCAGCCTGCGGCTACAGTAAGTTAGGATTTTGAAAAAAACGTTTAAATGAAATTTTTGAGAATCAAAAAACGAATTGCTTTTTTTATTAGGACTTTCTGGGAGAAAGCTATGTTGTTGAAAACCTGACAGAAGGAAAATCGTATGAATTCCGCATTGCCGCAGTCAATGACGTTGGCACTAGTGGATATACGCAATCAGAGCCAATTGCCGCTGTCAGCATGTTCAGCCCACCTGACCCTCCAAGAAATGTTAGAATTGATGACATCACGCGACATGAAGTTTTGCTCTCGTGGAAAGAACCGGTTTTTAACGGTGGTGCTGACATCATCAGCTATGACGTCGAGAAAAAGGATTCTGTTGGACAACGTTGGTTGAATGTTGGAAAGACCGACAACCAGGAATGCCAGCTCAGGGTGAAAAACGCTAGCTCGCGATTTTTACAAAAGCGTAACAAATCGTGATTTGCTAATTTATAAACTTTCATTATCAGGTAAGGTCCGTGGTAGAAAACACTGAGTGCCAGTTCCGAGTGATTGCTGTGAACGAGGCAGGTGCTGGGGAACCAAGCGAACCAACAGAGTTGGTGTTCATCAGAGATCCATTGCGTAAGCGATCCTCTTAAATTGTTCTGGCTTCGTAATTAATTTTTGACACCTTTTTTTCCTGTTTCCTACATGTAGGTCCGCCAAGCGAACCACTGGAATTGAAGGTTGTGACAACCAGCCCAACCTCCATCACTCTGTCATGGACACTCCCGGCTTTGAACGGAGGCACTGACATCACTGGATATTACATTGAGAGATGTCTTGAAGGTGGCGAGGATTGGGTCAGATGCAATGCCACACCTTTTCCATCATTGGAAGGACAGGTAAGTGGAACTAAAGCGGACGTTACAAGACCTGAAGTGGAACATGCAACACTGTTGAATCGTTCTAGAAATAATAAAAAGATGGTGGCAAAAAACATGTAATTGCAAACGATTCATGAAATCAAATTTGACGCAGCAGGTAATTTGAAAACTGCGTTGAAACTTCAACTTTTGTGCAATGAAAATGCCCTTTGGCGACTTAAAATCTGTGGCCGTTTGAACCCTGCCAATAAAACACAGGAGAGGTCCACCCAGTGGCGTAGTCGGAAAAGAGCGCGGAGAGGTTGTCCTGGGTGAGGGCGCGTCTTTATTTCGACATTGGGCACCAACAGAGCAGCTCTTTTGCCGTTTTTCGTGAATTTCTCATGGAAAAAAATTCAAGTGATGATGACTTACCGCTGTATCTCTGTTTTGATACAGCTAACCGTACACTGCTTTTGGCATCTCACTATAGTGTCGACGTGACCGAAAAGTTGAAGCTATATAAACAAATTGGAATCCTTAAAAGTTTGAGTGACCGAGTGTCACGGTTTCGAAATGTGCAAATAATGAAGAGTTCTAACAGACTCATGTTCACGGTTCAGTTCAAGGTCACATTAAAAATTCGCAACTTTCAAAGGGCGTCATAATATTTCAAGTAAAATAATAAATATTCAAAATGGACAAACTCGTAGGATACATTTTCGCAAACCCATTCTGGTGTTGCTTAAAACTTTTACCAGGTCACTTGCTCCCTTTTGCAGTATTTGCTTTGAAGTAATTTGTTCCCAAAGTAAGCGCGCTTGGCTTGAAAGTGTTGTTTCAGCAACTGTCACCTAGCGGATCACACATATACCACATTAACGCCAACGTCAGTAGAGAAATGACTTTCGATACACAGTTTATTAAAAACGGCACTATTCATCAAGTTTTTGCTTTGCAGATAGCTTCAAGCAACTCATTTTGGGTAACGCTTGTAATAAAACTAGTTTAAAATCAAATTCTGTTTGTTGGCCACCTGTATATATACGGCACAAAACTAAAACGACATCTAGAAAGCATGGGCTTTGACTTTTGTTACTCCGGAATTTGTATCGATGCGACCATAAAACGTCGTCCATCCGAATTATGTGAGTATGTGGTGAGTACATGAGTTGGGCCTGGCGGATCGTATTTTTCCTACCCGTGCTATTTTCTCAGTTTCGGTTTGAAAAAAGACATAAAAATCTGATTGTCTTGGTTTCTAGTAGTTGTTTTTGTCAAGAGTGGTCTGTGAGCAAAACTTGTCGTTTTGCAGATAACAGGCTTGAGAGAAGGACGCGCTTATGTCTTCAGAGCTTTTGCAATTAACAGCGCTGGATTAAGTGAAGCCAGTGCAGTGACCGAGCCTATTATAGCCAAGGAGCCAGACAGTAAGTCGATCCTATCATTCTGATGGTTTTAGGCATTTGCCTGTTTGAAGCTTTCTACGCAATTCTTTCCTGTTAAGGTGCGCCGGGTATGGATATGATGAGTGATGAGGTTGTGTTGTTCGCCGGAGACAAGCTCCGGATCCGTGTTCCTGTTTCTGGCTCTCCTGCTCCTGCTGTGACGTGGACGCGGGATGATCAAGATTTAAGGGATTACGTCAAAGTGTGTTTCTCGTCGTTTGTTTTCTTGTTTCAGAAGCACGTGTGGGTCAAGCATATCAGCGTATAACAATCAAGAATAAAGTAGTTTTTTATCTGGATCGCATTGTGTTTTGGTTCTTTCGATCATAGCGCATTAATTATAGATCAAAAGCAGCTTCCACTATTATTCTATTGTTGCTATGTTCTGTGATTGTGTTTTTTCTCTCAGACGTCATTAGAAGACAGCTGTGCTACTTTGTTCATTGCATCCTCATCCAGACAAGATGGCGGAAGATATAAACTGACTCTATCGAATAAAATCGGCACCGACTCCGGTTGGCTTTGTGTCCGAATCTTAGGTACGCTTTTCGTGTTTCAGGCATGAAGAGCAAACAGTACATCCCCCCATGTTTGTAGAACTCTCTAAAATTCCAAGTTTCTTTAAATCGCTTCGTCAGTTTTAGTTGTTGCAATTAAAATTATATTTTGTATTTTGCTGGAAAAAAAATAATTTGTTTGTCTTTACTTAGTCTTGCTTGATACAGACCGACCTGGGCCACCCGTAGACTTTGCTGCGTCAGAAATTACAAGATCATCGTGTTTGCTCTCGTGGTCTGAACCCCACGATGACGGTGGGAGTGAGATACTGTTCTATTCCATTGAAAGGTAGACACAAATTCCGAAACACTGCTGCGAAACTTGCCTTCTGTTTTATTTATTAAAGCTATCTTCTGTTACAGGAGAGAATCTGGCAGACGAACATGGACGCCAGTGATAACTGAGACGAGAAAGCTGGCTGTTAAAGTGACGGACTTAATTCATAGAAATGAATATAACTTTCGAGTTGCTGCTCACAATAAAGTTGGTGCTGGAAAATCTACTCAACTGTTGAAGGAAGTAGTGGCTGCAGATCCTTTGTCTCCTCCGTCTGCTCCTGAGAACTTGACCTGGAGTGACGTCACATCCCGATCTGTCGTGCTCTCTTGGAAGCGTCCATCGAATGACGGAGGATGTCCTGTGACCAGCTATGTTGTGGAAATGCGGGAAAAAGATGGAGAGTGGAAGATGGTGACACAAGATCATGCTTCAGAGTCTGTAACGGTTCTTGGTCAAACGGAAGACAAAGCATATTTTTACAAAGTACGAGCGGTTAACAGGATCGGAGCCGGGACAGAAGCAGAGACAAAGCAACCTGTTGTGGCCAGGGATCCTCTTTCCGCACCAGTGATTCTGGTCGATGAGCTCTTACGAGCTGGAATCGAGGTTCGACGTGGAAGACCATTGCTTGTTGAAGCTACGTACGCTGGTTCGCCTTTGCCCTGCATAACGTGGTTCCATGAAGATGAAGCTGAGAGAGAAATCAAAAACAACCCTGAAAGAAATATTGAACTAACTACTGATAAGTCTACGACCAGATTGAGATTGGCAGAGGCAGTCCGATCTGACAAAGGCAGCTACCGCCTTGTTGCTGAGAACGACCAAGGTGTTGATTCATGCACACTGAATGTCAATGTTCTTGACGTCCCTCTTGCATGCAGAGGACCCTGGTCATTTGAAGATGCCACAAATGAAGCCATCACTTTGCGGTGGAAGTCACCCGATGATGATGGTGGCTCAGAAATCATCAACTACGTGCTCGAAATGAAAGAAAGCAACAAAAAAACTTGGACGACTATTTCCTCGACTGTGCAATCAACGAAACTACGTGCGTCGAAGCTCGTTGAAGGAAAGGAATACGTGTTTAGAGTCTGTGCTGAAAACAAGTTGGGCAGAGGACCGTGGCTTGAAACTTCTCCGTACACAGCTAAGCTTCCATTTGATGTTCCCGATGCGCCAGAAAAACCTGAATACGTTGATGTCAGCCGGAAATCCATTACCCTTCGTTGGAACGAGCCAGATGATGGGGGAAGCTCGATTCTTGGCTACTGGTTGGAGAAGAAAGAGAAGTCATCGACTCGATGGTCGCGCGTCAGTCGTGACATGATCAGAACGCGAGAACATCAGATTGACAGTGGACTCGTGGAACGCAGCACTTATCAGTTCCGTGTCTGTGCAGAGAATGCCGCTGGGTGTAGCCGGTTCAGTCATCCCAGCGACCATCAAGTTTGTGAAGACCCAGTAACTGCGCCGTCATGTCCGCGCAGCGCACGAGTGGAAGATACAACAAAAAATTCAATATCATTGGCGTGGGATGAACCTGAGATCAGTGGAGGAGATACTAACTTTCTGTACATTGTCGAGCAACGGCTTTCAGATGGCTCATGGAGCCGGTGCAGTGATGAAGGCCTCAGAGCACAGAACTACACAGTGGAAAATTTGCTTGAAGGGCAAATGTATTCATTCCGAGTGAAGTGCTGCAATCGAGGTGGCGAGAGTGTTCCTGCTGTTGTCCCTGAAACAGCCGCAAGAGATCTGATTGATTTACCCCGCATTGAACTCGATACTAGTGTCAGTGCAGGCATCACTGTGAACGCTGGAAAATCATTTTCAATTCCTGCCAAAGTATCTGGAAAGCCCTACCCGGACGTAACTTGGTCCAAGGATGAAGAAAGCGTATCTGACAGAGTAGAAATCATGAGAGAGGACGGTCTTGTCACTGCCAAAGTCAAAAACTGCATTAGGTCAGATTGGGGCGAGTACAAAATTACTGCAAAGAATTCCAGCGGAACAAAGCATGCTAAGTGTGTTGTTGTAGTTCGTGATGTTCCTGGTAAAATCGCTGATGTGAAAGTTAGCGTGATTAGCAGAAATTGCATCACCTTGAAATGGCCACCACCGCAAGATAATGGAGGTTCACCAATCAAGACTTACTCCGTGGAAAAACGGGATATGGCAATGCGAGCTTGGTTGAGTGTTGGAACAACAGACAAGCTCTCAATCGATGTGACAAACGTGATTGAAGGAGCTACCTACACATTTCGTGTTTGTGCTGTGAATGATATGGGATCGGGAGTGTTCACTGAAACTTTGCCTGTATTGTGCCAACAACCGCTTGAAGTTCCTGGAAGACCAGAAGGTTTGCGCATTGAAGATATAAAGAACTCTGAAATAAAAATAAGATGGCTGCCTCCCAGAGCTGATGGTGGAAGCAAAATAACTGGCTATTTGATTGATCGCATTGAGGAGAGCAGTGAGGAGTGGATTTCTTGCACTGGTCAACCAGTTGTAGAGAATACGTATACAGCCAAAGGTTTAGAAATAGGAAAGAAGTATATTTTGCGCGTGAAAGCTCTTAACAACGTAGGTGTAGGTAAACCTGCTGAAACAGGATTGACTGAGGCAAAGGAGCCAGAAGCTGCACCTCAAGTCAGCTTGGATGTCGGTGTCAAAGGCTGTCTGCAAGTGAGAGCTGGTGAGAATGTTTATCTTCCCGCCAAGATCTCAGGAGTGCCTTTTCCTCACGTTCTCTGGACCAAGAATAATGAAACGGTCGTGGAGAAGGAAGACGCTGTGAAGATTATCGACAAAAATGATGAATGTGCTGTTTACATCGAGCAAAGCACCCGATCTGATGCAGGGACCTATTCCGTTTGCGCAACAAACTCTATGGGGAGCAAGGCTGCATCGTGTACTGTGGTTGTCCATGACGTGCCATCTGTTCCTGTAAACTTCCAAGCATCAAACGTGTCATCAGAGAGCATGCTGCTCACATGGAGTGCCGTTGAAGACAATGGGGGAAGTGATTTACTAAACTATGTTTTGGAAAAACGCGAGGGGAACAAGAAGACATGGACGCCTGTTAGTAACACCATCGTCGACACGAAGTTCAAAGCAACCAAGCTTAATTCCGGAATAGCATATCAGTTCCGAGTCGCTGGTGAAAATAAGTTCGGCGTGGGTCGGTTTGCTGAGTGTGGTCCTGTTCAGGCAAAAGATCCATTTGACGTTCCTGGAGCACCAGAGAAGTTGCAGTCAAGTGATGTAACTAAGAACACTATTGTTTTAACATGGCAGCCTCCTGTTAATGATGGTGGAGCTGAAATTGAAGGTTATTGGATTGAAATAAAAGAAAAAGATTCTGCGCGATGGAAGAAGCTCAATCGCGCTCCAGTCACAAAACCACCACTTGTGAATTGTTTCTTCCGTGCACAAAATTTAGTGGAAGGAAGTCAGTATAAGTTTAGAATCGGGGCTATGAACAAGGCTGGAGTTGGACCGTTCAGCGAAGAAACTGAGTTAATAAGAGCGGAAGACCCAGCGCAACTACCAAGCAAAGTTTCAAAACCTACAATCAGTGACGTCACTTCTACGAGTGTCAAACTTGGTTGGTTGAAGCCGGATGACGTGAGCGGTACTGATGTAACTGGATATTTGGTTGAGTTTCAAGATGAAGTAACAGAAAATTGGAGCAAAGCTATCGTTGATGGTGAGGAGATTACGAGCAAAACTGAAGCTGAAATATCTGGCTTGAAGACAGGATTGCGATACAAGTTCCGAATAACTGCATGCAACAAAGCTGGAATGGGAAGTCCTTCGGATCCGACGAACTTTGTCGAAGTGAAAGAACAAATTCGTGAGTGTTTTTTTACATATTTCTTCAAAGTTTTATTGTAAATGCTTTTCTTCGCATTATGAGTTGACAATGTCTATCGTTTTACGCTGCAGAAGCACCTGTGATCACTTTTGATGTTGGACTTCAAAATCACCTGGAAGTTCGGGCCGGCGCTTCAATCAAACTCACTGCCTCAGTTCAAGCTCGACCAGCTCCAACGGTGACAAAATGTTTTATATGCGAAGTGTTGAAAATGAGTTTTGCAGTCAGTAAGTGACATTGATTGAGTTTCATTGTTTCAGATTACATGGGAAAAAGACGACAAGCAAGCTCTTCCTGATTACGCCGCTATCAAGTCAACAGATACAACCTCTGAGATCGTCATTCCCAAATCGTGCCGTGACGACACGGGACGTTACGTCATCGTGTGCAAGAATGTCGGAGGAACGAGGAGTGCGTCGTGTAAGGTTATGGTCAAGGACTCACCTGGGCCTCCAGAGGATCTATCGGTGTCAAATGTAACAAAGAAGTCGGCGAAACTTTCTTGGAAGCCCCCACGTAATGATGGCGGTTCCAAGATCCAAACATATATCGTTTCCAAGCGGCGATCTGATGGGAGAGGATGGGTCAAGGTCGATTCAGGGGTGTCGGCCACGCAGTCCACCGTGCGCGACATGCTCGAAGGTTATGAATATTACTTTCGGGTCTGTGCAGTAAATGCCATCGGCCAGGGTGCGTGCGCCGAGACCGAACAGCCCATCGTGGCCCGCGACCCAGTATCAGCTCCTGATCCGCCGTCACATCTTCGGTTTAATGACGTCACAAAGGCCAGTGTTTCGCTCAGCTGGAATGCGCCGCAGTTTTTGGGCAATCTTCCTCTGAAAACATACATCGTGGAAAAGTTACCTTGTGAGTTTTCTCACTTCAGAACGCCAAGACTGAGTACTGTAATTAATGCAGCGTTGTGATAATGCGCCGCTAAATTTTCAATCCATTTGAATTGCTATGAAATAAAGTATTTTGTTGACGATGAATTCTCGAATACCATCTTTGTCACGTTGATTAGGTATTTCGTTAAATGCAGATGCAAGTAAAGATGAAACGAAACTTGAAACGGGGCAAATGACTGATAAACTGTCGGAAAGCGTTGAACAGAAGATGAAACCTTCAGAAGAATGGACAAGGTATATTTTTTTAGAGAAAATATTATTTTTGATTTCGCAACTAACCCTTTTTTTCTGTAAAGCTGCAACATAAACAAATTGGAAGAAACCAAGTTCACAGTTACTGGACTGTCTGACGGGCAGAAATATAGTTTTCGTGTGTTTGCTGAAAATGAAGCTGGATTGAGTCGACCATCTGCAACAGTGGGACCTATTTTATGTAAAGATGATCTCGGTGCGTAGCTTTTTGCAACTTATTTAAAACTATAGCGAGGCTCTTATTTAAATTTCTTTTTACAGTCTTCCCGACTGTTGAAATGGTTGAGTTTAAAGAACTTGAAGAGGGCAGTGCTGTCGATTTGTTTGCTAAAATCAGCGGAAAGCCTTTGCCGAAGGTTTCATGGAAGTTTCAAGATGAAGACGTCAAGCCTTCTGAAAGGTGCACTTTTTTCTGTCGTAAAGCATTTTTTTGTTTATTTTGTTATTAAATCTAGGTTTCGGATGATTTTATTTTTGTATTTGAATCGCATGTTTTCCGTTCTCAACCATCACCTACACGAAGAAGTGAATTAGAATATTAGCAAAATATTTTTCTGAAGCGCTTTTAATTACGCTTTGGATTTAAGCAAAATGCTTTTTTTCTTACTCAAGTTGTTCTGCGAGGTATAGTGTTCTGTCGCTAGTTTCAATCGCATACATCCGGGTAACTTTGCTCTGTTCTGCACGGGTGCAGCGAAATAGAGAATTGCGCTGGAATGACGAAGTCTGTATCAGATTGTTTTTTTAATACGAAACTGCTTTTTGAACGTTCGTGGCAGAGTTTCCATTACAAGTACTGATAGTTCGAGCAATCTCCTCATCGCACATTCGTTGCGTTCTGACTCTGGAGTTTACAAAGTTTCTGCAAAGAACGAAGCTGGCCACATCAGTAGATCGACCAAAGTCAACATTCTTGGTAGGATCCACGCGGACATATGTCGTAAAATTATTTCAAGCTTTTGTTCGCATTTTTCCAAACATTTCTGTTTTGCTACAGGCAAGCCAAGCCCACCTCAGAAGCCACTTGAATACACAGCCGTGGCTGCGAACGAGATAACGTTGTCATGGCAACCGCCTGCTGATGATGGAGGGGGTCGCATCACGAGCTATACTGTGGAGAGATGTGAAGCAGAGCGAGACCACTGGCACTCAGTGGCTGATGTTCGTGACTTGAGCGTTTGCTGCACTGGTCTGAAAAAAGGACAATCGTATAAGTTCCGTGTTAAGTACGTAATTTTTTATCATAAAGTATGTTAGTTGCAAATTGTAGAACAGCGTAGTCCAACTATAGGCCCACGAGCTTTCTCAGTATTTATTGTTGCGTGTATGTTACAGTAAGCAATTTTAATTAGAACAGGCATAAGATCTGTTAATAATAATCTACAATATTAACGGCGTAAGACTAGACTGTAGAGAGCTTCTAGAAATTAATTTGGCAACTCAAAGATTTCGCACTAAAATGCCCTCAACGTTTGGAAGCACATACGTGTGTGAGAGTACATTTTCTGCCATGAAGCAAGTCAAATTTAAAAACGGAAATCGAATGGCAGACGAAACACCGGACCATCGTCTCCAATTTGCTAACACTAACATGATATTATCGTTAAAGGAACGATAGTGTCAGAGCAGCCTCAACCACAGGTACATAGGCGTAGCCAAGGGGGCTAGGGGCCATGCCCGCAACAATTGCTAAGATATCTTGTCCTTTTGTGCTTTGAAAGGCGGTGTCCCAAAGAAAACACTGTTGCTCGCCTAAAGTCAAAAGATTTGCCCCTCCCAAAACTTTTGGGCTGGCTACGCCACTGCACAGGCATCCCACTGATAGAGAGTTGTAATAAATTGTTTACTGCTGTTGTGTAATAATTTAATGACACACTCCCTTAACTCAGGTATTATTCCTTTTCAATTTAAATCTTATGAATCTGTTATGTTGTAACCCACATCATGTTGTAGGAAGTGACCCGAGAGTTGTCACGTTTTTGTAAAATGGCCCGTAGGTCAAAAGTATTTGGACCACGCTGTTCTAGAAGATCAAAGCTATTTTGTTTTGACAGGGCTGCAAACAAACACGGCGCCAGTGAATGGACAGAATCGGATGACGTCTGTGAGGCTAAAAATCCATACGACGTCCCAGGTGTTCCCGGGAAACCAAAGATTAGTGGAGTCACTAGAGACGCTATGACGGTGTTTTGGGATGCACCTGAAAATGATGGTGGAGCCGTAATAACCAGATACATTTTGGAAAAACGCAGTCGTTCTAATCGAAAATGGATGAAAGCAACTTCGGACGAAGTAGGAGGAACGCAGCACCGAGTGCGTGGTTTGCGAGAAGGCCAAGAATATGCTTTCCGGGTCGCTGCTGTAAACGCTGCTGGACAAGGAGACTTCTCCCATGCGAGTGATTTGCTGCAGGCATGTGCACCTGTGTCGCTTCCTAGCGCGCCACATCCGTCTGTGCGAGAAGTTACAAAAGACAGCATTCGAATTTCTTGGATTCCACCTGACAGTGATGGAGGCGGAAAAATCAAAGGCTACATTGTCGAAAAGCAAGAAGACGGAAGCGATGAATGGCAGAAAACATCAACTCATCAAATTCAATCAAATGAGTTTGTCGTTCCGAATCTTCGACCTGGGAAGAAATACTTGTTGCGAGTGATAGCTGCCAACCAAGCTGGTCTTGGCGAGCCAGGCTATATATCTGAACCAATTACGGTTGAAGAAAAGCTTGAACCTCCTGAACTTACCTTGGATTCTTCTGTCAAAGGTGTCATTGTTGTCAAAGCGGGAGATTCGGTGAAAGCAGCTGTTCGTGTTAAAGGCAGACCATTGCCTGTGGTGTCGTGGAAAAAAGATGGTCAAGTGCTGCCCAAAGAAGCTAAAATTCATGACGAACTGGGAATTTCCTCCCTTATCATAAAAAATTCCACACGAGCACACACCGGGAAGTACTCTATTGCTGCGCAAAACTGTGCTGGCGAAAAGAGCTTGGATGTGGAAGTGTGCGTCCAAGACGTTCCCGGGCCCTGTGTTGGACCACTTGAACCATCCAACGTTACCAGAGACACTGTTGGCCTTAGCTGGAAACAACCCGAAGACGATGGTGGTTGTACAATCACAAACTATGTGCTGGAAAAACGCGAATCTTTACGCCGTTCGTGGACACGCGTTTCGATGACGATTACACGTACATCGGTGGTGGTTCAGGATTTGGTCGATGGAGAGTCGTACATGTTTCGAGTTTCTGCTGAGAATATGCTTGGTGTGGGACCGAGCATCGAAACAGCAGGGCCGGTGTGTGCCAGGGACCCAATCGCAGAACCAGGTCGACCTGAGGACGTGCGAGTGGCGGATGTGACGAAGAACACAGTTAGTCTTCAGTGGAAAACTCCCAAGTTTGATGGTGGGGCGCCTATTTCGGAATATGTCGTTGAAAAGCGTCTGATTGGACAAGAGCGTTACTTGCCGGCAACAGACAAAATGGTCCGAGACACAAAACTTCTGTTGGATGGTTTCAGTGAAGGTGACAACTATGAATTCAGAGTTTTTGCCAAAAATGCACGTGGCCTCAGCCCCCCATCTCTTCCCACAAAACCGGTTGTGTGCAGAGACAACATTCAACCTCCAAGCTTGAAGTTAGATGGACGAGAAAGACTGATCAGCCGCGTAGGCGAGCCTTTCAGAGTGCTTGCCCAGGTATCTGGCCGTCCAAACCCTAAGGTAACATGGGAACACGATGGGTCCGTGGTATCCTCAGACGACCGTGTTGGAGTACGCACAACACCTTCATCGTCTGCTCTCGAAGTTCAAAACGGTCTTAGGAGCGACAGTGGCGTTTACAAAGTGCGTGCCCACAATGATGGTGGACAACGTGAAGAGAAAATTTTTATCTCTGTTGTTGACAAGCCATCGCCCCCACGTGACCTTGTTGTGTCTGAAGTAACGAAACATCACGTGATACTTACGTGGTCGCCGCCGGAAGATGATGGAGGGTCAGAGCTTCTCAATTACGTCATTGAAAAACGAGAGACGTCACGCATGACCTGGTCCAATGTCAACTCCACAACAACTAAGTCAGAATTGAAAATCAATAAATTAAATGAAGGTAGTGAACTTACGTTCCGCGTTATGGCAGAAAATGCTCAAGGTTGCTCTGACCCTGTGGAAACACCTACAGTTGTTGTAAAAGACAAATACCGTGTTCCTGATGCACCTGATGCTTTGACAGTCAAGGACGTGAACAAAAACTCTGCCGTCTTGTCGTGGAACAAACCATATGACGGTGGCAAAGCTATTTTTAATTATGTGGTTGAAAAGAGAGAACTTAAGAGCGAAAGGTGGGTTAGGGTCACTAGTGAGCTCATTAATGAACCTCGATATACTGTAAGTGGTCTGTATGAAGGAAACGAATACGAATTCTGTGTATCAGCTGAAAATAGCATTGGCGTTGGTGCCAGGAGCCTGTCTTCCAAAAAAATCGTCGCCGTCAATCCCATTTCATCCCCTGGCCAACCGGTGAACCCACACATCACCGACATAACCAAAAGCACTCTATCTGTGGAATGGCAGAAACCACGGCATGATGGTGGATCGCCGGTTTCAGGTTATATTGTGGAAACGCAGAAAGCAGGGAGTGAAGCCTGGAAGATTTGGTGCACACAAGAAACACAGAAAACAACTAGTTTCTTAATTCCAGATTTGGTTGAAAATTATGAATATAAAGTTCGAGTCACTGCAGTCAATAAAGCGGGTTTGAGTGAACCGTCTTTTGTTAAAGGAACGGTGGTTGTGAAAGAAAAAGTTGAAGCACCAGAACTAGAACTTCAGGCAAGTATGAGTCGAGAACAGATCATCAAAGCAGGTTCGCCATTGACGCTTTCAGCTAAAGTTCGTGGAAAACCTTTTCCTTCACTAATCTGGTGCTGCAATGACCAAGCAGTAGAGACGGACTCGGAAAAATGTGTTCAGCAAGTCACTGACGGATTGGCTTCCATTTCCATAGCAAGATGTGCTCGTTCAGACAGTGGAAGGTACTCCCTGACCGCCGAAAATGAAGCCGGTAAAAAGACAGCATCGGTAGTTGTTAACGTTCTCGATACTCCCAGCGCCCCTCTTCACATCCGGGTTAGTGAGATACGATCAGATTCTTGTTATCTTAAGTGGAAAGCTCCATCTGACAATGGCGGTGCAGTCGTTTCAAATTATAAGGTTGAAAAATACAGCTCTGAGTCAAAGATATGGAAACCGGTAGCAATTGCAGTAAAAAAGACAAGCCTGGCAGTCAAACATCTTACGCCGAGCAATATCTATCGATTTCGCGTAACAGCAGAAAATCAATTCGGGCTTGGACCGCATGCGGAATCCGACGAAATTCTTGCACGAGATCCTATCCACCCTCCGGGACCTCCAAAAAATTTAGGAGTGATAGATATTGATAAGAGCAGCCTGACCTTGTCATGGAGTAAGCCTGATCGTGATGGAGGAGCTGAGCTGTCTGGATACGCCGTCGAATACATGGAACTGGGGCCCGAAAAAGAACTTGATGATCGTTTGAAAGCCGGTATTGACATTGATGATTCCGAGAAAACGTGGCTGCAATTTTCAGTGGTAAAAGAAACTAATTGCAAAGTGGATGATTTGAAAGAAAACTTCGTTTACAAACTACGAGTGCATGCAGTAAACGAAGCAGGGAAAAGCAGACCTGATGTGACAATGCCAGTCACTGTGAGACAAAAGCTGGTTCCACCATCTATTGAGATTGATATAAAAATTCTGGAAGGTCTGACTGCTCGTGCTGGCAGCACTATTAGAGTTCCTGCTACTGTGCGCGGGGTACCTATACCCACAGTGGAATGGGCCGCAGCTGATGGGGGTAGCCTTGACTCTAATGAACGAATTACTATTACAACTGATAACGAATCGACTCTTTTGACCATCAAGGATGCTTTGCGCACCGACAGTCAAGAGTACAGCTTAACTGCAAAGAACGAAGCAGGTATCAAGTCAACAGGAGTTTACGTCACAGTTCTTAGTCAGCCAGGAGCTCCTGTTGGGCCAATGAATATTCTGGAAATGACTCCTGAATATGCCATAATCCAGTGGTTTCCACCGAAAGATGATGGCGGTTCACCAATTACCAATTACATTGTCGAGAAAAAAGACACCTCGAAACAAACATGGGGTGTGGTGAGTTCTAAAGGAACAAGAACTAAATGCAAAGTTCCGAGACTGATTCAAGACAAAGAATATGTATTTCGTGTAAAAGCTGAAAACAAGTATGGTGTTAGCGAAGCACTGGAATCAATACCTGAAATTGCAAAGCATGCTTTTGATGTGCCTGATCCACCAAGTGTTCCTCAAGTTAGTGAAGTAACTGAATCAAGCTGCACTCTTCTCTGGAAAGGCCCTGATAACGATGGAGGAAGTCCTATCACAGGATATATTGTAGAAAGACTTGAGAAGGAGGCAGGAAAGTGGACAAAAGTTACCTTGGATCCACAGCTGGGGCTCACTTTACGTGTGAAAGGTTTGTTTGATGGCAAAGAATATTCATTCCGAGTCATTGCTGAGAACCATGCTGGTATGAGCAGACCATCCGGACAATCGCCTTTCATTTTAGCCAGGAAGCCAATGACTGTCCCTGATGCCCCAATTAACTTGAAAGTTACCGACCATGATTGCTCATCTGCTGACCTCTCCTGGAACAGGCCTGCCAGAGATGGAGGAAGTCACATCAGAGGTTATTTTGTGGAATGCAAGCGTCTTGACCCTGAGCATCCTTCTGATACTTCAGTCAGTGATTGGATAAGAGTAAATAAAGAACCAATTGACAAATATGTTTTCAAAGTTCCTGGACTTAAAGAAAACAATCACTACTTTTTTAGAGTTATGGCAGTAAATGAAGTTGGCGAAAGTGAAGCACGCCAAACTGTTGAGCCAACGATGATTAAAGATATCATCGAGGAACCTGAGGTTGATATAGATGCACACAGCAAAGGAAAGGTGACAGTGCGCGCTGGACAGAAAATAAAACTCAGTGCCAAGGTTCGAGGACGACCGGAACCAGTGGTTGATTGGTTGAAAAGTGGCACCTCTCTTTTAAAAGCTGCAGATGAACGTCTAAAAGTGGAAAAGACTCCTCTTGGAACAGATCTTATTGTGAAAGAATCGAAACGTGGAGACAGTGGCGCATATAACCTGAAAGTGAAGAATACAGCGGGTGAAAAGAATATTAAAATCAATGTGAATGTATTGGACAAGCCTGAAATCTGCAGAAACTTGAAAGTAAATTATATAACCAAGAGCTCCTGCGTCGTCACTTGGGACCCGCCAGAAGATGATGGTGGTACTGAAATAGTAAACTATATTTTGGAAATGAAAGAACCAACCCTCCCTGGTTTCTCGTCGCTGGGATGGACGATTGTCAGTTCGGAGGGAGCTAAAAAGATGATTAAAGTGATGCTTGTTGAAAACCACGAGTATTTATTCCGCGTTTCGGCTGAAAATAAGTGCGGCCTTGGACCAAGCTTAGAGTTGAAAGAACCTGTTTTGGCGACAGATCCAATTCAGGTACCTCAAGCACCAAAGGATTTGGTGGTTACTTCTACCGGCAATGATTTTGTCTCAATCGAATGGCAGAAACCGGAATGGAACGGAGGAAGCGAAATTACGGGTTACCAGATCGTTGTCATGAAACATGGTAGCAAGGAGTGGAAGGAAATTTGTACCAATAAACAGGACTGCAATCACACTGTGAAAGACCTTGAAGAGGGATCTCAGTACCGATTTGGCGTGATGGCTCGTAACAAGGCAGGTCTCAGCCAGGTTTGTGTAACGCGAGATTACGTCACTGTGCGCGAGGACGTGACGCTTCCTACAGTTAAGATTGTGACGTCCACAGTCAAAGGTGAAGTACTTGCTCGTGCTGCTACAAATTTGACCATTGACGCAAAAATAACTGGCAAACCTCAACCTGAAGTTGTTTGGAAAGTTGAAGACACGGACTTGTTCAAACTGCCTCGTACCAGCATCAAAGTCATGGAAGACAGCACACGACTAACTATCTCTAATGTATCTCGTGCGGATTGTGGTTTGTATGAAGTGACGGCGACTACCAAAGCTGGGAATGCAAGCGATCGAGTCCGGGTCAACGTGCTTGACAAGCCAGGTGTTTGCACTGGACCTGTGCAAATTGGGTCGGTGAACAAAGACCGGTGCACTGTGGCATGGCAACCACCTGCTGATGACGGAGGCTGCGAAATCACTAATTACTTAGTTGAAAAATGTGAAACTAGTAGAATGGTGTGGTCTGTGGTTACGGCTTCAGTAACTGCTTGTACCCATTCTATACCCAGGTTGCTTGAAGGTAACGAGTATATATTTCGAGTAAAAGCTGAAAATAAGATGGGAGTTGGTCCAGGCATAGAGTCATCTCCTGTTGTGGCTAAAAACCCGTTTGATAAACCTGGTCCACCGCTTTCAGTGGTGGTGACAAAAATTGGCAAGGATCATGCAGTGGTCACGTGGAAAGCCCCCGAAAAAGACGGAGGTAAAGAAATAACTGGTTATTATGTGGAGAAACGTGAAAAGAAAGGCGTGCGCTGGTCTCCTTGCAACAGCAAGTCAACAAGCGACATGCGGTTCAGTGTTATTGGATTGTCAACTGGTTATGATTATCAGTTCAGAGTGTTAGCAGAAAGCGATGTTGGGATTGGCGAGCCAAGCGATCCTACTAAAATGGTAACAATTAAAGAACCAGTGGAAGTTCCTGGTCCGCCATCAAATCCAAAGGTAGTTGACACATCGAAGACGTCAGTGACATTGCAGTGGGGACCTCCGGCTTATGATGGGGGCTCACCCATCATTGGTTACATTGTTGAATCGAGTGTGGTGGGTTTGGATGATTGGAGAAAGTTCGATGTTGGAGTTAAAGCAGCAAAAAATACTGAGTTTGCTGTAACTGGTCTCAGGCCTGAACAAACTTATTCCTTTCGAGTGTCTGCTGTGAACGAAGTTGGTGCTGGCAGAGTGGAGTATGTGGCAGAAACCGTGCAACCAAAAGAAGTGTTGGAAGAACCAGATGTTGAGCTCGATGCTGAAATGCGCAGGGTTGTTGAGGTCAAAGCTGGATCAACTTTGCACTTGATGGCAACTGTCCGAGGCCGGCCTACGCCATCTGTGAAGTGGTCAAAACAGGGAGCTACATTGTCCAGACGTGCGGATGTTGATCTGACTGGCCTGCAGACAAGTGTTGCCATTCCCGATTGCAGCAGAGATGACGCTGGAAAATATTTGCTGACTGTTTCTAATGCCAAAGGCACGAAGACTATGGGCATAAACGTCAAAGTGCTTGACTCGCCCGGACCTGTAAATAACATTATTGTCAAAGATGTGACAGAGAACTCTGCACAAATATCTTGGTCGCAGCCAGAAGTGGATGGAGGTAGTGAAGTGTTCAACTATCATGTTGAGAAGAAAGAAGCTGACAAAAAGACATGGTCGGTTGCTACCAATGACTGCAGCAAAACAGCATTTAGGATTATGAAACTTGTTGAAGGAAAAGATTACTACTTCCGCATCAAAGCTGAAAATAAATTCGGAGTCGGTCCACCTGCGGAGACGTCAAAGCCTGTGAGAGCAAAACATCCTATCTCCGAACCAGGCCCAGTGAATAAATTGAAGGTAACTGATGTGACTAAGTCAACGGTTTCTTTGTCTTGGATACAACCAGATCACTCTGGTGGAAGTCGGATCACTGGTTACGTGGTCGAGTACCAAGGTGAAGGGTCTGCAAACTGGATTGTGTATCGGACTTTGACGGATACATCAGTGACAGTTTTAAACCTTGTGAACAAGAAATACCAGTTTCGAATCAAAGCGGTTAATGAAGAACTGGAAGGACCATGGACAATGACAGAGGTGATAGAAGTGAAAGAACAGGCGGAACCTCCGAATATTTCTTTGCCCAAAGAGTTGAGGATAAAGGCTGGAGAGAAAGGTGTTATCGAAGCTGCTATTACTGGAAAACCGCATCCAGTATCATACTGGATGCACAGAGATGCCATGTTGACCGAAAGTGACCGTTTGTTAATTCAAAAAATGCCAGGTGGTTCTACGTTGACAATCACCAAATCCAAGCGAGTTGACTCGGGTGAGTATGCAGTTCGAGCTGAAAATCCTCATGGAAAGAAGCAAGCGCTTATCAACGTACAAGTCCTAGACCGACCGTCAACGCCGCTGGGACCAGTTGAATTTAAAGATGTAAACATTGACACTCTGACTCTGATGTGGAATCCACCTGAAGACGACGGCGGCTGCCCGATCAGCAACTATGTAGTTGAGCAGTCGGAGGCCACTCAGCCTGGCTTCAGGGTCATCAACAGCACTGTGTCGCGAACAACTCTGCGTGTTTCAAAGCTATCAAAAGACAGCGAGTATGTGTTTCGCATCAAAGCGGAAAATAAATACGGTGTCAGTGATGCGCTATCATCCTCTGTAGTACAAACTACCTACCCTTTCAAGCCACCGGGCCCTCCCAGGAATTTATGCGTGGTAAAAATTGGTAAAAGTTCTGCTACGCTATCCTGGGCAGTCCCTGAAAGTGATGGTGGAAATCCAGTTCGTGGGTACAATGTGGAACGGAAAGAAATCAACAGTTTGCTGTGGACAGCAGTCAGTAAGAGTTTGATCAGGCGGCGAGAAATCGTCGACTCGTCGTTGCTGGAGGGCATCGAGTACGTGTTCCGTGTGCAAGCGTGTAACACAGCTGGTTATGGACCGTTCTCGGACCCGACTGACCCTCACCTGGCTCGCGATCCATGCGATCCTCCCGGAAAACCTGTTGTTGTTGACGTCACTAACAATAGCGTTGAAATAAGTTGGACCGCTCCACGTAGTGACGGTGGATCGAAACTTGCTGGCTACATCATCGAGAAACAACATTTACCAGGAGAAAAATGGACTCGGCACTTGACAACAAAAGGTGAACAGACAAGTACAATATTAGAGAACCTTGAAGAAGGTGAACGTTATTGCTTCCGTGTCATTGCAAAAACAGCGCTTGTTTTGTCCAAGCCTTCAGAACCAAGTGAGACTGTACTGGTCAGACAAGCTATCGCACCTCCAGAGATTACCATGGATGCATCGTGTAACCGAATAGTCGAAGTTCGAGCAGGTCAAGATATTGTGATTGAAGCTCATGTAAGTGGAAAACCAAAACCTACATCCACATGGAAGCATGGAGACAAAGAAATGAAGAGTGTCAGTGATGGATCAGTTGTCGTAGAGACTGCTTTAAACAGAAGTCAGTTAAAAATCAGAAGCTGCAAGCGTTCGGATGCTGGAAATTACACACTTTTCGTTAATAACCCCAGTGGCACAAAATCGGCCAATGTCATTGTTCGAGTCCTTGATGTTCCTGGACCTCCGCAAGAGTCAAAATTTTCTCAGGTTTTTGCTGACAAGTTAAAATTGAGTTGGAACCCCCCAGATGAAGACGGTGGTTCCCCGATTAGGAATTATGTCGTTGAGCGACGTGAAACATCGCGACCAACCTGGGCAATGCTGAGTGGAAGCATTCAAGCGACTGAACTCTTTGTCACAAAACTCATTGAAAACCATGAATATGAATTCCGTATATCNGCCGAGAACAANTACGGCATTGGTTTGTCTCTTGTTACTGATTCAATAGTGGCCAAAAATCCCTTTAGCGTTCCATTTGCACCTGAGCCACCAGCAGTATCCAATCCTACTAAAGACAGTGTGACGCTGACATGGAAGTCACCTGATGACGGTGGCAAGCCTATCAGCGGATATTACGTCGAAAAGCGAGAGATAAAGTCGGGACAGTGGTCAAAAGTGAACCGCCGTCCTATGTCTGATCGAACATGGAAAGTTACTGGTCTAAGCGAAGGATGTGAATACGAGTTTAGAATTGTGGCTGAGAACGTTGCTGGCTTGGGAAAACCGAGCCAGCCATCCCGGCCTGTGCTAGCTGAAGACCCAAAGTATCCCCCTGGACCCCCTACGGCTCCTAAAGTTGTTGATACAACAAAGAGCAGTGTCGACTTAACCTGGGGTAAACCTGCTTTTGATGGTGAAAGTCCAATTACCGGTTATATTGTTGAAATGGCTAGTCCTGAAAGCCCTGAGAAGTATGAACGTGTTGCGGCAACACACATCACAAAGCACACTGTGACATCGTTGACAGAAGGACGAGATTATCGTTTCCGAATTAAAGCCACAAATGCGATTGGTGATTCAGACCCTGCTGACGTCCAAGGATCTGTCGTTCCAATGGATATTCTTGAAGCACCATCTCTAGAATTGGATGCAACCCTCACCAAGACATTGGTTGTAAGGGCAGGAGGAACGATCAGACTCTATTGCACTTTGCAGGGAAGACCGGCTCCAAGAGTTAGTTGGTCCAAAGTTGACGGAGAATTATCAATCAATCGAGTAGAGATCAAAACCTCGGACTGGAATAGTTTGCTTCTTGTGCCCAACTGCAACCGAGACGATTCTGGTAAATACAAGATCTCTCTTGAGAACAGTAGCGGAACGAAGACCGCAGTGGTTCAGGTTCGAGTCCAAGACTCACCTGGGCCTCCAGGGCCAATTAAGTTCAAGGAAGTGACCTTAGAGAGTGTCTCATTGTCATGGAATGAGCCAGATATTGATGGTGGTTCTCCGGTGACCAATTACATCGTGGAAAAGCGTGAGTCGACTCGCAAAGCTTGGGCCACTGTCGCAACTCAGTGTACCAGAACATCATGGACAGTGGCCAAACTGGAAACTGGAAAAAGCTATTTCTTCCGTGTTATGGCCGAAAATGAATTTGGCGTTGGCTTACCATATGAAACGCCTGAACCTGTTAAAGCGACGCAGGAGCCGGGCCCTGTTCAACGATTGGAAGTGACTGAAACAACAAACTCGAGCGTCAATATTTCGTGGCACAAACCCATCCATGACGGTGGGAGCCGTTTAACCGGATATGTTGTTGAAGTCGCTCCTAAAGATACTGATGACTGGGAAGAAGTGGCTGACGTCAGAGTATTGAGCTACAAAGTAAATTGCTTAGCAATTCAAAAAGTTTTATTTTGCACAATTATTGTCAGATGTAATATATTTTTCTTTCTGTTTCTAGCACTCTGGGTTGATCGAAGGCAAAAGCTACGCAGTTCGGGTTGCTGCCAAGAACGAGGCAGGTACTGGCCAGCCGCGTGAAAAGAACTTCGTTGCAAAGGATATGGTGAGACATTCAAATAAATTAAAAATGTGATTCACAACTGAAAAAATATAATTGGCTAGATTTCAGAAAGTTGCTAAGATTGAAATCGTTGCTATTACATCGTTTTTGTTAACGGGAAGTGTACTACAGCTTCAGCCGTCGTTAACCTGCCGTGAATGTATTTGGTTGATATTGAGATAACATTCAACATTAGATTTTGTTGGTTATGTGTTTAGACGGAAGAACCAAGTTTTGACTTGAGCGAACTTCCGGGATTCACGTTCCAGGCCAGAGAAGGAACACCTGCTAAGTTAAAAATACCTGTGCGTGGGACGCCAAGACCTGATGTGAAATGGAGCAAGGACGAAGAAGAACTAAAAGCAGGGACTCGTCTATCATTTGAAGAAACTCCGATTTCCACCATGCTTGCTATAAGTCAAACTGGAAAAGAAGATGCTGGTGTGTCTTTTGTAGCATTTTTACCCAGGACGGCAAGCGTACAGTATCATCAGTCGTTAACTTAATATCTGCGTGCGGGAAATGTAGGACAAGTTTTTATTTGAATTCAGTTTGAGTTTCGTTTGAAAGCAGAACCAACTTCCGGTGCTATTTTTTGTGTGTATGGAATGCAACCTACATCAACCTTTGCTTCTCTCACCTAATGTCACGTAGTCACTTGACTACCCTCCAATGATAATCATCCACGTGATGTAGTTTGGGATGACATGAACGAGCATCACATGTCTTGTTTCGTCACACATTGCCGTTGTTACGTCAAAGACTGAAACAAAGCTATCGAAATCTAAAGCTGCATAATTTGCGTTTTTTCGCTCTGCCTCACTTCATTCGCAATTGCGCTTCGCTTACAAAGTTAGCCGTCGATAAATTTGGCCATTGTCTGCCATATCCACAACTGAAAACAGGTTAAATGTGTGAGTCAATTGCATCAAACTAAATCCATCTGGAATCTGGCGAATGACCTTGGCAAGGAACCCGAAAACCTCATGCGCCATTTGTGCGTTACCCGTGGCAACCTACCCCAGAAGTTTGACTCAGCTAGTGGGGTTGAAAGTGCAAATTGTTCTTTCACGTTCCTGTGAATACCATCAAATAATCTGTATTTGTGGACTTCGTGTTCATTGCTTTCAAATTCTTCATGTTTGCATTTTCTTCAATTTTATGAAATTGCGGTGTATATCGTCCATATGTGAAAGTTTTTAGTTGATTGCACTTAGCTTTGGTTAAGCAACAAAACTGTTCAAATAGCACTAAAAAGTTTAGCAGTTTAACTGAAAAATCACTTACATGCAATTTTTGTGTTGAAAGTTTAACGTTGTGTTGACGTGAATAAATGCTTGAAACGCTTGTTGATCTTCGCAGGAAAATACACACTCGTTGCGACCAACGTTGCTGGTAAGAAAGTTGCAAATATCAAATTTTTGGTTGTCGGTAAGCCGGGTTCTGTCACTGGTCCTCTGCAAATATCGGAACTGACTGCTGATAGTGCGGTGTTGTCATGGAAACCACCCAAAGATAACGGAGGTAAGAAATCTGCTGTGCCTATGGATTTCGCACGTGTTTATACGTGTTTATGTCGCGCAGGAAAGGTCAAAAGTTGATTTAATTGTTTCAGGATCGGACGTCTCTAATTACATTGTTGAAAAGCGAGACGCGAAAATCGGGAACTGGACGCTGGTTACGTCATCTGCAACTCGGCCAACTTGTAAATGTAGCGGTTTAATCAGTGGAAACGAATATACCTTCCGAGTAATGGCGGAAAACCGCTTTGGTGTGAGTTCTCCTCTGCTGTCGGACACAGTCGTAGCTAAATATCCGTTTGGTAAGTGGGCTGGTGCAGTTTGAAGCTGTATTATATATAAATCCATTAAGTTCTCTCAGTAACTTACTTGCAGTGTGTACTGTTATGATATGTTACCAAAAACACACAAAATGGCACAAATTCCAATTATATTTTCGCGGCCAATGTTTCTAAACCCTGTCATTTAAAAGCGTTTGGCTTTGCATCAAAGCTTCATCATGCACAAGTCGATTTTAATGTTGACCCTGAATTTTACCATACGTTTAAAGTATTGAGGAAACAGGCACTGCCTCACCTGCCACAGCGTTTACGGCATATGCGCCGGAATTGCAATTTTTAAAACAATTGTTGTTTTTTAGTTTGTAAATGTTCTAAATGTTCTTCTCCCAGTCACTTTCCGCAGAGCTGCTGGCACAGCCGTCTTTGCACATAAGTTTGGATCAGGGGAGATCCAGCCAGTAAGATTAGGGGGGGCGATTTTAGTATTATTTGGTTGTCAAGCCTCATAACAGTTTCGCTATTGCAAGAGGCATGAAGTATACTTCACAACACTGTGACAAAAATGTGGTCAGCAAAATGACCTTAACCTGTATCGCGAATGCTGTTTTCCGAATTGTACAAAGTCATGGTGAATAAAGTTACTTTCGTAGGTTTTGGGGGGGAGATCGCGCCAATCGCCCCCCCCCTGGATCCACCCCTGGTTTGAATGCACGTGCCCGGACTAATTAACATGATTTCATTGAGAAATGATGCCTTTCGCAAAAGTCTGTTGACTGCCTGTAATTTTTTAATTTTTGTTTCCATTGTTGCCTCACCATCGGCAACGCTTGGTTTGCTCGTTGTTTCCAGATGTTCCGCACCGACCTGTAGCGCCGGTGGTGAAATCCTGCAGACGTGACGCAATGTTGCTTGAATGGAAACCGCCTAGAAAGGACGGGGGTTCCCCGGTCACAGGATATATGGTGGAAATGAAAGAAAGGAATTCAATATTGTGGAAATCTTTGGGAAAGATTAATTCAACAGGTGCCGTTTTTTTTCATTCATTTTTTTCATTTAGCGCTGTGGACAACAGCTTAATATCGTAATCCGAGATGAAGATGTATGTTGGTGAATTAGTTGTACTTTATTGATACTCGCGCATTTCCCACGTCGTACGATTATCTACAGTAGCGAAACTGCCTCATGATCATGATGCAGCTACAAACGAGATTGATGCAGCTACAAACGAGATTGAGTTCTGATGCTCTTCAGCCTATTTTCGATACTATTTTTGACGAGTTTATCTGTGATTGTTTCGTCACAGACCATCGCGCAACTGGTTTAAACGAAGGACTTGAATACCAGTTCCGTGTTATCGCACTAAATGAAGCTGGGCAGTCTGAAGCATCCGAGCCATCACAACTTGCCATTGCACTTGATCCTATTGGTAAGCTTCAGAGGCTGATAATGACGCATTTTGCATTTCTTTCTGAATACCTTCCATCGTCAATACAATGCTTTGTCTACAGAACCGCCAAGCAAGCCTACTGTTTATGATTCAACGAATGACAGCATTTCTCTTCGTTGGGAAGCCCCCAAGTTTGACGGTGGTCACCGATTATCTGGTTACGACGTAGAACGCTGCAGCTTGCCTGGAAAGAGTTGGACCAAGTGCAACGTCGGCCACGTTCAGTCGCTGGAATTCACTGTGAGACGCCAATCACCAACATCAAGGGTTGTTTTGCATGTCAAACAAATATTGTTTTCTTGAATTATTTTCTGTTTTCAGGTAAAAGACCTAACACCAGGAAGCAGATATGACTTCCGCATTCGTGCCAAAAACACAGCTGGGGGTGTGTCGGAGCCTTCAGAAAATTCTGGACCGATTGTATGCAAAGAGGAATATGGTACGAATCAAAATTTTTTCATGACACTATCTGCTTGATGTAATTTATATTCAACTCGCGCTAGCACGGTAGCTAGGACATCGATTGGAAAAGTAACAAGTGGAATTTAGCTTGCTTCAGACCGTTATCGTTACAAAAGAAAAATTCTGAAGAACCTTTTTGCTTCGTCAATCTGATTGCATTGATTAACAAGAGTACTGTTGTTTTAGTACAACCTTGAATACTAAACCCTTACTCAGAAATTAGCATTTTAGCTGATGCCCTAACGTGAATAAACGTTGAACGAAAGTTGAAATATTTGCTGAGTTTCTCAGCGTTCATCCTGGTCAAGTGACACTGGTCGATTGAGATCACGTGATTTTGGACTTTTTATCTACTGCAGCATATTTTCAGTAATTGTTGAAAAATGTTCTTCTCAATGTATATTTTTTCGAACCTATCGAACGATTTTGTGTAATTTTGCAATACTTCTACTTTTTGGCGCTAAGGCGAGCTTGTGGGATATGGAGACTATTACGAGCAACGGTCTGTCAAATGATGGTTTTGTTTTCATGGATTTCCGGTTGATAAACTGTTTGCTTTCGGGAAATCAACATTTGTAAAGTTTTTCAGCATTCGTTGAGTTTCACCAAATCGCTCGCACGTGCGTCTTGTGATCTTGGACAGGAACAGAGTCGCAAAAATACAAGTATTGTCAATCTGCCCCACTGCATGCAAAAAAGTTGGGCACAAGTGGCCGATGCTTTTTTAACTTGTTTAACTAATAATCCCTGAGCAAGATTAGCGAGTCCTAGAGTATTTCTTCTAGATCAGCTATGTCCAATCCGCGGCCCTCTGGCGCATGCGGCCCAGGCGAAGGTTTTGTGCGGCCCAGCTTAGGTTTTCGCTGTAGTAACAGTAATGGGACAATGGTTTATTGTTTCATATGACGCAGCCAACAAGCAGAAGCACTGCAAGGAACCATTGCACTAAGCCAACCAACCATTAGCGAACATTAGAGCAAATTAAAATGCAATGGCGCAATGGCTGATCAGTGTAAACAAAGAGTGGTGCTGTGTCGTGTAGGATCGGTGAGGGACCACAGCGGTCATAGTATCCTACATACTGACAACCTTTCCTTATTTTGATAATCTTGAATTTGACAGTTTTGATGCAGGTAGTCTCCTCAGTGCCACTTTATCACGTCTGTTAACATTGCAATTAGGATTCGAACGCTTTCATTGTATTAGCTTCAGGTAAATTTGCTTTGCCCAGATCTAAGTAAGTCATTCAATGTGCGGCCCTCATTAATATGTCATGAAATGTGCGGCCCTAGTTAAGACAGCGATATGATTTTTGGCCCAGTAAGCCATTTGGGTTGGACATAGCTGTTCTAGACAAACCCGTAAAACGGTTAGCGGTGGGGAAGTACAACTGTAGCGGCGTTGCACTCATTTATTTCAACTTATGTTGGAGTCATTGACGGAAAAGCGCGCTCTCTTCGGTAAATTGGCTAAAAATACCGTAAGAACAGTTTTGGGAAGAATTTCGATATTTACTAAAAACTGGACCAGAGTTTCAGTTCTATTTTGATTGGTGCCACTTCTTTCGTTAAGAAAATGAACTATCTCTTCTCTTACTATATGCACAAAACTAACTCAGCCTGGACCACGGCAGTGGTTTCAAAGGCAATTGAAATGAACAACTCAGTTTCTTTCTCTCTTTCGACCACTCATCGCATGCAGTTGTAACATAACATTGGCGCCAATAAAACGGCATTTATATCATTGCTTTGAAGCAGTTCTGTGACTCTGGTGCTTTTCGTCGACCTGTTGTTACAACCCTACAGCACGTGTTATACGTAAAGAATATAGTACCATGTGGAAGGTGAGGGTAGTTTTCGTATCAGTTTTACCCGCAATAGAAATTGAGCGAAAAGCACCATATTTCCTCAAAATTTACAATCATAACGGGTGATTTGCATCTTCGTTCTTTTTTAAGGTGACTGTCTGTTTAAGATAAACAGCTGCTTCGCCGCAGTGGACTTGTGCTTACTTGCCATTCATAATCCCACCATTTTCCTTGGGCTACTCTGGACAATGAGCATTAAAAATATCTCCGTGCTTGGAACAGCCATGCAATGCATTTTTTAATGGTTTGGTTTGTTCCAGAACCTGCGGACGTTAGATTTGAAGCTGCTTTATCAGAAGGTCTGGTTGTCCGGGCTGGTGAAGACGTCGAGCTTAGCGCAATCACAGCAGGAAAACCTATTCCTAAAGGTGAGGTTTGTGGTTGCCATTGATGTTCGGCAAGACCTTTCGGTGAATGGCAAAGATTCTTTTTGATGCAGCTTTCAATAACTGCATATTTTGAAACCATAGCAATCGAAAGGCTTTTAGCGTGAATTTGCTTTCACTGAATGAAGGAATTGATAAAGGTTAAAATCTGAAACCAACCTTTGCTGTACAGCTGTTTTTGTCTGGATGGAGGTTTCTGGCAATTGGCAGCCACGGTCATAGTTGCACTCGATTCAAATCTGCGTCTGTCACGGTGTCTGTTTTTTTCATCAGTAACTTGGTTCCACAAAGACAAAGAACTTCGTGATTCCGAGATTTTCAAAATTGGTCGTTCAGTACCGCAGGCAACTCTGACCATTAAGAACATCGCCTTGACTCGTGGTGGGGAGTACACTGTCGCAGCAACGAACCATTACGGGTCGAAATCAGCCACTTGCAAGGTCCAAGTATTGGGTATGTTTTGAGCTGGCTGCATGACAAGTCTGCCGGGGTCAGCTGATTACGCTAAACATCATTAATTTGCAGATAAACCTGACCACGTGACTGGCCCCGTGAAAGCATTTGATGTGACCGGCACCACATGCAAACTTTCATGGTTGCCGCCGGGAGACAGTGGTGGAAGCAAGATAACGAACTATGTTGTGGAGAAGCGGGAAACAAGTCGACTGCTCTGGACGTCGGTGCGTGGCCAAGTGCAGCTTATCTGTAAAGATAGCGCTTCTTGTCTGCGACAAGTGCCTGCGTCAGGACTTTTTTGTTTTCAGTGTATTTGGTCGAACAGACCACGACTAAAATGGCAAACTGTGTGACAGGTTGGCGATACTGGAATGCAGTGCAACATCACTTGCAGCAAGCTGATTCCGGGCAATCAATACATATTCAGGGTCTCAGCGCAAAACAAGTATGGCGTCGGCCCACCGCTGGAATCGGAACCTGTTCTGTGCAAGAACCCGTACGGTCAGTCTATGATTGGTGGAATGACGTAATGCAACTTTTTGTAAAACTGTTTGTGGTTCGTGACTACAATTATTGGTATCGATGCTAATCTGGTGTTTAGACGTTCCTGGAAAGCCAAGCAGACCTTCCATAACAAAAGCTACAAAAGATTCGATGACTGTTGCATGGGAACGCCCGGTGACTGATGGCGGAAGTGAAATTATCGGCTATCACTTGGAGCGGCNGCATAAGAAGGGGCTCAAATGGATTCGGTAAATTACGTAAATCAACATTTTTTGTAAATGACACAGTATAACACATGTGCCATTGTAGATGTAGTCATGATCCTATTCGTGAAACTCGCTACCGAGTTACCGGATTGGTGGAAGGATACGAGTACGAGTTTCGAGTTTCCGCTGAGAACAAAGCAGGAGTTGGTCAAACGTCGGACGAGTCGGACACTTGCGTCGCTCGCGATCCTCTCTGTAAGTGCATAACGATTGGTGCGAGTGGTTTGACGTAACTTGAGTTTATCTACAAGAAAGTCTCTGAGGACCTGGCCGTCTTTCGTGTGCTTATATATAGCCAGCTCTCGTTGCCAATAAGTGCAACTGGCGCTATCCCTCTCAGCTGCGGTGACAACACTTTGCGCTGTGGAACGGTTGTTCGGGTGGCAGGCGAACAACGGGATGGAGAGTAGTGCTGCCGTCTCGAAAGTTAACTCTGCTCAAATCGAGTGTGCGTCTTCTTCTGTGAGTTCAAAGGGTTACAGGAGGAGTCACAAATCTAATCGAGAACAGAAAATCGTTAAAAGTGAAAAGGAGCATGCCAGTTATTATGATGACAGAAATAAACGCAGACAGAAGTGGAACAAAGTGCTCAAGGAATCCGAAGCTGCGATGGAGAAAATGGAGGCGAATCTGTTGCACAGAAGTTTAGCGGCAGGTGTCGATGCTCCAACTTTGCAGAGCTTTAACCACAGTCACGTTTCAACAACTGCTGACTTGAGTTCGGAACAAAGAGTCAAAACCTCGAAGCAGAAAGTCTCCGTGTCCAGAGTAACAGAAAAAGCTGTTGAAAGTCAAAGAGATGTGAATGCTTCGACATCAAGTGTTTCTGGCTTGGAGTGGAAGTCTGTCGGTACTTCCACAAAATCACAAGAAAATTCTTCTTCGTCATCGATCAGCAGAGCTCTCAAAAAGGCCAATGTCTACAGTGTAGAAAACATCACAAATGCCAAGGAATTCGCGCAATCAATCGAACTTTTATCCGATCGCATCCTCGCTGTAGAAGATGCTTTGGAGCTGAGTGCTGCGTTGTCGTCCCACGTCAGGAGTAAACGAGCAAAGTGTAAGTGGTGTCGTTTACCGATTCCAGAGAGTAGTTGGAGCGGAATGTTTGCGAAACATAATTTGATGTCCGTAAGTTTGCAATAACATTCTTTATAATATATTGCTTTACTTCCAGATGTTCCGGGTACCCCTGGCATTCCATCTGTAACTGACACCTCTAAAACGAGCATAAGCTTGGCCTGGCCGAAGCCAACGTACGATGGTGGTTCCCCAGTCTCAGGATATGTGGTTGAGATGGCGAGAGAGGGGTCGGATAAGTTCGAGTGTGTGAGTGGGTCTGCTCCTGTTCTGCTTCCGGAAATGGTCGTCACTAATCTTCTCACTGACGTGAAATACAGGTAGGCTCCAGTACCGCTCTGGAAAACTGTTTATAAAATCAATCCGACACTTAGGCACGCTCTGGGATTTTGGGCGGAGTTTTATTTAGCAATGATGTCATCGTCTTAATGCAACCACATCTGCATCTAATTAAGTCTCGTTTGTCGAGACATGTTGCATTACTGTTTTGCCATTTTCAAGTTAATGCAGACAAAGACAGTTAACTGCAATATTCTTAAGAAATTGTTTTTTGTGCCTTAATAACTTTGAATTGTTGAACGCATTCATGATTTTTACTGTCAATGTTTGAAACAAAGTGTTTGCACAGGATCTTATTGTTTTCAAGACCGTAATTGCTACTGCGGCCTGGTTGTAAGTTTTTTTATTGCAATTTAAACAATCTGATGCATATTTGATTGAAACAGGAATTAGGTTCTGTCCGGTAATGCTAAAATCCTTTGTTAAATAAAATCCAGTGAAAACATTTGCATGAGGTTTTTGTAAATTTTTTAACCCTGCGCAACTCTTTTCATTGATTCAATATAGAAATATTAGATTTTTTAACTTCCTCATTTTCAAAGATTTTATAATTTTGCAGATTCCGTGTTCGTGCAGTGAATGAGGCTGGCCAGTCAGAATGTGGCCCAGTGAGTGGTTTGTTTCAGCCAATCGAAGTGGTGGAAGCTCCGACATACGAACTTGAAGCGGAGATGAAGCGAAATATTACCGTTAGATCGGGAAACTCCATTCGAATATTCGTTACTGTCAAAGGCAGACCAGCACCTGTTTGCTCTTGGTCAAAAGAAGGTGGATTTCCTGGTGACAGAACAGTCATCGACAACGCTTCTTCATACAGGTTAATCTCAATTCCAAAGAAATCTTTGCTTTGAACATCCAACGACTATATTATGATGAAATCCTTTTTGATTGTTATTTTGGTAACAAACTATTTGTTCTCCCTCCAGGATGGGCTGGCAATAGCTCAACCTTATGCTTATTAAAAAATCGAAAAGCCATGTTCCGAGAAACCCCACGAGCTACATTGTTGCCCTCGTATTCTCCAATCAGTTGTAAAATAATACTTTTTCCAAATCATTGCAATCCTAAAACCATGCGTCTATTGCATGTTTTCTCATAAAAAAGTTGTTTCCACAGCATGTTGGTCGTGAGTAGCTGTGATCGAAACGACGCAGGGAGGTATGAGCTTCTGATGGAAAACAGCGCTGGGTCGAAGGTCATGGGGGTCAACGTGAGAGTACTTGATTCGCCGGGTCCTGTCCAAAATCTTGAAGTTAAAGAGGTGAGGCGTGATGGAGGTCATGCGATGACGTACGTACACGCTGTGACGTGGCAGCACGTGTGAGCAGTTCGGCAACCGGGAATCTGTCATTTCTATCTTCAGATGACGCGCAACTCGGCGTTCTTGATGTGGGATCAACCAAAGAATGATGGCGGCGCGGTCGTTACAAACTACATAGTGGAGAAGAGATTGTCGACCAGAAAAGCATGGTCTACATTTTCTTGCGAGGTGCGTGCAAAAGATTGATTGTGGAAAAATTAAATATTTTTATTATACACGCACAGCGTTGAATAATTAATTGGTACTGCGTTAATAACGCTAAGCCGCGTTTTTCGTGCAATTTACGCGACTAGTGAGTAGTGATCAAAAAAATTCATGAAAAGGTTTTAAAATTATATGATTTGGGAACAACCAGTTTTATGCATTTTCCAACAGGTAAGCAGAGAATCTTGCAAAGTCACTGGCCTTTCAGAGGGAGAGAAGTATTACTTCAGAGTTATGGCTGAAAACAAATATGGAATCGGCGAACCTGCTGAGACCAGAGAGGTTTCCCAGGCATGCGAGCTACCTGGACCGCCCAAGACCATCCACGTTGATGAAATCAGCAAAACATCAGCAACTCTTTCATGGTCCAAACCTGAATCGAACGGGGGAAGTCCTGTGACAGGATACGTTCTTGAATTGCAAAGAGTTGGAATGGATGCGTGGATCACAAAGAGCAGCGTGCAGTCGTTACAGTAAGTTGCCTGATTAATGGTTTAAAGGCAGCCGCAGCAAGAAATACCACTGAAAACCTTACTTTTCAGAGCAACTGTTCAAGATCTTAACGAAGGAGCAGAATACAACTTCCGCATCCGGGCAAAGAACGCTGTGGGTCTGGGTGAAGCGACCCAGACACTGCATTCTGTTTGTGCAAAAGATCACGTAGTCAAGCCAGGAATCGATTTGAGTGGACTGCATATGAGCACAGTGACTGCCAAGGCTGGCTCCAATATCAAAATAAAACTTCCTTTGATTGGTGAGACTTGTTGGTTGCTTTCAAAGTAATTTAGTATAAAAGAAGTTAAGAGGCTTTGCTGAATGGGTCGTTTGCTTGAAGCTTACAAGAGAATGACCTGATTTTGAATGAGAAACAGAAGTTATGAATTTTATCAAAGGAAAACCTGAGCCTCAAGTCAGATGGCGACGCAATGGAGAAGACATTCGTGAAACCCAGCGGGTCAACACTGAAGTGCGTGATGAATGTACAATATTTAACATCAAGGAATGCCAACGTTCCGATGCAGGAAGCTATGAAATCGCCTTGAGCAACAGCGCCGGCACTGAAAGTGTATTTGTCAAGGTGGGATCATTTATGCCTCGTTTGTCGATTGACTGCTGCTTTTCATCAGAGCCGTTCACAAACTTAAAACTTTCCTTGCACAGGTCATTGTCTTTGACTGTCCGAGCCCACCACGCGGACCAGTCGAATTCAGCAACATCACATCTGATTCGCTAACAGTGACGTGGCTTGCACCAGAACAAGATGGCGGCTCGCAAGTAAACAGCTACTTGGTGATGAAACGGGAAAAAGAGAACGATTCATGGACAGAAGTCGCCAGTGGCGTTGCCAGGACAACGCTCAAGGTGAGTGCAATGCATTAACGAACACAACATGCAAACGTGGATTATTGCGTAACTATTCACTACTCTGCACAGGTGAAGCGGTTGACATGTGAGAAAGAGTATATTTTCCGTGTCTTTGCTGAAAATCGCTTCGGGCAGTCTGCTCCTCTCGAATCGGACCCAGTCCTCGTGCGATACCCCTTCAACAGACCGGGTGCCCCCTCCCAACCGGAAGTGACTCAAGCGACACGAGACAGTATAGCGCTGACTTGGAGTCCACCAACAAGTGACGGGGGTTTGTGCCTGATGAGTACTTTGTATGATGCTTTGCAAAGGATATTCGTTGAAAGTTTCTTTTGTTTTCAGGAAACGAGATATTTGCGTACCACGTTGAAAAGAAGGACCGGAACGCCATCATGTGGTCACCAGCAACGAGAACACCTGTGAAAGACACGAACGTGAAGGTAAGATTGTCTTGAAATGACTGATAAAAATATTTTGGACGTTTGGAGTTAGTTTATATTTTTTTCGTTCATAGGTCACAGGATTGACTGAAAACCTTGCGTATCAATTCCGGGTTTGCGCCGAAAATCTTGCTGGGTTTGGAAAGTTCAGCCGGCCATCGGAGGGCGCTGTGTGTCGCGACAACATTGATCGACCCGGAAGGCCTGAAGTTACTGGAGTTGGAAGAAACGAAGTGTCCATCGAGTGGAACAAGCCTGGTTATGACGGGGGCTGCAAGATAACTGGTGATTTGAACTGATAGAACAATTATTAAATTATCCGCGTATCACATCAGTCCATCTTTCATGTCTTAATGTACCGATGCCTGTATTTGCATTAGTCAGGCACTAGATAAGAGTAAGTACGATATGTATTTTCAAAAAATAAATTTGAGAAAAGAAATAATTATCAGTAGAAACTTCATGGCAAACACCTGTGAACTGTGGCATATATGTGCGGATCAAACAAACAACTAGCAGCAAGTTTAACTATAGTTGGAAAAATTTGAAATTTTCTTTGGAAACATAGGTCTCATTCTGATTTAGCTTGAAACATGTTGCAGATGAACAAACATAGTTCAAGCTAAAGCTGATGACCATGCACGCGATTCGAACCACGCGTTTGTTCTCTTTTTGATGTAACTCATGGCAGCGTCAAAGCAAAAAAAGCGAAAAGGGTGCATTAGGTATTGTAGAGCGAGCAATTACACTTGAAACAAAATATGTCTTTCAGTGGATTAGTAGCGCGATTCACAACGGTAAGAGCAAAGTTATGAAAGAAATAGTCACTTTGCAACCAACGTCTTAAGTTTATTTGTATAAATTATCAGGCTTTAGGTTTAAATGGCGTATCTTTAGCATTTTTCTGTGTTTCATATAAATTAAGATTGCATGTGCGACTCGGCGTATGCATCATTCATTACAAGTCGTGAACAGTTTCTACCTGTGCAGTTACAGAGCAGCTTATTCGCCGCCGCTTTGTGCCACATGCAGTGGTGCATAGCCATTTGATATCTATGTTGCTAGGATACACAATCGAACGACGCGAGCTACCGGATGGAAGATGGTTGAAGTGCAATTTCAGCAATGTGATTGAAACTGAATTTACTATTTCTGGTTTGACGGAAAACGCTGATTATGAATTCAGGTATGTATTTTCTCGCACATTCCTGCTGAAGTTTTACTTCATTAGCAAAACTTACTGATCATGTTCTATTAGGGTTTTTGCCAAAAATTCAGCTGGGGCAATTTCAGAGGCATCTCAGGCCTCAGAACCGGTCACCTGTCGGCATGAGGTGGCGCCACCAAGAGTTGAATTCGATGCTGAGTTGCGAGATTCAGTCACCGTGAAATCTGGTGATTCAGTTAAACTTGATGCTCGGATTTCAGGTAAAAGTTTGGCCAATTGGCGATGTTTCGCATTAAGGGGTTTTAAATAATAAAATCATCTCATGTTTCGCATCTTTTCAGGAAAACCCCAACCTTCAATTCAGTGGCACAAGAATGGTGAACCGGTTCAAGAGAGCAATCTTGTAAGCATCAGCAACACCGATGGAAAGAGCCTGCTTCATATTCGTGACGCCAGGAGAGGAGACTCCGGCCAGTACACTGTTAACCTCAAGAATCCAGTTGGCAGTAAAAGTCTAACTGTCGCCGTTAAAGTCCTTGACTGTCCTGGTCCACCAAGTGACGTCAGTGTGAGTGACGTCAGCGCTAGTCGAGCCAAAGTCACGTGGATTCCGCCGAAAGATGACGGTGGAGCGGCTGTGACGAAATACATTGTGGAAAAGAGGGAGACAAGTCGCCTTGCGTGGACCCTAGTTGCCGCTGACGTGAGTTTTTGGACATAAACAATTGGTAGGAAAAAATTCTCTCAAAAACGTTACAAAAAGTTTATAACTTTTTTAGGTGGAAGGCACGACTGTCAAGGTCAGCAACCTTCTGGAGAATAACGAGTATGTGTTCCGTGTCATGGCTGTCAATAAGTTCGGACAAGGCGAGCCATCCGAGTCGCAGCCGGTCAAAGCAGAGAATCCTTTCTCTTTACCAAACAAACCAGGTCAGCCAGAAACAAGCAACGTCACCAGAGACTCGTGTGTCGTCAGCTGGGGACGTCCCAGCAGTGACGGAGGAGCTGAGATCACCAACTACGTCATAGAGAAACGTGACAGGTAACTACAACCAAGGTTTCGTGCTTATCTGTGACTGACCAAGTAATAACGTGTCTATTCAAAGTGAATCTGTTCAATATGTGTTTTGCTCAAACAAGAGCGTGTCAGTCAAACGCCAATGAAGAGTGGTTTAACATTTAAGGAAAGGGACGAGATGGATCAGAGCAACTCGGAAAAACGTCACCGAATGCAGGTTTCGAGTAACTGGCTTGGATGAAGGGACAGAGCTTGAATTTCGCGTTTCTGCTGAAAACGCTGCTGGAACAGGTGAACCCTCGGAACCCTCATTCTACGTTCGCATTGAAGAACCAATGTATCCTCCAGGTATCTTCTCATCGTGCAATGTTTCTACAATTATTTTGCTTTTTGTTCCTCTACTTAAACTTCCACCTATTTTTAAGCCCCCCCATCGGATCCCAGAACTGCTGAAACAACAAGAAAAAGTGCGACAGTCACGTGGTCGAAACCTATGTATGACGGTGGTAGTGACATCACAGGCTACGTTATTCAGTACGCCGAAGCGAAAGACGAGGGAGTAGGTGACGAAGAGTGGATCAAATGCTCAATTCCGGCCCGTGCCACGTCAAAACAGTATACTGTCGACGGCCTGACAGAGAACAAGGAGTACTATTTGCGGTAATTTTACCCCCACAGCAATATGCATGAGTTGGAATGAGTAGCTGCACATTGTACTCTGCCGAGTTTATCCTTCCTGCACCGATGCGACCGAAGTTTCCGTCTGAACGACCGGCGATTAAGAACTTTATCCTAAATGCTGAACGCTTTACACTGATCTTCACATGTCCACGCCAGGGCTAAATTTCATTATCTGTTTACAAGCTTACTTGATTCGCTGTTTCAAACGCCTTTGATGCTTTGCAGAGTTGCGGCCACCAACCGCGCTGGCGTCGGCGAATTTGCTGCTGTTCCTGGAAAAGTTCTTGCGAAAGATTTGTTGTTATCCCCTGATGTCGAAGTCGACGCTAGCTTACGACAGGCCCTCAAGGTTTGTATGGTTTTCTTTGTTCTAGAAACTTTTGTTGCAGCACAAAAAACACGCTTTTCTTGAACAGGTCAAAGCAGGAAATTCTGTTCGTCTCTTCGCAACATTTCGTGGAAGTCCCGCTCCATCCGTCGGGTGGCGCAAGGACGACGGCAGTCTTCCCGATTCAAGCGTTGTTGATACAACAGACAGCACTACTTTACTTTTGATTGAAAATTCAACAAGGTCGGTCAGTTTTTCGCAGAATGTTACATTTTTTGCCATGAGCGAGCGTTAATAGTTTGCAGTTACTGTTGCGAGTATCAAGTCATGAATATTACGAATGTCGTGTTGAAGAAAAACTTTATAGATAAAATAGCTAAAGGTGTATAAGAAGTTCACTCAATTTCCAGGCTAAAGCGTTTTTATTTCTGAAAAACGAAGAACAGCAATATACACAGGATCGGTATAGCGTGCGTGCAGTAACGATGCATATAATATATTATATATCAGATTATAATATATGTCGTATGACGTGGCCATGTAACATTGCGAGTGGTCTTTTGCTGCTGACAATTAAAACAGTTCCTTCCGGAACGAACAACATGGTGGTTTTATTCGTATCATCGACCTTTGCGTTGTTATCGTTCTTGAATTTGACAACCACGTGATCTATTTTTAGAAACCACAGTGGAAAATATTCACTCTCACTTGAAAACAGCGCTGGGGCAAAAACTGTGTCAGTTGATGTCGTTGTTCTCGACACTCCATCAGCTCCAAAAGATTTAAGAGCCGCTGATGTCACCAAAGAATCAGTGACTCTGACCTGGCAGCCTCCTGAGAACGACGGCGGCAGCGTTGTGAGCCACTACATTGTGGAGAAAAAAGAAACTACTAAGAAAGCGTGGTCAACCGTTACTTTAACCTGCGTTCGAACTACTTTTAAGGTAATAAAATATGTCTTTGCATTATGTAATAGACATGTACGAAATTTTACAAAATCAAACTAAAAAAATAATAAAATCTAGCCAGCAAATACACTGAGCTTGTATTGACACATTGTACTTATCAAAGTAATGTCTATGGAAGGAAACCCTTTCTCAGCAAAGAATCAGACACTTTAAGATCTTCCAGAGTATATATTTCGCCTACGATGTAGGAATCATCAGCTCTTATTCAAATAGAATCCTTATTCAAATAGAATACTTATCAAAGTGAAGGAGAAAATACAATATGTCACAAAATGTTTGTCTTGAGTGCTGAGTCTGCGTCATTACTTGGCTGCATGAAACCAGCTTATGTTGAACCAAATCGGGACGTAAGAACTTGTCAAAAGAAGCATACAGTAACTAAACCAAGGGGTCAGACCAGGGGTCCGTAAAAAAACGTTTTGCTTTATTCTTGTCCCAGTCATATTCAACAAAGAATCTAGTTGCAGCTTATGCTTGTAAATCTTCATTAACAAGCATTCGCGTTGCAGCCCAATTAAAATTGGCAGATTCTTTAAAATATCGGCGGTTAAACTTTTATAGTAGAAGTGATGCTGATTCTCTGTGAGAGTGGATGATCACTTTGAGAAGGACAGTGAGAGCTCATCTCCAGCAAGTGCGCCATCCCAGACAACTTTGAATATGTTTGTAACTCGGAGAATGAGATTTTCAGTCGCCGCAGATCTCTTTTGATAACTTATCTGACTTGAAAGAAAGTTCCACCAACATTTCGAATACCTGAGATCAATTCACCATATATAGAACGTTTTTGATAAATGACACTCAGAAAGACACCAAACATAACCAAGCCAGCGCAAATACCTTACTTCAAGATAACTAAACAAGGAACTACATTCCGGTACGCTGCAAAATGACCTCGTTTCTGATCTTGTCCCTCCACCTGATGCTGCAAATACTGTGGAGGCATCTCATGTGATAACTTTTAAGTTTTGTCTCTTGTTGCATGTATATTGGCCATGTTTCGGAGCTGTAAAGAAGATTGAAAATTATTGCTTATTTTTCTGAACATTGTTCTTCACAGATATTTGTGGTTCATAGCGTAGCAATCAATGTAATTATGATAATTTCTTGCACTGCAAAACCCGTATAAGATAACCCGATGAAACTGCATATTTATTTGTCCATCGATGCTAATGCATTTTTATGCTTGAAGGTATTGAACCTAAATGAAGGAATGAGCTATTACTTCCGGGTCATGGCTGAAAACGACCACGGGATCGGTCAAGCGCGTGAAACTACCGATGCCATCAAAGCATCGGAAGTTCCCAGCGCTCCTGGAAAACTGGAAGTCAGTCAAGTTACAGCGAGGAGCGTGTCACTTGTGTGGACGAAACCTGATGCGGATGGTGGAAGCAAAATAACTGGTAAGTTGGATACGATAGCTTGTGCAGCTTGTTTTCGGTGCTTTAATCGAATCGTGATGGAGAGCAGTTGAAAGCTGTAGTTGTTTGACAAGGCCACGTGGAAATTTCACATCTTCCAAGATTTTGTTTCTTAAACGGATATAGAATAGATGAAAAGTGTAACCTGGGCTTTTTTTAAGGTTTGACCTTGGTGGCCGCTTCTGTTTCATCTGAATACCGAGATGGCAGTAAAAAGACGTTCTACTGTATATTTTGAGAGACAAAATGGAAAAATTTGAAAGACCGTTTTGGTCTCACAACCACAAAACAGCAGCACACTGAATGTCACAAGATAGTTATGTTCTTTGCGTGTGCCAAGCATTCTCTAACCGCTGATGCAGCTCAGCGTTTCGTGGAAGCACAGAAAACACGAAATTTGTTTCGCGTGCTGCGCATGCGCAGTGCTGACTATGATTCTATTCCATAGGACGCACGTTGTTTGCATAAATGTGGTGTAAACACTGCTTGATTGAACGTAACATTGAAACGGCTAAAAGTCGCTGGGGATGAATGTAACAACAGTGTGCAGGAATACTGCGAGTAAAAAATGCGTTGGCGTCTTGCAAAAAAATCGAAAGCCACTTTCTTACGTTTTGAATGTTTACATTAAGGATATCTTATGGAATATCGCGAGAGATCATGCGAACTGTGGAAGCAAGCTTCGCAAGTAAAAGTCTTATCAGGGGTTGTTAGCAAACTACAGGAAGGAAAAGACTATTATTTCAGAGTAAAAGCCTTGAACGAAAATGGTCTTGGTGAGGCCCGCGAGCTGCTGCAAGCAATCACGGCAAAGGATGAGGTTTGCTTCCGTTATTCATTCGTGACACTGACATCGTGTTTCTTGTGGTCGTTCAATGCTCTTAAGAGAAGCTGTGTAAACCCACTTGTGCATTGTAACCGACAAAAACTGTCTGAAGCTCATGTCTTTTCAATGCATTTCACCAAAAAGTAATCTACTGTACCTAAACCACATACCTGTTGCTACGAAATGTGCAATTTCTTATAATAAACGAAATGTCAACAGCTTGTCAAATCTGGCATTTTTGAAAGTTCCATAAGTCACCCTGTTGCCTAAAATCCTCAAGTGCCTAAAAAAACTGCGCTCCACCTGATTGTTTTTCAAGTAATTTTGCCGTAAATTATGTTTTCTGCAAACCTTTGCAGAAACTGCATATTTGGTTTATATTACGGAGAAAATGCTTTGCTGCGAAATGAAAAATATCAATAGAGAAAAACTGAAAAAATGGCTAAGCAAGAGAAAAACTTATAAATATAACTGACTACGTAATTAGCAGCCCGGTAGCGGTTTTCAACGGTTTTTAACTGAGTGGGGCAATGGGGGGATGAGTGGGCAATGAAACCGAAAGAATGTTTTCTCTTTACGGTTAACTCGTCACCACGTTACTTGAAGCTAGCAGTTTCGTAATTGTCGTCAGTTTTGCTTTCCAGCTTTCGTATGAGGCTAGCTTTATGGTCACAGCTTGTGTCTGAGACTAAAATTCGTGTGCTTCCTGTAAATTTTGCAAACGTTATTCACCATTTCACTTTGCAATTTTCAGGACTGAAGATGCGTTAAAATTGCGTGAAATCGATTTCCTGTAAAAAATAAGTTGCTAACTGATTCGAATCCGTCACCTTTGTGGAGACTTATTGTGGAATTGTGCCTATTGCTGTGTTGTCTTAATATCCAAGTAGAATAATTTTTTCCGTGCTTATCTATTCTACTGATACAAGGTACAGTTTCTTGTGTGGCGACGAGCAAGTCAAGTGCAGACAAATTTGTGATTGTACTACAAACTCTATTTTCAGGTTGAACCGGCAGACATTGATTTTGGTGGAGTTTCTTCTTTGGTGTTTTACGCCAAGAAAGGTGATAATCTGAAAGCGAAGGTTCTGCTTCATGGAAAACCGTTTCCTGAAGTTGAGTGGAAAAGGGATGGAGCTGATGTCAAACAAACAAGTCGCGTTAACCTGGACGTCGTTGATGATTCTGCTGTGCTGACTATCAAAGGTCAGTAACTTCTTGTTGATGTAGTGAGCAACTCTAAGCTGCAATTCAAATACTTGCAGATAATCATTTTGATTTGTTTCCCACCCATAATTACAAAAATATGGAAAATGCGCCTGATTGCTATTTTCTAAAAATAATCGTTCTCCCAAACGGCTGTTTCATAGTTTTTTTTCGTAATATTTCTTGTTAGTTTTCTTAGTTATCACATATTTTAACTGTGACATTGCTGTGACAAGTTACCCATGCCTCAACTTTGTCAAAGACTAAACATTTTTATTGTAGATTGCACTGTTGAAGACGCTGGAGAATATCAAGTAACGGCTTTCAACAAATTTGGCAAGAAATCCGCTCCTGTCAAGATAATAATTTACGACAAACCAGGGCCTCCCAAGGGCCCTGTTCGCTTCGAGAAAGTGACCGCAGACTCAGTGACCCTTTCATGGGATCCCCCATCATTGTCAGGAGGTTGCCAGATTTCGAACTACATTGTTGAAAAGCGGGAAGCTGCCAGTACAGTGAGTTGGCAATTGCTAAATTTATTTTAATTTTCGTAGAACATGCATTTCACAAACCACAAAAGGTTGTCAGTGCAATCTTAGATTGTTTTGTAGTTGCGCATTTAGTTAACAATTTGCACATCTAAATCCGGTTCTTTAAATACGTTTGGACCAAAATTTGCTTGTTCCTGTTTGCGGTTGATATGCAAATATCTTGCACGTTTTTTCAACTTTTTTCGAATGATGTTTCTCTTTTTGCCTTGAGTTTTGTTAAAGTAAACCTGCCAGCTTTTCATCTGCACAAAGTTCTGTATTCCATCAGGTTTGGAGCACAGTATCAGCTGCATGCGCTCGCAATACCCTAAAAGCGACAAAACTAAACCATGGAACCGAATATTTGTTCAAAATCAAAGCGGAGAACCGGTTCGGCGTCGGTCCGGCTCTGACGTCAGAGCCAGTTACTGCTGAACACCCATATAAGGTTCCCGCTGCGCCCAGTCAGCCAAAAATTGTTCGAGTAACGAAAGACTCGGTTACTCTGCGGTGGAGTGAACCTGTAAATAACGGTGGATCTCCCATAACCGGATATCAGATGGAACACAAAGACAGGAACTCGATTTTGTGGCAGGTGAGGACCACGTGAACAGTGTTCAGTTTAATTACGTTGCAACAAAGTAAACCTGCTTTTCAACTTTTGCGAAGAAAACAAATAAGATTACTATNACGGACACGGAGTACAAAGCGAGTGGACTCGAACAAGGACTCGAGTACGAGTTCCGTATCTACGCCGAAAATGCGGCTGGGAATAGTAAAGCAAGCAAATGTTCGGAATTGGCTTTATGTCGGGATCCCATCGATCCACCTGGGAAGCCGGAAGTTGTGCAGGTAATTTCGTTGTTGCTGCGCAGCAGTGTATGATAAACTGAACAAGTGCACTCAAAGAATTATGTTTGACTTGTCACAGATCGGAAGCAGATATGTTACCATCGAGTGGGCGAAGCCCATATACGATGGTGGAAGTCGATTAACCGGATATAACGTGGAAAAGCGAGAATTACCGGAGGGTCGGTGGATAAAAGCTATTTATGGGAATGTCTCTGACACCATGTTGAAAATGGATGGCATGACAGAAGGCAGAAAATACGAGTTTCGTGTAATCGCCAAGAACGCGATCGGTAAGTCTCGGTAAAGTTCGTGCTATTTCGTAGCATCTGTTTTTTCACAACCAAATCCTACTTCAGGAACGATCTCTGAACCATCTGAGCCATCGTCGCCTGTAATTTGCCGAGATGAGTTGGAAACACCGAGCATTGAGTATGACGATAAGCTTAGAGATACCCAGCTGGTCCGGGCGGGAGACACTGCGAAGTTTACTGTTCGCGTTCACGGGAAACCCCCGCCATCTGTGTCATGGCGTAAAGAGAATCGAGAGGTCGAAACCTCTCCTCGTGTGAAGGTTGACCATGGCACAATGCACACTTCGCTTACCATCGCTGAAACAACTCGGAGAGACACAGGTAAAGTGTGTTTTGACGTAGTAAGTGAACTCGATGCAGTGTATCTGCATAAAACCTGTCCACACTTTCTGCACAACCTATTTCCACGTTATTTGCTTGGTACACAGCAAACGTTGTTTTCAGTCAAGAAACACATGAGTGGTAGTTTCATATTTACTGCTAAACGGCTTTCATCCAATGAACGTGTTGTTTGCCACGAAACTGTAAAAAGTCACGTTCTGTGACTTGAACGTAACGACGCGCAAACCCCCAACGAGTGGTCCACATCGCAGCGTTCCTTTGAATCAAAACTTTCTAAAAAACGTTTATAACTAAAAATAAGTGAAAAAATCGAATGTTCGTCTTTGGCCTCTGCCACGTTTCGCACCATCACCCCCTAATGTCATATCCCAAATTGTGCTTGTAATGCCCATGCGCAGTATGCTGGTCAACCTTAAACGCCAATGCTGTGAGACGTGAAATGATTAAATTCAGCATTTTGTGTTGGACATTAAGACGAAGAAGCCCACACAGTGTTAAATGCAAATGTGGCTTTTGGCTTTTAAGCGAAGTGCTGTAATTGTAATTACTTTTTTAACCTATTTTTGTATATTTGGGCGATGATGCAGTGAAGGCCTAATTGGTTTTGTTTTCGTTTATCAGGCCAGTACTCACTTACTTTGACGAACGACGCTGGCGAACGCACTTTGGCAGTTAATCTCAAAGTCCTTGACGTGCCAGGACCCGTCCGGCACCTTGCTGTTGATAATATCACTGCAAATACGTGTGCTCTGTCGTGGGACACACCTGCAGAGGACGGAGGAAGTCAGATAACCAGCTATATTGTTGAGAAACGAGAAACTAGCCGAGTTACATGGACGCAAATTGCTTCGGACTTGCAAACCAGATATATCAAAGTCGCTCGCTTGCTCAAAGATTGCGAATATGTTTTCAGGTATGCGTTGTTTTGTGAGGACAATAATTATGAAAAAGCCTTTATAACTACTTCCATCCATAGGCGTAGCCAGGAGGAGCCAAAGGGGCAATGCCCCCCCAAATCTTTAGAAAATATGGTTCATTTTGTGCTTTGAGAGGCGTTTTTCCGAACAAAATAGTGTTATTCGCCTAAAATCAAACATTTTGGCCCCCCAAAAATTTCTGGGCTGGCTACGTCACTGCTTCCATCTTTTCAACAGGGTGAGAGCTGAAAACAAGTACGGGCTGGGGGATGCAGTCGAAAGTCCGCATATCACCACCAAGAACCCATTCAAGGTTCCGGGTCCACCCGGAAAGCCTGAAGCGAACAGTGTAACCAGCAAATCTCTTGTCCTGACTTGGCCCAGACCATCAGATGACGGGGGGTCAGAGGTCACGAACTACATTGTCGAAAAACGTGAGAAACATTCTGCGAAATGGTTTCGTGTCACGTCGCGTCAGATTGATGAGTGCCGTTTGAAGGTGACTGGCTTGGAAGAAGGGCGGGAATATGAGTTTCAGGTAATATTTTAAGCACCTAAAATAGATTGTGAGTTAGAATAACAAAAAACTTGTTGTTGCAACCGAAATTTCTTTCTTCTTTACTGTACAAACTTGGCACTTTTTAGCTGTATTAAAAGTAACAAATCTGTTTTACGGAATCTTTCTGCAAATGGTGTTTATGTTTGTGATAAAATGTAAAATATCTTTGCCGTTATTCGTAAAAACCAAAGCATGATGTGCGATGCAAAACTTTAACTTTGAGATTAGGTGACCCAGTCATGGTAGTAGAGAGGCCATGTTCAAGTGTGCGACACAGATGTTTTCATAACGAACCAAACTCAACTTGTTGCAGAAACACTAAATGTTTTTTCAGGTAATGGCTCAAAACCCCGAGGGTGTGGGTCAACCCGGTCCCTGCTCTGAACCCGTTCTCGTGCGTGACCCTATTTATCCTCCCGGAGAACCTCGGCTTGTTAAAGTCACAGACACCACCAGAAGCACAGCATCAATTTCCTGGTCTCCACCAACTTACGATGGTGGAAGTGAGGTTAGTGCAGAGATAATATAAAGGCCTGGAACTCCAGGTAACCAACTTTGCCTCTGACCTCCAGCAAATTTAACAAAACGATGCTAATCTTTATTGACCAAAGTCGGTTTTATCAATTTTTGCTTTTTGTTTCATCAAAAATTTGTTCCTAGCTTATTGTTACATAGATTTGTACTGTATGCCAAACATGATTTCCTAGCCGTGACAGGCATTTTCTAGTGCAAAATGATTTTTCCAAATTTCCATTGCAAACACTATGAAAATGTGAACCTTTCAAAAAATTATAGATAAGCCGCCACCATCATGACATCATGATGTAGCTATCTTTAGCGTTGTGTAGCAAGAAGACAAGCAACAAGGATCTTGCGTTTGAACAGAACTGACGAAATATAATGGGCTGTTGATGATAGGACCATTGTTCACACTAAACAGCTTAGTGATTTAGTTTCTCGCAGCTGAGATAGAAGCTTTTTTATTTAGTGTACAGTACAATGACTCCACCAAACTTTACCATTATTGCTCAGTGTTTGCAATCAAGTGTTTGTTCGAACAATAAACTAAAGCTTTCACAGATTTACAGAATTTCTAAATGAATAATTCGGTCCTAGGACTATGCTAAAATTGTAAACCTTCGGACTTTAATAGCAATTTGAAAACTTCTTTGCAGTTATCAAAATTTTGTTCTTTCTTGCGAAAACAACATGGTAATGCGCTTAAATTTTTTTGAGGATTTCTGTGTAATGCCACACGCATCACTTACAGTGTATGTACAGATTTTAAGGAAAAAGCGCAACTTTTATTGATTTAACAATGTTTGATGTTTGTTGTTCCCTTGTTTTGCAATCCTCAGACCTCTGGCATAGTTTTGGCATGGTGTAATGCTGATCTGACTTTGAAATTTTCACCTACAAGCAATAATTTGATAGACATTTAATTCAACAAAAATCCTCTCAGAGATCCATATTGAACGGAACGTACCTCATTTTATGACAACTTTTTATCTTAAAATCATCCTGGTTTGTATGTCATTTTTGAACTATTTTTAAAATTTTGTGTGCAGTAGTTCATTTCGGATTGCTAAAATCTTTCTACTGGCAGAGCAAAGAGTTGTAGAATATTTTTTTTCCTTTTCGCGCTGCAAACAGTTAATTTTGGCAAATGTTAAAAAACGTTTGACAAAGTTCCAATGGTGACATCACAATCGCTTGATTCTGTTCAACTTTTAAAACTACATTTTTGTTAATATAAGTGTGGTTCTGAGTATATAGAATACTTTGAAAAAGCGTTTGTCAAGCCTTGTGTTGGCTGTGCGATGTAGGAAAAATTGTTTCATGAAATGAAAATTAATCTGCTCCCTCTCTATCCTTTTTCGCGGGAAATACCGTTTTTTCCCAATTGTGCCGCGATTTTAAATATCAAGCTCTTAGTTTCATTGCGTTGCAGATTACTGGATATACAGTGGAAATATTGCCGGATGATAATGAAGCAGAAGATTGGATCACGTGTACACCAGCTCACGGTATAGCTGGCAATCAGTATACAGTCACAGGTCTTCAAACAGACAAGCCTTACAGATTGAGAGTTCGCTGTTTAAATGCAGCTGGGTTGGGAAATGCTGTTGATCTTGCTCAATCTATTTTCGCAAAAGACATTCAAATTGCTCCTGAGATTGAGGTTGATGCAGAGGTTGGACAGTTCGTCACTGTCCGAGCTGGAGCTCCGATTCGTCTTTCCTGCACCATCCGTGGCAGACCGCTACCGAGCGTGAAGTGGCAAAAAGAGAAGGGGACGATTAACGACATGGCTCAGATTGAAAACACAAGCTCATCGAGTTCCCTTTTAATCAACCATTGTTCTAGAGAAGATGCAGGCCGGTATTTAATGATTGTAGAAAACTCGTCAGGAAGCAAAACAGTCACCATCTCCGTAAAAGTACTCGACACTCCTGGACCTGTGAAAGAATTGAAGGTCATGGAAGTGACACGAGAGCATGTTCTTCTGAGCTGGGAACCACCAGTACAGGATGGTGGCTCAGTGATTACAAACTATGCCATTGGTAAACGGGAAACAACGCGCAAATCATATCAAATTGCTGGCAGCACTCAGCACAGGACTAGTTTTAAAGTGACTGGTCTTACAGAGGGCGACATATACTTTTTCCGAGTTGCGGCGGAAAACGAGTATGGACTCGGGGCACCTTGCGAAACCAAGCAACCTGTGAAAATATCTGAAGCTCCCAGCACACCAGAACGTCTTGATGTTGATGAAATTACTGACAATTCTGTTGCGTTGGCGTGGAGCAAGCCAGAACACGACGGAGGAAGTCAGGTTACAAATTATGTTGTCGAGTTCATGCAACCTGGTGCTTTCGAAGCATGGACTGTGGCCGGAACACCCAAAACTAACAAGTACAAAGTGTCCAAGTTGACAACGGACAAAGAATACATCTTCCGTGTGCGCGCTCAAAACGACGTCGGCACATCAGATGCTCGCGAATCAAATCTTGTAACTGTGAGAGAGATTGTCATTTCACCAACAGTAGATGCAAGCAAGTATTTCAACAACACTGTTGCTGGAAAGGCTGGTGCATGCATTGATATCCAGCTGCCATACACCGGGAGGCCGGTGCCTGCGGCGCATTTTCTTCGTCATGGAGAACCCCTAAAAGAAACAAGTCGGATTAATTCCAACACATCAGGTGGCTTGGCTAAATTAACTATCTCTGATTTAACTCGAAAAGATGCTGGAGACTATGACCTTGTGGTGAAAAACTCCGCTGGCTCAAAACAAGTCACCATGAAAATTCTGGTCATGGAGAAACCTTCACCACCCTCCGGTCCTCTGCAGGTCCGTGACGTAATGGCGGAAAGCGTCACGCTTGAATGGTCACCACCAACAGAAGATGGTGGAACTCCTGTTACTCATTACACTCTTGAAAAACTGGATAGTAGCTTAGGATGGGTTGAAATTTCCAGTTTTGTTGTGCGAACGTCTCAAAAAGTTACTCGTCTAGTAACTGGACAAGAGTATGTTTTCCGTGTACGTGCTGCTAACAAGTTTGGTTTGAGCGAACCTCTTGACTCTGAGCCAGTCACTGCGCAGCACCCCTTCAACCCTCCCGGGCCACCAGGTGTGCCAGTGCCTGTTAACGTATCGAACGATGCTATAGTTATTGCGTGGCAAGAACCAACCAACGATGGTGGATCACCTATCATTGGATACCATGTCGAGAAAAAGGACAGGAATTCGATTATGTGGACTAAAGCCAACAGTTATTCTGTGCGTGAGACAACCTTCAAATGTGGCAATTTGACTTCTGGACTGAGCTACGAGTTCCGCGTCACAGCAGAAAACCTGGCAGGGTTGGGAAAACCGAGCAAAGCATCGGAAGCTGCGGTTGCCCGCGATCCGATCGAACCGCCCAGGAACGTTCATGCAACAAAAGTTAACCGGACCAGCATTCGCTTGGAGTGGAAGAAACCTGAATACGACGGCGGGAGCAGGATTACCGGATATATCGTAGAAAAGATGGATGTACCAGGCAAACGGTGGGCAAAATGCAACTTTAACAAAGTGACTGACTTAACATTTACAGCTGATGGCTTAAGCGATGGTTCAACATATGAATTTAGAGTTTTGGCGCTGAATGCGGCCGGAAGTATGAGCAAGCCATCGGTCTCAACTGGTCCAATCACAGTGCGAGATAATGTCGAACCTGCCAGTGTTGATGTTGATGCGCAGTATAAAGATGTGGTTGCGGTGAGGGCTGGTGAAAAACTGAACATACACGCGTATATCACCGGAAGACCTACTCCATCTGTGATTTGGCAAAAAGACGGCAAAGATTTTGAACCCAGCATGCGGATGAATATTGTTTCTACGGAAGTATCATCGGATCTAACAGTCAAGGATGTCACTCGTCTGGACACTGGTGTTTACACGATTGTTGTGCGCAATGCTGCCGGAGAAAGATCGATAAGCATTAATGTACGCGTTCTTGACACACCAGGACCTTGCCAATCATTCAAAGTCACGGGGGTAGCAGCATCCACTTGTCAGTTGTCTTGGCAACCTCCAACAGTTGATGGTGGTTCAAGAGTCACTTCCTACACTGTTGAAAAACGCGAAACGTCTAGGTTGGCATGGACCACAGTTACATCATCTACGGATATGACACATCACAAAGTGGTTGGTCTGATTCTTGGAAATGAATACATATTTAGAATCAGAGCAGAAAACAAATACGGTCTCGGCGAATCTTTAGAAACGTTGCCTGTATTGGCTGTTGATCCCTTTGTGGCTCCTGATGAGCCCAGAAACGTGCAAATTGCCAACGTGGTGAAAGACAGCCTTACAGTGACGTGGGAAAAACCAGAATCAGATGGAGGCGCTGAAATTATGGGGTATATTCTTGAGCGAAGAGAGAAGGTATCGCCCCGGTGGTTGCGAGTAAATCGCCGCTTGGTGTCTGACACCCGGTTCAGAGTTACGGAATTGAAAGAAGGTTCTGAACACGAGTTTCGGGTTTATGCTGAAAATCGTGCTGGTGTGGGGTCAGCAAGCAGCCCTAGTGGCTTTGTTTTGCTCTGCGATCCAATCTATCCTCCAGAGCCTCCTGGTATTCCACAGGTAGTTGACAGCAGCAGTACGTCTGTTACATTGAAATGGAGCCGGCCAATGTACGATGGTGGATCAGAGATTATTGGATATTCAGTCGAGTACGCCAATGTAACTAACAAGGATGAGTACGAAGAGAGCGAGTTGGAATGGATTACAGCAACTGATAAATCGAAATTGAAAAGTACATTGCACACAACTGTTGGTTTAAAGCAGTCAAATCTCTACCTATTCCGGGTTTGTGCCCACAACAAATCTGGGTCATCTCTGGCTGCTATCACACCTGCCGCAGTTGCGCCTGTTGAAAGGCATGAAGCACCAACGTTTGGTCCAGAGGTGGATCTCAGGAAAACAGTTACTGTGCGAGCCGGCGGCACTGTTCGGTTGTTCGTTCCAATCAGTGGACGACCTTCCCCGAGCGTTGTGTGGTCGCGAAAAAACAATGGATTGAAAGACCGCGCTGTTATCGACAACACCGATTCATCAACAACATTCATACTTGACAATGTGAGCAGGAGTGATTCAGGTAAATATACGCTGACTCTTGCCAATGAAAGTGGTTCCATTTCAGCTTTTGTCATGGTGAAGGTTCTTGACAGTCCATCCGCCCCAGATGAGCTAGTGGTAACAGGAAAATCAAAGAACGTGATTTCAGTCTCATGGAAACCTCCAGAAAATGATGGAGGAAGCCCCGTGAATAACTATATACTTGAGCGTCGTGAAGCCACTAAAAAAGCATGGTCGACCGTTGAAACAGCCTGCACGCGCACCTCATACAAGTTCACAAAGTTGAACGAAGGCTTTCTGTATTTCTTCCGGGTTATGGCAGAAAATGAATATGGAGTCGGGCCACCTGCACAGACAGAAACTCCGGTTAAAGCATCTGAAGAACCCGGACCTCCACGCTCACTGCAGTGCACCGAAGTCACGAAAGACAGTGTCACATTAGTTTGGACGAAACCTGATTATGACGGAGGAAGTGAAGTCGTAGAATACAGTATTGAGCAGCAATTGAAAGGCTTTGATCAATGGACGAAGGTAAAAAGTGTTAAATCATCAGTTCACAGCATGACCGTTAAACCATTGACTGAAAACCAGCTCTACACATTCCGTGTAGCTGCTCGAAATGATTCCGGTTCTAGCCTTCCAACTGAGTTGTCAGGTTATGTTCTTGTTGCGACTCAGACTGCATTGCCAGATGCAGATCTAGGAGGCTTTTCTCAAAAAGTCGTTGAAGGTAAAGCCGGTACTACGATACAATGCCAAGTCGTTGTTAAAGGGAAACCTTTTCCCGAATTGCAGTGGAAACGAGATGGAGAGGAAGTAAAAATGACCAGCAGGGTCAATTACGATGTGGTGGCAGGCATTTCTACCTTGACAATCAAAGATGCGGAGCTGGAAGACGCTGGACTCTATCACCTTGTTATGGAAAACTCTGTCGGTGGCAAAATTGTTCCCATACACGTTCGAGTCCTGGACAAACCTGGTCCGCCTAAAGGCCCTGTTGTATTCTCCAATGTCACAGCAGACTCCTTGGCTATCTCGTGGAACCCTCCAGAAGCAAATGGTGGAGCTGCTATCAACAACTACGTTGTCGACATGCGTGAGGTATCGGGAGAAGCGACTGAGTGGAGAATGATATCAGGCTCAACAGCACGAACAATTCTCAAAGTGACAAGATTGAAAGATGGTATGGATTACGCTTTTAGGATTCGTGCTGAGAATCGTTTTGGTCTTGGTAAAGCTTTGGAATCACAGACTGTAACAGCCCAATTCCCGTTCAGCGTACCTGCTGCTCCAGGTGCACCCAGAATATTGGCTACCTCACGGGAAACTATAACAATTAGGTGGGAAGCACCTGCAAGTGACGGGGGCTCACCTGTTTTGGGATATCATGTGGAAAAGAAAGAACGAAACTCAATTCTGTGGACTAAATGTAGTAAAACACTACTGCCCAATACAGAATACAAAGTAACGAACTTACAGGAAGGTTTGGAATATGAGTTTCGCGTGTGTGCTGAAAATCTTGCTGGAGTTGGAAAATATAGCCGTCCATCTGAGTCTGCAATGGCTCGGGACCCTGTTGACCCACCACGTGACCTTGATGTCGTAGGCGTGACACGTTCAGCTGTTCATCTTCAGTGGAAGAAGCCTGATTACGATGGAGGGGCAAGAATCACTGGTTACATTATAGAACGATGTGAGGTTCCCCATGGACGGTGGCTAAAATGCAATTTTAGCAACGTTTCAGCCACTGACTTCAATGTGGAAGGGTTGACAGAGGGTGCAAAATATGATTTTCGCGTGTATGCCAAGAATGCTGCAGGTGCCTTTAGTTCTCCTGCTACAACCACTTCATCAATTCTGGTGAAGGATGAGTCTCTTCCTCCTATAATCGATATGGATTGTCAATATAAAGATGCTGTGGTTGTCCGAGCGGGCAAAAACTTTAAGCTGGAAGCTGGTGTTCGCGGCAAACCAACACCTGGCATGGTTTGGAAAAAAGATGGTATTGAAATGAATTCCTCATCTCGTGTTTTGTTGCAAAATACCGGCATTTCATCAAGTTTGCACGTACTGGATGCTACGCGCAGTGATAGTGGGATCTACTCCCTGACTGTCGAAAACAACTCAGGATCTCGCTCCCTCTCCATTCAAGTCAAGGTCTTGGACAAACCTGCTGCTCCTTCCGGACCTTTGCAAGTCACTGGCGTCACAGCAGAAAGGTGCACGTTGACGTGGAACCCACCCGAACAAGATGGCGGTGCACCAATCACTAATTATGTTGTTGAAAAGCGTGAAACCAGCCACTTGGCCTGGATTCAAGTGAATCCCTGCGTACAGGGCACTTCTTGTAAAGTTGGAAAACTGTTACCGCACAACGAGTACATATTCCGAGTTCGAGCAGAGAACAAGTATGGTGTTGGTGATCCTCTTCAGTCAAACGAGATGACAGCCAAGAATCCTTTCACAGTTCCCTCTGCTCCTGTTGGTTTGGATGTTTCCTGCATCACAAGAAAAACAGTAACTTTGNTGTGGTCAAGACCAACTAACGATGGAGGTTCCGAGATATCTGGCTATANAGTCGAAAAGAAACAACATTCTGGTACCCGGTGGATTAAAGTCAATCGTCAGCCTNTCATTGATCTCAGGTACAAGGTTTGTGACTTAAACGAGAACCAAGAATATGAATTCAGGGTATGTGCAGAAAATGCTGCTGGAATGGGAGCTTGGAGTGACTTGACTTTACCTGTATTGACAGAAGACCCAAAATATCCTCCAGACGCTCCTATTTCTTTTCGTGTTGATGACACAAGCAAATCCTCTGCCTCACTTTCGTGGCTCCCGCCAACTTTTGATGGAGGCAGCGAGATAATGGGATATGTAGTGGAAATGAGCTCTGCCAAAAGACGCCGCTCAATGTCGCAGTCATCATCTTCCACTGTTGCCACAACTCATATGCTAACAACGATTGACGCAGTTGAAGAACAATCTCTTATGGAAGATGAGGAACACGTTGATGTCAAGAGAGAATGGCTCAACATATCTGGAAAGAATTTGCTGCGGGACACCTATTACTGTGTAACAGGCTTGCGAGATAATATGGGATACCTGTTCCGTGTAGCAGCAGTCAGCAAAGCTGGCACTGGAACATGGGCCATCCTCAGACAACCGGTAATTTGTGTTGAGCGAAAAGAAACGCCAGATTTGATTATTGATGAGACTGTGCAACGGAATGTAACAGTAAAAGCAGGCTTTCCTTTGAGGCTAAACCTTGCTTTTAGAGGAAGACCACCACCACAGGTGACATGGTCAAAAGCCGATACAAATGCAGAAGTGCTCAAGCAACGTGCACTGATTAACACCACAGAGTATACCACGTCGTTGCTTGTCAACGAGACGGACAGAGATGATTCTGGTAAGTACATGGTTATCGTGGAAAACTGTGAAGGATCTAAGGATTTTACATACACTGTGAAAGTTGTTGATACACCAGGACCAGTCAGCAACCTCACAGTGACTGACGTCACGTGCGATTCGGTCACACTCAAGTGGTCAGCACCAGAAAATGACGGTTCTGCTGTTATTACTAATTACGTCATACAAAAGCGAGAAGCGTCGCGTAAAGCTTGGATGACTGTGTCTTCGGATTGCACCAGGCACTCATACAAAGTAACTCAGTTGAACGAAGGCGACTCATACATGTTTAGAGTGTTTGCTGAGAATGCAAATGGCTTGGGAAAAGCAAACGAAACTAAAGAAGCTGTGAAAGTTTCGATGACACCATCGCCTCCAACAAAGTTTCAAGTAACTGGTGTGACTAAGTCGTCAGTGACACTTGCTTGGAACAAGCCGGACCACAGTGGTGGAAGTGAAGTGACTGACTTTTTGTTAGAAATGGTCTTATCAGGATTTGACAATTGGCAGCAGTGCAAGACAATCAATGCTTTTTCTACTACAGTAAAAGGGCTGGAAGAAGGTAGAGAGTATTTGTTCCGAGTCAGTGCGGCCAATGAGAAAGGATTGAGTGAACCTTGTACGTTAACATCACCCGTCACTGTAAAGGACGTTGTCACAGAACCTGCCATTGACCTGCGTGACTTACCAGTGGGTGGTATCCACGGAAAAGCCGGATCTGACTTGAGCTTTTCTATACCAATTAGTGGGAAGCCTGTGCCAGACATAACATGGAAAAAAGATGATGAGTTGTTGAAGCAAACAAGTCGCGTGTTCACCTCGAACACCGCTGTTGATACATGTATTACCATCAAGTCGTGCAAACTGGAAGATTCCGGTCAATACCAGATCACTGCCAGCAACGTGTGTGGAACTAAGCATGGCAATCTTAGTATTACAGTTTTGGACAAGCCTGGAAAAATCAGCGACCTAAATATTGACACGGTTGCAGAGAGTTCAGTTTCACTGTCTTGGCAACCTCCTAGGGAAAACGGTGGTTGTCAGATCAGCAACTATGTGGTTCAAATGCGTGAGACGGAAGTGGATAACTGGACTGAATGCTCTGCCACTGCCGTTAGGCCAAGAATCAAAGTCCCTAAGCTTTTGCTTGGAAAAGAATATCAGTTTCGGGTGGCAGCTGAAAACCGGTTCGGGTGTGGTGACTTCGTTCTGTCTGAAAAAGTAGTTGTCAAGTTTCCATTCAACAAACCTGGCCCGCCTGGAATACCGGTGGTTAATGCAGTTGGATCTGATTACGTCTTGTTGCGATGGCATGAGCCAGTTCATGATGGAGGAAGTTCTATCATCGCTTATCACGTTGAGATGAAAGATAGAAATAGTATTTTGTGGAGAAAGGTGAACCGAACTGACATTCGTGACACTGCTTTCAAAATAACTGGTTTGCAGCCTGGGTTAACTTACGAGTTCAGAACTTACGCAGAAAACGCTGCCGGTTGCGGAAAACCAAGTCAAGCAAGTGATCCAGTAATCGCCCGAGATCAAATTTCCCCTCCAACAGATGTTGAAGTTGCTGGTGTATTAAGAACATCAGTTGATTTGACCTGGCGCAAACCAGACAATGATGGTGGTGCAAGAATCACAGGCTACATTGTTGAAAGGCGTGAGCCGCCTACAGGTCGCTGGCTCAAATGCAACTTCAGCAATGTTGTTGAATGCGCGTATAGTGTTAGCGGTCTGATGGAAGATACAACTTACGAGTTTCGAGTGATCGCTAAGAATGCAGCTGGCTCTGTGTCCGCACCCAGTGTGCCAAGTGCACCCGTCACCTGCAAAGATTCGTTCAACCCACCACGCATAGATCTTGCCAAAGAATTACGTGATACTGTTGTTGTAAAGGCTGGAGAAATTGTAACTCTGTCAGCAGATGTGTATGGGAAACCACTTCCTTCAGTCACTTGGTCTCATGACAGTGTTGAACTTGAACACACTCCAAAAACGGATATCAGCACCAGCAACAGCGTGACTACTTTAAAAATCAAAGATGCAGACAGAGACGACAGCGGTGAGTACTCCCTGCACCTGCAAAACAGTGCTGGTTCGAGATCGATAAGCATTTGTGTAAAAGTCCTTGACCGACCAGGTCAGCCTGGTGGTCCTTTGGCTGTTACGGAGGTGACTTCGGAGAAATGTCGTTTAACATGGAGACCCCCTGAAAACTGTGGTGGGGCACCCGTGAAGCATTATGTGATTGAAAAACGCGAAACATCGCGACTATCATGGACATTGGCTGCTGACAACGTGGAAGGAGTGACTGTTAAAGTCGCACGTTTGTTGAACGGTAATGAGTACCTGTTTCGTGTGATGGCGGTTAACAAATATGGCGTTGGAATTCCTTTGGAGTCTTTGCCTGTTTTGGCAAAAGATCCATTTTCATGTCCTTCTGCGCCCGGCCGACCACAGATATCTACTGTTCTGCGGAACTCTGTTGTGCTGACATGGCAAAGACCAACGTCAGATGGTGGTAATGAAATCACAGGTTACCATGTTGAGCGCAAAGAGAGAAATTCTGTTCGGTGGACTCGAGCAGTGAGGCGGGCAGTCACAGGCTTGCACCACAAAATAACAGGGCTTAAAGAAGGATCTGAATATGAATTCAGAGTAGCTGCGGAAAACTCTGCCGGTCTCGGCCCTTTTTCTGACGAAAGCTTCTCTGTTATATGCCGGGAACCAGTGTACCCACCTGGACCAGTGGGTATGCCGAAGTTAGTTGACACAACACAAAGAAGTGTTACGTTAGCATGGGCTCCACCTTCTTTTGATGGAGGTTCAAAAGTGTCGGGCTATCAAGTGGAAGTCTGTCCTAAATATGCGGAAATTGAGGAGTGGTCAAAATGTACTTTGCAGGGTGGAGTTAAAAGTACTGAGTTCACGGTGTCAGATCTGCAACCCAACAAAGAGTACAAGTTTCGCGTTGCGGCGATCAATGCGAGTGGTTGCGGCGAGATGACGCAAATGCCAGTTGCTGTGATAACAACAGACAGATTAGAAGCGCCTGTGATATCAGCAGATTGTGATTTACGAAAAAATATCACAATTAAGGCTGGAAACTCTCTTCGCTTGTATGTCCCATTAAAAGGCAGACCTGCTCCTACTGTGAGATGGAACAAAGAAAGTGAAAGAAGTGTTGGTGAGCGCACACAGATAGACACTAACGAAGCAGGAACTACTTTATACATACCTGAGTGTCATCGCGATGATTCAGGAAAGTACACACTGACACTGGAAAACAGCACAGGATCTGCTTCGGGAAGTTGTTTTGTGAAAGTCCTTGATACCCCAGGTCCGTGTCAAAATCTTTCTGTCAAGGATGTTGGAAAAGACCATGCCACCATCACATGGAACCCGCCTGTCAATGATGGAGGTTGCGTCGTTACAAATTACATCGTCGAAAAGAAGGAGATGGGTCGGAAAGCCTGGTCAACAATTACTACCGGGTGTCAACGAACTCATTTGAAAATCACTCTTAGCGAAGGGCTATCGTATCTGTTCCGCGTCATTGCTGAGAACGAGAACGGGATTGGTGAGCCTGCTGAAACAGTATCTCCAGTAAAGGCTACTGAAGTACCCGGTTCTCCTGACTCCTTGGAAGTGGTTGATGTTACGAAGTCTTCCGTGAGTTTGCGCTGGTCAAAACCAGATGAGGATGGAGGATCTAAAATTCTTGGTTACCACATCGAATCTCTTGAGAAAGACCAAAACAAGTGGATCAAGAGAGCCAGTGTGTCAGATTGTTTTGCTGTGATCAGCAGTTTACGAGAAGGGCAAGAATATGCGTTCCGAGTGGTGGCTGTAAACGAAACTGGAGCATCAGATCCAAGAGAATGTGCTTCACTTGTGATGGTTCGTGATTCGTTTGTTCCACCATCGTTGGATATGAGTCAAATACCACGTGGAGTCGCTCATGTCAAGGCTGGCGCTAACCTTGATATTCGAGTGCCATATGCAGGCAAACCATTACCCAGCATCAAATGGTTCAAAAACAGTGCCCGTTTGAAACCTTCCAGTCACTGTGATTTAGAGAGTGAAGACACTGGAGTTGCTCGGCTTAAAATCCATTCAGTCAGTCAAGAAGATGCTGGAGAATTCGAGTTGGTTGCCGAGAACCAAGCAGGAAAAAGATCGGGTTTGATTAAAGTAGTAGTCCTGGACAAACCAGGTCCAGTTGAAGATTTGCAAACGGGAAATTTCACTGAGTCGTCTGTCGTGTTGTTATGGCAACCACCGTTGTCAGATGGCGGTTCAGCAATCAGTTGCTACGTAGTAGATTTGCGGAGTGATGAGGAACCAGATTGGAAGATGATATCTTCGGCTATTGTGCGAAACACTTTTAAATGTAGCAAGCTCCAGACTGGGAAGGAATATACTTTCCGTGTGAGAGCTATGAACAGGTTCGGATTAGGTCCTGCTGTTTTGACGAAACCAGTATTGATTGAATTGCCGTATAAAGCACCTGGTGCACCTGGACCGTGCCATGTTTCTCAAGCTTCCAAAGAAGCTATGGTTGTTAACTGGCAAGAGCCTGTCAAGAATGGTGGCAGTGAAGTTATTGGATATCACTTGGAAATGAAGGAGCGGAACAGCATACTGTGGAAAAGAGTCAACCGTGCAATCATCCGAAACACGCACTTCCGCGTCACTGGGCTCCAAGAAGGGCTTGAATATGAGTTCCGGGTTTTAGCTGAAAATGCTGCTGGTATCGGCAAACCGAGTCAACATTCAGAAAGTGTGTGTGCCCGTGACCCAGTGGACGTTCCACGAGATGTCGAAGTAGATGCAGTGACAAGGTCCACCTGTTTAGTGCGTTGGAAGAAACCTGATTATGATGGTGGGCAGAGGATTGTGGGATACGTAGTCGAAAAACGTGAACATCCAGAGGGAAGGTGGGTTAAAGCATGTTTCAGTGTTATTCCTGACAACCAATTCCTAGTTACTGGATTGACAGGAGGATCGGAGTATGAATTTCGTGTGATTGCCAAAAATTCAGCTGGAATGTTAAGTAGCCCTTCTGCCAGCACAGGGCCAGTCAAGTGTGAGGACAACTTCCAGCCTCCGTACATCACGCTTGATCCTCATCTACTGGACCAAGTCAAAGTTGCTGCAGGATCTACCATTCGTTTGCATGCTGCAATTTCAGGGAAGCCAGATCCAGCAGTGACATGGTTTATGAACAGTAAAGAAATCAAGACTGGTGCTCAACGCACCATTGACACTACGTTTGAACACAGTACTTTGCTTATCAAGGACTGTTCACGGGCGGACTCTGGAAACTACACTGTTATTGCACAAAATGCATGTGGTGAGAGATCTGCTCAATTAAAGGTTCTTGTGTTGGATAAACCTGGGCCTCCTTCAGGACCTTTCGGATTTTCGCGCATCACTGAATCTCATGTCACGTGCTCTTGGGATCCTCCGCTGGAAGATGGAGGATCGAAAATATTACACTACATTTTGTCAAAAAGGGAAACGTCTCGATTGAATTGGTCGCTAGTAACAGAGTCAGAACAGTTGACCTCCCACACGGTGCCACGACTTATCAAAGGAAACGAATATCAATTTCGGGTTCAAGCTGTCAACGAGTTTGGTGTGGGCGAACCCCTTGATTCTGAACCGATTGTAGCCGCAAATAGCTTTACAGTGCCTTCAAGACCAGGCATGCCTGAAGTCAGCAACGTTAACAGTTCTGGATGCACTGTGACATGGAAACGCCCAGACAGTGATGGTGGAGCTGAAATTGATGGTTACGTCGTGGAACGACGTGAGCGCAAAAGTTCCCGATGGATACGTTGTGGCAAGCAGCTGATTAGAGACTTGCGTTCTAAAGTAAGTAACATTACAGAAGGCAACGAGTATGAGTTCAGAGTTGCTGCTGAAAATGCAGCTGGACTTGGACCATTCAGTCTCCTGTCTCTGCCTTGTGTGATAAGAAATCCAATTCAGGTTCCAACTCCGCCTGGCAGTCCTAAAGTGAGGGATACGACACGGACATCCGTTAGCCTTGCGTGGAGTCGACCTGCTCATGATGGTGGAAGTCCAGTAATTGGGTACCTCGTAGAGTATGCAACTGTAGATAAAAACCGAGAGGCAGAGGCTGAGGCGAAAATAGACACTGACGAGCAAGTTCAATGGAAAACTGTCCAAAGCAATGTTTTGCAAACAAGTTTCACAGTTGGAAAACTTGACCACGAAACTTCTTATCTTTTCCGCGTGTCGGCGTTGAACAAAGGAGGCATCAGTGAACCTGCCCAAGTGACTGGATCAGTGAAACCTGTGGAAAAAATGGAAACACCTGATTATGACCTTGACGCAACTCTTCGAAAGACAGTCATTGTAAAAGCTGGAAAAACAATCAATGTTAGCATTCCAATCAAAGGACGTCCTGCACCAAATATTCAGTGGAAAAAAGATGGTGTCGATGTTGCTGCTAACCCACGGATTCACGTAGATAATGTTGATGGAAAAACTATTATGGTTATTCAAGATTGCTGCCGGGATGATACTGGAAAATACAACCTCAGTCTCGAAAACGCCAGTGGCGTAGCGAGCACCTTTGTCAGCATTCGGGTTCTTGATATTCCTGGTCCTCCAGCTGCTTTGTTTGTTAAACAGGTTACACAGGAATCTGTCACAATTTCTTGGGAACCACCATTGCTTGATGGCGGTTCGGAAGTGTTCAGTTACCATGTGGAAAGACGAGATGCAACTCTCCGGTCATGGACAAACGTATCACGTGAATGTAACAAACTTTTTTACAAGATTGAAGGACTCAACAAAGGAAAAACTTACCTATTCCGTGTAATGGCACAGAACGAATGGGGGGTGGGAGTCCCACTTGAATCGTCTCCTGTCACAACAACTGAAATTCCATCTCCGGTCAACAATCTGCGTATTTGTGATGTCCTCGATCGATCAATATCATTAGTATGGGACAAACCAGACAGTGATGGTGGGTCGCAGATCACAAGTTACCACGTTGAGTACTTGCTGGCTAACTCTGACAACTGGACGACGCTCAAAACTCGAAAAACTGCTGTGACAGTTGAAAAATTGCAGACTGGAGAGCAATATGAGTTTCGAGTGGCTGCAGAGAATGAAGCAGGTTTGAGTGAATGGCTTTCATTAGGCCCCATCACTGCTCGCATGCAAAAAATTCCTCCCGATGCTGATCTTAGTTCAATCCCGGATAAGGTTATCAACCTCCGCGAAGGAAGCAGCACACGACTGGATATTCCCCTCTTCGGTAAGCCCATGCCGTTGGTGAAATGGAGCAAGGATCTTATTCCCTTGAAACAGAGTGAGCATGTGGTATTTGAGCGAAACAACGATATTGCCGTGATCATGCTGAAAAATGTGAGAAAACATGTTGCCGGCCAATACGTCCTGCACTTGGAAAGTTCTGGGGGTCGCAAAGACATTTCTTTCAACGTAAATGTTTACGGAAATCCTGGAAAAATAAAAGGTCTGATTGAATTTCCTGAGATAAGCGCAGAGAACATTGTTTTGAAATGGAATCCTCCAGAAGACAACGGCGGGTCAGAAATCACCAATTACATCATTGAGAAGAAAGACACCAGCAGCAACGTTTGGTCATCTGTTAATGCCAACTGCACCCGCACAACTGTCAGGGTATCCAAATTGCATCCTGGTACTGAATATGTTTTCCGCGTTGCAGCTGAGAACAAATACGGAATGGGCGAATTTGTTGAATCTATGGAAATTGTTGCAAAATACCCATTTCGACCCCCATCAGCTCCACCACAACCTGAAGTAATTGAAACTACTGCTGACACAATGACAGTTACTTGGAAAGAATGTCATTCTGATGGAGGTTCGGAAATAGTTGGCTACAATATTGAAAAGAAAGAGCACAATGCTATCTTGTGGACAAAATTAAATGCTTTACCTGTGCGTAATAGAGAATATAAAGTTACTGGTCTCACTGAAGGCCTTGAATATCAGTTCCGAGTTTATGCAGAGAATCTTGCTGGTTTAAGCCCTCCCAGTGAGTCCAGTAAACCGGAACGCGCTCGTAATGTTGTCAGTCCACCTTCATGTCCTGATTGGACAGACATCACTCGAGATTCCGTTACTCTTATCTGGAAACCGCCCAAGCATGACGGTGGCAGTAAAATCATTGGTTACAACGTGGAAAAAAGATCTGGGGAAGATGGAAGGTGGTTCAAATGCAATTACACGAACGTGCAGGAATGTGAGTTCACGGCTACAGCGCTCAATCCTGGAGAAAAATATCAATTTAGAGTTTATGCTCGGAACGCTTCTGGCACCGTTAGCAAACCTTCAATTCCCAGCGCTGAGATTGTATGCAGAGATGATTTCCAAGCGCCCTCCATTCAGCTTGATCCTGATCTTTACGATGGTGTCAGCATTCGTGCTGGAGAAAAACTTCGCCTGAAAGCTGTTGTCACTGGCAAGCCTCATCCCCGAATCATCTGGGCTCATAATGGTCAAGACCTTGTTGCCAATTCGCAAGTCGAGATAAGCAATATTAAAAACACAAGCACAGTATCAGTAAAAGACACCAGTCGCTTGAATGGAGGAACTTATACCATTTCCGCCCGTAACCCATGTGCAACAAAAGCAATGGACATTCAAGTAACAGTTCTTGACAAACCAGGACCACCAGAAGGGCCTGTCAAGTTCACCTCTCTATCTAAAGAAAAAGTCACGTTGTGGTGGAACCCCCCGAAGGACACTGGTGGAGCGATTGTTGACTGTTACATTGTTGAAAAACGTGAAACGACACGATTAAATTGGGCAATGGTATCACCAAGTTGCTCGTCAACCAATTGTACCGTCACTCGGTTGATAAATCATCACGAATACCAGTTTCGCATATCAGCGCAAAACAAGTATGGCATCGGAGAAGCGCTTTTATCGGAGCCCGTTGTTGCTAAGATCTCGTACACTGTTCCTGACCCACCGGGGCAGCCTCAGTGCTGCAGCTCCTCTGCAGATTCGATAACGATCAGCTACGCCCGACCAAAAAGTGACGGAGGAAATGAAATCATTGGTTACACTGTGGAACGCCGTGAAAAGAAAAGCATGCGATGGTTGACAGTCAACAAGAAACCTGTGAACGACCTTCGATATAAGGTTTCCGGTTTAACGGAAGGCAACTCATACGAGTTTCGTGTCTACGCTGAAAATGCTGCTGGTTTAGGCAAACCTAGCGAGACGTCATCTTTGATTGTGTGTCGTGAACCAGTCAGTCCACCAGGCCCACCAAGCATTGTAAGGGTCTCTGACACAACCCGCTCTACTGTTGCCTTGGTCTGGGCTCCACCAACCTTCGACGGTGGAAGCCCCGTAACAGGATATGTAGTTGAGGCAAAAAAAGTTGTTCCTGATCAAGATGGATCTGAATGGATGCGAATTAATCCAGAGTTGATTCGAGCATGTGAGTACATTGTACCCAACTTGGAACCTGGCGCTGAGTACAACCTTCGAGTCAAAGCAACCAATATCGGTGGCGCGGGTGAACCCGCTGCACTTTCTGGTAAAATAATGGCGACTGACAAGCTCGAGGCGCCAAATGTTGAAATCGGTGCGGACTTCAAATCTCACTATGTCGTAAGAGCTGGAACTGCTCTTCGAATATTCATTCTCTATCACGGCCGCCCCATTCCGAGCGTAACGTGGTCCAAACCAGACACAGAATTACAGGATCGGGCTGAAATCCACACTACAGCCTACAGCACTTTACTACTGATTAACGCAACTACTCGGGAAGATTCAGGAAAATACACTGTTTGTTTTGAAAACAATAGCGGTGAGAAGAAACTAGCTATTACTGTTAAAGTTCTTGATTCACCGGGACCTGTTGGACCCATTCTTTGCAAAGAAGTCACGTGCAATTCTGTGACCCTCAGCTGGGATCCACCATTGATTGATGGTGGGTCGCTAGTTAAGAATTATTTGATAGAAAAACGTGAAGTTTCCAGAAGAAGCTGGCAAACTGTTGCCACAAAATGTTCGCGCACTTCGTTTAAGGTTGATAAGTTACAGGAAAGTGCATCGTATTTATTCCGTGTTCTGCCTGAAAATGAATATGGGATCGGTTTGCCGAGGGAAACAGAGAACCCAATCACTGTCACTGAAGCACCATCTATTCCTGAGAGAGTAGACATTGAAACGGTTAGTTTTTAATACATGTGTTTGCAAACGATTAAACATGATAAAAAATTTTAGGTGGGAACATTACTCAACTGTTTTTCTTTTCTCAGGTGACGAAGAACTCCATACAGTTGTCGTGGAGAAAGCCTGAATTCGATGGCGGTAGTCGCATAAACTCTTATGTCATTGAAATGCTGGATAAAGAATCTGGAAAGTTTCGCACTTGTGCCAAAGTGAAAGGTTCGGTCTTCCGTCACACCATCACGGGTTTGAAAGAAGGGGCAGAGTACGAACTGCGGGTCCGGGCCGTCAATGAAGCTGGACCAGGAGAAGCCCGCGACGCTTTCTCGTCTGTCATAACGAAAGACGAGCAGGGTGAGTTGCGATTTGTGAACATCTAAGTTTTTTAAAACGGTCTTTGAATGACTTGGTGTGACAACTGTTTTTCAGAAATGCCGGAAGCTGACATGAAAGGAATTTACCACGGGACTCTAACAGTTAAAGCTGGAGAACCAATACAGATATCAATCCCGATTACCGGCAAACCACCCCCTAGCGTGACTTGGACTGCTGCTGGTGAACAACTTGAAGGCAAGTTCAAAACGCCAAAGCTAAATTAAATGCGAGGTTTCTGCTGAAAAACTTTAAACTAAGCTCCACCCACCATTGATGCAGATGGCGGACGCATTTCTCTGGTAACTGCTGAAGACAAAACTTCGCTCAGCATCAGAAATTCTACTAGATCTGACGCTGGAACTTACTGTGTCAAAGTAGAGAACGTGGTTGGCGAACGAGTGTATGGCGTAGATGTGAATGTTCTTGGTGAGTAAAAATTTTATGAAAATTGTCCCTCCTTGTAACAGTGCGCTGAACCAATCGTTCAAACATGAAATACCCCTGGTGCGAGTGTAAAGCAAAATCAGACTTTTGTAAGCAGTCAGCAACAGTTCTACTGGTAGTAACTTAAGAAAAGTTTCATTTTTAGATAAAGATATTTATGAACTTCGATCTCAACTTTTTTTTCGCTCTACGCCGGTCTTCTGCACACATTCGTGATGAGTATCAAAATACCCGANAAACATCGCGTTTTCGTGGTCTGCGAAAAACTTTTTTACATTAATTTTAAAACCCGCAGTGTGCCGCTCAGTGGGNTGCACATTTGTTTCTGCTTTTTCTACCGCGTATTATTTATTTCAAACTTTGTCTGGTTATGTGGATGCCGAAAATTCCACAACTTAAGCTGTTGTCTAAACCAATTGATTATGCAGGGACGTGCAAACACTGTTGAACGCAAACCGTCACAAAATCGCGTTTCAAATTTAACAAGTCTTAACACTTACAACGTTTTCACCTTGATTTGCAATTGAATCTGCAAACACTCTTCTCAACATAACTAAGCTCAAACAGAACAAACCATGAGAACTCAGCACTTGTTTTCATTTGACGCTTCGTCATGATTTTGTTTCATTGTCGCTGACAATTACTTTTAAAAATATGATAACAAAAGGCCGGTTTATTCGATCGTTAATCAGTAATGTGTTTTAGTTGCATGCCTTTTTACCTTCTCTGATCAAATTAAAAAACTCTGTCAAAATGCGATGTTGGACCTGATCATCAAAATCAGTGAAGCAACACGACCCGTGCTTTATATGATTTTATGTTCAAAAACGTTCATGTATCATTTTTCATGACAGTAATTGGCACTTGTTCAAACAAATCATTTATTCTTCCTAGATATTCCCGGTCCTCCTAATGGACCAATCAGGTTTAGCGACGTCACGGCTGATAGCATCACGATAGCATGGGAAGCGCCTTCTGACGACGGAGGGGGCGATATATCAAACTATGCTGTTGATTATCGAGAATTCGGACGCGCAACCTGGTCAACCGTGACCACATGCACTACCAGAACTTTCATCAAAGTAAGAAAAAAGTTTAAAAATAGCACCGATGCAGTGGACGTTC
>JGI24021J15306_10000007_pt1 | contig 65707 bp, 32 predicted proteins | sample Ectturendosymbi1_FD_15306 | JGI IMG/M metagenome (IMG submission 15306)
TCGTATAGCTCGCTATCACCGTCTGGCGGCGCGTTATTGCGTGTTATAGCGAGCTACTGTAGCCGCGAGTGGGAGACTCATGCATTTTTTGATTTTTGGGGAAAAATGGGGTTTTTGGGCCAAAACTTTGGTTCCAGACATGCTAGAAGGTCAAGCAAGGGCTCTATCGACGCGGGAGATCATCTAGTTTCCAAAAATAGTTTGAGCCAAAATTTTGGCCCATGGGATTGGCGTCCAGGGCCCATCAAAGTAGGTCCAAAAATCGAAAACACCCCCACTTTGCGAGCCTCTCCCAGGCGAACCCCTCACCCAAATTAAAAAATTTTTTTAAATAGAACCAAGAAGATTTTCCGCATCCGTAGAGGGTATGAACACCTCTCTAGCTGCTGCAGCTGGCGAGTTATAACAAAAAAACCTCGAGCCAATTAATTGACTCCGGTGGTCGATAATCCGCCGATTGCACAAGGTGCTGATCAGCAATCATTGATATCACCTTCGGCGCCACTTCTACTTTTCGCTAGTGCAACTTTGGGTGTCAAGCTATTTGGGTTAAATTGGCGTTTTTTGTATTGTGCATAAACTAACTCTAGCTACATTTGAAAGAAATGTAATGAAGGATGTAATTCTATTACCTTTGATTCATTTGGTAATTGCCGCCAATTTTGGTTTAGGCTATTTTTTGAAGCACTGGTTGGCTGTTTGGCGTATTTTCGTCCTACTATGAAAAATATGTGGTAAGAATTAATAACTCATTTTAAAAGAGTGGAAATAATGTTGAAATTGCTGTTTTATTGCAAGAGAACAATTTCAGACGGTTTTGGTGTCCATACTGGCCATACTGGCACTTGTTGTGATAGAAATATCATAAAATCTGAAGTCGTGACGTCGTAAATAATATACAGTCGAGATAAAGGAAGAGAAAAGGATTCTCCCAGACCAGTACCACATTGCACAACAACAGCAAGGCACTCGGACGTCCCAGAAAGTACTTGTCGAACGACGTACCTCAGCGCCCCTCGCATTGAAGCGAAAAGTACGTCGTTCGACGTAGCTTGGCACCGAACTTGATATCCCAAAAAAAGTATAAATATCCAAATAGCTTGAAATGGATCTTTGTCTCAAATACAGTACATGAATGATTTGTCTTTGAAACATTAGAGTTTATCATTGACACAAGCAAATGTCTTCTTGAACAAATCAACAACTCATGTTTAATGAAGAAAAAGGCAGCAACTGTATTTTGCAGTAACATTTTACACCCGTTTTGATGCAAGGACAAAACCAATCAACGGAAAATTAAAGTGTGGAAAACTGAATGCAATAATCTACATTATTTTCGTATTGAACAAATCTTTCAAATATCAAGATATTATCGCATGGATTAACGAGGACTTGGTGATCTGTGAACAAGTGCTCTATTTTAAACAGGTGTTTGCCACAAAATGTTGTCGACGATTGTAGTAGTTCAGCGTTTTATAGCATTATCAGTTTTATAAGGTGTTTTAGGGACACGATTCTTGTTTCTAGAATTGAAAATCAGATCCCTAGAATCAGAGAAAATTAACATCGGGTCCCTAGAATAAGAGAAATCGGGTCCCAACAGGTCCATACCGTGTACGTATCAATTTCCTTGAAATAAAACCCTGGCATTATGTTAGAGTTCTTGCATGGAAAAAATTAAACTGAACTTCTCAGAATTTCTGCCAAAACAATGGTTTGGGTTGGATGAACGCAGAGTTAGCTCAGATTAGGACAAAGAAATCAATGCTGCGGTTGTTCACATGTTTTGCCACTAACGCTTATGAAACTGAATTGTTTTAGTTTGTTCGTATTCACGAGTACTTTTAAAATTATTCGCGATCTTTTGGTAGCGAAGCGACTTGAGAGCAGAATCAAATTTCGAAAATGAAAATTTCTTATAGGATGTCTCCCAACTGGTGGTCAGTGGACGACAAGAGACAGGATATGAAGTTCTGGAAACCCACTTTCTTCAAGATACTTTGTAAAGGTTTCTTTTTGATAAAACTTTAACGTCTGCTGCATAATTAGTAAAAACTTTAATGGGAAAACAAGTGATGCATTAACAGTGGATCTTCTGAAGGTTTTGAAGCTATACGGGCACTCATTTGTGCATGATAAAATGGACTTCATTTTCTCACGTTGCTTGTATAGCATGCAAAGTGTTATACACTGTGAGTCATGGAATATCGCCTTTGGTGATTTTCCTGTTCTTTTAGCTTGATTGCACAATGGTATGGAATTTGCTTGTGTACAATTTCTAGGTACAACCCACATCCTATGTTTTCTTTGATAAATTAAAAAAATGTAATTGCAACTTTTATTTCAATAGTTTCTCTAGAAACTACTGCTGTGAAAAAAAGTGCACTTGTTCCACGTGTGTCTATGGTTGCGTTTATTCAACGAGGTTTGGCTTTTATGACAAAAAGATATTAAAAGACATTCTGTACAGCAAACCTTGTAAACCACATATATTTTTAGATGTTTTTTTCAGATTTTGACTATGCGCGCCAACAGATTCGAGTCCAAATACTTTGTAAACTATCGACATAATTGCACACAAAATTTAGAAACGAGACCACTCCATCAAAAACACAAATTACGGAAATTAAATACCACTTTGTAGTAGCTTTTGCAGTGAAGGCTTGACAATTTGCCCTTCTGTTGTTGTTCTCCGTTTATCGTCATTGTTACAAACCATTACAAAGCATGTTAGTATGCGTGATGATATAAAGTTACGAATTGCATTATGAAAACGTTTTCGATATCTGAATGCTATTGTAAGAAAACTCTTCTCTGCTGCTCCGGATCATTGAAATCGCAGATTATCAAAATGGAAACAAGTATGCGCTGCTCGAAATGTTAGTAGTCATACAGTACCTACATGTCCCCGATGACTAACGATTCACTCACGTAATCTGCAAGGTGCGGTTTAATTAGTGAAATTACCAACAGGCCATTTCTTCCATGCGGGGTCTCTAATTTGTCTAGTATACAACGGTCAACCCTGTGTTACAATTGAGCTTCCAAGCTTTTATTGCGAACAACGAACACGCCGAGATTATGCAGCAGAGATCCACGCAGCTGGTGACATGTGGAGATTCACGAAGCAGGTGACATGCGCCGTCAAGCTCGTTACTGGTACAGCCAAGCGCAAGAAGTTATGGACTGCACTCAAGTAATAAACTGCTTAAAAACAAATCAAAAGTGGCTTCGCACGACTACATTTGATTTTAGTTCTTCGAATATGGACTTCAGTGTCTTATAGTAAGCCGCCTAACAGATGTATTTTAAGGCAAAGACTTAAGTGAAATAAATACACTGTGATACTAAAACATAATTTGGGGTCGAGCGATAGCAACAGACATAACACGATGTCCAACACTGGGAGTTGCGTCAGAACAGCTACCCTTACTTGCTAAACAGTTTTCTCCTGTGTAACCAGCCAAGCAAGAACAGGAAAATCCATTCACCAAATCTGTGCAAGTTGCGTTGTTAAAACACGGAGAGGAAGAACATTCGTTTATGTCTGGAAAAAAGTAAGGAAAACACTAAACAAAGTTTTTATGGTTTGAAATAAAAAAACAAAGCCGAGAACATTGCATTAGCGTTTGCAAAAGCATCATGGGATGATTTTCACAAAATGCCAACAAATATAATGCTTTAACGGCGCTGATTAACCACAGCGGTCTCATATGGTCACGCCTGAGTGTTTGCTCGTATAATGGAACGCGTTTCCGATAGTCTCCACAGCTCATCCGTGCACAGTGAGCCTGGTAAGAAGGCTACAGTACCAGCTTACAAGATCTTGGTACGACACGAAAGGGAGTCGAACTCCAGACCTATCAACACCGAGCAGAATTACCAGTACCACGGGGCAACGGGTTGGTGTGCCTATTGAGCTGCCCTTAAACTACGCAGAGCACCCTAAATACAGACAAACCATTCTCGCAGTTGTAGCCCTCGTATCCAGGAGGACATGTGCATAAAAACCCACTGGTGATATTTGTGCAGGTTCCTCCGTTTTGACAAGGAAAAGAAAGGCAATCTGTTGCATCTGAAAACAAGCAACTTGATTTTGTAAACAAAATTTCTGAATTTTACGGCTTTCTCACAAATGTTTTTATGAATTTTTTCCGATTTGTCAAAGAGTAGATAACATTTGCGTTGTTATTGAAGCGGTTTCGCTATTTGTCACATACTTTTTGTCGCAACCAAATTTTTCATCTTGATGGACCAGTGGGTGTATGCAGAATATGCAAGGAAGAAAATAAATACAATTGAAAAAGCGTAGAATTTGTGTTTTTGGCATCAAAGATGATGATTCACGTCGCGCAACCGCATCGGTCTGCAGACGATTAACACACGAGGTTTCCGTTGCGTATTTACGCTATTTACGCGGATATGAATCAATTTTATGACATTTTGCCAAAGTGCCAAACATCGCAAAAAATTGCTAGCAGCACAAACGCAGCTGTTGTACTTGTAAAAAATAAATCCACCTTTTTCTTACCCAAATGCTGTGCCATTAGTCCTTGATGCATATTGAGGGCTCGCAATTTGCTCATGGCACACTGAAATCAGTTTTTATTTGAAATACAGGTTAAATCCGTACATGCTCAGCTGCTGCTATACTAGAATCCTGTTGACATTTTGTAGCCAAAAACAAGTTAGCAGCAAATACCGCGTTATACGTCGACTGGATGTTTTCCTAATTTAATAATGCGTATATTTTTGCAAACTCAATTCCTATTTATATGTTTCGGAGCTGGGAACGACCAATCCATAATTTTGCAGCTTATGAAAATTTCTTAGCTTTTGCATTTTCTCGCAGAACCGTCATTTTTGATTGGAGATTTATCCAAACTATATTGGAAAATTTCTGAAACGTTTCAGTGTGTTTTGTCATCCAATATTTTGTGCATGTTTGCAGTGGGCCATAGTTCAACCAATGAAAAATACTTGGTTGTATTGGACAAACAAATGTTTTTCAAAGTTTTGTTAATAACTTTGAATGAAATATAAGATGCTTGTTTTAGGTATCTTTCAAAGTATGGCAAAGTTTTAATAAAATTAATGCGATTTTGCTCTCACCGAAGACAATACTGAAAACATTTACGCTGAACCGATTACTAAAAACTAAGTTCACAGGTATTTCAACATCAAACTTTGCTTACTCTAAATCTTTAGCAACGATTTCTTGAATATTCTCTAAACGTGTATTTTGGTGTGTGATGCTGTTTTGCAACATTCCGAAATCTTCGTTCTGTGTCGTAGACACCAGGAACGGCAAATCAATAACGGGGAGAAGTTTCACAACGGGAGAAATACGTGTCACTCACGAATATTACGTGTTTTAAAGTAAAATGGTCTATATAGATATCTGCAGGGGCGTAACGAGGGGCAAGGGGGGCACAATTCCCCTGGCGACAAATAACTATGAGGTGACGAATCACTGAGGGGGTCGAAAAGTCCCAAAAATGTCACTAGTACTTTCTTCAATACGGTACATTTGCTTCCGAAAGACTTCATGTTCGACCATGGGGGAGCCAAATTTACTTCTTGCCCCGGGCGCCATCTAACTTCGTTACGCCCCTGGATATCTGGTCACGATTTTCCAAAACATTGTTTTACACAACGCGCAGTCGAGCACGACACTCGCGAATCAAGTCACTCTTCTGTCGATCAAAGTACAAAGCTGCTCCACCCAAGTCGGTGGGCGAAGAACAGGATCTCTGATTTGGGAGATGTGCAATTGGCAAACAAATGCATGTCAACCTGACGCTAGAGATATGCTTTCTAATTGGACCATCACATTTGATGAAAGTACAGTCTTTTATCAATATCTGGGATCGGCTTTGTCCAGAACAGCGTTCATACCTGCCAAAACTAGTAATGCATTACCTTTCTGATCTATATTTGCAACATCAGTATTGTCGGTAAGGCCCCAGGAATTTTTGATTCAAATACACTAATAGTTTGCGTTTGGCAAACGTGTTTGGCGGAAATTTACTTTAAGATGGTGCATGTAAGCGGACCAAGTTGAAGGAACGAATGTTTAACTGGCTTCATATGTTGACTACTATTGCTTTTGAGGGGAACTAGTGGGTATGTACAAACATCGTGAAGACCAGTCGTTGTTTCAGATTTTGCAATGTTGCATCGGCAGTTATTTTGAATCACTTTAAAAAATCAAGATTGCTGCATTTGTCTTGAAGTATTCTAGGCAAGAAGGCACACAGCTGGGTGTGAGCTTGCTATCTAATACCCTTATAAGACAGGGCATAAAATATCATTTCCTACGTCACAATAAAACGTACTTACTGCGTTCCCAAACGAAGTAGGAAATGTTGAATCCTGAGAAAGTTATGCTCTGGTCTGACTTGAAATAGAGATAAACTTTTGCTGATTGAAACGTATAAACTTTCCATCCACGTGGGCCTTCAAGGTATTCCAAGACACTAGTTTCATTAAAAATCTGAAAAAAATTGTTTTGTTGAAGTGTGGTGGTGTGAACTTGTTTGGAAAAATAAATCAGAAAATGCAGGAAATTAACATTTTATAATACAAACAAATCTGCCAAGAAACATACACATTGTGTATAAAACTAATATGCACAAAAAATATATATGTGAAGGTGTAGTCAAATTTATAAATGTTTTTGACATTATCCGCACACGCAATTTGCCCTGCTTCTATAAATAGAAAATTTCATTCAATATCCTCATTTACCTTCGACAAAGATGAACAATAACTTTAGAATTTTTGCGGCGTTCCAGGAAAACCTGAAATGCCGAAACAGTACACAGTACACAGTTCTAACATCTTAATTGTCGAAAAGCTATCCTTTCCTCAAACATTCGTGGATATCTTTGTTCAAACCTCCCCAACAACTGACTTATCCCCTGATGGAATGTTGTAAGATGCGGTGGGCACAAATTTTGGAATATTTTTTCAGTACAGTGCAGAGTTCCTCAAACTCTGTTCTGCGGCACACTTGTCCTATGCGACCTTCAAAATGTTCCACCGAACAACAAACATGACACAACAGTGTTTATTACCTCATAATGAGCGTCAATGGTACTGTCGGGTTCTCTCGTGCATGACTTTATTCACTTTTAGAAAGAAGAGATTTTGTTATTTCTTGATGTTTCATAAAGCGAAATAACAAGAGTTGGTGCTCCCTTGCTAAAAAGTTTGAGAAACCCTGGTCCAGCGCATTTGTGTCCGGCTTAAAAAATGCTCTCTTCTCTTAAACGAACCCACTGGATTTTTCGTTTAGAGGAAATTAATCTGGAAATAATATCCAACTTGAGCGCTTCTTTTATTCTCGAGAAATTGAATTGTTTGAAATATATTCCAGTCATTACACCATGCATTTATTTCACCAAAACTCACACTCAATCGATCGCAGCACGTTTCCGTAAGAAACTGAATGACTTTGATGACCAGTTCCACGCCAGGATTGTTTATTATCCAAGTGCATTGAGCGTTGTTTTGATAGTCACTTGGGTGGTTCTCTGATACTATAAACTGCTTCACGGTGGAAGCATGTAGTTGCAGAGAGTTGTTTTGGAAACATGTCGCTGCCATTAACATGAATTCAGTCATAACAAGGTTCTCGCAAAATGCAAATGTAGACGCTGAACAAAACGTTGGTAGCTGTTTGAACAGTTCACATATATCATTATAATATTTAATATTTTCATTTAAGCAGTATTTTATGTAATTTCGACCACTTTCCAATGCCAACACACCAAAATCCACAAATTTGCCATTTCAAAGCCATTTCTTGCCAAACAAATTTGAAGATTTTACACAGATTTGATGGAAAGAGTGCGCTAATATGTCGGCAAGAACTCTTAAAATTCGTCACAGGGAATGAGTTAGACTAATAAAAATGTGTATTATGGAATGGCTGTTTCACAGTATGCATTAGTCAACCACTCTTGAGTTCCTTCCCTAGAAGAGCTCAGCGAAACATACTAGTAACTTAATTTTATCCTTCCGAACATTGTCCAAGATGAAGCAAGTTGAGGACATCGTTAAACACTTGTCTCTGCACTTGGTGTATTTATTACAGAAACGTAAACACTTCTGCTTTGTAGCAGCTCAACAGTTTTTCTTTATGTACCTGTTTCACAGTTTTTTCCACTAAACTCCGTTGCACACTTGCATTCATAGTCATTGGACAGTTCCACGCAGCTTCCACCATTCAAACACGGTGATGAAACGCAAAACGTCGATACTACAACAACGAAAATTCGTTCAACTGCTGCAAAGTTGCAAACGCACATCAGGTGTTAAAAAAAACGACTTCCTTTTTTCAACGCTAACCCTTTCCCAAGCAAGAACCAAGCACCAATTGTCACAAATAAAGCTCTGGTGAATAGCATGATCTTGGTAGGATATTAATTTAGTTGCTTTCAAAATTTCACAGGCATTCAAAGACTTATCTTTGATAATCAACAATTTGTTTATAAATTACATTAAATTTATATTTCTAATAGTTTCTGACTTTTCGTAATAACTGGTTTGCCAAGCTGGTTTTGTAAAATTTCCTACGCAATCATGCAATCATCCATGCTTACTTCAAGATTTAATTTTGAATGATTACAAGAAAACGCGTATCATCCAATTTGTGCAATAATTTTTTTATTTCGAAAACGTGACTTAAAGTAAAAAATAACTACCTAGGTTAAAACTTAAGCGGAATCCAGTATCACCAAATGATTGGTCAGAATGAAAATGCAGATAAATCGTCACATCAGCAAAACGGTAGCGGACGGTAGAGAGACTCCCACTCAACTGAGTGATGAAACCATCGTCGTTAGTAATCTACAAATTATATGTATACTTGTATAAAAAAAACAGTTAAAAACAGTTTTGCCAACATAATTTGCTTCAATTTTAAAGTAGTAATAACCAGTTGACAATTGATAGCAATGTCAGGACACATTTTCATGTATCCCTCCCGCCCTCCAGAAACAATATGACGAATAGTGTCCGCTCGGACTTACATGTGTGAAATTAATATATGTGAACCATTTCTGTCACATTTTTACGGACAAGAATTTACGCATTACCAATGTTATAAAAGCGCATCTTTATCCGCCGCCTGTTTGGACTAACGTTTAGAATGTTCAAAGATCTACCATCGATGTGACCATTGCTTACTCTGCCGATACTGCCGTTTCGAAAATCAACATTTTTTAGAGTTGGAACAGAGTGGCGGTTCATTAAACCTCTTCTTTCCAGTGTACAATTTGTGCGCTTGTGACAATGTTGACAATGGTGAAAGGATCTAAATGAGTGCATAAGAATATGTTTCAATAGTAACGTTTGCCAACCAACTTAATTAATGATTTGAGATTTTACGAACAGATTGCATCGCGCTAAGATTATTTGACTTGAAATATAGATACATTCCTTCTTTTCAAAAAGTTTGTACTAATTCCAGAAGCCTTTTTAGGCTTATTCACTTTTGCCAATGGTATCATTACTTACATCCACACTGTAAATAAACGCAACGCCGGGGAACAATTATATGTTAACAACTTACAAAGATTTACCTTCAGATAGTCACAGCAGCTCTCTGTTTGAAAGGATAAAATGGTTATCATAAGATCGACATTTAGGTTTTTGCGTATCGTCCATTTGCAATCAAGGTTGTCTCCGTAAGTATCAGGAAAGTTCGGAGACGAAACAAATTGCGGTTCCAGTGAAGCAGTCAGTTCATGAACTTCTGAATTGCACGCAGCTTGGTCATGGCCACCATGTCTTAAACCTAAAAAACAAAATATCTGTCGAGACAGCGGAAGAAAATAATCATTGACGAAACCCACAACTGCCTGAATTGGAAACGTTAGTAAATATTAACTGCATGGTCGCTTTACGGTCTTTTCAAAATTTATGATCGAATTTCATTATCATCCCAATGAATGTGTTCACTTCCATTTTACTGCATAAAAATATTATGCACTGAATGTTTCGTTTCTTGATGGTGTCACTATTTTCTGCAGTGATTGGTTAACAACATCTGCAACCTCTTAGATAAAACTGCTAAAGAGGTTTTGTAAGAGCAAAGTGACTTGAATATCGATAAACACGTTACTTTTACCAATTTTCAGCTTTGTTTGAAATATTTTATATTTGATCGCCGGAAAAGAATCTTCAGATACACTGTGGGTCTAGTACAGTAACTTCATTATTATATTGCTTAAAGAAGATTGAAACACTGCATGTTTATATAACTCAATATCTGTCTCCAGAAAATTTAACAAAACACCTGAAACAATGTCACGCAAGATTTTCACTACAAGGCGACAATAGGTAAATTTTAAATGCAAATAAAACACTTCCCTAAAAACGAGATGCATGTCATATCTTTTGTGAACAAACTTCAATTTTTTCACAAGCATAATCACAAAAGTTCCCAAAATCTTACGATTTCCTTGTGAAAGCCCAGCTAAAGACATCACCAGCAGCAGAAATTCTATTGACATCTTTTTCCAAAATATACAATTTAGAAATGTAACGAGATAGGTTACACTTTAAAAGCAAGATGCTAGTTTATTTACTGTACACACTCTTTAACATCCCAACCATTATTGAGGTAAATCAGTCTGAATGCAAAGTACACATCACCGTGCAAAAATGTCACAACTGCTTTAAGTTGATTCATGACTGATACGGTAATATCAATTAGTCAGCATCATTGGCTCCGGTTATTTACTGAATGTTGCAGAATCATGCAACACATTTTGAAAATTTAGCAAAAGGTGTTATATTGTACGTGTAGCACAAGGATTCACGTAACAAAAAAACTTTCCATGCAAGTCTGGATGGTTTGATGTGTTTCGGCAAGTTTTGTCATAGTATATGCATATTGCCAGAGATTGAAATATCGCAAGCTGCGATTGCTTGAATTGTGACGCACAATGAATGCCACGGTGCTTACGTGAGCGACGCGATAAAAATAAAATGTAAAAACAAAAAATCATAACTTGCTCTAACGCATTAGTTTCAGCTGTAGCTGAGTGATTTTCAGAAATAACTGCCATGCTGCCTGATCACAGCAGTAGTTTTTCAAAGAACAAACACTGAGCGAAACGACAAGAGTTCACCCAATGGTGTTAAAGAAACTGATGCAATTCAGTTACGATGATCCTTTGAGAATGCATAATTTTGTAACGAAAGTTAATATTTCCAACAAAATGATTATGACACAAAAGTAAATTTACAACATATAAGGCGCTTCATGCTCATTAGCATGATGATGACCTAAATTTGTTTACGATGCAAACTTTTATTTTTTGTTATTAACACCTCTATATAGCCTACGCACTCAGTGAAGCAACACTTCGCCAGTAGAAAAAGCACGAAAGATTTTATCAGAAAATATATAAAAATTGCTAACATTTATCGAAGGTTTAAATATTTAGAAGTTAATTTTGCAAAAGGTAAGCGTTCATCACTGTGATCAATCTCTGTTCCCAGAATGTCGTCTCGCGCTAAGGTAAATCATTTTACGCTACGCGTTTCCGCAAATTGTTTTATGTTTACCTAGCCCTAGCTGATGTTTACTAAAAGTAGTAGAGATAGTAATGAGTGCAAAATCTACCGGAATATTCACCCACTCTAAGGGCATTCTTGACACACGTCTTACGTCAAATTACAGCTGAAAACGACCTCAACACATGTAGGATTGGGCAGTCTGTTAAGTATTTTCTCTACGGCATTAAAATCATAAAAATGTTTTTATTGTTGTTATAATCTTACGTTACTTCTCTTCATAGAAAACAATATATTAAAAAACTTATTCTACGATATCAACATAGTTTTGTCTCTCTAGACCAGGGATGGGAAACCTGCGGCCCGCGAGAACATTTGATATGGCCCGCAACAGAATTTTCCTACCCAAGTTAGGGTACAAGATCTCTTCAAAACCAGCCACCATGATAAGCAAGTGCTTAGATAGGAAGCCAAGAGTAGTCGCTCTCCCTCATAGATAGATAAAGGCAAAATATTTGGATGAAATCAATTGATTTTGTGGCCCGCCAGCAATAATCAGGGCCGGCCTTAAGCCAATGCAACCGATGCAGCTGCATTAGGCCCCGCGCCATGGTGTTTTGCCAGATTCACCTTGCACTTGAGATTTCAGTAGATACGCCATATAAATTTCACTGTCAACAAAGAACACTCTGGTTAGAACTAGCAAATTTCCTCTCGAATGTTAGCAAACGTGCTCAAATCTCGTGCTAGTGCTGTACTGCATATTTGCGCTCTACCACGATCGTAACACGGTTGACTGAACACTATGACGTCACAAAACACTGCTCAGAGGGGCCCCGCGCTTAGGTCTTGCATTGGGCACCGCGCTCTGGTCTTGCATTGGACACCGCATCTGCTAGGGCCGGCCCTGGCGATAATAGACATTTTTCTGCAGCCCGTGATAGTAAATAGGTTCCCCAACTCTGCTGTAGATCGTAAATATTAAACATACATATGATGTAATGCACTTCGTCTTGCTAGTTTTGTGGGAATCGCATGGGATGAGACAGTCACATGCTGGGATGCAACAGAAAAAGATTTCCAGGGACAAGTTAATTTTTCAGTATTCAATATGTAGACCTACTGATCCTATTTTTATAGTGTACCAGGGAAATGAAGGAAAAAGGTTGTCAAGGGTTCTGTGCAGATAGTTGCAAACAACTTCGGACTTTTTGTATATTAGCTGACAAAGGGATAAGAGTTTTCTAATTGTCAGCGCTTAATTGACATCGGTGCTTCTAGTGTAGTTAGCAGCACAAATAGATCTATGGTGTTTTTAATTGCAAAAATGGTTTATACTTGCCAGTGACCGAGTCTCGATATCTGGTTTCGTTCTCGAGACTTGTCTCAAGACCGTTCTTGCGAGTCTCAGTCTCGAAAGTTTCAAGACTCGTCTCGGTCTCGAAAGCTGCAGGTGTCGGTCTGGAGAAGCTCTTTTTTACCATATCGCGGAACACCTACATCTTTTTCCAAGCCTCTTTGGAACGCCAGTTTGTTGCACAATGACAACAGGAAACAAAAAATTGCAACAAGCAAAATATAGGTTACTGAAACAACACAGACCAACAGTTAGAACTTTACAATACATTGTTTTGCCAATATTTATTTTCTGTTTTTGATTTTTGGCGACAATCCTGGAGATTCGTGGCTTTGTTTCAGCAAGGGCAATGCTCATGTCATCTCCAATGGGAAACCTGTTCAATTTTATGTTTTAACATCTACCGACATTAGGGTGCATCAAAGCCCCACATAAAAAACTGTCTTGACCATATATCAGAAATTTTCTGCCTCTTGTAAAAACACTTTCTCTAAAATATTGTCAAATTTGGATAAACTCTACCGGGTCCACATCAGTCATGAAAATATAGAAAATATGGCAATAGGCTAATGCACTACTATAGCTACTACAATAGAATTCGCCTACAATGACTTCAGGTATAATGACAGTTTGACTACAATGACACTTTTTTGTCAGTCCCTGTGGTATTCACACCTTTTACATGCATTCTAGATTGACTATTACGTCACTTCGCCTATTGCAATACTTTATTGGTTTATAACGACAGTTGCAAATTTTACTTGTGGTTTGAGGCGTAATCTCAGTTATTTGGAGGCGACACGCAAGCACGAGCTTTGAATGAAAGGAAAGAAATTCCAAGAGAAGGCTGATAAAAATAGGAATTAGTTGTTGAAACAGTTCAGCTAACTGGCAGTGATGGCCAGGCCAGTAACCAGGGGGGTGCCTGCAACATATATTGACCCCCTGACAAAATGCGTTGGCGATAGTTGAAAACCATTTAACATGGTTTTAAAAAGTTGGGCCCCTCTCAGAAAACTCTTCGCCACCCCTGGTGACCCAAGCTGGTAACATTTGTTTTTCGGATTTTTTATGTCAAATTTATATTTTTCAATCTAAGTGTGGACCCGGTAAATATCAATTAAATTTTATGAAACTTTCAAAGAATTATTTTTTCTCAAGGTGGAACACTTCTAGAGCATAGCCGTGACAATCTGAAGAAATTTTCAAAATCATGGGGCATCTGATGCACTCTAACCGACATAGAAAAACCCATGCTCGCATAGATTTGCTGTTGCGAATGACGAAAAAACATCGAGGGAAAACTTAGTGATACGGAGTAGCCTTCCATTTGGTGGCACCAAAGTGTAAGAAGATTTCTGCTGAAAGTGTGCTCACGAGTCTCGCTTTACTGAAGCTCAATGACACCATCTATGTTTTGATAATTTGTATCTGCAGTTGAAGTGTCAAAAACCAATGGCGGATACTGCCCCCGGTCAAGGTAGAACCATCCCAAATATCTTTCAATTCCTGTAAAAGCTTCCAGGTGATTAAGCGCACTGAAGATGTTGGCCTAACAAGCCAAGGTGGGAAGAAAACTAGACCCGCAATGTGTTTTACATGCCGGTGGTGTAGAAACTTGGATATTTCTGCACACAAAGCAAAAAGAATGACTTACCACTTTCCCCCAAGATAGCTGAGGACCTTCAGAATGGTAGAGAAGGAGTTGGAATTGTAAGTATGTTTCTTTAAACATATGTATGAAGCTCTCATGTGTGATAAATAGTTTAAATAACAATTGGAGAGCCTAAGCGAGGATCTGATACAGTATTTTCGATACAAGTGCGTGTCTGTGCAGCATGCAATGTGTGAAAATGATATGTGGAGCATCACTCTTCTAATAAAATTACAGGTAAATTATGACGAAAATTATACCTTGCTAACAACAAAAAAAGGAAATTAATGCTAATTTTACGTGTTCATCGTCTGTTAAGATTGGCTTTACACGGACGATGATGTCCTCCTTGCACTTTACAGCACGTACAGTATCTAGATAACTTCGAGTTTCCTTTTCCTTGCTATAACCCGATGAAGGAAATATCTCTGGCCATGATAGTTCTCTGTGCAGTGAAGATATGTGCCAGCCAACAAGATTACGATGGAATTTTTGTATTACAGAAGTGAAGCGATTTCATGGTACATTGAAGTGCGTCGTGATCAGCTTGCTGTGGTGGCATTCGAACTTTTATTCATTCTTCAGCCATGATCTTCCATGCTATACCTTTACTTACTTATGACAACGGCAGCCACGTTGCTCTAACTTAATCCATGAAACTGAAGACTTCTGCTTTGACAAATAGTCCATGAAACCGAAGATTTCGAAATAATGCAGCGTGTTCACTGTCTGTCGTATCTGCAGGAAAGCAACACACATGACAGGTTGGAAAAATGGGAGAAAACCGACCAAGTACGGTTTGGAGATGGTGGCACATTTTTTAAAGGTCCAAAAGAAATTTCAGCAAATCTGACAAAATTGCAAATGTCCGTTCTCAGTCTCAAACTTTCGGGTCTCGGTATTGATCTTAGATTTTTTGATGAAGTGTCGGTCTTCAAATTTTAACCAGGTTTCGGTTTTGGCTGTTACAGTCTCGACTATATACAATAACTGAAGTGTTAAGCAGCTGGGTGGATTATGGGCAAAAAGGTTGGGAACCACAGGTCTCCGCCTAGGCAAAGCACTGTTGTTAAATCATTGTCGTGTATTGTCACTGACTAGGCCCTAATTAGTAGTTAGTAACAACCACCACAAGTCAAATGATTTGTGGTAAAATTACAAACAATCACACCAGAAAGTTTGCAATGGGTATTCCCCAAATTTTTTCTCCGTGCAGACCAAAGTTTGACCTCAACGCACGATTTAATTTGGGCTGCAGTATTATTCAAACATGAATACTTCCCATTTTCGTAGTTAATAATGCATAATTCCATTTCAATGACATAGAAAAAAGCATAAAGATGGAATCCAGTCCTGTTCTTGATCCGTTTTGTTAGCGAAAGTTGAGATCCGATCCTGATTGCGAGAACGTTATCAAATCCTGCAAGATCCTGCTCCGATGTGCACACCTCTTGTGTATTGAACCACTCACCGTGCTAAACCGCTAGAATGCAGAAAAGCGCTGCAAACAGAAAACAAGTTCCAAGACACTATACTTGCAAAAACAACCCTCATTACTCTTCATTTGCAAAGGTTCGATACAACATCCAATCTTTCTACTCGTGTACGCAGCAGTTACCTGATGGCAACTTTCAACAACGCACGCTGTGGTGTCTGCAAGTGGCGAAATGATGCATGTGCGGCCAAGTAGACCGCGTCCGAAGTGCAACTTGAAACCAGCAGGGGCGCCGGTTTGTGCCATGAACAAACTGCTTTAGTTGAAAAGGTCACTGTAAAACAAAATGTTTGTAATTTTTTCTCAACATAGTTTATTCCTTGAAAACTATTTTAATTGTAATAATCTTAAAAACTGAAAAACATTTTATATCAAACCAATTAGAATAATCTATGACGAATTATTTCCTTTATAGTGAGCAACTCCGCAAACGAAGTGTTGTTACTGATACCTGTTGCTTTGCTTTTACTCCAAGAATACTTTCACTCCATGGTTCACAAACTGTGCGTCGCGACGCCCTGGTGCATCGTTTTAATTTTCCTAGGGCGTCGCTCAAAAGTAAACTCAGTACAGTTTTATTCAATGAGTCAATAAGAGGACAAATCATTGCAATTTTATAACTTTACCAAAGAAAAATTGTTGTAAAGTGCAATCATGCTGATGGTACATAGCCTATTTACCATCTCATGATTACATAATTGTCGTTATTGTTTACTAATGAACTAATTACTCAAAGTTTAATTTACTTTGCATCAGACACATGAAGGCCACAGTTGTCAGTTATGAAGTGGATGCAAACAGGAAAGTAATGTTGCATTGCAACCTGAACGTAAATCCGCGATTTAAAACGACAGGCCTAAAAAGAAATCTCGCAGATGTAACAACAGTTATTTAGATGTTGGATTCATATGTATCTTGCAGAGCGGAGCGAAAAAAAACTCAGTGTTGTTTGCAGCAAGGTAATGGCAAGAGAAAGCATGCGACCAAATAAGCTTGAGCGTCATTTAACATCATCACATGCGCAATTTGTGAATGAACCCAGATATTTTTTTCTCGGAACGTAAATAATCGACGGAGGCAAGTGTCCACCATTTCACAATTCATGCAACTCCTAAAAAAGGCTTTATTGGTATCCTACCAGTTGCACACAGAATTGATAAGTCTAGAAAGCCTCACACCATTTCTGAGGAACTAATACTGCCTGCTGCAATCGATCTTGTAAGTACAATGACAAGAGCTGCTAGACTTGGTTGGTATCGCTATCTACAGTATTGATTTGCTTAAAAATAAAGTATGGTGCTGCCTTCAAATTTACGAAGCAAATTTTTGCAACGTCTATTTAAGCTCGAAAGGAAATATACTCAGTACTTCCCGAAGACTTATTTAACATGGACGGATTCGTAATCCTTTTGTCCAAACTACCCCATCATTTACCCTAACAAGAAAAAGAAGACTAGATGGACCTTACTTGTGATGATTCCCTGAAAACAAAGTTTAATTCAGAAAACTTGAAAAAGCTTTAGATTTCATTAAATGACGAATGCCCAGCTTTGGCGAAAAGATCGCTACGGATGTTCAACCTTTTCGCTAAGAAGTATTTATGCGAAGCAGCACTTTCCGCCATCGCCGTGATTAAAAACAAATATCGATCACGAATAAATTTCGATAGGGAAATGCGGTCGGAAGTTTCACAAATTCTTCCAAGATTCGAATAAGAAAGCGCAAACATCACATTACTGCAAATCAGGGGTCGGCAACCTTTTGCTGATTGTGTGCCAACTTAAGATTTCAAGTCATTCAGTGTGCCAACAACATACGTATATTTGTACAGGTCAAGGTCAATGCACCTTCATTGCGAATGGTAACAAAAGTGATATGTAAAATGTGGAGCTTCTCCGTGCCATTGGAAAATGCTTGGCGTGCCAAGTGCGGCACGCGTGCCGTAGGTTGCCGACCCCTGCTGTAAATGATGCATATTTCTTGCTGTTGTGTCACCAATAAACAAAACATGACTAAGATACGGGCCTTTATTGAATTCTTATTGCGGGTGCGTCGCAAGTCCAGTAACCTTTTCAAAAGGCGTCGCAACGATAAAAAATTGAGAGCCACTGCTTTTACTCAATGATGGTATAGGAAAATGCAGAAAAGGCGTGCTCCTGACTACTATATGAGCAGTTGATTGCTGGTGAAGCTCCGAATCGAAAGGCGGGGTACATAAAAGCTTGTTGAAAGTGTTTCAGATTGCTTGGGCTAGGAGCTGAACGTTCATTTTAGACATCCAGCATTAGAAAGGCACAGTTGGCATACAACAAAATGTTGACGGAGATCGTTCGGTAAAAGTTTCTTATCAACAGCTGTCTTTTCGAATCACGATATGCCGTTATTTTGGTACCAGTGTTTGAAACGTTTCAAAGTTGAAATCGTCAATTTGGATGTAAGAAGTTATGACAACCCAGGAAGACTTTCTTATACTGTGTAACTGGGTTTGTGAAACGTTACAGTTGACCGAAAAAGATATCAGATGAAGATGCACGCCAGTGAACAAAAGTGTGTAAATGTAAGCGGAATCGAATCAAAGAAGCCACTTTCCTGACAAAATAGGTCACGTGATGTTGATGGGTAGACAGTGATATTATTTGGAATAAAATTCAGATTTCTACGCTATTGACCTGCCGCCAGGGAAGCATTCGCTGTGAAAGCAGCTTCGTGGCCCACGGGCCAAGTACGCGGAAATGGGCGCCGCTGACCACTCGTTGCACTCCGAACGGAGTACAAACGCGAGTATAACGAAACTGAGTTGGACTGAAAATAGCGAGTTTTATAGGTTTTTACAACTCTTGACGTAAACTTTGGCAAAGTTCATCTCAAACCCTAAAAATAAGTTTGAAAATCAGTAAGTAGGTTACTTATAAAATTCTCCACAGGTTTTGCGCACGGTATTGCCAACGACTCGTTATTTGTATTTTCACTGCAATACCAGACACGTGGTTCATCACACATACAGGATTTGAATATTGATTTGTGCGTCACTTTTGCAAAGCCATTTATCTTCACAGTTGTCCACAGAGTTGAAGTCGAGTTATTCTACAAAAGTAACGGTGTAAACTTCATAAATACGTGTTTTGCCAATATATCATGGAACACTGAACAGGTCGTAATAAGGCCACTTGGTGGTAGTCATTCTTATTATGTGGTTTGTTTAAAGTATTCCGGTGCGATGATCATTTCGCGGAATATTTGTTTAATGTTGGCTTGGTTGTTATTACTAGGTTTGACTTTGCAGTCTTGATTCTTTATTGGAAGAGAGAGCAACTCAGTTCGTCTTGTCGTAGCTAATGAAATCACTTCAAATTATCCCTTCGGGTTGCTGCAAAGACCTAAGAGTTGATTTGCAATAAGAGTTGATTTGCAATCATCATGGCTGAACACATGATAAATGCTTTTTCCAACAACAAACTATACTGCAAAGACGAATGAAACACACGTTTTATGACGAATTTGTTTCATACTTTTTCTGCTGCTTTTATGAAAACGCAAAACACCAGATATGTTTGCAGAAATTTGTGTCGATTATTCTGGACACAGGCAGTTGGCAAACATATTGTTTTTCGCACAATTGACCAATTCATCTCAGATAAGCTCACGATAAATTAACGCGTCTAGTCAAAAAATGACTCACTGGGTAAACAAGGCAAACCAAAATCGCAACTTCAAAAATTTCAAATCTCTTGACTAAATAATATGATGACATGTTTAAGCACTGCCTGAAGATACCGTGTCTGTGGCTTTGGGAGAATTGACAGATCGTTAGATGTCAGAAAAGTCCAAATGAAATTATTATCCGTTTGAACTTCTCAATTTTGCAAATAACATTTCGTAAGGGGCAGTGGGTGGTTTACAGCTACGGTCCTAATTACACAAAAGAACAAAGAAACAGTGCAATTTATGCACAACAACTACCAATGGTGAGTAATCATGGAAGTGGATTCCAATATAGTTACCTACTTTATAAATGAATCTAGGTATGTTTTTTGTATGAATGGAGTTGAAGTTCTAAAAAAGAGGTAAAGAAGTGTACTTCCTAGGCACTGTCGTGTTCTCTTTTTTCAGCCATCGTTTAGTCTATTAGCCCAACATAATCCCACGTTGAGGTGCAACGTTTTGCAGAGGCCTCTACGAGTCGACACATTCATTTTGCATCAGAAGTGTTAAACTGAAGCTGCATGGGCGTTATGTTCGTACATCTCCGCACTTTCATCTCGGACATCGGCACCCACCTTGTTGGAATGGCCCTGTAAAGAACAACTTGGGTCAGGCTTAACCGCACCGATGTCGGATACTTCCGCTCCTGCTTATACAAATGGGGTATGGCACCTTCTGCGGCTTGTGTGGCGCAGAAGAACAGATGGCTGACCATGTTTTCCTTCACTGTCCAATCCATATACTTCCAAATGGATTGCATGATCACACGATTCTGGATTAAGAGACAATCGAATGGCTGCTCAACACTTGCCCCGAGATATAGAGCGGCCTAGCTGTGGATTGCAAAAACTGCTCATATGACGAAGAAAGCTTGATGTAACTGTGGTAAATGCCAATAGCTGGGCATATACGGTGTTTGGGGAAAGCATTTCCTTTGCGCAGAACTTAGGAAAGACATACACATCAGCACCATAGGCGCTTCCTTTGAATCGGAAAACAAAACTTTCGTTTTTTGGGAAGTATTTTGAAAAAATGCAATTTGCACGGTGTGGATTTGTGAGTTCAGTAGGCAAACTCGGACAGAAGGAATTTGACAATTTTTGCAATCGCAGGCAATGCAAGCTCCTTTGCCAGTTCTCAAGAGAGTGGTTGATTACTACTTTCTCTGTAGCCAAGTTTCCGCGTGGTTTCAGTGCTTCGTAGAAATGTGCGATGGAGATGAAATTGAAAATAAAGTAAATTTTCTCATGCATAGGAGCAACCTGGCGCAGCGTGCATCACGTTGCAGCCAATAGCGAAGCTAGTGAGGCTGATCGTGCTGATATGTTAATTAGTACTGTATAACAATGTTGGATTGCCGACCACCGCCAGACCTTGATTCTGCTTGCACATAACTGCACATGCATAGACATACGCATGCCTTTGCACAGAGACGTTCGCACTGGAAAGATTGTGGGTCCTTACGATGGATTAACTGGACGCAAACACATATTTATACGTTGACCACCAAAGCTGATGTAAGCTTTTCTTCGGACAATCGTTGCAATCTCATGCACACGTCTTGAACGTCCACGCTAAATCTGCATGCTATTTGGCTTTATCGTTAGCAAAATAAATTCTACTTCGATATTTATGTGGAGTACATTTTGAAGATATAAGAAAAAAATTGCCAATCGATAACGTGTAATTAATGTTTATCAAATGCCTTTACATGGTGAACATAAGTGAGAACGATCGCAACTTTATTGGCTTAAATGTACTCTAAAACTAATTATTGTCTTGATATTATTGGACCGAAGCGAGTGTCCGCTCGTAAAATTTTTAGTGGTAGTTGACCCAATGAAAAGGAAGATATACAGCAGATATTAGCAAAGAGACTTTGGTTAATCACTACATTTCCAGATCTGGTCTAATGTGAAGCGATAGCTTTTGGCATCATTCACATTGTATAAAACCAACAAACGTGTCTTTAGTTGAGCATTATGTCAGCTTGGATTTCTAGCTTGAAAATAATAAAAATCTTTGAAAAATGAAAAAATAGCAACAAATTGAAGAAAATGCGGAACCAATGCTTTCCTTGTACAGATTTTGATTTGTTAGAATTATGTCGCCATTGAGTGAAAAAATACGAAAAGAAAAAAAAACGCTATTTCAAAATCCAAAAGTACGTATCGAGGTCATGAAACCTTTGGTACAAGAGAATGTTTCCCGGTAGGTGCAGATAACAAAAATTAAATATTGAAAATTGAATATTTCAGTTATACTGTGTTCCTTTGCTAACTCAGTAAGTGCAGAAAGCGTTTTGACGAAGATTTGTGCTGTAGCAAAGCAAACTTAAATGCATTCGTAAACAATTTATTGTGCGTAACGTATTGTCAGAAACATTCTGATGAACGCTGCTATATGGTTGTGCCTTCGCAAATATATTAACTTTTTCTTCTAAAACTTGCAAAATTCTAGAAAAGTGGGGAGGTAGTTACTCAGCTTTTGAAAATGTCATTTCAACCTTGTGGCTGTAAGCCGCATGCCTTTTAAATTCTCAAAACGAACTGGAAACACTAAGCAGCATTCAGAAAACCAGCGTCTGCTACGCTTGAGCCTTAAAAATCCACACACAACTTGCGATTACACCAGATCTGCCCGACTTTCTGGTTTTGATTTATTTTTTATTAAAATGAGATAAACATTACGCAACAATGGAAACAGCTGGGAAACCATCCTGTGAACACCAACAAAAGTTTTGTCAACAAACTATAAATGATGAGCTTGGTTTGATATAATTAGGCAGATCCCTCAAATGTTGGCTGTTTCGCAGCCTCTTTCCGAGACATATCCAGATTGGGAATGTTATCCATGGTGTTACAAACGTCGCCTTGACAACAAAAGCAGCAGACGTGAACCTGAAAACAAGGGTAGTAATCTTTGAGCATTTCCAAGTAGGAAAAAATTTGAATGGTATTAAATACAATATGGTAAAACTTTTAATTAATTTATTCATTCAACCCTTGCAAAAGCATATGCGAAAAAAGTCGGTTTTTGTATCTGAAACAGATGATTCACAATGTAGTTGGTTTTTCATGACATTTAGAGAGTTTTGTATAAACCAAATTAAGTTGCTCTGATCACTGTACAGCAATAATTCGAATAACCTTTAACTTCCAAACGTACTTATGTACTTAAATATTTTTCAGTCTGATGTTCATACTCACGTCATTGGTATACGCAGTATTGCCATAGCAATTGAATTTGTTGCTCAACTCATTGTTTTTACAAGCGTGCATTTCCTTGCACCGCTTGAAAGTCGTAATGAATAAACCATTGCGTACGATTTGCGTCTGGCAGCTGTCCTGCAAGAATACCAGTGTTACTACCAATAAACAGATGTGTAGAAGATACTGGAAAAAAAGAGCAATCTATTGAGATTCTGAGTTTTAAAATGGTTTAGAGCCCAGGAAACGTTATCAAGCCACTAAATTTGTTCCAGTTCACTAGAATTTTATTTTGCTATTTGAACGCAATAACCCCAGACTATTTTCAAAGCAGTGGAGGAAATGTATTGGTTTTAAAGGACTCAGCGAGCAAGTGGGAAGTATCTGGGCTAAATCATGAAGTTTTAGTAGCCCTAATTGGCTCAGGCCGCTGTAAATGATATTGCTATTTTTAACGCTTTAGTGAAAAAGGTTTCACGGAAGACCTTATTCACTTCATTTTCGGCTGCCAATTACGATTTAGCTTCAGGGCCCCGGGGGATGGATCGGCTCCTGGCACGCCAAAGCCGTCTGACCTTTCGTCCCACGCAAATCATCATTTAAACTTGACAAGTTAAAATATGAGCGGATCTGGAAAGTTACAGACAAAACGAATGTAATGATTTGATCAGTAGGTTGTTTTGCGCAGAACAAACTGCAATCAATTATATAAATTCATGTGAAACGTCGATTTTCTTCTTAGACGTAATCGCTCGTGATGGTGGTTCCATTAGGTTCCCTTTACCTTGAAAATGGGCGAGGCTCAATGTAATTATTGAAACACATGAAACTTTGATTTGCAACATTATTTTTCTGACGAAGTTCTTGCTTTTCAAGTTGCTGCTAAACCACAGTCAGTGTTTAAAGCTGACTTGAAATACAGAAGCTTCTACATTAAGTAAGCTTCTCGACGTTTCCACGTTTTAATCCAACTTGTCAAAACATAACTATCTGAAAACATTTGCACAAGAAGTCGTTTGGCTTTGCTCTTTGCAGGTATAAGATAATTCTTCAAGTCCATTATGATGATAATTATCATCTGTTGATTATAATCAACTATGCAACAATGAAATAAGATTATTTTAATTCAACACCGCTACTGCATTCAATATTCTTGCAGGCTGACAGTTAAAGAAATATCTAAAGGCATATGTTCCCATACATCAGACATTTCTAAAAACTGACAGAGCCTACTAACTTCACTGCTGGAGCAAACGCTAGTGGTGAAGTTTCCGTTCCCGTTCACACTGTATCCAGTAATGCATCTCCGTTCCTTCGGTGCAGCTTCACCGTCTGAAGAAAAACAAACTCTTTAACGTGCAAATAACGTAAGAAACGTTTAAAACTGAAGCAATAAGAGTCCATGCAAGTTACAGCAAACGCACTAATTTTTTGAATACGTGAACTTCGGTCAGTCTCAGTGCTGATCAAAAGCCAAACATTTCACTTGCCCTCAGTTACAATCACGTGATGAAAAAGCGTGATATAATATAAAAATGACGTTGATTGATTATGTAACAAACTGAAAGGCTGAAGACTGGAAATTTGTTCTAGAAAATCATGACGTGAGCGCATGAAATAATTCGGTGGATGTTTTGATTGTTTTTTCTATCTTTGCTGTTGTCTTAAGCAATTTTTCATTAGCCTAGACGTTTCAACGCTATTTATCGAAAATGCGAAAAATACAATAAGAATGGTTTTTCAATCAAACGCTAGTGCTGAATGTGGTGAGTGTATTTTTCTCACGTCTGTTGAAGAAAATTATTCCAGATGAAAAAATTTTGCAACAAACATTCATTTCATTTTTGTAGTTGTAAAAGGAAAAACAACTCTTTCATTAGTGTATTTCATTTTCTATTAAGTGCATAAAGCAAAAGTTGAACTTTTTATAGAAATGCTTATGTAATTTGAAGCAATGAGTAAATTGTAACACCTGAAAGTGAGTAAAATAAATCATATATCTGGAACGTTTGAGAACAGGCTTGAAAAAAGCGACTTGAAAATGTTCTGCTGACCGTTTTGCTCTTGAGAGAAATTCTCTCTGTTTGTGGTTTGCAAGATAATTTAAAGTTGCTAGTATTTCAGACTTCCCATACAATTTATCAAGCATCCATAAACAATTCCATAGATCATACCTTGTGCCGTGACGACTGAGATCAAAAAAAGTAAAACAAATGCACATTGAAGTTTCATGTTTATCTGTAAAACAACAAAATTTTCGAGATGGAAAAGATTTGACTTTGGCTCTGCCTACGTTTCATTACTTTTTTACGAATAGCGCAGTAATTCACTCTTTGCGCCAGCATTAATTCAGATATGGAAGTCTCTTTAGACGTAATGCTCCACTGTCTTTTCAGAAACACCAAGCTACGTAAGTTTGGTTCACTTCAATAAGATTTCGAAAAGAGTTTCGAAGTTAGATATATCCATAGCCACTAGTAAAAAAGCGTCTTCTGCAAAGCACTCAACATACCTTGATCGGATGGGATCGTGTCGACGAGACGTATTCTTTCAGAGGCGAGCACCGATGGTCAATTGTGTCTGGCTCTCTTTACCTCCGTTTATATTGGACCTGGGACAGGTTACGTCAGACAAGAGCACGTGATGCACGCAATGCCATCCACAGCACCGTTTGTTCTCTTTACGTCATTACTGGGTTCAAAACGTTTATCTACTACACAGACGATCAGGCGTTCAACGCGTGCTCATGTTGAAGTCCTCGTGTTCAACAGAAAAGCACTGAAAAAGGAGTGCAACGCAAGGGGGAAAAGTGAAAAAGAGCTACTGAGACCAAGTCATAAGAAGCAACCACCCTAGAGACGTAACAGCTCTATAACCTTCTTTCATAAAAACACGTTCAAAACAAATTTAAATGAAACCCTAACATTACTTGAGAGACACATCAACTTCGTTGCTACCAGGTGCCTAAAAAGGCAGCTTGCTTTCGTAGATCGTAGTGTAGTATTTCTCGTGCATTTTTCAGTTTTTGTGGTCTGTTTATAGCTCAGTATGACTCCTAATTGTGCTGTGGAGGACCAGAAAAGAAAACTAACAGCAACAGGAAAGAATTCCACTTTGAACAAAACTGGACTGGTGTAGCTTTGCACGAAGTCGATCTCATCTTCAGTTACAATACAAAGTAACCCGATCTTGGCTAATTTTCCCAAGAAGACTCTATAGTTATGCAACAAATAAACCTACCCTCTGCTTGATTTCTTACCTGCTCATAGCTCTACTAAAGTGGCAATCACAAACGCAGATTCAAAGATTTGTTCATAAACAAAGCAAAAACAGCTGACTACTATGAAATTCCAGCTTCGGGATATTTTTACTTGGATTTTAGTCGCATGAAACGTAATGAAGTGAAAAACGCAAAACAAAGCAAAAGAATCATTTTGCGCTAAAAGAAACTTGGTTTCTATGCTTCAATCGCGCCACCTCAGTCGAAACAATGCAAACCTGTCAGACCGCTCTGACAAGATACTTGGCTGTTCATGGGGAGGGAAAGTATTTACGGTTCACCTGAGGTTGTTTCTGGTTGCGTGGCTGTCTTGTCTTTATTGCATTAGCTGTCAACCTCCGTTATTTTAAAGAGATAGGAAATGGCAGTGAAGCAAACGGTTTCACGAGTTGTTACGAGATCAAGGAGTGGTTTGGCATTTTCTTTTCCGCTTTTAACAAAGGTTACAGCAACTGCACAAATTTATCTGCGCAGAACAACGAAATAGCTTTTAATGAAGTGGTGAATGATTTAAACGCTACTAGCATGCACCATTGCAACATGGATGTAGACAGAACGCAAAAAAGCTAATTAATTCAAAATTTATGAAAACCTGCCTCTTATAACAGCGTCACATTTTGAGGTTCTTGGAAGCACTTTCAAATTGCAATGAACCAAACTAATAAAAGATGTGCTGACATGCTAAACAAATTGAATTGGTTTTGGAAACTGGTGATCTAGAACAGGGATCTTCAAACTTGTTTGCTAGAGGACCGCATAAGTTGCTACACAACAGTTCGACAGCCGGACATCTTACGTAATGTGATTGTTCCGGGATATATTACATCCTACCAAATCAACAAATGTTTCTTAAATATATTATTTTTCCATTATTGACATAGTGTCTTTGCGGCAGGATGAAAATGGCTTCCAGGGCCGGATTTGGCCCGCGGGCAGTAATTTGGAGACCCTGATCTAGAATAGTGCACATGATATACAAAACGATTTTAAGGCATTTTATTCTGTTTATGCAAACACTTCTCGTAAAAAACGTAATTTGAGTTCTTGAAGATGCTATAAAAATTCTTAAGACTTCAGGCACATTGAAGAGGATGCTCTGCACATTTTGCAAACCAAAACATTTTTACGACTGTGGGGAGATGTGCGTTTTCTTTTTGTAAGTTGTTTTCGAACACAAAAAGGCAAATTGATTCAAGTCACGTTTAGATTAATTGTTGTGAAAATGAACCTAATCGACAAAGCTCACTTTGTTTAGGTTACTCAACCACCACCCACTACGAGAAGTTGCTATATTCTGTGGATGGGTGGTGAACGTGGTAGTCAATTAACAATTTTCTATAATGGTCGTAAATTCTTTCAAAATCCTTTTGTGGTTGTCATTATCAGAATCAAAAAACTCGGCTTCAGAAATCAATTCATTTTCTTACAAAACGCTTAAATGTCGCATTCTCAAGAATATTTTTCGATCATTACAGAATGATAAATTATTGTTTGTAAACTAGAGCTTTTCGACTGCAACTTGGCTGATAGATACACGTCAAACACCTCTTTCATCTCACATTAATGAAGCCCTTTGAAGACTGATTACACTTTGTTCTTTGTATATCGTGTTTATACAGCTAATCAAAAACGTGAAGTCTGAAACGTGAACGGCTACAGGCTACTAGTAGTCGTTTCTCTTGAAACAATCATGACCTTACTCACTACTTTCCTACGCAACCTGTGATCTTTTCATTGCGTCAGTATTTGTTAACCTTCGGCTTGATTCGGGTGTAAACTAGATTTTACGCTTGATAATTTAATGAGGAAGACCGTGCCAATTTGCCGATTTTTAATACTTAGAAGATGACTGTACCACGGCTGACAGATATATTGACAACCTTCGTCGTTATTTTCACAACAACATCTCTGTTTACTACTTAACCTCGGAGTAAGTGGATCCCCCAAATGTAATGTCAACGTGCCCTAATAGCCCCGGAACACTGAATCCTTTACCAAGTATTTCAAGGGTTCATGCATCTCTGCATACAAGCAACCACATAATTTCTATGTAGATCATAGTAATCAATACAATCAATAAAGTCAAATCCCCATCCAATTTTTGGCTTTTCAAGTGGTTATTTAGCCCAGGTGTACATCTGTAATCTAACAGACAAGAAGGTGTACTGTCAAATTTGTCTTTCAACTTCCTAAAAACAATCTTATGGCTAAGCACACTCACTTTGTGCTGTAACCCAAAATTAGTTCTTAGCCCAGCGATATTTATCAATGTCTGTGCGCGTTGTTCACAATTTATCATCCAGGTACCTTTCTCGAAAAATTTCGAAAAAAACAGATAGTCGTCATCTTAATACCCTTTGTTGGAGGACTTTTATATTTACCGCAAAGTGCTTTTGCTGTTGTATTAGAATCCTCATGTTTTACACACACGTTGTATCCAGACTCTAAAATCAAATTTTAAATGTTTCACAACTTGAGTTTGCTTTCCTTCAAGGGTTTGACTCCAACGCTGATATACTATTCACAAGCAGCTAGTTTGAACAATAGTGATTGCTTCCGGACTTGTTAAACAAACAGTGTTTAGAATTTAGAAGGTAATTAATTAATTAATTGTTAATTAATTGCTGTTACAAAAGACAATTAAAAACATTTAATTGTTTTTATTTGCCTTTCAGGTCATGGGATAGATTCAACAAAAACTTGTGATCACTTGTACAATGTTATTACGTGGAATTGCACATCTTTGAGCTTGGCTTAATAGAGGATATTGTACTTTAGCCCATACAAAAGTAATCAAGTTATATTTGCACTCTGTAGACATTTTATGCACCTACATTTTAACATACTAAATAATCTCGTAATGCATCCCATGATCGCTAATGTTTTCTCTACTTCAATCAAGCATGCCATAAGTTTTCAAAGGCCGAGTTTCGCCACGAGTCCTATCTTGAGCTAAAAGATTAGATTTACAGGAAGAAGTACAACTTGGCAGCAAAGCTATGCACAGAAGATGATAGCCTTATAATAAATACATTGCTATGCACAGAAGATGATAACAGTTGTTATCGAAACGTTTGCAAGATATCGGTTGTATCGTTTGCTTTGGCCGTAGTATTTATTATAAGGCTATTTAGCACTTCCGCTTTTCGTGCAGCAAAGTTTGTTTTTAAAAACACCTTTTCCAGCATAAAAAACAGTTTTTTCAACATCCTCTTCAACTTAACTTTCTGATTTAATGAATATTTTACCACTAACAATATATACAGTAATTCCACAACAATATGTGCAGTATTTCTGGAAAATTTAAAATAGCATGCAAGGTTTCGTTGCATTTTTTAATAAAAGGTTTGATTCCCTACAAACGGGGTTGATTGAATTGAAGCACATGGGCTGCTTTCCTTTTTACAGGAAAGATATGATCAAAGTAGTTATTGATTGGATTTGAAAACTAAATTTCTGGTTTGAAGTCGCTGAACAATTTTGGTTGAGTCAAAGGACAGTGGGTAGAACGCTGCAATTACAGCAATTTTAGCTTATTTGAAAAGTTAAACCACTGTTGATCTTCATTTGCAGATGATCTTACCTGATTTTCACCTTTTGTGTTTTAAAATTTTTCTTTGAAAAGAAATCAAATACTCTTTGTTGAAACACGATTATGACAGTGGTGGAAAACTTTCTTGTACACATTTACGCAACTAATCACACAAAACCAAGTTTAGTTTCTTGAGGTGAGGTGGTGCAAAACCTTTTACGAAAAGTCAAAATTAAAAATGTTTTTCAGGTTGTTGTTGCTTTAACGTTTAAGCTATTTTCGGGAATGATTGTTGCACACAAAATATTGTACATTTAAGTTATTTATTCATAATTTTAAATAAATCTATCAAATGTTGGATAGCATCCGTTGTAAAAACGATCTGATTCCTGGTTTTGCTTAGAACCTTGGTTGAATAAGCAAAGCGATGTCCAATGTTAAACAATTAATAATCTGAAAGTGCAACGCCTAATGAATTACGAATATAAAAAATATATTAAGTAGTTGAAATGTGTGAGCTAATGAACAAAACACTTTCGATAATCTACATCTAGTTTACGTAATAACTTGTTTTCTGATTCTTTAATAAATTCTTTTGAAAATATCATAGCAGAGAAGCATGTTTTTGTGCTGCCACTGTTTTCTCTGTGAGTTGGATGAAGATAAGTAATCACATCTAATAAAAACGTCACAAATAGCAATTAATCGTATTACTATCGACGAACGTGATTTAATGCTCTGCCCTGAGGAAGCTCGTCTTCGGCTCTAAAAGCCAGACTTGCCTGTCTACTCCATGTAGCAAAATTTGAGAAGTTGTAGGTAGCCTCGCTCTGTCTTAACCAATCACCATAAACTCAACTTAACTTCTCTCGTAAGCTTGTGATAACATTATTGTACTTTCGTTTTGTGCACAGGAGTATCTCATTTGTAAACCTTTCGAATTTTAAACGCAATTTTCTTTATTTATAAGAGTATGATTCCAGCGAGTTTTAAATTCGAAACAAGACATCACAAAAGGCTGTTTTCTGCCTGACAATCCTAAGTTCATTTCATGTGACACTAACCATTGATGAATTCAACACGACATTTCTCAAGCCCAAAAAGGCTTATTCTAAAACGAAGTTAGGTCACAATCTAGTAATAACTCCAACAAAAATAATGTAGGAATGTTAGAAGTTCAAAATTGTATTAATGGCTAAAATTATCTTGTTCGTTGATAGCATTTGTGGTTAAAGCATGTTGCCCTTAATTGCTGTTGAATTTAGCTACAGTTTTGATTTTTAATCTCACTAATTTGGAGTATCGTGATGGTGAATTTGCAACCGACCTGGAATCATCGCGTATTTTTGAGAATTGTTTTATTAGCGTTTACAAACCAACACAAACTGCACAAACTTGGGAATAAATGTCTTCAAAGACATTGCAAAATCCTGTGTTCGAAACAATGATCCGTGTAAAACAGCATGAGCTAAACAACGATCCGTGTGGTTTCAACAGTTAATGATGTGAAAATTTTGGAGCACTAAAACGGTTGAGCTAAAAAACCCAAAAAATGAAACTGGAGTCGAAAGACAAAAATCGCAAGATTTCGCAATACGACCCTACGGCAATGGATTTCTGAAAGTTAACATATTGCTTTCAAGTAGAGCTTGCAAGATGTATTAAAATCCTATAATATAAAATAAAATTAAAGTTTTCAATGCACCCTGTGGTAAGCTGTGAAGAAAGTGTGTATTGTTAGAAGTAATGTCAATTACATTTTATTAAATAACTTTTAAAAATGAATAGTTAGTGTGTCCTTGATAAACGATGGTTCATTGATATGTTTTTGCATTTCATTTATGTTTCATAAGGAATTCCCATATATCTTATTTCCATTCCACTCTATGTACGTTTGCTTGACCACCAATGGCATTAAGATACATGGAGTTTAGCTTTTTGTTCATCTACAAATTACGAAAATTCTACTGCAACAACACAGTTTTTCTTTAACTTTTACCAAATGTCGACTTTCAATTTTGCATGTTGAAAAAATATTTCCAAACTTTTGGTAACAGTGTATTGACTGCATCAAGACTTAATCTCAGTTTTATCAGCTATCATTGCAGTGGGGTTTCGAGAGACTGCTTTCAGGTAGCACATATCAAACTTGTCCTTGGTTTGTGCTACATGAAAGAACATAAACGAAAGTTCAGCTAAAAATTCACTGGTATGTTAAGATGCTGATGCATATTTCATAAACGGTTATTTGTGGACCTTGATTAAATGACCTTGCAGTCCCTCGCCTCATAACAATATACTGAAGCATAAATTCTGACAAAATTGTAATTTACACACGTTCGTTTTGAGTAGATGTTGCCCAAATATTTCCACGATGATTTTATACCACGACCTCGCAGAGAAACAAACTCTTGTACAAAGTTTTTAGCTTCACGTCAGCTTTTGCGTAGCTAACGGTCAACCGGCGATATTTAAAAAAGTGCTTCGAGCAATCGGAGCGGCCGGGAATGAAGATAGGTTCCTGGCCTCAGAACAAGGCTCCCCCGCTAAGCTGCTGGGGTTTTGGTGCAACAGTATTCGGCCAAAGAAATACAACAACAGTGGGAAAGAGGGCATGCCCTTGATTTCGCTGATAGGCGACGGCGGGCCTCGGTGGTCTCGCGCAGTGCTGATGTATGATTGCATAGAGTTGGACGGCTTCGCGGCCAACTCGAGTTACGCTTCTCTTTGATCCCTCCATCATCAAAAAAGCAAATGACGAGCAGTGGCCCTACGCAGTACACGCTCCCCTGTTCCACTGTCCTTCGGGGTAGGAGTAGGCAGAAGACCAGTTGGGCAATACGAAGATACGTTTTTCACGGTTGTCTGCGACAAAACAAAAAAAGTGGGTGAAAAGGGAAAAAATTGATATATTTTCAAACCATGTGGCTCAAACGTTTCCGTGAAGTCTTCGTCATTTTTTGAAAAATCGTTTTCTTCCTGATGCAACTTTTCTCCAACATTTGAAATTTTCCGATTTTGTGATATACTTTTGTTGGTGGATAAAGTTCCTGCTGAACATAGCAGTGTCAACCATTCTGTACGCGCACGTGTTCCAAGATGCTTATCTCTGGGGCTCGACCGGAAACTCTTACAAAATGTTTCAAGGGTTTGTCGGCAAGACGTGCTATCAAATCTGCATGATTGATCAGATTAGACCTGGCGCTTGAAAACACCACCACCTGACAGCAATGAAGTGATGACTTGAAAACCTATCGTGAACACGTTGACTCGACGCACCTTTTTGTCGGGCGTTTGTCACACAAGGCGCGCCGGATAGCCTGTAATCGAGATCGGTTTAATCAACGACTCCATCCTCGCTCGAGGCCATGTGCTTTCCGTTTAAGGATTTCATGGGCTGGTTCTGGTGTGTTTGTTAATACCTTCAAACACGTTTTGTCTGCACTTGCCATACGGCTCTTCACAGAGCTATTTCGTTTCGTAATTATAAAAAACCTTTATCAAGGGCCCGGATTGGAAACTATAATAAGTCATTTCAACCAATAGGCCTAATGCAACAATGCGGTCAGAAAAACTGGACAAAGAACGGATCAAAGGAACTTTGTGATTGTCCGGATAAGTCTTTACGAAATCTCGAAGGTCGTTTTTGTCTCTTTACAGTGTATGCTATAAGTAGCACACGTGGGTGATTGGTTCCATTGAGTTGCACATCTACATTCCACATAAATTTGCTATTCTAAAGGTTGGTCACTTGGAATTTTTGCTATACTGTGGAAACTCTGGCGATTTCTCAAATATTTGGAAAAACATCCATTGTTTACGATAACTCACTTCGCGTTATGATCTTTTTGACAACTACCTTCTCTTCTTCCGACGATACGATGCATGTTCTAAGTAGTGTACGTCGGGGTATGTTTTTGGCTACATTCAGTCATTTACAGAGTAGAGCAAGAAGCAATATCGTTGGCATTCCTTAGTACACAAAAAATGGTTGTGAAAAGCTCGTGCACCGTTGAAAACACAGACGTAAAGCAAATCTTTCGTAAAATGTAGGATTTTTAAAATGTCAGCCCTGTGTTCAACGTGAACCACGCTTGTAAACGCTCTGCTGCAGAAGACCTACGCTCTGTCGCGAGAACTTTGCAAACGGCCATGCGTTTCATTGTCTGTGGCTGGTTGTACGTTTCGTAGTAGTCTGATCTCATAAGATTGACCATGCTGTAATGCATTAGAAGACGGAGTGCGGAACTGTTTGTGCTGAAACGGAGTGCGGAAGTGTTTGTGCTGAAACATTTGAAACGAGATTACAAAATAGGACTTTTTCACAAGACACATGACGGGCGTCAATTGAAGTAGTCTATGTTTTCCGTTGTTGGCGCCTTACAGCTTCATGTTACGGTCGAACTGGCCTACCTCTAGAGAGACAGAAACATGATAGACAAAAAGCTGCAAAACTCGTTTGAAGGAGACTAGTGTAAAACGTTTTTTCATCATCAATCTAGAATACGCTTGCCGACATTCCATTGCGTACTTAACTTTGTATACGATTTAGCTGAGAGCACAAATTTTTATTCGTAACAAATCCGTCTAATCGCAATAAAAACAGCACGAAATAGCATCCAACAAAAATATAATGATTTTTAAAAAAATCCAAATTCAGGTAAACGTGTTGATAGAGAATGAACAAGTGCTTGAGAACCATTTCAACTTTTTAATTAGCAGTGGACTAAAGAAATCGAATGCAACAGAATTGATTGTTTCAGTGTGAAAATTCACTGTTTGCGAAAAAACGCTCGGATACTTTAAAGAAAATTGACTTCAAAGCAGTTGCTAGAAATCGGTTGTAAATTAGATTTATCTTTCGCCCTATTTTAGGAAGTACCAGTTCGTTTAAAAATGAAATTTTGTTTTGAAAGAGTTGGGATCGTAAGTCATAAATTGACATATTTCTCCTTGGTTTCGAAAAAGACAGATAGTTTTTTTCCGCACTTGTAATGTTGGGAATAAGTACCTTTGGAATTTCTGGCAACTCTAAAAGTTCCCCACGTAATGGTTGCGTTTTTTTTTCAGGGAAGTCGTTGTTTGGCTTTTGAAAGACTTCATTTACGAAGCACTATTTAAACAATTATTACAAAAGGTCGACTTCTTTGAAAGGAAAAATCTTAATGATCTCAGACATTCCACTCGACTGTGCAAGTGTCGTTTAGTTATCTTTTGCTGATAAACTATTAATTATGAGTTTGTTTGCTCAATTTGGCTAATTTGCGATAACTGTAACGTTTGGTGCTTATCGCAAATTTTGAAACTTCTGCTGAATTCTCTACACTTTTGTAGCGAAGTAACTTACGTGAAGTTTGTAGATTATTGCATAGAGTTTGCACAAATTTGATGTTCTGCGTAAAATCCACCATTTGTATAAAACCAAAAGGTTTGCGAATTCTGTTCCACCATTTGTTTATTGGTGACAATTCATCGGTGTTGTCGAAATAGCGCAAGTCAGCTAAAAGAAATAACTTGCAGTTTGTGTTTTTTTATGCAATCATTTTCATCATTGCCAGAAAAGCACATTTCTTGTAGCCTTTGAAAAATCGCTCAAATCGTCGGCCAGTGCATTTTTATAATTACGTGCAGTGGCAGACGTCAGTCAATAACAAACCCGTCATTATCTCAAGAACCGCAATTCAAAACCAGCAAAACAGGTTTGATTCTGCCGACAGACATTCAGGTGTTGGCTGATCAAGAACGTAGATCAGTTTCTACTAAGGCTGGTGGCGCCGCGTTTAATTTGGTGAAATGAATTAATCAATTTTGATCAAAAAGGGTTGAGTTGTTTTGTTTCATTTACCACCAGACCATGGATGCTATGGAACATTTAGAAACACAGTGCCTTTGTTTGGTGTTGCTCTTTATCATTTTAACACACAAAGCGCTTCTGCTGTTTATTCCTACTGACATCCTAAATATTTGCACCCTATGAAATTATTGTTAAAAATATGTCCGAAATAAATTAACAGGAAGAAAACAGTGAATAACAGGATATGGAAAGGTTCAAGAGTTTTTCTTCGGAAAACCGGTGATAATTAGTTTAGGAAATACAACAAACAGCACATACCAAAATCAACTCCACTGATTTCAACCGAGAAAAATTTGCTGCTGCATGCTATAGCCCACTGAAATCTTTTCCATGACAATGTGTATAAGTTGTACCTAAAGCAATCATCAGCGACATTTACAAGCTTTATGAATTACGTTGTCCAAATGAAAAAAATCCGTACAAAAATAGCGTTGCTTTGTTAACAGCATATCGTTACTTTGTTAACACTTCGGTTTAAGACAGTGAAACGAATGAACGTTGTTCTAAGCTCAAACTTAATTTGAAACCAAAGAATGGAAACCAATGTCTAAAAAACTCCATTTCTTCATCGAGAGTAGTCCCAAACTGTTCGAACACAGAGCATAAAAGGCAAGTTAAGCTAGTTTAGCAAGTGTCGTGGGAGTAATTTTCGATCTTGTCACGTATCCAGCGTTCAAAATAGACGACATGTACATATATTCCAACTTGATTCTTCATTCCACATTCTGTGAATCCAAACGATGTCACTCCACCGAGATACCAAGCACCTGTGCCTCTTCTGCAAGAAAGTGGTCCGCCGGAATCACCCTAGAAGTGAAAGCTTAAATCAGACAACAGTGAAGATTGCTACGTGTCGCTCAGGGCTAATTGTGAGCGCGCAGTTTGATAAACAAGAGGGAAGAATGCTGAAAATTTAATTGGCATAAACTTTTCAGTGCTTGACGCAACAGTTTTCTTCGATGCTGCAGCCGGGATCACAAGAAAAAGTTAAAATATTTGGGAAACAGATCCAATCGCATGGGCAAACTTGCAGCGTGCTTAGGAAAAATACAATGCTTCCAACATTCCAAAAAGCCTGAGACAGAAGCCACACAAAGTCTTTATTACCAAGTTTTCTGTGCCGATCAAACGAGTTTGAATTTTTTGCAGTAATTGAAAGTGTAAGGCGTAATACACAGCATGTAATTTCATCTTTCGTGCTTAATATGGAGATTTTAATAAACTCAATTTTTGGAAACATTATCTTAAAGGGTGCCAGCTAGTTTCAAAAATAAACTTATCAGTTCCCCAGAAATATCATATTCTGTTAATTTTAATTTTTTTCATCTGTTGAAACTATACAGTGAGGTCATAACTCAGCTTTTGCATTGACGAGCATATTTTTTTAATTAGCACTTGTCTTTATCCATAAAACGGTTTCACCCAATCACTCCAACGAGTTAATATTTTGGTTATTTGGACTGCTTACAAGTTTTCGAAGCCAAAAAAACAGTTTGAAAAATGTATCCATCTAAATGTGATAACAAATGTCAGACAACCGCTCAAAATTGAAAAAAAGAAACAAAAAGCAGAAAATGTATAACTATATCAAATTCAAAGGTTCACTTTTTGGTAGAAATACATCAAAATCCGCGTCTGAAGATGACTTCGTTGTCTCTCTACTGCAAATGGTTCGTGAATTATGACAAAAATGCGATTCTGAGCCACAATAGTGCCTGTTTCAACTTGTAAAATTGCAATGAAATGTATTGGTGAAGTGGCACAAAGAAGCCGGGTCAGTGTTAACGAATCAGTTATGTTCATGTGTTGTTTCGCAAGGCTCGTTCACTTTCAAAATTGGTAATTTTTCAAACCCAGAAAATGTTTCCGAAACGAGTCCATGCGTTTGCAGTAATGGAATATAAACTGTGAAATTGTTTTGAGAGCCCAGATTTTGAAACACGAGAAACTTTGTGTTTCTCCTTTAGCACATTATTGAACATTAATGTTTCATTCGCATCTACTACGCCGATTTTTGATGCTTGCTTTAGACTTTAATTTAATTATAAATGCAGACGGTAAAATGACGGAAGCAACACGCTTGCGCAGCAGCAGTTTCATCCATGGTCTTGAATCACACTGCTTTTATATAAAATTTCATTTTCGAATTTTTGTGTGGTCTGACTCTTGCTTAAAATTGGAATTTAATTTATATTTATGAAAAAGCACATTTTAGTGCTAAAAAACATTGCACCTCAGAAAAAGGANTGTCTATTTAGTAGTGATGGAGCCTCAAGACTTGGTCTAGTAGTGATGGAGTCTCAAGCTCTTTGTCTCAAATCTCAGAAGGGTTTATCAAAAATTGCTTAGTAAAGATCCTGCAATTTAACCTGCTCTCTCCTCTGGAGAAGAAAAATTTTAAAATAGCTTGTAAAAATGGATGAACGTATAGCTCTGAATATTGACTTTATTTTGTTCTGCAGCAAAAAGCTTTAGAGTTGAATTTCACGTACAAGCCGACAAAATGTCAGGTCTCGAGTCTTGACATCGAGTCACTGGCGCTGTCTCAAAGTTTTGAACCAGGTCTCGGTCTCGGGAGATAAGGCATGGACAACATCTTTGGTGTCTAGTGCTTAATTATTTTATTTGAATGGACTTTATGTTTTCTTTGCAAACAGGTTTAGGTTTGGAGACCTTTATCGTGTAACCAAAAGGTCAACGTCATGTCTTTTCAAACAAAAATCTCCGATTTGAATGATTTTATCCAACTGTGGCAAGTGTTTGGTTTCCCTTTGTTCGAATATAACGTAACAGCTTAAAAAATTGAACACTAACACCTTCGGTTTTGCAAACACAGTGATGATGTAACATGCAAACTTTTATGTCTCGAAGAGGAATTGCAAGTTTCGTCCTAAAGGGAACAATGCCGAGACCTGTAGTCTCTCAGAAAGAGACCGACGTTTGTTGAGATCTCTAGACTTGTTTCGAGGCACTATCACTGCAAATTACTCTTCTGCTAGAGTTCAGAACAGTGCAAAGTACAGAATATATCAAGGCTACAAGAAAAGCAGTTGGAGAAATGAGCTCTAGGTAAGACCCAATTTGAATGTCCGCAATTTAGAATTTAGTCATTTTAAGAGAATAAACAATTCAAAACCCTTCACTTTGCCTGGATGCATCAGTAACAAGCGGTTTATTTGGATATACATATCAACAGTGCACAAAAGAAACCAGTTACATTGTAAAATCCTCTAAGATTACCGTGCAAGTGTCAACAGCTGCCGTCTCAGGATCACCGGCACATAAATGTGAAGTGTTGTTTAGAAACTTTGCGTAATTTTCTCCAAGTTTCTGACAGTCTGAAAATTTCAGTATGGGCAATGCTGCTTCTTGCAAAGCAATCGACATCATGGCTCCTTGTTGTTTGTGAGGGCCTTAAAAAATTCAAAATTCAACACCCAATACCTGTATTCAAAACTTCTACTGCCTCTTTAAAAATCGAAAGAAGAGTATAGCTGAACAAATGCTGCAAACACATCATTGATCGAAGGTTGATATAGCTGAAAATGTGGACTCAAAATAAAAAAATATTAGCTTATTAAAATGAAAGACACCATTAAGAAGTTCAAAATCCGACAGAAGGTAATGTATTTTTTGCTACATCAAACACGTTCATACACTTTACTTACAATCTAAAGAAAAACAACCGAAAAACCAACAGTGCATTTTAAGATAAACATATTGTTTCACGTTATCTGTTTCAAGTTCAACGTACTTACGATTATATCCCCACCCAGTGACGAAACAGTTTTCTCCAGCTGCTGCGCTGGTCATCTGAGGAAGACAAATTGGACGAATCGAATCACCGACAGTAACTGGTCGTTGTAATTTCAGCAAAGAAAGATCCGCTAAAAAACATTGAAGACGAATGTTAGCGCTTTTGAAACCCCACGAGTTATAGGAATTCACAAATCCTTTTAACTTGATCCAGATGCAACATTGTAATAGCTTAGGAAATTTGTGAAGGCTACTTCTAAAAAAAAATTCAAAATGCTACAAAATTCTTTCTAGCCTTAAAGTGAAAAATATAAAGCAAAGTCTGAGACTTGAAAATCTCGTCAGACTCGTGGACCTCTTCTCAGAAGCTTATATTAACTTCATACCACGACAATAATTTGCCTTATTCTGAATTTAGCAATATTGTGTGAAATGTAAAGCTCCAAGTGCTGCATTAACTAATGTTCAATATTCAAGGAGTAGGTAACTTGGACTGAGCATCTGCTGCTTCATTTATGTCCTGCTCTGACCCATTTCTTGTTACAAAGAACAAGGGATGGTGGACCAAGCAAAAAACAAAGTGTAATGAGCTGTAAGTGTGCTGAAGTCTGCTAGACGCAGTGAAGAATTAAGCTAAAGAGTGTGAAATATTTGCAAGTTATAATTGGCATTGCTAAGTTTATATTGAATATTAGTTTGAACGATTTCTTCTGCTTCGTACTACCGGCAATACACATTTGAACGAACGTCGCTTTTACACAATCTTCTAAAATTTGAATTGAGTAAAATACTGTAAACGATAACGCTCTCATTTTGTTGAAGTTGGGTCTACGTTCCAGTGGGCAGGGACTCCTAAGAGCGGGAGAATGGTGGGGGCATTGCCCACTGCGCCCTTTCAAAAGAAGGGTAACGGTGGCGGAGGTGCCTTTCATAACAATGTCATGGGTTGTTTCATGGTTTATCAATACCGAATTGAAACAATTTATTGCAGCTATTCGTGCACCTAGAAAATTCAGAAAGGTTTTATATAATTTCTGTTATTATTTTTGAGGTTGACTAAACAGAAACAAGCATAATTTGTAACGATTTTTCGTTTTTTATTGTTTTCCATTGCCCTCAGCTTTTATTATTGCCCCCCTTGCCCTACCGCTGCTCTGGCGTCCCTTCCAGCAGGTTTTACTTCCAACTGGCCGATTCGTGACAGTAGCTTTGCAGCAAGCTTTTAAATGCTCAGAGCGCGGATTTGTTTTCCACTGATCAACGTTGCGATTTAATGTTAATTCAAGTAAGTAAGCAATCGGTAAGGAAGTGAGTTAAGGATGGAGATATAAAGGGAATTGTAGTGCCCTTGCATCACGATCTGTTCAGAAGCAAGTCAATATTAGTCACAATAACGCGTAGCTATGCTCTAATACAACTGTCAAAATGCACAGCAAGCACTTCTTTACTAACTGCGACATAGAAGACACCTCACGAATAAAATTACATCCGTATACCAGCAGCCACACCCACCAAATTATGAGTTCATAAAGACCGCTACGTAATCACTGCATCACAATCAGGTCCTCACATGTATCAAAAAGTGAAACGCATCAAATAAGGGAAAAGATGTTTGGCTCCTACAGACAGAAAAATCGTGAATTTTTCAGATGAAAGAAACTTTGTGATAAAATTTAGTGAATTTTTGGCGGAGCATGAAATTACTTATGCTTTTTTAATCTTTCTGTTCCTCTTCTCCCTCCCAAGACCTTTGTGAAAGACAAGAGGACAATACCCGAGCATTCTCTATCATCCCCGGCACGAAATGTTCCACAAAAGACGTGGATCTGATTTCAGCAGTTTGTGATCGTGCTCAGTGTATGTCAAGCCGAGATTTTTAGTGAAAGATTGTTGAAAGCCTTGATTTTGCAAAAATCCGCTTCCCCCGAGAAAAATAATTGACAAATTTTATTTGGTTTGGTGCAAGGGCAGATGTAACTTTGATTTATGGCGTATACCGACAGCGCCAGAATTCAACATTAAGAAACGCATGGTTTCGAAGAGCTTGATTTATTTATCATTGATCTGTATTGTTTTTAACATGTGTATAATATTGGCATTTTCAAAATAGGGTAATCTTGCACAGCCTTACTTTACGAGAGGAACGATACTTTTGCAGCAACTAACAGTATTCGGGAACGAAGCTAACTGTGACATCTGTTAGAAAACTACTGTTAAAGACCCTCGTGGCAAAAAGTGATGAAAAACTTGCTTCAGAATAGGATATTTACCCCATGCTTCAAATAGAGAAAAACTGTGACTGAAGATATTTCAATGATAATCACAGTAAAACTACTAGTGCCTTCAAAAATCGTTTAGCATAAAATGGAGCATTTTATGTATTGTTTTGTACCTGTAGTGATGGTAGAATAGGCATAACTTGGATGAAGGAATATTTGCTGAACAAAATACCGCTGCCCATCTCTATGCAATTTGTGCATTCCCAGAACGACACTCCACGAGAAACCAGGATCGTCGTGATTGACAGTGTATATGCTGTAGATACAATATCACTGTTGGATGTACAAAACAAACAGTTTATAGAGGTATCTTGACCAACTTGAAACACAGATAAAATTGAAGAGTTTGAAAGCATGTAATAACGAAAGTACTTAAAATTGCACAGCTAATAACGTCCGCAGCTGAAGAAGTGCATTGCTTTGCGAAAGAAGTGCTACGGCTTTAGAAGCACACATTTGGCTTTACTGTAAGATTTTACTGTTCCGAAACATAAGACGGACTGAACAAAGTCACTGGACTAGATATTGCACACAGCACTCCAACAAGTGTGTATCAATGACGTCTACGCAGGTTTCCTTACATCATTACACGTATCCAAACAGCGCGTGAAAAATAAAATTCCGGAGCCAGCAATTTAACGAAAATAGCTCAAATTTTCTGTGGAACAACAAATCTTTATATATGTTTTTGAAAAATTCAAGCAAAGTATTGCTTCTTCAGAGAATTTTATCTAAGCTGCGTAAAACGTCTAGATTCAATAGACTTACGATTCCTCTGTGCAATGACCTGCTGTTAAAACCCACTGTGGAGCAACACAGACTGCTCCACAGAAGTGTCGCCATTCACAAAGGTGGCAGGCTCTGTGTTGCCAGCTTGCTTGCCAGGGCCAGCTGTTTGTAGAAGTATTCTAAGAATGTAACGGATATAACGTGCAGTTAGAACATTGCCAAGTCGCCACTGGTGTACCAAACTGATTTTCGACAAAAAGAAAGGCAGTTTTGAAAGGAAGAAATTGCTAGAAGGTCTGTTACATGCACAATATCAAAATTCCGGGAATCGATATACCTGAATGTCAGGCATTATCATTTTATTATTTTGTAATACTCAAGCGTCAAGAAGTGTAAAAAATGTTTGGTCAAGCATGAACGATGAAATGAGATGGGAGCTGACCTTGCAGTTCTGTTTGGCTGCAACAGGCAATTATGAAAAGCAGATAATAAATTAGTGCATGAACATTTTACATTTTACTATATTTAACTATGTGTATTTACTTTTTTTTTAAGATTTTGATACGTACTTTCAATGCACAAATTGTTGTTTGTTTACTTTTTGTGTTTTAGAGTATGATTACTAGGCCGATGTTTTGAAAAAGTTTTTGTGATTATCATCATATATTACCCAATTTTTACACCTTGTAAGGCTTCATTTAAAACTTCAACACTCGAGTTCAAATGACATGCTTAATTATAAACCTTAACTTTTTCTTGAAAACACCAAATTTTTCCTTTGCACAAAAGCTATACCCCAAGTTAGTTATTTTTCAAAATTGAGTGAAACATTGACTGCTCACAGATTCTCCACTTCAAAGAAGTTTTGACGCTAATTGCATTGTGGCCAGCACACCCCATGAAACATAGGATTGCCAGCGCCAGGTAGCGGACGTTAGTTTTTCCGTACCCATTGAGGCTAAATTAAGATAAAACTGATCAATGGACTGCGCATTTTATATATACGCTGTATAAAGTGAGTGTGTGCCAAACATTTGACTGACTGTTTCGACGTTAAGACTTATTTAATTTGTTCAAAAAGAAGTTTTCATAAACAGCGAAGAAATATCTTCGTATTTAGGCATATTCGCTGTGTTGTTAATGTAATTTGAGAAAAAAAAATTGTGCAGAAATATCAGAAGCCTTTTGTTTTGCTTTACATCGCAACTTGAAAAGCTGTTAAAAGTTGCAGCTTAACTGTCACCACAAAAAAAGCTCTGAACATGGAACCTAGGTTTACAGCTTATGACTTTAACTCATTTTGAAACGACAATCATTACTGCAAAAGGTGGTTCCAAGAAAATTAAACTTACGCGAAGGATCTCTCTGAAACATTTTCGTATCGATTTGTAATTTATGTTGGCGTTTACGTTGACTACAGCAGTAGCAAGTCATACCATACATTATTTAAAATCTGGTGTTGGCTAGGAAAACATTTTCACTTCGAGCCATGTAATTTTAGTATAGGTCTTGCGAATAAGAAACATTTTGCTGAATGAAATTTTTTCGAGATTTCTAGAAAATGTTTTTTTCAGGTTGGCAGTAAAAAGATTATAATCGTTTAGACAAAAAGAATTGGTTAAACATAAACTTCAATCCTTATTACTGTGAAGCACCTTTCCACCGATGATTCTGAGAAACAGACCAGGAACGTTATTATGACGTTTCGTGCTTCTAATTCCGCATTGAAAAGTATCGAAGACTGAGGTGAAAGTGCTGTTGCAAGGTCGCAAAATGCAGTTTTGGATGTCAGTTGTGCCACCCTCGCAACCTGTATCAAAAATAGGTGCTCTTGCTTCCAATTTACAAATATAACAATTTGTATTATATATGAAAATACAGGAGCTATAATACTAACAATATCAAGCATATTTGCAAAGTGAAATTAAGTTTTGAAAATGGTGTACCAAGTTATTTTCGCGACTTCTTGTTCCCTTTTCAGGATATTTGAAAAAATATTCAAGCAAGACGTTTGCAGTTCCAACTAACAACGATTTGCTTTTCTTTTAAATAGTTTTTTGCTTTTTTACGCTTCACTGTTCACTTGTCAAGCTCATATAGGCTCAATAAACTGCATAAAAATTGTCTTTGATGTGTCATGCAGTTGTTTAAAGACAAATCGCCTATTTTTGATCAATTTCAGAATAATATTTGCTTCAAGATGCTTTTTTGTATAACTCAAATAGCTAGTCTTTGAAAATGTTGCTGCGAAAATGAGAAGTATTACGTTACCGATCGCCTCTGGAAACACAAACCCGAGTACAGTCTTTCATTTTTTAGAACTTTACCTGAATGTCCTGGGACTCCATGCCTACACTTTCTTGTACGTATCTTTGTTCCTCCAATACCGCATGTTGCGTTGCAGCAAGAAAATGATGACCAACTACTCCAGAAAGGACAAGGCTAAAAATGAATTTGCAAAAGATGTTTAGCTATTTTACAGTTTTTCATAAGCTATTTATTTCTGCCTACTTCATGCTATTGTTAAAATCATCACATTTAAACTAGTCATCAGTAAAATGCAATGTGTCGAATTGGCAAAGTTGCAATACTGATTCAATTCATAAATCAAGTCTTGAGTGAAAGAGACCAGCAGGAGATTGCCAGTTTAGAACGCTTGTTTATCAGCGAGGATACAATCGGCAGATGTTTGGGTCGTAATAACGCGTTCAAGTCACCTGATAATTGCAGCTGAGAATGTCGATAGTTCTACCTCGGCAGTTTCCACGCAAACATGTCCTTGTGCGAACTTTAGCCCCACCATTGCAAAGCGCAGAGCACTGCGTGAATGTGGACCACCCGCTCCAGACCGGACATTGCTGTAGAGTAATTAGGGATAGTTGTCGGACCACGGTGATTGATCAACTCCTAAAAAGGCGTGATCTTTTTTTCGAAGAAAATTGGGAAATCTCACGGAAGCTTTTCATATAAAAGTTTTGAAGGCATTATAGTAGCAGTGCTATTTGCGACTACGCGACTAACGGCAGTACATAAACAATATTTTTTTCAATTCTTTGAAATGTCGGTAATATCTCGTAATGCAAATTTAAGATCACATTATCGTTTGTTTCTTAAAATTCAACAATAATGTGCTAAATAAAGTAGTCGAAATGCTGATAAGTGGAGCAAAAGAGCTAATCTTCTGTGGGAAAAAGATAGTTCTGACATGCACAATCCTTGTTGATAGCCAACAATATATCCATCAAAGCTCGGATTGTATTTTCTCGGAGATGAAAAGATTTGAAAATACGGTTTCTATTCCTTACACTTGTGTTTTTGCTTCTGAACAGTATTTTTCCGTCAACGCAAGTGCAGAAAATATGCATATTTGCAAAAAGACATAACACATTAGGCACAAGTAAACACAAGATGGCAGCATTTGTCAAAGGTTAACCTGATTGTTAAAAGTCACGGAGGAAACTTCGGCGCATTGAAAGCTGCGACTAAATGGATCTTTTTAGGATTTCACAAAATTGCTTTATATCTTTATGAAACTTGCAAATCTAAATTTCACGTGAAATTTAACAGTAAATCTTTTACAATTTTCGCAAAGCAAACAATATTGATGACATAATATAACAAAATGCATTTGCACCTTACTGATCGTTAATGATATAGAGGTGAAAATTTGTAGTTAATTTTTTGATTATCTAAAGCAGGGGTCTCAAACACGTGGCCCGCGATGCTTTGTTGGAATTTTCAAATGATCAACATTTGCGTTGACAAGTGCCTTGAAAAAAGACGCCGCGAAATAATAGAATCAAACCTGAATGGTACCCAGTGCATTTTTCGTCCCTGCCGTAGTAATACAGACCACACTTCACTCTCCAGCAAAATTTTGAGAAATCTTGGAGGTACGCTAAAGACGTCTTCACGTACTTTGTCGACCTCGAGAAAGCATACGACTGGATTCCTTGTAAAAAGCTTTGGGGAGTGTTGCGTGAGTACGGTGTTGACGGCCGCCTGTTACTGGCCATCAAGTAACTGTATTTCTCCTCGGACGTTTGCGTCCGTATCGGGAGAGCTAAATCACGACCGTTCACCGTTGGTGTTGGACTCCGACAAGGGTGTGTGCTGCCACCGCTCCTTTTCATACTTAACATCAGTGGTTCTCAACGTTTTCGCTGAAGGGAACCAAATCCAGACCTACGATTTTGTCGGAGAGCCGCACTAAAATTTTTAACACAATTCAATTTACACGTTTTGTTTTTCAGCAGAACGAAGTCTGTTACACAAAATATTAGACGTTTTATTGAAAGACCGCTGAGGGCTGCGCAAAGGGTTCCTGGGAGCCGAATGCGGCCCTAAGAACCGGGGTTCAGAACCACTGGTCTACATCAATTGGATAGACAGTCACAGCTGAGTCGACGAGGGTGTCACAATCGGGAGCTGCAGGACCAACCGTATACTTTTTGCAGACGGTTTGGTACTGCTAGCATCTTCTCAACAGTCTTCAGCATGCACTTGATCGGTTTTCCTCTGCGTGGGACCGAGCCGGAATGAAAATTAGTGCTAAAAATACCGAGGTACTTCTCTATGTATGTACAAACATTACACTACAGCAGGTTGAGACATTCAAGTACCTACGGGTGGTATTTACGTGTGACGAAAGGCGGAGCCCCAGGAGGTTGATAGATGGATTGGTAAAGCTAACGCAGTTCTGCGTGAGCTTTATCGCTCTGTGGCTACAAAACGGGAGCTTTCAAATACCGCAAAGCTGTAAGTTTTCAAATCGATCTTGGTTCCGATCCTTATCTATGGTCATGAATCTTGGGTAATGACCGAAAGAATATTAACTCAGGTGCAAGCACCAAAGTTGGGATTTTTGCAGAGTCCACGGTTTGACACAGGGGCGTACCGAGGTCAGATTGCGCCCGGGGCGCGAAACAAATTTGACGTCTCCATATTTGAACCTAAGTTATTTTGGGATTAAATGTCCTGCATTGAAGAAAAAACTTGCGACATTGTTGCGACTTTTAGGCGGCGCCCATTGATTCGGGGTCTGGGTCATTGTGCCCCACTCGTTGCACCCCTGGTGTAATACTTCGCTACAAAGTGCGCAGCTGTGAAATTCGCAGTGCCCTGAATGTCGAACCACTCCTAATTGAGAGAATACAACTACGTTAGTTCGGCCAAGTATCCAGAATGCCCAAGGGAAGACTGGTGAGGCAAGCCCTGCTGGTTAAACCCACGGGAAAGCGACCCAGATGCCGTCCAAGGTCCAGGTGGATTAACTGCATCTCCGACCTTGCTTGGTCCCATTTTGGTGTGTAGCCAGCAAAACTATTTGATATTGCTGTTGACGGTGAGATATTCCGAGTTCTCCTGTGGTTGTTGCCCCCGCAACACTCCCTAGAGCAGGGTCACCAACGTGGTGCCCGCGGGCACCAGGTCGCCCGCAAGGACCAAGTAGGTCGCCCGCAAGGACCAAGTAAAAATAACATAAGCATGATCAATGTCTTCACATTACCGAATATCAATACTTTTTTTAAAGTATTGTAATTTTTGAAAGGAAATTGAACAAAACTTTTATTTCAGAAGTGTGTATCAAACCAGTAGCCCTTCGCATAAATCGGTACACAAGAAGTAGCTTGCAGTTTCATAGATGTTGGTGACCCCTGCAGAGCAAAAGCGGGCGCGAAAATGAATGAAATGAATAACGTTTTACGTTAGCTTATTCACAGTATTTAAAAGTGCTCAGCTAGCAAGTGAGCAAGTTCCTTAGACGGCTAGAATTGATTAATACGAACGTAGAGACGGCTAGAAATGATTTGCGTATAATTCATGATACCTTTCGCAAGAAATAAGATGTAAAATTAAGTTCAGGTACCACTATTGTTGCGTCAGCGCCATATTGCAGCCCACGGGTTACCTTCTAAGTCCTCATGTGGCCCACGGAGCAATTTGAGTTTGGGACCTCTGATCTGAAGGCAATTTCTGTTCATTCTTACGATTGGAAGTTAAACACAGGTGAAAGGCTTTTACGTTTTGTGGTGAGAAGAGGAAATTCAAAATTAGTTTTTTTGCAATCTACACTATGAAACATAATGTAGATTGCAAAAAAACTAATTTTTAATGCGTTCTGACGTTTTTAAACATTTCGGAAGCTTGAACATGATTTTGTCGAAATAAAACAACAGTTTTAAGATAGTTTCTTTATGCTGTTGATGTTGATTATCAAGATGTTGTTATTAAGCAGCTTGATAACGAAGGATCTTAAGCAGGAACCAGTTAAAAGATGTTTGGATTAAAACTAATCCAAGTGTGAGCCATTGCAACTCATATCTGCAGTCAAATTTTATCTAACCTCAACGTCGCACAAAGCTGTCTCGCTACTTCGGCCTTCACAGCAATTGTAGCATTCTCGGAGAGAAGAATCGTTTAAGTGAATGTTTGTATAGTTTTGCATCCCTGTCAGATTTCGGCATGTAAGCAAGCAGTGGTCGATAATGGACGAATTCGATGTGCACGAAACGATATAGTACCTTTCCTGTTGCAAGGGACGATCTTCGCAATTGTTAGTCTCTGAAAAAACATCTTAATGAAAGTTGATTTCGAAACGATTGTTAATAGTTAAAGCCTTCAACAAAATGATTTTGTTCAAGGTAAATATGTTAGACAGTCGTTGGCAAGCTAGTGAAAAGACCCATTCAAATATTGGTAGGCAAGCAGTTGTGATTGCACTACATGCACGCAGTTCGGTTGCAACTTACCTCCCGCAGTGCTATTCCAGATGCGCATGTTTCCATTTTCTCGATAAGTGCGGTTGGGTGGAGAGAATTCGCAGTAGTCTGTTCTGAGCATACTAATTAGCTACAGAAACCATAGAAACAATAAAAGCCTTTAGACTTCAAAAATGTTTTAACCGCAAGTGCTTTTAGAAAATCTGCACTGGAGAAACGCTAATGTAAAAATCGTAAGTTTCTTCCGCTGATCTTTGGACCAGAACTTGCATTATTCGCTTGAACAAATGCACACTCAGAAGTTTCCGATATCTCTTATCCAAATGTTGGGCTTAAAATAAAAAAAACTGAACTTGTTAATGCGTGACTTAGTAATAAAATCTCATTGTTGGTATGCATACACCAGAAGAAACTTGTTGGGGAATTCGGCAATATATTTTTTCACTGCTAAAAACCACAATTAGGCAGATGTCATGTCATCAATTTTAGATAAATTTCAAACAAAAATTATCATGTTATTTACACACATGTATTCATACGTTGAGCTAAATCAGTGTGGTTGGCAGCAGTACATAACCCACAGTTTTCACAAGCACATTGGGTCGGTAATGGATAGTGGGATGATCAGCTTATAAATAGTTGAAGTGAATCTGCGTTTGACCAATTTTATACGTAAGCTTGCTGTTCGAAACACAGACCTTAACATTCATAAATCAGTTCTCATTAGCAATTGCTGCCCAATTCTCAAGAGCTATATACATCGATTGGAAAGCTCCAGTATTGCTTACGACACTGGATACAGTAAGAAAAGCAAACACGCCTTTCACCGTATGTGAAGTTAAATCCTATACTATAGTTTTTATTTTTTGCTTAGATTACGTTGAAACCAGCCAAATTTTGCTCACTCGATCTGAACAATCTAACGAAAAACTAATGATTGGGTTGCTTTTATCTGCAAAGCAATCACGCATTGAGTCCAAACTGAATATCGTGCTTCGGATTGAGTCAACAATTATAATTAATAAAGTGTCCAAAAGCAAAAACAACTGATGAAATCTGAATTTACGTGAAAAAGGTATGTGTGGAATGGCTTAGGACGGGAATCTTCCTTACAGGTTTGTTTGCTGTTTTTATATAAAACTAAGGACGACAACTCAACTTGTTAGAAAAGACACTAACCGAATTTCCATGCACCTTCTTGTTCTTACACGCAAACTGCGTTCTCCGCAGGAACCCGAGCACTTTGACCACAACGACCAATCGGTCCAAAACCTGAAAATGGCCACTGATAAGCACAACTTATTCTCCTCGTAATGGCCAGCACACGGTCGGTAAAATAAACCTAAACTACGAAGTCAGACTTCCAAAAATTATGAGCATAAAGCAATCAAAAACTAAATTTCAACAGCCATGCAGTCATTTACTTATTCAGTCAAAACCAACATTTCCTGTTGGAGGTAGCGGGACAGAAGACCTGTAAGGTTCTATAACACCTCAGAGTTCTTTCAAGAACATCTGAGAGTAGGGGTTTTCAGAAACCTCTTGTAGCAGACTGAAAACAACAAATTAATTAATTAATTAATACACTATGGAATTAATATACGAAATATCGATGTTTTGCCATTAATTGGCAACCACTAACGCTAGAAGGCCAACTCAGTGCTCTAAAGATGCGAACTTTTTTGCTTAGTTCACAGAATTTGAATAGAAAAAACGTTTAAATTGTCACTTGAACTTTTTCTCAGGTCCCTATCACATCATACAAAAATCCCTTGGCCTGCCCCAATTTTGTTGTCCACTTCAAAAAATTCAAACCCAAATCTTCCAATTGTATTTAAATCGAAACTGCAAGACTTCCCGCATCTTTAATTAAAGGGTTTGAGCAGCCCTCTACCTCTACGCCTGGAGAGTCATTGCCGGTTGTGTGCCAATCAAAATGGCCAAAATTTGGCTTTTCGGGACTAAAAGGGTTAATATGAGTGCAGATTTTTAAAACTCTTTGTTATTACTCTAATTCTAATAAATCGGTTTATTGCAAATGATGTACTTACTTTCTGGAAGCATCATTACACGATTGGTTGAGAGTTTGCAAATGAATTCCACATGTTACATTGCAACTGCTCCACTTGGACCACTTGCTCGAACTAAATTGAATAGCATATTGTGATCTGGGATGTCACAAGTTAAAATAATCTTCAGGAGAAAATGCAGTGCTTTATTGTATTCTACAGTTAGCATAAAAACTCTTTTTTGGAATCAATTTAAAGGAAGAACCCTAGAAAACAAAGATAAACAAATATGAATCGGTTCACTATACCGTATTCACAACAACATGCATACTACCGGAGCTATCGAAGTTATGTTTCAATGCCACTATACTTATTTAACATTTTCCAAATAAACCCAATCGATTTAGTTTGCATTTCAAATTTATGTGTTGCTTATGTTTCGCTATCAAGCGTTCACTAATGATAGTAGCCGTGTGGTTTATGCAGGGAAAGAACGAAGCTGGCTGCCATAGAGAGCATAGAGTAGAGGTGATACCTGACATACCTGACCGGGCACAAAGATGGAATAAATAAACCTTCTTGCTACCAGTCTAGAAAGTCTAAATTGGCCAAATCTTCTCTTTGTTCGTTTAGTAATTGTTTGTTCAATATGTAGCAAAATGAAGTTTATACTGGTACAGTAACTAAAGACAAAGTATCAAAAACCGTTTACAAAATATCCTAAGACTGCTTTCTCCACTAAATCATTTTCAAGTATCTGACCACAACTCCTTGCTCTGTCATAGTGTGTGTACGCGGTAATAAAGCGAACAATTTTTTTTTTGTTTTAAATAGTTGCAACCCTTTTAAAATGTTCCTGTTCTTTTTCTTCCCAGATTTATTCATTTTTTGATAGAGTCATTTGTTTTAAAAATCAAGACATTGACTTAAAATAAGAATAACTGAAACTTCGCGGAAACGTTGTTGCAAGATCGAGAGTATGCTGTTTTGAAAAAAAAAATGAAACAACATTATTTTTTGACAATTTTAAATCAAATTTACAAAACGGTCATGAAAATTAGTTTTTGGTTTCCAAATCACAGCTGTTGGTATTGTGATATAACTAGAATTCCATTCATGTTCCTAAGTTTAAATTAAAAAAACAGTTCTGTGCAGTGTTTTTTGCTAATTTCATTACAAGTAGTTTTTGAAAATGATTGGTGAGAATTTTAAATACTCCTCAGCACACAACAGGCAAATTAAGTACATGTTGAAAGCCGTACAACATGCAGTGCTACGTGCGTTTTTGTAGACATTGTGGTGATAACATTCAAGTCAGAGCGTGTGGGTAGTGATTTTATTAAATACTTGTGACGTCGTTATGTAACTACCTATCTACCAAAGACTGCACAATCATGCTGTTCATAAGTACGACTATCCAGAAAAGTTTACGTTATCTGCCAATTGCTTTGAGTTGAAATGTATGACAGCGCAGAAGAAAAGTGGCAGCTGAGAACGTGAGGTCAAGCGACAGCACTTTTTCTACGATCGAGCAGAATCATTTGAGTTCAAATCACAAGCTACCTGTAAAAATCTTTGTCATTCCGGCTGCGACTTCCCATTGATGTGTTGACAACATGGGCGCAAAATCTAATTTGCTGTGTAACTGCGTGCAGAGAAAGCGTTCAAGGGGAATTCAGGAAAGAAGGTTACTATAATGCGAAAACAATTATAAGTCTAGCAAGGCACTTCACTGTCAAAATCGTATTGCTTATTTTTTGCTTTCATGAATTTCAAACATTCGACCAAACTTTGTTTGGCTTTTGGTGTAATACCACACAACAAGCGGAAATTTTCAACGAACTTGTTGCTGGATTTGCAAAGTAAATATGAAGCAACGTATAAAAGTTCGACCGCTCTAAATGCACGGTTACGTAAATTAGTACAGTACTATACCAGCGGATAAGCTGCTGTCGTTAGCATATATTTTAGCAATGGCTATGATGTCAACATTTGAGCTGCCAAGTTTACTTTTAAGATATCCGGAAGGGAAACTGTAAAATATATTTACTGTTGGTTACCTCCTGAGCAAGTTTCAACTGGAACATTTTCAAAGCACCGCCTATTTCGTTCCTGTTCAGAAAACTTGTCTGCAGTTCTTTTATAGCATTTCCTCCACATTTTCCAATGCGACGCTGCAGATAACTGAAAAGCATAAAGCGGAATTTGTGTCAAGCATCGTTTTTGAACAAGTCAATATTGTTCACAGGACACTTAGAAGCGCAAACGCAAATCAGGATTGGCGTGTTTTTCTTTTTTTCAGAATCAAAATCATAGTGTAGTTTGGCATTCGTTAAATTTGATTGAATTTATGTCTGTTTACATCCAGAGCGTTTTAAATGTCAGAACCATTGAAGCAAGACTTAGCTACAATCGGTGGCAACTGAAAAAGATAAGTACTCGATCTGCAGCACTCCACGAACTTTCGAAGCGCCGAAATGTCATTTCGTCGAATTTTGTCATCGAATTGTTCTTTCTCTGTATTGCAACAGGACTAAGTGCCATATGTTAGAAATGTCGTCCGGTAGAATTGGCTCATTGCAAACAAATTTGTTTTCGACAGAGTTACCCTCGAAAATTTTGCTATAGGAAATATTGGAAAATGTGGATAGTAGCAAAAGCTAAACTACCTGCAGATTGTGAAAGAAACATTGGCGCTTGTGCGTTTTGGCTTATTTCATCCCACAACGTTTGTCTGAAAAAGAGGATTCCTTGTACTTCATACAACTATTTTTACATCTATTTCAAAGCGCATTTTCAATGCAGTAGTACAATTAAAACGCTTCGGTCCTTCAGTCTGAGAGGGAACAAATCATCAAACAAAAATCTGTAGACAAGATGGTGAATGATAAACTAAAGAAGTCACCCTTGCCTTTAGTTTTCCTGTAATAAAAGATCCTCTTCTAGCTTTTCAACATGGCAGGAGATTTCTCCTAGCTTGTGGTGAAAGACTGAAAGGACATGGACCCGAATCAACGGTTTCGGCCTTTGTAACTAGATATTTGACTACAACTAGTCAAATGAAAAATTTACTGTGTCAAGATAATGTTCTTAGCTGCACTTGAGACAAACGTTTACATTGTGTCAAAAAGATCTCTTGGGCAAGTTGTTGGGCTGACTAGTAACAGCCGAGTGTAATTCAGGTTGCTTGAACCAGGAGTAACGCCTGCTTTGACTGATGGGATCTTTGTACTGTAATCTTTGACTTCTAATGCCACGCGCTTTGTTTGAAATCGTGGATGTAATGCCACCCAGACCTTTTCTAAAGAAACGATCTTAAGCTGACCTCAGACAGAATGGGATCGAAATGCCGTCCTGAGATCCACAAACATGATGTTGATTGCAAATAGAATAGATAAAACGCAAGAAATGTGGCGGAAAAGCTTGTGTTAACCAAGACCTCTCCGTAGAAAAAAGGTAGTAATATGTATACAGATTATAATCTTGTTTACTGACACTGCGCAGATGCAAGCTGACCAAAGTTAAACAACAGGTTTGATTTTTAAAATACATTTTTGGTGTCTATTAAACATGCTGAGTTTAGCAAACTGAAAGCAGGTCTTCTATACTAGACTGAACCAGGATCAACAGTTAAATTTATCCACTGATAAAATGCAACACGGATGACCATTGCAAGAAGCACTCTGTTTTTGGAGAAAATGACACATCAAATACACCAAACTGTATTTGCCAGTATTGTCAATCTTATCTTGTTCCCTTGTTTTATCAAAAGGAAAAAGAAAAACATTCTATCACAAAATCATAATGTTTAAAAATTAAAATGGTCTACGATAAACGCAACAAAAAATTTCTTGTGCAGCTATATTCAGAAAGTTGATAATGCTGAAACCATTTTTTGAATATGTTTCATAAGCCATTTTAAACAAGGGTTGCATCCACACAAAGATAAGGGACGTTTTTATATTGCTGTAAGTGACTCCATCTAACTTCTGGATAAGATTTGTTTCTAGCTTCGCCGAAAATATGACGTCCTTGCAGCTTAACTAATCTGTCACAACATAAAATCAGCCTGTTAATATATTTGAGTTGATTTGGGTCAATTTAACGTAGTCCGTTGTGACAACATTTTCTGAAAGCTGAAATATTTTAATAGGAGCCTCATGTTCCTAAACTACAAGAAAACGACACTTTTTTCATTAGAAAAAGTCAGCGGATTGTATAAAGCACAAACGTAGTGGAAAACAGGCGTGAGTTTCTCTGTAAAAATGGTGTGCTTGAGATCGTGAAGAGCACATGTTCTTACTGTTTTTAGACTTTAATCGTTCGCTACAGACCATTTTTGCAAAGTTTGGTCGTTGAGCAAATGTTGTGCTGGAGTTCGCAAAACGTTTGATCAGGCGTTTCAAGACGTACGCTTTATGGAATAAGCAGTGTGCTGACAGCATTTCTAGAACAGTAAGAAATTTAAAGGCTTTATGCAGTGTTTCGTTGGTCTCCATATACCAACAAAAATTTCATTCAAGGAATTACGAGTGTAAAAATCACATCTAGCATGATTTTGCGATGCTATTTAATCTCTATTTATGGTAAATTCGCATTTAGTTGACATTGCCACTTTTAGATATTTTGTGGCAAGCATAGATAAATGCATGACCGTAGTGTTTTCGTTTTTCAAGAAAAGATTACACGAAGTTACTTCATCATTATATTTAGAACATTTTGTTTTATTTTCTTACTGTAGTCAATGCTGACATTCTTCTACCTCTTCCTTTTTTCACTTTTTCCATAAAAGATTTTATTGCGACTCCGTCCACCATTTTCTTTCCTTCGGGATAATCTGGACCTGAACAACATGGAAAAATCCTTGATTGTCTTCAATATATTATCATGGCCAAATAGATGTGTTCTTTCTTAACCTTTCTTTGTCATGTCAATGGATACTGTTACATATTCTCGGGACCCTATGCTGTAGAAAAACTATTGAATAAAAAATCAGACCTAGAAAAGACTTTAGGTACTCTTTTTTGTATTCTGACTTTTTTCTGATGAAATGCTAGAAAACTTACTCTTTCCATCAAAAGTAGGACGACTTGCAGCATGTGCTCCCGTACTCGTGTATAATTTTAAATCCTGCGTGTGTTTATTAAAATCAAACTATGATAGATTTTCAGTACCTATTTTTCAAATACTGATACATTCGTGAGGAACTTATGCTTAACTTAGTTTAAAGAAACTGGAAGTAAATATACAAGAGGTTTCCCTTGGTCATTCAAAAGCCATCCCGTGCAAAAACGTTGTGTGCGAAATCGCTTCGCGTCTTTTTCTTTGTCCAGCAGTTTCATGCGCGTTTCAGTCAGTTTTATTCAACCACAAAGTCTGATGAGAGCAAGCTTTCTGCTTGTTGTCGTTTGCAGTAACGGAATACATTAACACAATGAAGATATATGGGGCAAAATGAGGTTAACTGTGAAACGAAAAACTTCGAGTGTTCAAAGAGTGCGATTGAGTAATCTACTCACCGCTCTTTCGTTGAAAACGTCCGATGAATTTGTTTTGCATTCCTTGTTTTGCACTCTTTTGTAAAATAGTTTCCAAGCTTTTTAAAGTGTCGTTGCTGAATGAAGACATTGTGCTATTTGAATCACTTGTATGAATAACGGTTCCAAAGGAAAGATTCACTGCTACCAAGATGGACATTGCTAAAATTACTTTCAGCTCTTGCCGCTGGAACATTTTTCAAATGTGACGTACAGAAACAATTGGGTAGAAATACAAAATGTTCACTCTGTGATATCTGGTCTTTATTTCCTCAACCTTGATCAGAAGAGACTTTTTGTTGTCATTGCCACCGCTGTTGATATTTAGAATTAATTTGAATGTTCTGAACTACACTTATCTCCTATCAGCCATTTTGGAACACTACGCAAAATACTGAAAACATATAGCATTTATTATCGTTTTGTTTATTCTGCTCAGCAGTTATTTGGTAGGCTGCATTCAAAGCAAAATTTTAGCGTTGCAACTTTTATAACATGACAAAACTACCTCTTCTAAGCTATTTACGTGCAAAAATAACTTTAAGTTGGTTTGAGTTTTTGGTTGGAAATATCTTGCAAAATTTTGTTTCTACATTGCATGGATTAAGAATGCTCTAAACGTTCCATAGAAATGTCGCGGTGATAAATAATTATGCATACATATGAACCAGTAACTGTAGTATCTTTAAAGAAGTACATGTTAAAAGCGATTCCAGCGTCTGCATATTTACATCGGTATCCAGCGTGCATTCAAAGTCTTAGTATATAGAGTTAGTACTTTTTTCCAAAGGTAAATACTGAAAGCTAAACCGCCATTGATAACAAACTAATATTTTGCAGCTCATTTCTATCTACAGTAAGATTGCTCTACGTTTCCTCTTAATTCGAGAATACAAAGTGCTACTCAGCCTAACTATATTATCAAAAATATAGGGTTTTACCAGACGAGAAGAAACCAAAACAAGTATTACCAGAAAACCTTTACTTATTTAAACTCTTTCTGAACAGTTTTTGCGCATGCAGTAAAATATTTTGTCCGTTATGACAAAGCTTCCTTCTCACATGCTATGTTTTTGATCTGCATACATTCATTGTCTTGCACAGCAGTCCATCATATGATGTCTTGGGATTCCTTACTACAGTATTATATTCTACGAAAGTTTGAATGTTGCGTTGTCTTGATTTTTAGTAGAAGCACTTCATATCAAAGTGAGCTCATGTAATACAGCAATGTCTTTACTTTCCTTTCAAATAAGAAACATCTTTTCACAGGTAAATTTACATAAACAAAAGCGCATAACATATATGCCCCTAGGCGAGGAGTAGCGAAATACCTTGAGTCATTCAAGAAACAGCCTCTTGCAACAAAACCGAACTGTTTATGTTATGCACTGAGGTAAATCATGTAAATCTCAATCATCATTTTACAGTTGGCAACTCTACAATATTTCTCTGAATACTAAGTACTATTTTAAAAGCTGTGAATACAGGAGGGAATATCAGAAGCAGTCAGTAAGTATTTGGTCCTTTAAGCTGAAAAATCCTTTTGCACATTGGTACTTTTGTTTCTGCAGCTTGAAGCATTTCAGCTTTGTGCGTTTAAATACTACACAACCGACCTAAAAACGTTGTTTTCTGCTGCCTAAAACTACTGTTTGAATTTATGTGCTACGGTGTATGATTATCCGATAATTGACGCTTACATTTAAATAAAATCCTGCATACTTTCACCTCTTTGGAGTAATTCACTTTTATTCGAGAGTAGCAATGTTGACCTCCAAAAAACCACATTTGATTTACCTATAGAAACACCCTGTTCAGGTGATTGATGAACATGAGCAGATGGGTCATATAGTTGGTTCTGATAAGCTACTAAATGTTACATCAAGTTACTCATCTTTACATCTTTTACCTAATTTTAGCTCTGCTCACAGTGACCAGCCAATCATCACTTCAAGGTTAACACAAAACCATTTGAAAGTTTCTTGTAAGTTGGAGTGAAACACTCATTCTTTTCCTATAAATAAACCGACTGCGCTTTGATCTTATTTAATCAGATTTGTCTTACTAAAAAGAATCGCGTTTGACGTAACGACAACGTCTTAAGCAATAAATCCTTGGCTTGCCCTCATCCGTTCCGGTCAAACACACGATTTCCAAACGTTGGCTGTTCTCTTTGCAAAGTTCACATAAAGTTCAACAGCGCAGATGATTTGACGAATTGATACCGTATAGAGCGCAGAACGTACAAGGCGATTTCTGACAGTGAGTACAGTGTAATTAATTGACCCTTTGCAGATGAAGAATGTGTTAGCAAATCATACTTAAGTCTGAAATTATCAACGAAAAGTTCTCCATTTGATTTTATCAATTAAAAGTAAATGCGCACATCCTGAAGAACATGTGACAAAACGTGATTTCATTATCATGGCAACTCCCAATCCCCGAGGGTAGGCTGCATGGCCATACGTTATGTCTGTTGGTGAAAATTACTTGCAATTTTGCCAATTAAACACACGTTTGCCGCTATACATTTAACTGATGGAGTATAATGAAATTCGCAACCTTGAAGGATAACTTTGGCAACACACGCACAACTGTATGCAATTAATCATTCTTGATTGAGTTTATTTGCAACTCCTTGGCAACAATCCAGAAGCTAAACAAATTATTTGTTGAATTAGGGGACAACAAACTATTTGTTGAATCAGGGGATTGATTAATTAATTCGTTGTTTTCAGGACATAACTTTTGAACCAGATACGCTAGAAAGCCAATCAAAGCTCAAAAGACTCTGATCATAGCTTAGTTTCCAATAAAAGCTTGTGTCAAAAAATTCCCTCTTGCGATTGATGTCCAGGGCCAGGTACATGGGCCAAAAAGGCCTAAACCTGCCCCACCTGTGACGCAACCCACAAAAAACGAAATCCAAACTTTCCAAAAGTTTTTAAAATCCAAACTAGAAGACTTGCGGCATCTTTGAGGATTTCAACAGCTTTCCAGCTCAATCGCTTGGCAAGTTATGGAGTTGCGAAGTGACGCGAAAATAGTGGCTCACGCGTGATTTCGAAGTACTAGTATATCTTACACCGGCAGCCAGCGTGTTAAGTCATCATGCGTCTCTTTTTGACATAACACGCATTCATAAAATTGTTTTACCTAAGAGGCGCATCCCTTTCAGACATGTGCTAATATGCAAACAATTACTACTAAAACTAAGCAACTGCTGCAATAATATCTTGCCTAAATGTTTGCCACACTGTTTTATTGATAACCTACTTTCAAATTCATCTTCACTATCTGATTAGTTTGACGCGGAACCACGAACTGCCAAGAGTAGGCTAGTTTTTGACTTATCAAGGCGTGACTTGTGTTACGTCTCACGCTTCTGTACATTTCCGAGATTTGATTAGGACTGTCAAAAAGACAACTTGCTTCATGTGTCTGAAGCGAGGCGACACTGATTTATATTATTGTAAAAACCTTTGCCAACAAATTACTTTGCTCTGAGACATGAAACAGATGGCATAGGGCCTTCCCCGTTACCGTTTGAACGTGGAGTTTCACCTTCGCAATAACGTCATGTTATGCGGTAATGAAGATATGCAATGTCCAACAAAGAAAACTTTCGGATAGCAGCTGATTTCAAGCTGTTATAACTCCAGAACTCTTTCTAGAGTTCTACCATTTGAGCAATCATTATTCCGTAAACAGCCTGTGAAAGATACAAAGATTCCCGTTTAGCTGCTGAGCGCTGTCATCAAGTTAAATAATGCGTGACCGGCTTATCACTGTCATTTGATTCCAAAAATAATATTGATTTTTGACTTTCTTTGTCATCAACTATTTTGCAAAAACAGAAAGTTTAAATTTCCACTCCTAGCTTTTTTGGGCCAGAATTAAAGTGCTATCAGCAAATTTATCGTTTTAAACTGTGTGAAATGTCGGTAGGACTGAGTTACACATGTAACGAAAACATCAGTGAACATTCTTAACAGAAAATAAAATTTGAAACAATTTTAGAGCCTTATTTGAAATGCTTTCACCACATACTTCCGTTTTTGAAAAATCATACTTTCTTCTTTGTACGGAAATCTTTTGAAGAAAAACAAAAACATTAAAATTTTAAAGCATTAGTTCATCAGTAAACGCTGTCGGAAGATTATGATCCTACTGTGTGTCAGAAAATTATGATTCTACTGTGTGTCAGAAAATTTAAAAAAAGTGCGACCGCTTCAATGGACTTGCAAAATTAGTAATCTCTTTGATGTTCAAACATCTAACAACGTGTAGACTGAGATTGTAACGACTAACGTCACAAGACAAAACGTTATCCACAAAAATAACCATATCGAAGAACTTCTTTTGCCTACTATAAATTCAAGTGGGAAAAAATTGAAGACAGATAGTGTCTGAAGATAAGAGAGAGTTATAAAACAAACCTGCACTACTGTGTCTCGCAAGCATGGTCAGAAATGTCTGAAGCAGCTGAAAACAATCCTACAGGTTTGCACAAAGTCAACGGTTTTTCAAAGCGCTTGGAATTTTCTCACGTAAAACAAACATCTATGGCGATTTAAAATTACTGACTACGATCAACGTTTTTTTCAGAATAGCTATTTTTTACGACAATTTGTTTCCATACTCATTTCCTACATAACAATATGTAGAAACACAAAAACAGATTTCAAGCGGTTAAACCATTTTGTGTATAAAAACTTTTGAAAAATGTCTATCTGATATTTTTGTCATATGTGTTCTGTAATTATGTTGTAACGGTGGAGAACATTGATTTCCTAAAAAGATTCCAGATAATCTTGCCTGAATTAAAAAAACGTCTTTTGTACATTTGGTTAGTTAGGACTGTAGACAAACTGGCAATGTGCTGCCTATAATCCGATATTGCTCAAAATTATTTCGCAATGGCAACTGACGTATATACGACATTTCAGCCCCAAATTCACGTCAGCATATTTTTTCCTTCAAACGTAGTTTGGTCGTGAGTCTCATTGGTTTCGCTCTGTTAGCTCCAAACCTCTAGACGCAAGCCATGAACTTGTCAAGCAATTGTGGTTCTGCATAATTACAAACTTGCTTTCATGCAGCTTCGACTGATTAGATTTCCGCGCGCAATAGCCAGTAGTTAAATCCGTTATAGTTCCAAGAAAATTTTACATTTGCGATGATTGTTCCTGACCTTTAGAGCTTTTTAGATTAATTTGTTTTGCAAAACTTATCTGTTTGTCCGATGTACGTTCGTGACCAAATGCAAACTGAAAGCTGTATTGGCCCGCGACACGGTTTTCATTCTAATTCCGAGAATTGGATTAGTTATGTGAAAGGTTAAGCGACGCCGTGACAAAAGCAAGGCATTCAGTAATGCTTAAAAGGTGCTGCGGACTTTTGAACGTAAAAATGAAGATTTAAGCTACAGAGCAAGTAATAACGACGTTGATACCTTGCAGCAAGCCTTTGTTTGTTGACATGCAGTAGTGAAAGTCGGCAAGGTTGTGATACTGTCGAAGTTTGCCTCCCAGTTCAAGGCAAATAGCCTGCGTTTTCCCCATTGAAGATGCGTATTTTTCTTCCTTTTAACTTTGATAACAAGTTATGTTGCACAAGGGAAGTTGGGAGCACTAAAAATGCTCTTCTGAAGCACTTCAAATAAGTCCTAATTTTCGATGATATGATTCAGGTCTCTGTCTTGTTTCGATGTTGACAACTCAGAAATTCAGCGGTTGTTGCACTATGTTGTCCAAGTAGATACTATAGGTGAAAGTGACCATTTTCACACCAAAAATTTTAAATCGTTTTAACGCAATTAGTATATGAATCTCACTACTTGACTACTAGCAGTATTAAATATGCATGAAAATTAAGACGTTTTGTTCAGTTACCTTTGTGCTTTCGTGAAGCTGACTAACTGATATGGCCTTATCACTGCGTTTTAAATGTCTACGAAATCTGCATAACAAAAACTTAATCCCTGTAATACTTTCAATCAATCCGGCTTCACAGTCTAGCTTAGTGACAATTTTATCCTTATTTCGTGACAACAAAATCAAAATTTTACACAACTGCTTATGCGAGGCTCATCCTACAAAAGATACCGTCTCGTTTCTTTCTTTCAGGTTTTCAGACTTTCAATATCAAAACCATTAGAAAAAGTAAAAAGGCGTAGAATGCGTCATGCATGTCCGACGAAGAACAGCTCTTTAATCATGAACTTTGAAAGGAGCGCTTTTTGACGCACCTGTTGGTTCCATGTCATGGAAGGAGATCGCTTGATCATTACCTGTTTCAAAGAGTGTTCATAGTCTGTGAAACATATTCTAATTTTCCGTTTTGATGTAAACATGCGTTTTCGTCTCAGAACCGGAAACACTGCAGTCTGCACTTCATTATCTGACACATTTTAGTTTAGGCCTGCATTTTGTTCGCACAATTGCTTGAAGAATCTGAGTTGTAAAGTTTCTTGGTCTCATTATCATTCCTACAAATTTCACTTTTATCCCTCTATGGTAGAGGCTGAAATGCACTAATTTTTGACAAGCTTCTACGCTCACATTGCAAAAACAATAGAAACGTGAGTTGTTCAAAATGGATTCAGCTTCCAGACAAAAACGTCGGGAGCAGGTTTTGACATTCAAAACGTTTTTTTCAAAATTTTTACGGACATAATTCATCGAGTTTGCTGTTCTTTTCAGAGAAGAACATAACCAATATTTCAACATAGAAAATACATTTCCGAGCTCGTAAACTAGACGAATTGATGTGGTAGCTCGAAACACCAATACAAAGGTAACATTGCTGTAACATCGGTTTTTGTTTTTCCTAAATGTCACAACATATCGGTCAGTCATGCGTGCAACATAATCCAAACCAGGCCCGTAACCAGCTTAGGACACCAGGCGGAGCTAAGAGTTTTCTGAGAGGGGCCCAAATTTTTTAAATTATGTCCAAGACATTTTCTCAGGAGGGGAGAAAAATTTTGCATGGGGCGACGCCCCCATGTGCCATCCCTGGTTGCGAGCCTCATCCAAACTGTACCATAAACAGCTTTTAGCAATCATTATCTATTCACTTTGAAAGTCATGGACGGTGAACATTTTGCCTTGCAATTTTGAAATTTAGTAGTTGCTTTCACATTATTCGCGCGTAGACTGAACCAGGTCAGCATAAAATGTGAAAAAGTAATAATTTTGATGGTCAAAAATATTGGACTGTGGTTTAATCTGATTTATTTTTCTACAGCATGCAGATGACAAACGTACAAGTAGAGTATGTAATGAAGTTTTATAAAGTACAATTTGTCTTTGTCCGAGCTGGAAGTGTTTGTCATTAAAATTAAACCAGAACAACGTCGCCCCTTCAAACCAATCTAAGCCTACTCATTCAAATCATCTGCGATCTTTTTAAAAATGAAAACTGCGTTTTCATAACTTTTCAAAAACTTAATCATCTACGCAATGTACTGTAGAACTCTCTCTTTTTGACAATCATTGGATTGCCTGTGGTTACCACGGCTTTTTCTGACTTGAGCTCTACGTTGTCGTTTCAATGGGACGACAGTGAGCAGAACTGTAAATGGCTGCCAAGTTTGTATCACGCCATGTCATTACAAATTGCTCTACTCTACTCGTAGGTGGCACTCTTTGAAAAATGTAAGATGTAATTAAAGTTGACCGGATTGAGGTGGGGAAATATCTGCTTGACTGATCTTAAGAACAAAGTGACATAAAAGCATACCGCAGTGGCACATGCTAACTTGCCATGCATGGGTAATTTCCAGCTGTCTGTTATGCTGTTACACTTGACATACACTATTAAATAACCTCCTCCGTTTGCATCAGAAAAGGCATTGCAATTTTGAAACAAAAAATGACGTTCTGGGTAATTAAAAACGTTTTTGGGAGGCTAATCAACAGCAAAACTGCAAAAAGGTCTGAAAATTAAACAGGACTTCCCATTCAACCCCATTGTCTAAAAGGTTTCCACCGACATATGCAGTGTTTGATTTGGAATTTGGATTTACGCAGTAGTTGCAACACTTTTTACTCGTTTACTGTTTTGACGCCTGAAAATATTGTTCTCGTACCACCTTCAATCAGAAAAACTCTGGAACTCACATATCAACAATAAAATGCAAACAGGTTTAATGAATAACTTTGCAAGGTATACCGTCCGAGGGTTGAATGCCAACTTTGTGAGATACATGGATTTTTTTTTTCAACCAGTTGGACCACGCGAGGAATATCTTTGCCCAAAGCAGGGTCTCCAAACGTTTTTGTCAGAGGGTCGCATAAGCTTTTACATAACAGTTCAAGGGTCGAACATCTTGCGTAATAAGGTTGTTTCGGGATATGCTACATTCTATCAAATCAACAAATTTTTCGTAAAATTTGTTCGTTATTGGCAAAATGGCTTCGCGGGCACGATTTTGCCCGCAGGCCATACTTTGGAACCCCTGGCCTAAAGCATATCGGAAATCATGCCCATATGCAGAAAGACGCTCTCGGCTCCTCGATTTGGTGGTCATTAATAACTGAGAAACCGGCTAGCGTTCGTCTTACTGTCTCATAATCTTGGATGTCCATATGTTCCTCTTGTTGTAAGCCCACAGACAGATCTGTAACGAAGGGAGGTTTTGTGGAGTAAGCGTATTACACAACGTCATCAAAGTAATGTATTGCCTCATTACTGAGCTGTGAGAAGTGACATTGCAATTCATTTCGTTTATTCGTGAAATCAACTCCAGTAGAAAATAAAACAAAATATAAACAATAAACAAACACTAGCAATAACCGACAATACTATACAGCATACGGTTTCCAAATTAAAATAAATACCAACTCGGCCCCAAAAAGGCAATACTCACAAACGTATGATTTATTCTCTAATAGACACAGCAGAATACTGCACCTGTAAACATAGGATTTGAAGCCACCCAGAACATACAAAGAGATGATATACAGGGTGTCCATAAAGTCCTGCACACATTAAAAATTTTTATATCCCAAAAACCACATAAGGTAGAAACTTTACATTTTCGACAGTGAA
>JGI24021J15306_10000008_pt1 | contig 65680 bp, 45 predicted proteins | sample Ectturendosymbi1_FD_15306 | JGI IMG/M metagenome (IMG submission 15306)
GTTTGTGGAAAAAAAAAAAAAAAAAAAAAAATTAGAAAAATTATTTACCACACAGTATGTTGTCGTACAAGTGTTATGTCTTGTGATATTTTAGATCACGTAGCAGATGAAATTTGAAGTAATAAAGCAAAAGGCCCCTTTTGCTTGGTAGGTCAATTGACGTGTTGAACTGAACGTATTTCTTGGTTTACGGTAGATACATACTGTACATGCAGTTGAGTTGAAAGAAGTGTTCTTGATGTGCGCAAGTCTAGAGACGACTAGCGAAGTGACTGATGATCAGGAAGAAATTATTAACTTCTATCAACAAAATAAACTCGTGCAATCACATTGGCTCGTTACGCACAGACGGCGCTCCTATGCTCCGTGAAGTCAGGTTTTACAACTCTGGTGAACAAATGAGCACTGCACATCGTTTCTACTCCTTGTGTTCTTCATCGATATGCACTGGCGAGATAAGCCTTTCCAGAATACTTGAAAAAAATTTTGAAACACATAACTGAACGTGTGAATTTTATCAGGCCACGGGCTTGTTATTTCAAATTGCTCTTTAAAGATGAGTTGATTGATCTTCAATGTGAATCAATGCTTTATTCCAAATTGAAATCTTGCAACTGTGGCTTTTGTGAATTATGGTGTAGATTGAGCGAAGAGTTTTCTATGCTGTCGAAGAGCGCATTTGAAGTTATTATTACTTTTCAAGATACTATCTGTGTGAAGCGCGATTTTCCTCAAAAAACATAAAACGAAACAGCGATCTCAATTGTCATTGACTGTGACTCGAGTCGAGTCATTCTTTGAAAAACATGACTCGAGTCGAGTCATCATTTTTCTCAACGTGACACGAGTCGAGTCCGAGTCACCTAAAATTGTGACTCGAGTCGAGTCGAGTCATTAACTCGAGTCACACTATATCACTGGTAAAAACTTAACAAGTTGTTATCACAAAACTGCAAATCTTTGCTATTGTGCTGATTAAATACGTTTGTTCTAATGGCTTCCTCGGCATGGCATTTTGCTTAAAGATAAGTAAACTGGGCAAATGGTGAATTTATAAGCAAGAATGGTAGGCCTACCAGGAAAATCTTGCAACTAAGCAAAATGATTTATTAAAGTAAGGGCTCTATATTTTTAATTTGAAGCCCCATAACTTTTTATCGGGGGACCCATATCTATTTATTGATGAATAGTGGGAATCTCTTTTCCATGACCGAAAAATTAGCCACCCTTAACATCTTGGTTGGGGACTTCTTACATTTCTGCTGGGTCCCTTTCTATATTAACCATACGCTATTTATATTTTATCTCAAAATGTGTTAAAACATAGTAATAATTACAATATTTCATGGCATACCAAAATAAGCTTTCTGCTAAACAATCGGCTATGAAATCATTATAAACAAATACAGTCAGAAATAAATGCTCACAAATATTTGAAAGCGCGTAAACAAAAAATGAGGCCCCCTCAAAGCGTGTAAATTGAGAATGGGGGACCTCATTTTGCACACTATTACACACCCAGATTGGAGGCCTGTGCCATCTCCCACTGTTAGTAAGCAAAAATGGAAAAGCGCTAAGCCGAAAATGACGATATCGACGCTCTGAAAGTACGGTGAATAAATAATTTGTAAATCCTTACTAAAGTGTCCCACTATCCCTGCACTTTTTGCTACTTGCGATGCAAAAGCGTTCAATAATACGGAATTATAGAAATCGTTCTAATCGTGGCTGTTGGCGGTAACGCGATTATTAATTTCGACAGGCTAACCAACCAAAAACATCACGGTTAAATTTTTGACGAAACACATGGCCTACGTTAAGTTTCACATCTCTTTTTTCTTATTTGTGCTCAACATTTCCTAAAAACCAAACACACTGCGCATACCGGTATGTGTGGCAGCATAAACAGGCCTACAGCACGTTAAAGCACAAGGGCGTGAAGACCACGCTGTGACTTAATTTGACCACGGCTGTAAAAATCTCGCACACACGGCCGAAGCACACCAAGTAAAATGCATCCAAATTGTTGCAACTGCTAAGATCACGATTCACGTGTTTGTTTCATTTTCAGACTGCAAAGAATCGAACGCAACGAAACCGTCGCGCTAAAGGATGTAACGTTTACACTTCCCTTATGCTGACATTATTAAATTACGTGCTAAGAAATAAAAATCTAGAATCATCAAATTACGTAACAATTAAAAAGATTTTGTCCTGGCTTTCTTCGTAAAAAAATCATCTAGTAATTCATTAAAATTTGTTCGCCTAATTTTGGCACTTTTAATGCACCGAATGCTTAGTGTGGACAACCTATCCTGGATCATTTGTGACCACTTTAATTCATTTTAAATTCTTTTCAATCTTGAAAAAGACCTTTCTCCTTATCCACGTCAGGACCGCAACCAGCTGACAGGTGCATATCAAACACTACTAACCACAAGTTTTATGGCCTGATTCACATGTCGATGTAACAATCGACAAGATTCACCAAACACAGGACGCAGTCAACGTGGTTTGATTATGACGACAATATAGTCGACGTGCGGTTTGACCACTAGTTGTTAGATCCTAGCGTTACCAACATGAAATCTGAGTAGGTAAATAAAATTAAATTTCATAAATAATTAAGAAATAAATTGTTGACGAATATTTATCGAACTGATCATGTGCCGGCAATCGACTCTATGCCTATCACTGTTTGCTGGAGGCCCCCTTGGATCTTGAGGCCCTAGGCTTAAGCCTACATAGCCTATTGGTAAATCCGGCCCTGGTGTTGACTGTCTGATGCGTTGTGTAAAAAGATTTGTGAATCACGTGTGTGTTCTAAATAGTGTGTTATGTCTGTGTCTGAGCCAAACACCTGAAATGAAAATAATGAAACCTCCGTGTTGTTTTTTTTTCTCATCCAATGCGGCTGAAACTAGTCGTTAGTGGGCGGTGCAGGTCACAACAAACCCAATAATAAACTCGAAAGCCCGTTGAGAGTGAAGTCGCACAGAGACCTGCCGGCGTTGATGCTGTCATGAAGACTCCATCATCGAAATTCATCTTCACTTATGTTCATGTGCAGAGGTTCGTGATTTGTGGTGAATAACAGTGTTAGTAACGTATCTGCTAAGCTCTCGTATACGGAAAGAAAAAAATACCATGCCGCAATGACTTGAAATTTATAGGTAGTGTGGATTGTAGTAATTATTATTGGTACCGGAACAGATTTCATTCATTTGTCGTGCACAACACTATCTCTGCAGTCATCATTATAATCTCGTGGCATATGTATCGTGACTATTTATGTTTTATCGTTATTTGCATGCGAAATACATGTCGCATTGAGTAAATGAGTAAAGAGCAGACCAGGATCAGATTGGTAAATATGCTAAGATAAGCTATTGGGATGGATTGAAGATTCTTAATCTATATTTATTGATTAAACACTGCACAACGTGTGTAACGTCACTTACATGTGAATATAGGCCTGTTTGTAGGACCTACGGAGGGGCCATTTGCTCTGAACCCTTTTGGAATTGAGAATTAATGCATGCTTGAGATTTTCAACAATTGAATAAAATGCTGCATTGGCAATTTTGTGGTGATTTTTTAAGGCAAGTCTTGTTTTCAACATGCAACTAAAAAAGTGGAACATTAAAGGATGCAATTTTTTATGTGATTGGCCAAATTCTTACCTGTGATTTAGAATTACTCATCAAAACAGTCCTTCAATTCTGGTAGGGACAATGAACACATTAGCAAAAGTGTAATCGTAGTGTAATGGTAATGTAATTGCAAGTACAATTGACTGTCTGCTTTCTGTGCTAAATTAAGATATTTTCATGTTGTAGCTTGTTATTATCTGGATTTTTGTGTGGAGTCTAATGCTCTGTAGTAAAATTGAGTATTTCTACACATCTAAGGTTTTCTACAACATTTCCTTGCAAGCAGCAGTTTTGTGTTCACATTTTTATTTTCTTTAACATGGCACCTAAAAAGTGACCCATGGATGTACATATTTTTTGTTGTCAAGCCAAGTTTTTTCTTGTCCTATATCAGTACGACAGTACACATCAAAACAGGCCTTCAATTCTGTTATGGTCGATGCGTTTTTTAGAACAAAAGCTGATGTAAGCTTGAAGTAGTTGATTTGGTAGAGGAAGCTGTTAGATTCATTGCATTTTAGTTAGAATTTTGATATAATTTTTGAATTTGTTTAGAAGTTTACCAGGTTAAGTTAAGCTTGGAAGCTATCACATATAAAACCTATCTGCATTTACAAATCATAGCTCTAAAATGAACTGAAATCTGTCTTCATTTGCCTATATGAAATCTTTAAATTATCTACAACAGATATAACTTGAACTACACTTCAGCCATAAACTTTAAACCTTAGGAAGAAAAACAATTGACTGTGAAAGGATGTTAGAATGAATCTTCTGGTCCATGTTGTTTAAGTGTCCTATATCTTTTCAATTCAACATAAGTTGAAAACCTTCATTATTTGTGCCAGTTGACTCAACCAAAACTTGTTGCATGGTGTGCAAATGCAATGTACTCTTAGTTGCTATTTGTGAGAAGATGGCACATTAATCTGTAAGTCATATCAGCCTATAAAACTTGGCTTAAGCAGTCTTATCTGCATTGAAATAATACTTGATTTGAACAAATGAATCTTATTAACTTATAATTTGTTATAATCTGTTGGATGATCTTAGTACTTATACATCTGGTGTATAGTATATTTCAGTGAACGTGATCATCATTAAAAAGATATCCTTGTATGTTCAATTTTAGCAAATGCTATTTGAGGTTCTATATCAGCAACAACTTTGTACAGAACTGACTTCTCTTAATATCTCCAAATGGAAATGATATTTCTACTGCTAGTTATATTAATGGAGGTCATATCCAGGCTGTTATATCTTGAGTTTGTTTGTGACTTTAACATAGCAAATTAAATTTGTTTTTCAGAGAAGTGTCATTGAAGTAGCAACACTTTCATGGTAGTGTTTGTACAGTAATAAAGTGTGAATTTATGTTTTGTCACAGTTTTAGTGATGTGCAACATGTGCATTTTCATTCATAATTTGAAATTCTGCTGTTTATTTTTTAATTGAAACACCTCATCAAAACTGAACATGTGTTCCATTTACTTTGTTCTGTCATTCTCCATGCTTTTAAAATTATTTTATTAGAGGATATTTTGAGCTGAACTCTCAAACTTATGTGTGTAATATTGAGAGACAACAATAAACAAATACATGCTTTCTATGATATATGATTGTGAACTTAGATTGGAAAGATGTATTAGGTGAGGTTATACTGGGCTATTGAGTTTTAACAGTTCGTATTAGCTGTTTTCTGCAACAGCACTCAGTACGTTATAGACTCTATGTGATTTACTCAGTCCATTGTGTTAAATAGGACACCAGCACACAGTGCTGTTTAGAGTTTGAAACTGCTTGCTCTGGAGAATATCCTAAGCTGTAGGAATTCAAATGTGGATGACTTGTGTTGTGTGGACAGTTCAATCATTGATTATTAAAAAATGCTGATGCTGACCAAAATGTCAAATTTGTCTGATTCTTCATTTGTTGAAGTTTGAAGCAAACTATTTACCAACTCCTACAAAAACTGGACTGACTTTACTTCAGGGGTCACCAACCTTTTGGAAATTGCGAGCTACTTCTTGTGTAGCGATTAATGCGGAAGGGCTACTAGTTTGATACACACTTCTGAAATAAAAATTTTGCTCAATTTACTTTCAATTATTTTAGTATCAATATTAGTTAATGTGAAGACATTGATCATGCTAATGTTATTTTTAGAACAGGCCCGCAGGCAACCTACATGGTCCTTGCAGGCTGGTGCCCGCGGGTACCACGTTGGTGACCCCTGCTTTACTTCATTAATTTAAGTATGTAATAAAATTCAGCATCACCTAAAATATTTGGAAATTTGTAGTAGTTCTGTAGTTTTTTGGCTGGTGAGCTTTGTAATTTTCCTGATCAAACCTAAATGCAAGTTATTTCACAGGAGGAAACAAGAGTGTGATGACTAGAGGTATTTTGAATACAATATACACTGCTCCACACAATTTCATTATATTAGACATGCAGGTTAACTTAGCAACATACAAGTTACTTGTGTTGGAAACATGCAACTTAAGTGTGTTAAAATTAATTTAAACTGTTTGCATGTGCTTTTTCAAAGATGAACATATCTGCACAGAAGTGCAACAACCACAGTATTTTCAATACCTTTTCTTGCTAGTTTAATATTGCTTTTACATATTCTAACAACTTCTGCTTACAGCACAATGTTCCAGTGCTGGTGACGTAATGCACAGTAGTATCAAACTTCCAACTTCATTCGTGAAACCACACCTAACGTTATTGTGAACTCAATCTATAGGCTGTTCATTGGTAAATAAGATGGCATTCACAATCTGGGAAACCAATTCTATATGTGGTGCAATTAGTTGTATGCTGCAGAAGCATTTTGTAAATTTTGGAAAATGCAAATGGATTTATATCTGCGGTTTACATACGTGAATAATGCTGTGGGCATGTAGTCCAATTAATGTCTACTTTGATGTTTTCAAAGGCATGCCTGTTGGCTTTTTCCAAGTTTGTTGAATAATATATAACATTGCTTGCAACGTAATTCCAAGCTGTCTGGTAACTTTTGTATAAATGTTAGGAATCGCCTTGCCATGAAATTAAGCAAGATTTTGTGATAAGTTTAGGCCCTGCTGCATGTTTTCCCTGCCTGTTTTTCAGTTTTCTGTACGACCATCAGGACAGGGTGGCACCCAGATTTTTCAAAGAGCGTAACACACTGATCTTGCCTGCCAGCCTCAAGCTTTGATGACCTGTTAACAAGTGCCCGAATCATTTCATTTCACTGAAAACGACATGCACTTTTGTATATGAAAAGAGCACCTGGCGCATTAGCGGAAGCATGTTATGTGGTCACGTTTTTGATAGGGCGTCTATGTGCCATAACTCGATGTTGACACTTTGGTGCACCTGTTGGGTGAGAAAAGTTAGTTATGAACTTATGATATTGCTGTTGCAATAATTTTTGGTAGGCCAACATTTGATTGTGATTTAAAGTGAGTTACTCTCACTTTTCATGATTTGAAATTCTGAAAGTTATCGAAACTGTGTTAAGTAGTGACATCTTCACGACAGTTTTCGGGGAGCTACCCTTCAACCACTTAGTTTTGCGCGAAACCGATGCAGTTGTTTCTGTTCGTCTGAACTGCACATTTTTCGAGTGTTTCTGAAACTATTGGGTAGGAAGTCAGCAACTGAATTTTGGCTAGTCGCGGTTGGTGTTTACCGAATTGTTGGCCCTCAAGAACGAGGATTTCCTTTTCACTAACACTGCGGCTCGTTCACGATAAGGTCGATCGTGTTTTTGATAACGTTGCTCGTGTTTTACGTTTTTCTGGCCAGGATCTACACGAATAGGCTAAGGGTAAGGCAAAATTGTTTCTGAAGCATGTCGGACGTTCACATATTCACCATGTACCATCTGTTGTAAACATTTTGGAAATGCCATCAGTTTAACGTAAGCCCCGAAATCCCAACGTCGACTCATTACTTTGATTTCCATGACACGCTTGGTACATTTCCTTGGCGATGTGTTGCTGTTCTCGAATGATGTTATGCTTCGTTTCTGGTCGTTTAAGCTCCGATGATTTCATCCAATATTTGGCAGAACCTGCGGTAGATAAAACGTAAGCGTTATTTGTGGAGCTGTCTCTAATAATTATTTCAAGACAGGTGAGCAACTTTTAAACTGTATATAACCATGCTCATATGCAAACGTCAATTAGCTCACTTCTGTGCCTTGAACTAAAGTAGGCAGGTGCGAAAATTGGCGTGTGCTGGTGAAATTGTGCCTTTTTTCTGCTTTTGATTCGTTGTGTAGCATCTTTTCAATGTCATAGTAACGGACCAAACTGTCGAAAGTTCCAACGGGCTAAAATGTACGGTGGCATTCAACGTGTTTTTAGCGTAGTTGAACAAAAAACTTTCTCACGGCGTGAGAAAATGAATCTTCAGCGGTTGCCAGGTACAGCCATCTGAAACAAAAATATTTTTCGTTTTGTTGAGTTATTCGATACGGCTCGATTCGCAGCACAATGCCAGTGCTCTGCCGTATACCAAAGTTCTTTGTGACACTTTTGCCAACGTTTGTTCCCTTTTGTTGTACGTTTTCCAGTTGGGCAAAATCCTGTGACAGACGCGTCGAATTAGCACTGGTGCCGTTTCCACCTGCTTCTCTCAAATTTCGTGTTATTCTTGAGGAATCCATATAGGGACTCGCCGTGCGTCACTTGGCGTTCTTCGCTGCGTGCTTGATTTTTTGTGGCACGATAGGGATTGAGCTGGTCATGTGGCCATGAGCGTTTTCTGATTGTTCGCAGGCATTTTTTCTCAGTCTCATGCAGTTGAGAAAGTATTTTCTGGAAAAAACATCTGACGCTTGTGATGATATGCAGCGTTGAACACTTCTGTGTCATACGATGCATGCCCAAACTGTTTTGGCGAAGAAGTTATATGTCTGGTTTGAGAATGTGAATTACTGGCTCTGCTTTGCGCAAAACGTAAAACAGTATTATTTTAAGTGGGCGTGTTTGGGAAACGCACTTTTAAGGTGAGTTTCGCCTGAAGCTAAATCAATATTTGTTTCCCTGTTACCTTAAAGGCTTAAACGATTGCCTCTGGTGAAACGGTTTCCTCCGCTTTGTCAATCATTTTACCAATAAAAGTTTTGCAGACTTTCTGTCCCCGTTACAGATATGATTGTTTGAATGAATGCTGTCGGCGTATTTTCTTTATGCAAAGCGCATGCTTTTACTCTTCCTTTGTTTTTTACATTTGTCTGGTGCGAGGAAATTGACTTTTTGTGATTTATGTTGCTAATTGGCTACACATACACACAGCACACCAATCGTGTTTTTCTGCGTTTTTTCGTAATTGCTTGTATGTCGATTTTTTCACTCACTGAAAAAAGTCTTCGCTTTGCACTCCCTTGCTACATGGAGCAAAAACTTTTAAGTTATCTTCAAGAAGATAGTTTTGAAATGCAGAAAGTCTTTTAAAGTATCCGACCAGAGCTTGGATCAAGTGTAGTAAATGCTGAAATCCATTTCTGACCAACTTTTGCAAAACCTATGACCCAGCTTCACTGGCTCAGAAGCTGAAAAAAACTGGAAACATTATTTCTGGAGTCTCATATTGCCTTTAAGCTTTTGTCCACGGCCATACAATCAGCTGGTCGTTTTCACAGTGCAGTTTCTAAGGAGCCATGACCAGTTGTAGCTGTTGTGAAGTTAGAATTTAATTGGAACACTACGTAATGGTTGAACTGCATTCATCGTAAGCAGTCTTAAGTGTTAGATGTGTGATCACTCAGGATTCACTGTTTTAGGCGTCGCACAAGGAATTCCCAGATATAGCGCTTGGATAACTCAAGCATGTGGAGAGTGGCATTGCTAACTTAAAGTACTGTACTATGCAAAGTCTTGTCAGGATACTTGTTTAGCAGTGATGATAAAATCGGTTAAACACATCACAGGTTCTTAGTATCAACTATGAAAAAAAATAATTTTTGAAATCATAATCGATTTTCTCTATATACTGTCGTTACCAGGCAGTGGTCACATCTTTGAGTTGGTTGTTATTAGGCACCTAGAATGCAGCCGAACCAACCACATTACATGTCTGAAATCTTAACTGTTTTATTTGAATCCAAATAAAGCTGTACACTGCCACCAAGCCACCAATCACACTTGTTATAGCTTCTACTGGGCAAAGCGTATTGTTGCACGCCATAACCTATTAGATGATTTATTTACTGGAGTTGTAGTGTAGCCACCTTAGGTCACAATGCCTGTCATTACTTATGCAAATGCAATTCTATTTTCTAATTCTACCTTAGGTTACGACGCGAAGCTGCGTAACAAGAACGATTTTTTAATCTGGACTTACGTTTTTTCAAAAATTATGTTTTTGTCAAAAATGTTTTCTTATTATGAGAACTAACACAGGCGTACGATACAAGACGGGCTTTGTGGAAGTGGCTTCCCCCCAGAAAGAAGAGCGTAATATATCGAAATCAGATCCCTGTTTTTTTTTAGGGCAAGCAAATTAATTCTTAGGAATTGCTAACTGGCTCGTCAATGAGGTGAGATAAAACATGGTCAGATTAGCCTGTTGATGTACTAAATTGGGACGAAATTTCCCAAAAGATTAGAGAAGTGCATTGATAAACTTTTCTTGGTCCTCCAAACTTGTGACGGAAACAAATAGAAATTACTGAACAAAAGTTGGTCCATGGTCATACTTATTTCAGGGATAATTAAAAACTTAACGACTAGCGTATGTGAAATTATGGCACTAGAAGTTTATCAGGGCAAACGCAGATGTCTTCCCATCCGACTTTGAGTAGAACTACTGTACTATATCTTGAATTCCGACCGAGCTTTGGCTGGGTACTCGGTAAACTTGCAACCCCATGCCAAGTTATCAAAACTTCTAATTTTAAAGGATGAACATCAGCGGCAGATGCCGTTTGTCACCATGTGTCTCTGCTGACGTATTGCAATACTCGATGCATGATGTATAATGCTGTTGTGGAGCCGCGTAGTGCAAACCTGCGGAGCATTGTGACTGCTTCGAAACAAGGCTTCTTGGATACGCTTAATCTTGGCCATGTCTCGTCTCAGAACAATGTGTCTGATACCAGTTCATTATAAAAGCTTTCAAACTTTAAATGTTCGGCCGATGACTCCCGTACACTGCATCCTTGACTGGTTGATGGTAGCTTGTGGAATGGGTTACAACTGGTGTGGCTCTAACAATTATTGCATCACGTGAGTTTGCTGAAGTAAAAGAAATGACGATTCCTAGCTACACTTTGAAAGATTTTGCGCCCATGCAAACAAGTTACTCCAGTAGTAAAATATAAGCATGTTTTATGTCCACAATCAGACCGTTGTGTTGATTGCCACAACATATGCATAGTCTCCCCCAAAACAACATTAAAGCCTAAAAGCTCATCAACCTGCATTTCGCGCCATATGAAGGAACTTGCAAAGCAACGCTGGCTGCAAAACAAACAATCGGTTTAGATTATATTGCAGTACAAGCAGCTTTTACCCAAACGTTAATCGGAAGCGGTGTTAAAAATTATGTGGTTAGAGACGTTGTACTTCAAATGCAACTTTGTTTTATGAATAAGAAAAAAGTGGGCTTAAAAACTCAACTCATTTCTAAAGCACAGGAGTGAATTCCAATCCTTTTACCTTCAACTGAGAGCTCATCCTGAATACAAGCAGTGCAGCTATTTCAGTCTGCGAACAGATTACGGTTTAATACAGATATACTAAACCGGACAAATTAACAAGCTACTTGCTGCAAAGTATCACTTTGTTGATTTGCTAGTTGCTTGTGGGGAGAAGTGTCAAGATCAAAACGCTGAGAGTTTATTTAAATTCTGTTATGTTTCGGGGTCAACTTTTCTAACTTGCCTGACGCTAGATGTAAGGTTTTATTGCAGAGGAACTCAAGATACTCCGCAACATTTTCTCATTATGACATTTTAGGATTGTTCTTGCGGTTCTACCCTAATCACCGTGATGGGCTGGTGGCAGTGGTTATTACGGGGCAATTGTCACTGTCTTTTTCGACCTAAAATTAAGAGTAAAACCGACTTTTAAAATGGTGCAAATCCGTTCCGATGAGCATTTTAGCCGCGGGGTCAATACTGCGCTCGTAAATTGCAGATGCGAGCCTTGTTTTCTTGTAGAAAAATCGTTCGGTTTTAGCTTTGTTTTCGCTTTTACGGTGCATTGATTGGCCTTGCGGGTTTCTGCTTTATTGGTGCAGTGCAAATCGCTGCGACAGTTTTATGGCAAGGCACTAAAACGAGGGTGGCTTTTTTGACGCTTGTACACAACTTGCGTTTTTGTCACTGGGGAGCTCATTTTGTATTTTTTTCTGTTCGCGGCAAGACATGTGATAGTGTGGTACTATCAATTTACAATGTTTGCATAACGACTTTCTCGTTTCGAAGCTTAGATTCGGATATTCGAAAATTTCTTCGATGCTGCTAACTTGACGAATGATATCGCGCCGTTCATGAGGTTTATCATTGCATTCAACAAATGTGGTATGAGTGTACTTTACGCAATATCTTTTCCGTGCCCTGTTTTTTGGCAGCTTCAGGCTCGCTTTCATGGTGAAAATCAGCAGGCGTTGCTACGTTTGGTTTCGACAAGTAAACGAAAGTGCGAGTACACCTACCTCATCGTACCGTGACTATCATGTGTATTCGCGAGGCTCCACCACATTTCAGAAAGCATCTTTCGGTTTAAACATGCGGCTTTCATGTAAAACGGCACTGCTGATATTGGGTCATAAAATCAAAACTTTTGTTGAAACGCACATAAAAATGTCCACTGTCAGACTACTGTCCGTGTCGTGTTTACTTGCACCGCTGTTAAGAGGAACTAGAAACCATGAGTAGAAAATTTCGTTGTTGCGTTTAGGATAAGTTTCTGCCTTTGCTTTGTTTAATGTAACAAAAGGCAGTTCCGCTCACTGAACCAATGGGAATTGCTTGCTGAATTTTCACAGTTCGCGGTCCAGAAATGGTTCCTGTGCGAGGTTTTTCAACCCGCCTTCGCTCCCTGCGCAATGCAAGTGGTACCTCGTGATTCACCGCAAACTCACTTGCCTTCGTGGCACATTACGGGAAACTCAAATGCAACTAACCCGGTTAAAATTACGACCAGATGTAGATGCAACGATTAATATCTCGGTGATCTTCTAGTTAGGTTTAAAGATATTTTTGAAATGTTGAGGTTTACACCATTCTCGCAAATCGTGCGCTTCGTTGGATTTAATTGAAGAAATCTCATTCATGCCGTCCTAACATGTCACTGCAAACCACATTTGGTCGAGATGTCCTTGCGCAACCAGCAAACTTTTCCATGTCTGCTGGCTTTCTCTTCTTGGTTTCAGAAAAGTAGGGTCTCGCGCAAATGGTGCGTACTCTGTAGTTTTATCTTTCATCTTGAACAGATCGGATCGATTATTATCTAAAGGTTTTCCGTGCTCCCCGATAAAGCGTGACTGCGAAAAGGACTCGGCTTTCTCTCTTCCAACCCGGAAAAACAAGTCCATGCCCGGAAGAAGATGTTTTTATTTCATTAGGCGTATTTTATCACTGTATGAAACCAGCAGTTTTACTGGCTTCACTGCATGTGGTGCTCGCATAAATTGAATTTTCAACGGCTTATCACAAAACAACCGCTGTTTTTGCAAAAGCATTAAGGCAACGAAATTTTAAGCGGATGCGCGCACGGGTGCAGGGGCGACTGAAAATTATTTTCGTTCCTGCGCCAGATGCAGTCACGAAGTCGAATTTATGTGTACGCCGCGCACGAACGCGCGTCCTGTGTCTAGCAGCTTTGTTTACTTTTTACGTGTGTGATGATCAGGAAAAAATAAATCAACTATCATTTTTGCATCGGTTCGGCGCAGGTAGAAGCACCGCGTCCTCCTTTACGAGGAGGAAAGGGCAGAAAATGTTTACGATGTATTGCATGGCAGATAGTAAATCGAGTGGTTGCCAATCATGACGCATAAACTTTGTGCCACTTTCTCTAAACCGGTGCAAGTTAACAACCTTTGAAGGTTCAAGTTGTGACAATTGGTTAAAATAGGTCGGCGGTTTCTGGCACGCGACTTAAAGTACGAGTTATTCAAATGGCGGTGGAATTTCTGGTATGAACGCCCAGTTTTCGTACGCAAGGAGAAAAAAGCCTTGTTATAAATTATTGTTTGCATCATAAATGCAGGCAGCAGTTTTGCAAAAAGTAAATATTTCTGCTGATCAACCGACCTATGTTTAGGGCAGACTAACCGAGTGAATCTTGATTTTTCAGATATCCCACAAACATTCAGTTTACAAATGTTTTTGTTAACTGCTTTTATTTTTCTCAACGTTCGGTAAATTGTTGTATTTCACATTGCTGCTAACCGTAACGTGTACAGTGAAGTTCTATCAGGAATGTTATAGTCAAAATTAAAACTTTCTATGTCAGTGAATAATATTAAGGACGCTGTAGCTTCGTGTCCAGCTTGTGAGGAATCTGCCTACTCGGATCCGCTTTCATCCTTAATGCGACGATTCAAACTTGCGCGTATCTGTCTTCAGTAATTGTAAGCCACAACAGTGACGTACGCAAGTGAATACATTGCAAGCTATTTCGCAGGGAAACTAGTTTCGTGTATTTATCACATTTTCAGTTCCTATTGGAGTAAGGACTGAAGATTTGTTAAATACACGAAACGAGTTTCCTTGTGAAATAAATTGCAATGTATTCACTTGCATACGCCACTACTGTGGCTTACAACTATTGAAAGTCAGTGAATAAGTCATATGAGGTATCGGGTATATTTCTTCACAATACTGTTGTGTGAGGGCGTAGGCCAGGCTTGTTAGCTAGGTGACTGTGGCCAACCAAAAATCTAGGAGGCAACTCTTCTGTGCTTGTTTGACACTTCAGCGTTGCACTTGAATAACCAAGAGCCTTACACAAACGCTGCGAACAGAAAGTTGAAAGTAAATTGTTTAGCTTCGCTTTTATTTACCATGCTCTAATCGCTTTTTCGTGTTTTATGCAGCTGATTCGTTTTATGTAGTTGCAGGATCAGTTCCCTTATATATATTTGTATTTTTTTTTCTTCTGTCATTGTTTTTATGCCATCGCTGTAACGCGCCCTGTGATATTTGGTACGTAATGGAGCCGATTTGGATTTGTGCCCCCTGCGCCGCGGTCGTGGTTCTCAACGCAGTGACTTGTTGCATACATAAGGCGTGATCTATCTTCCCTTCCTGAAAGAAAAACGCACCTCCTTCCACAGACGCGCCCGTCATTTTTAGGTGAGTCACCGTTCCTAATTAACTCTGCTCATGTCAACATGGGCATCAGTGCTCGTGTTTTTTTGTTCCATGCTTAGGAACACATTATAAATCTGTTCTTTTATGACTTTGCGTAACTTTCGGAGACAAATCAAACGGTTTTTGAGTTTTTTCAAAATTGTCCCTGTAAACCCATAAATAGAAGAATAGAAGATTCAGTCTCTTAAAACGCAAGGTAACTTATGTGTACTCCCCCAGGTATTATTAACTCGCTGTGCGGGCTTTGCAGATACTGTACCACGTCGGAATGTCTATTTTTTACAGTAGAGCAGGGGTGCACAATCGTTTCGCTGTTGCCGGCTGCATTACGTTTATTTTTATGAATTATGGCCGCCAGTGATTTCAAGATATTTTTATGTTTTTGCACTGCTTTTGTTATGTTCCTCACACTGAGCCTAGCCTACTTCCACACGTCTGTTTGGCCGTCTTTCTACTAAGTATCCCCATACAGAAGAAAAAAGTTTTAAATAATGCACAGCCAGTGTTAATACAGTTCAAATTCACTGACTTTTAATTGATGCACATAATTTACACACATACACTTTGAATTATATGTGCATGGCCGCATAAATATTGCGGCCGTACAATCGCAGGTTGTGCACTCCTGTTGTAGAGACTTAAATCCTCAATTAATATGAAGACAAAACTGATGGGAAACGCGCATAGCGTTTTTTTTACGGTAAAATGAAAACCCCGAAAAGACAGTCATACAGAGACATTGTATGTGAAACTAATATGAAATGTGTGTTGCTGCACATATACGGTTTTATAGTGGAAATGAGTAAATGTCGATACAGGGAAGTCAAAAATAGTATGGCGGGATACTACGGAAGTCACGCATGCCAGAATTTAATTTAAGGTTCTATGAGACTTGTGGACACCTTGCGCGAGAAGCACATTAAAATCTACTCGAGCAGAGTCACGCTACTCTTCACAATAAATACTTCTTGGTCTCATTTGAACCGTTGTCATCATTGATATTAGTGATTTTCTTGGCTAAAATCACTGTCTTTCTGTAACATAAGCTTTTTTACTTGTGTTTTTTAGTTAAATTATGTTTATGTTGTAAAGTTGTCAATTATTTTTTGTTTAGTGCTTATTATCATTCTTGAAAACACGAAAAATTTTTTTTGGATGAATTAAGCAACATACTTAAACACAATTTCTGCAATGCAAGCAGAAGCGAGAAAGAAAACTTGATTTTTGTGCACAATGTCCTGCTGCGGTCTCATGCTGACTTATTCTGAATTCAAGCCAATTTTGCCGGGGTGGGTGTCGTAGGTGAAAAGTGAAAGCGAACAGGAAGAAGCCATATTCACAGCTTTCGCAAAGTTGACGATGGAAGAAGATCCACCAAGCCAAAGTTGGATCAATTACGCGACTTCAGTTTAACTGCTATTACATACTCCTTCAAAATTTTCAGTTACATTACAATTACAAATGTCTCAGTTGGAATTGTAGTTACAATTACATTAAAATGCGCCGTTGAGATACTTTCAATTAAGTTACAAATATTCACTGATTCTACGCTGACTATATATTCCATACAAATTACATGCGCAACATATCTGGGTCATTTCGTCACTAATTAGGAAAAGCTGCAGCAGGGTTACATAGCAAATGTTTTAATGGTTTTGTTCAGGCATTTGTTCGAGTTTCGCGAATAACTTGAAAACAATTAGGTTAAAAATTTTAGCAAATTAGAATTACGCATGAAAAAAATTTTCAATTACAGTTAAATTTACAATTACCAGTACATGAAAATTTCTAATTATATCCAGCTCAGCTACAAATTGTGATTGATCCAACTCTGTTCCAGATGCTAGAAAACGATCTTCCGAAATTTGTGGATCGATGTGAAATTAACATTGTTTTTTTTAGACGTGGTTCGATAAGGCTTTTTTGAGCTTTCAGCAGGCCACTTATGAAAAAGATTTGGCGTGTGCAGTGAATAACTCTTTCTAAAGCGGTTTGTTATCACCCTTGAATAGCGAAAAATACGCTTCCCAGCAAAAGAGCAATGAACAGTGATCGTTGCCAGCGACAAGAAAACTTTTTTGTTGAAAAGTGTGAAGGAAGAAGCTCGATATTGGCGTGGCAATCAATAAAACCTCTTCCGTGCAGCGACCTGTATGTGACTGAAATGCATACGACATCTGCACCTCTTGGCTTATCGGTGACTTACCACTCTACCGTATTTGACGTGCCTATGCAAAATGTTGTATTTTGCTCATCAGTGGTATCATTCTTGATTTTGTACAGCACGTCGTAACGCAGCAAAACGGCATTGCTACAGTTACTGTTTCAAAATTCTATTTGAAATGCTTCAAGAATGCAAGCGAAGCATGTTGTTCACTCTGAATTTGACCACATTAGAGCTGATAATATTTTGTCAACATCTGGTCCGGTGCAGATTGCTTTTGCTGTGTTGCGGATACTAGATATTAAAGTACCATTACGTTGTCAACTTTCAATCGCCAGCACTGCTTTCGATGTGCTGTTCAGGTTAATGGACGAATGTCTCTTTAGTGTGTGATTCAATAAATGCTTTAGTGGTTAAGTAGCGTTGCCGTCAATGGCTGTTAGTTTTGTGCGGCAGCCGCGAAAACGTAATTATATCCTCTCTCTACCAATCATTATGGGTGCAACAAGGATACTCAAAAGCGCAAGAAAAACAGGCGAGATTTTATTGTATTGCTGCATGCCGCAACACTACAGGGCAGTGGCTTTTCCTGGAAACGCGCGACTCTCCTGTTGTTTCAGCTCGAATGGAAGTGGCACTTAAAACTTTTTTGAATTGTTTTCACAAAAACGCGAGCCCAATCTGTATTGCCTTATGCAACAAGAACTGAAAAACGTTGCACGTTCTATACATGTTTGCCTAACTACCCATACACGGGCTTCTCGTTTTGGTAATTCTGTTGGTTTACGTGGTAAGTGGAGTTCGCAGGACAACGAAAGAATTTCTGATGATTGCGTTGTTCGTTCGTGTTACGCTGCTGCTACCCAATACAACGCAGTGTTCGCCGCCTCAGTTGCATGTGTTGTTGATGACATTTGGTAGGAATGGAAAATTGAGATCCTCAGATTAAGATGGCTGCTTGGTAATGAATTGAATAATGATCTGCTGTAATTGTGTTTAATGCTGATGTCCTTATGGTGATCTTTTTCTGAAATTAATTGGTAATAGGATTTTATAAAAGCAAAGTTCTTTGTTTCTGTAATGTAATGTGGTGCCATGAATTGAATAGCATTTTTCAGTTTTGCGATATTGGAAATTGAACTTTATTTTTAAGTTTGAGGCCCATCCTTCTTATCAATAGTGAAAAGCGCGAAAAACCGGAAAGCGTGACGCAAACGGATGTGTACAGTTTTTTGCTTGTGTGTACTGCGTCATTGCATTTTGAGTCTCGTATCTTATAGTTATTCACGAAAAATGCTTGATAGGGGATGCAACTTTTACTTTGTGACTTTCAATAGCATCCTCATTGGTGACGTAATGCACGTATACGCATTAATTCAGAAAAAGCCGCTGCAGCTTGAAGTTGACTTGTGTAGTAGCTAGCCTCTCACAGAATAGCTAGCAACGCTAATCGTTTGGGACTGGATTCAATACCGCCGTGCATTTATATCGAGTGTCCAGCAAACTCTTTTCAGGTTTCAGTTATTAGCAGTGTTTAGATTGCTTTTCACACAGTAGTGCTTCCGTGTTTTAGTTTAATTGAGATTGCAACGCATTTACCTAGTTTATACGTGGCGTCACTACATGAAATACCATACCTAGTTCGATTAAAAATTTCACCATGGAAAGTTTTGTTGCCATCTGGCCTTCCAAGAACGAAAAATGCGGCACAACGATCCGGGTTTAATAATCGACAAAAACCATGGCACACCAAAAACTTAACATCTGCTGTAATGAATGCAAAATGCGTTCTTGAGCTAGTTTTTGTAAAGTAACTGAGGAGGTAATTGGATATAACATTACCACCAGTGCCATGTTCGCAGGTCATATTAGCATTTGGCAAAGCTCCTGTCTGATAAGTTTTTGGTGTGCCATGGTTTTTGTCGATTATTAAACCCGGATCGTTGTGCCGCATTTTTCGTTCTTGGCAAATAAAATTTCGCCGTAGCAAAGCACACTGACGTAAGCGCCTTGCTGAACTTTTGCGCAACAATCGGGCACGGCTTTGAACTGTCTCTCAGCATTGTGACGACGTTTGTACGAAACCGTTACATTTTATTGTTTTTAATTTGCCTGTTCTCTGTCTTCATGGTGCTGTCTGGTAGCGAAATGCTTCGCAGTAGCTCAGCTTACAAACCCTTGCATTTGCCCTTGGTGAGCTTGGTGTTGCTTTTGACTTTTAATCCATGCGGAAAATACAGCTACACTTCGTTTTCTTTGTTTGTAGTTTTACGCTAAACGAGGACAGTGGGCGGCTGAAGTCATTGTACCAAGTGACGCATCGCTAAAGTTGGAATGTGAAATTGTGGCAGATCAAATGTTTGGCAGAGGTGTTGCTCCATGTTCCTCATACATTCTATTATAATCAACGTAACCCGCCGTGCGTTGAACTTTTTCACTGCTTTCACCCTTCAATGTAGTCAATCATTAAAAAGTATAAATTTCCTTTGCACGCAATGCCGATGGCGAGAGTATGTGCCTCTTTTTTCTTGCGTCCCGTCTACATTTTTTTCACCAGTCTTTCGTTTTTTGACGACTGTAATTTATTACTAAGCCCGTTGCGCATCGTCCACGGTGCCGTTATCAAGATTTTTTGCAGTTTTTACGACAGCGCGAAACACTTTGGACTCGTCTGCGGCATCGGTCGCTATTTCGATGCTGTTCATTATTTGCTGTACAGTCTGGAACGCAGCGACGGGGTCTCGTCTCTGTTACTCGGAGCTTGTTTCATTGCCACTTGTGATTTTTGGTATCCAGGCCTTCTAAGTTCGTGTCGTTCGCTAATCTCAAAATTTTATTGTTCAACTTCCTAGGTAACGGTTTTCAGCCTCACTGCTGCTCTGAGGGGATTTCTGACTTCGGAATTGCAGACAGATGCTTTATAATGTCCCTGGCGATCTGTTGGTGACGAGGTTAGCAGATCTGTGAAGCAACTCACTGAGGAAGAGAATACTTGTAGACTAGATAGCTGCAGTCCTGTAGATTCTAACTGCATGGTTGCTTTTGCAGCAAGATCATTGTTTGTGTGTTTTTCAATTTTGCTGAGCGTAAAACTGTCAGCACTTGTAAAAACAGAAATGTAACTTTGCTCAAGCTGTGCTTTAAAAACGTGGTTTTCGTGTGACAGGCAACTTCATGTTGTTGCTGTTTTAAAGTGTTTTAAAATGTTCTCTTTAACTCTTGAAATCGTTATTCGTTTAGTACTCTGGTTGCTGCTTACATACTTAGAAGATTTCAGTCCCAGTGTTGTAGACAAAGTACGTCAGATACCTTTCAATATATCTAGTGAACCAGCGAAGGTGAACAGTGAGCAGACATGGATGCAATGTCTGATTGCCTAAAAGCTATCCGCACTCACCGGAAGCGCACTGAACAACAATTAGGCCCTCATAGGTAAGTCTGGCCTAATAACCGCAGTTTGAAAATTCTCCGGAAAAAAACTTTCTAAACAATTTCCTGATTAGCATCCGCGGTAGTTTGGATAATAATAAGCGTCACTTCCGCATTGCCAGTTTTTTGTGTCGCCCTATTCAGTTAAGGGATGGTGAAGTTCTTAATCGCGTGCGTTCCAGCAAATGAATTATTTGAACAAATACTCATATGTGTTGCGAGAGATCTTGACTCGGTCCGCTGATTTGTTGACCTTCACAATTGGAAAGCGCCTCTAACGTTATTGCCTTTGTTACAGATAATCGCATTATATCAGTGCGCGCAGAATTTCGTCAGTTTTATCTGGTTTTGTGCAGTCGGCAGTGGTTTCGTCGCAGGACGATATTTTCGGCGTAATATATTCACCAGCGGCAAACGTACGCAGCGTAGAAGGTTCTGTTGCTGTGTTTTTCCTTATTATTGCGCTGTCGAGGAAGTTTTCAGGTTTGGGTCACGGACCGCACTATTTCACAGTCTACCTGCGCTGTTTACGGAAGTAATGAAGGCAGCATCCCCTTATTTTAGCTGCTGCTCGAATTGTTTGAAAGTAGGAAGGCGATGAAATCGTGCCAGCACGGGTTTTAGACTGATGTAGTTGGGCAATACCGCTTCACATGTTCATCAACGAGATTTGTTTCAGCTGCTGTTATGTTTTACACGACAGCAAAGTTTTTCAAAATGCATTCGGAAATGTCTATTTGTCTAGAAACCTGTACTCCTGTGAACGAGGTTCTACGCGAGGCTTACTGCCAATCGATGTTTAGGACAAGTTTGCGTCGTGGATTTATCACTAAATTCCTGGTGGAAAGTGACGTCATGCTACAATTCAATACGAAAGAGTTGCATGTTGCAAATAATCAACATATTTTTCCTGATTGAAGGAACCATGTACTCGCATTGTGCTTCATCCACTGTCTCATGAAATAAACAAGAGCAAAAACAACGGCTTTAACATTTAGGTTCCCACGGAGTCTCGAAAAGTATGGAAAAACTATGAAAAAAAATTTGGTCATTTTCCAGCCTTGAAGTTCAGAAAAACTTATTTTTCTGTTGCTATGGAAAAAGGAAATATTTTCCAGACTTGAGCTTTTGACATGCGTTCTTAATTTCATTCTAATATTTTTGATGAGATCCATAAATTTGACTTTCGTTGTGTTAGCTATTATAGTGCTTGCACCTGTTTTTTTTTTCGCTGAAACATTTCGGTCATTTTCAGCTGAAACATTTCGGTCGTTGACTCAGTTGTATTAAAACTCGCCATAAAAGTGTGTTTTAGCCTATATTTTGAAACATTCTGACCGAAATGACTTCAAATTTTTCGGTCATTTCAAAAACGTTTCGGACTATGACAAAAAACAGGTTTTAATTCGACCTGGGTATGTCATTCAGAGAAGTTAAATCTGGAAAAAGTCTGGAAAAGGCCTTGAAAAAGTCTGGAAATGTATAATCAAAATTGCCCAGGAACCCTGAACAGTATTCGGTTGCTGCATGAACATTCCGTCGCCTACCGCGCCAGCTCTGATTGAAGTACAGGAATGCTCGCACACAAAGTCCGCGCCAAACCGACTTGAAACTTTTTGCTGTTAAGAAAGGACTAGATTGTCCAAATCCCTTTCCAAATTCAAGTGCATGCAAGTTGGGTTTACCGCTCCGACTGACATTCCTGGTACATTTGACAGCGTAAGTCCTCCAGTCATAAGCTACATTACTAATTCCACATTGCACTTTGTGTTTGTACAGGGGCACTTTGTCCATTTGAAGAATTGATACGGAACTGCCTTACGTTACTTAGACGAGCAAAGGCAGTGAACGCATTAGATTTTAGTCGCTAATAACACGGGAAAACGCTTGCGTTTTGCTTGCTTTTACGGTCTTGCAATTACACTGCCGATTGGCCAGTGCTCGCTACCAGCCGGGGGCACGCCAGTTCATGCGCTTGATTTTGGACCAATTTCGCCTCACCAGCAGGATTAAAATTTGCGCGGGTTTGTGACCTTTGTATTTTTTGCTTGTTCTGTGTTTGTGAACACGTGACGTTTTCGAACTGCCCTGCTGCTTCAACTCTGTGGATTGATTTGGTGGTGCTATTTTGCGACACTGTAGTGTGCCGTGTGAGCTCGACCTTGAGGCACGTTAAATAACTGTTTGTTGCTTTTTTATTAAATGGCTTAAAATTTTTAATTGGTTGCTCCAGAGACCTTGTTTGCTACTTAATTTGTCCGGTGAGGGGTTGATTTTGCTAAAGAACAGCACTTACGTCGTTTTGACCGGTTGCGCAATGTGCAGGAATGTCAGCCAGAGCATAAATGCAATGCTTACTGCTGTGCAGGAAAAACAACGAAGCCGTGTATGCTCGAACCAATAAAAACGTTGTATTCTGCCACGCCGCTTGTTATCTCAGCACTATGTAGAGAGTGTGGTGACAATTTAGAGATAATAAATTTCAGATTTTTTCTAGCGATTCTGTGTATAGCTGGTGTGCTGCTCGATTCTTGTGTGTAGATATTTCCATCGCTCAAAAACAAGGTTCTAAGTTGTTTCATCTTTTTGTGCGTTTAGTGTATGTCGTGTGCTCTTGTTGCTGGCGCTATTGTTGTCTCTACCTATTTTCTTGGTCTTGGGCCAAATGTTTTTGAAATGACCAAAAAATTCGGACAAATGACCGAAATGTCTTGAAAAAAAGCAGCTATACACTACGTTCTTTGTGCTAAACCTGCACTTGTGTTCCTTCTAAAGTGCACACTTGGCTTGTGACCAGGTTGTGCTTTTGCAACGCCAAGTCTACGGATCCGCACGTCCGCGCGCAACATTGAAACCCGTCAGCAAAAACCCGCAGTGAATAAATGTTGCACGTGGAAGTGAGCAGCACATGCTTTTTGCTCATTGGTTTTATTGATACGAACACACAGGTAACCTGTGCGAAATCTAGAAACCTACTTCTCTGATAATTTAATATTTTTTTGCCACTGAGATATTTACGATAACCGTGCTTCATCTCGGCCACCATTCGTTTACCTCTCCTGTGGCACATCTTTCGATAAGTGCAGCGTTTGCGGCTGATGGAGGAAGATCTAAGTAATAAAATTCCATTGATTTTTTTGCCGAAAGACGCGCGCTTTCGAAGTAGCGGACGCTTTCTCGCATCGCAACCAAATTCATCGGTTCGCTCGGGCAACAGCTCGGTGTCGGTTCAAAATTGTCATCGATTTTGGTCTTCCTACTTTTTCGTCGAGACCAGAAAATTGTGATAGGCGTGCGTGTTCAACTGCAATCCACGTCAATGCTTATCAACCCTGCGTGGGCTGAAAGCAGGTTTTTCAGCATGTTCGACTCGCTCATCAGCAGATCGGGGACTGCAAAGCGCAGGAGTCCATTTTACTGCTTCAGTTAGTAATTATAGTAACTGTACTTACAGGTCGGTGTAGCGCGATAGTGCTTGTCCTAATTTGAGAAGAATCAAAGAGTTCGGACGACAGTTCTGACTTAACGCTTGAATACTGTAAAATGTTGGTCAGATCAGTTTCACCACCGCAGAAGATTCTAAACTAAAAGACTATTTAAGCAGGCCTAGTTCTTTGACATGATATGCATGTGTCAAAAATGTCGTTCGATTCGAAGCACGGAGCAAAAGGTTTTTACACTTTTGCATTCAGGCTAAAGATGTCTCTTCATAAATGCAGAGTAGAGCGTAACAGGCTTGACAAAGCACACTAAGAATACCAGAGCGTATAAATGACGTTGTGAAGTTTCTTTCACCAGCTGTTCACGTTGTCCGTAAAAACTTAATTTTATGCGTTAATGAACCCTTGCATGTTAATTCGATTTAAAGCTCAATTAGGAAGGCGCAAGTGTTCTAGAACTTCCTGCTGCAACTTCAAGAAGACCAGCTCTTAGGAGTTACGTCTCCTTATCTCTTTTCTCTGCCTTAGTGTTAAGACCCAATGCGCAGTTTTCGATAGCCCTCACAGAAATCACGGTGAAATGTATTATTTTTAAAAGTGCCGCCAGATGCGAATACGTGCATCAAGAGATTTGCGTCTTCTGTAAGATCAAGGTCGCTGCACCAGTTTTCTTCCATTGCATGCGCTGTGTTTTCCAGAAGCGTTCCGGCGCATGTGACTGCTGGCTGACGCTGATCGTGCTGTTGAGCTGCATCCTGTGGAGGTCATGCGCAAGCGGCGTAGTTGAGCAGTCAGCATTTTCTTGCTTTCCGCGCCGGCATCTGCGTTTGCTCGGCCGGTTTTAAGTACGACCTGAAAACGTCTCACCCACGCCAGTGCTTCCGTATTCGTTTCATTCTCTGCGAAAACGGAACTTCTGCCAAGTCTGGATCAGTGAGACTTGAGCGGAGCAGCGTCTGTAGTTAAAATCACGCGCGGTTGATGGCCAAAGCAGCCTTGGCTGTTCCTCGTGGGAATAACAACTACAGTTTAGTGCCCGTAAGGGCTTCAATTTGTATACTTCATCGGTTAAGCATTTTCATTGATAACCTCCAAGCAGATCCGCATAGCTTTGGTGTAGTGAGTATCAAATTAATTTGGTGTACGGAGTCAAGTCTGCTTCCGAGTGTTGCTGACATCGTCCAAAATGTATAAATTTCTTTTTCAGCGAAGCGGCCTAGTGAAAATCAAAAATTGGTTTTGCAGTTTGGGTGCATAATTGATCTTTGGAAGAAAAGTTGCAGGTTGACTGTAATTGGCTTTCACCGTGCACAGCACACCGTCGGTTGTTTGATACTGGGGATAATGTTAGCTTATGCGATATGAATCTTGTTTGTGACAGTTGTACGTAAAGTGATGGTGACGCAAACAAAAAATATTTTGCATTGCCTGTAAACAACTTGAACTTTTAACCCTAGCTATTACCATATTCTGGGTTTGAATGGGCTATCCTAACAGAAATGTTTGCAGAATAGTTGCGCTTTTCCATTTTCTTCTCAAATTTAAATGTGTGCTTATTGCGCCATCTGTTGTTTGGTAAAGACGACTTAGCTGCCATTCGTATTCGGCGATTTAGTTGCAATACATAGAATTTGCCAGGTTTGGGTTGCTGAAGTTCAGAACCACCTGAGTTTAAAATTCGACTTGTTAGTTATTTGTTGCTGGTGAAATGTCTCTTTCTTGATTGAAAGTATTCGGTTGAAAAACAAAAAGGGAACAGTTTCCTGGTTTGAGGAGATTTCTGCTGTCTTAATTGATGAGAAACTAGGTCTGCTCGCTTAGCTTTATCTTAAGCTTCAGACCCCCGTTAGATATCTTCGCTTACTTGTCATTTCCGGTGGAAAATTACGACAGTGGCACATGTAATCAGGTGCGCCGTTAGTAAGCGTCAGTGCTTTTAAGTTGTAGGCAGTTTTGTGGAATGATCGTTCTTGTGGCCAGAATAGCTATAAATTATGAATATGTATGAAAATCTGTACTTCGCATCATTTTAATTGCGCAACCGTCGTTTGCAGAACTGCGGTCTCCACATGCTGATCAAACACCTACAGTAGTTCCTGCTAGCGTGTGCTTAGCAAAAAACGCATGTCTCTTCAGGAACAATCTTGAGCTGCTGATGAATTGTTGCTGAAAATGTTTAAACGAAGTGATGGATGTGCTAGGTAGACGATTTCGATGCCATTTCCCGGTTTCTTTTTCTTCTCAGGACTGTTGCGTTTTCCTGCATTTTGCCTGATAGCAAGTAGTGCTTTGTCTTAATCTTGGTGCATTGCGATTGTTTCCTGCTACAGCACCCACGCTCCTTGCGGTGTACGTTAGGAAACGTTCGACCTACACGCATGCAATAACTTCTTTTTACTCTCCTACGAATAGCAGTTGCGCTTCACCATTCGTATTGCCGGATAAAAGATTGAGTTGGTCGACGGTCGAAATTTTTAGCGTTCGGCTACGTGCAAAGCCGTCGAGGCTGCTGTATTTGGTGCTGCTTTGATAACATTGTCGTGGCGTATCAACCGAAAACATTCTACCGGAACTTTTCGACGTGAACTAAATGAAAGTTGGTTAACCCAGTTACAGACAATGGTTGTCGTCTTAAATCGAACGCACAGAGCGAAGTGATTCTGCATTGAAATTCTCTTTCATTCAAAGCGTTATCGCAAAGGCCATTTTTAATATCTGTAAGAAGTACGTTCTTGCACTAGCCCTTTGTAGTTGGAAGTGTATTAATATACCCTGGATTATGTAAATCGGGCTTGTTTTAAAACTAATCTTTCCGCCTCCTACCCGTTTCCTCTGTGGGTTTTAATCAAGCGGCACTAAAACTGTGAGTACCTAATGCTCATAAACAAAAAGAAATAAAAAGAGTGAGCAGAGAAGAGTAGGAGTTCGTTTGAGGACGTAAATGGACAGCGCTGTTTTGCAAATTGAAATTTTAATGAAGGCTTCTACAGGTTTTTTGCTCGTCCTTCGGCTTTTTTCCGCAGCGTGAGCTCCGTTCTTCGGTCTCTCAGCCCAAACGCGAAGAAAATTCGTTGAAATTTTAATGAACAATGTGGAAAACTGTGTACAGTGCGTCATCAGGTGAAGCGTAAGATGTCGTTTTATGTCTTTGTGTAGCAGCAGTTAATTCCTGGTATAACGCCGGTCAGTTTTTCAGTTCAGCGGCATCATTTTGCATTTTTTATTATTATGGAGTTGCTACATTTTTATCCGCTAAATTTGCAACAGAACGCTTGGCTGCTGCGCATTTTCAGAAAGACTAAAAACCTAAGCGCACTGCGATTCTCTTAAGCTGCTTTGTTTGTTATCTACCGGTGTCATTGCTAACAATTTCACAGACGACTGCAAGGCAGGTTGCGTAATGTAATAAATTTGCTGCGCGTTGTCTCAACTGCTGCCTGCATCCTTTGCCACTGCCGTTCGGTGTGGTTTACGCAATCCTCAGTACCCGCCAGGAAAGGTATCATAGGGAGAGATTTTTGTTTGCTGCGCGATCTATGTGCTTGATGGATTTTCGTATTAAAAGACGGAAGGGAAGAGGTTTATTACTGAAAGTTAGGGGTCTAGAGCAGGGTCTCAAACTCGTGGAAGGAAAAGACCCATTTGAACTGAAGAATACGTACGCCGGGCCAGGACTCAAAGTGAAATAGGTAGGGGTGACTAAAAGTTGCTGTTATATATTAATCTGCAAAAGGCTATATTCCAGCTACATGCTACATATATCATGTATCTAAATGCGTACAAGCCCCAACTCGACGCAGTGCCTGCATGAGAAATGTAGGAAGCCTCTAAACAAAAAAAACTCGCTGACATTGCCAAAGAAATATGGGTCACAGACGTCATGTTTTAGACCTCTTGCCTAGAGTTTACCACGCCTGGCCGATTTTTTTGTTTTAATAAGTTGTGCGGTAGGAACGACCGGCATTGATTGTAGTGGCTGATCTTTGTTTTACAAACTACAAAGAAATGGTAGCATTAGGGTTGATCGTACAAGGATTCTCTTTGCCGAGTCGCAATCAGTGGTTTGAGTTTTGATCAGGATAATCAATGAAAAAAGAATTTGGTCTGCCAAAGGGTTTTCTAGCGAGTGTAGGAGTTGCTTTCGCCAGATTTTTTTGCCATTTGCAAAACGTTTTTGCTGTGTGTGAGATGTTGCTGGTGCAGGTGATCACACCAACTACCAACTACAGCCTAATTCGTAGAAGTATACCCTTTTTTATTATTCCATTGACGTAAACTTGTGTGTCGTAAGTGGGATAGTTTATGGCAAACTTTTGTAACATGAAGGCGATTTTCGTTTAGCGGAAATGCAAAAGGTAATCAGCGCGAACCCTGCCAGCAGCAAAAATGGGCTTTTTTGTCTGGTCGTCGTAAACGTGCCCAACGAACTCGGAAACCTCTATAAGTGTAACTCCTGATTTCCTGGCGACGCCTAAGCTACTCGTCTTACGGCATCGCCTATTTTTAGGAAAATCGTATATTATGCTGCAAGCATTTTGCCACTACGCAGTATCAGATAGAGCAGGGGTTCCCAACCTTTCTCTGACCATGTGCCCCTTCAGCATTTCGACAGATGTGCATGAACCTCGAAAATTTCCTGTGACAAAATATTTTTATCATGACTAATCACAGATATATATTTAACAATAAGCCTATAAAGATTTTGAAAATAATATTTACTTGTATCTGGAAATAAATAACGTATGAATGTATTTTTACTTTCTATTGCTAACCTTGAATGTACGCCTTCGGACAGGTGAATGTAGCCCTAGGGGTATATGCACCCCACGTTGGTAACCCTGAGATAGAGGGTAAAGATGTAGCAAACCCATGGACGCCAGTTGATTATGGGCTGACTATTTTACTGGTGAGGTGCTTGCGTCGTGGAGACAGTTTTAAAGGATGCGTTGACAAACAGTTTGAGTTTGATAAATATCACGTTTCATTGAAATACGTTGGAAAGCGTGTTATTGCGTATTGCCTTAGTAAAAACTGGAGTGCAACCCAAAGTTTTAAAAACTTTTCCTACCACCACACCTTAGTATTTTTTGCGTTTTTTTAGGTCTTCTTTGCTTTCGAGTTATGTGCTGTCACTTTGGTGTTTTAATTCCTTCTGTTGCTCATGTCTAATTTCAAAAAACTCTTCGTCGTCTCATCGGCATACTTTACCGTGAATTTTGTTTCTTTGGCTAATATTGCCTGATAGTACAAAGTTACGACTAGTATTTGCTTCAACTAGAAATCGATTCCTTTGTCGTGGTGCCAGTAAGCAATGCAGGAGCTGGTTGAACGAGTGCTAACTATTTCACGTTGCATATTATTGCATCACTGCAAGTTTACCCAGTTCAAAAGTACTTGTGTTGGTGTCTCTAGCCATTGCTGCGAATTTGTTACAAATGTCCTGTTACTCAATGTCACTCACAACTTTTGAATTGGCCAAAGGTGTCCGTAATTATTTGTTCTGCTTACCTAGTGCTGCCAATGCAATTGAGCAGTGAGTGAGCAGAAAATGCAGTTAAGCAATTTTTAATCTACTTCGTTCTGCAAAAACCATTTCGAAGCAGCTTTGCGTTATGGCGTGTGACTGAGGATCCACTACCTACAATTGCTTTTAATCAGTGGCTGACCAAGGGCCAGTAATCAGGGGTCCATGTCTGGCTCCGGCACTTAGCATCGCGAATGAACAGCACAACTCAAGCCTCTCATCAGCTTTGCTTTGTCAGAGAATGCTGCTGTGAGCAGTGGCTTCTATTTGCTTGCAGGTTTTATTTCCATTAATCCTTACTGTTGTAAATACGCATGTTGTTGACCTTTCGCACTTAGCCCACTGTGAACAGCAAACTGTGTTTCTGGTATCAGATGTTTTCAAGACTGTAGAAAACATGCAGCATTGAAATCTGATCGCTTTGGATTTGCTAACATTGACAATCAAAAATCATGTTCTGCCCACGAATATTTTTTGGCGTTCTTGATTTTGTGAAGGCCTGTGATCCACTCCAGTTTTGTGTTTCGTTTTGCTTGATGGAAAAAGCGGCGCAGGCTTGTGGTTTTTAGTTTGCGAGCTCTTACTGAGGTGACGGTACAATCTAAATATGATTGGACAAGAATGTTAAACTGCTCTTTTTCCGAAATAGGTTCTTTGACAAACCCGATCTTGTTTGCTGGTTTTATATCATATTTTTAATGCACTAGGTAATCAAGCGAGCATTTCCCTATTCAAAAGCGTTATGCCAACGTCTTCTATAACAAAGCATTAAAACTGGGCAAACATTTGCCATAGAACTGAATTACATGCATCGAGGTAAAATTTGTCACATTAATGCACGTCACAAATCGCTGCAAAATCGCAGTGAGCTCGCCACCGCATCGTTCTAGCCTCTGCCGCGTGTTGCGCCGTGTTTTGTGCGCTCGCGGAAGCATTTGTTTCAGTTGAAGGTCATCGTCACATCTATAGTAGTTCGGTTGACTCTCATGCGGGAATGACGGGAATGTAGATTTTGTCGTGAGCAATATCAAACTGTGACGTGAACATGCTTTGGTGGACTTCGAAAAAGTTTCGCTTTTGTGATCGACCCATTTTTGGAGTGGAAGGTACAGTGGTTTTAGTTTTAGAACTTTGATAGTAGTTGAGCCACTGCTGCATTGTTAAGCACAATTTTTGTTCTCCATGCCTATTGCCACTCGGTTGTGCTGAACATACTTTCTCATAATGCAGCTTTCATCCCAGAGCATACAAAACTCAAGAGGAGGCCTACAACATGCAAGTTAATGTTTTGATTTTGTGCGTTTTTTAACAACCAGATGTCGCGGCGAAGTTTGCTGTGCGGCACCTAAGCACAGCGAAAGAATTGCTGGTAAGAAGAGAGATTATCGTCTGTTTCTCAGCATCGTTAACATAACCACATTGCAATAAGCTGCGTCACCGCAGTGTTTGACCTTACACATTTCTGTTAACTTAACCTGCGAAAACCATCTTTTGAGATGAAAGTCTTTTGGTGCTGTTGCACCTATTAAGCCCTACAGAAAAGCCCTGCTGCATTTGTCGGAGCGTACGTGTTTTGAAACTCAGTGTTTCTGTGAAGTGTGTAGTTACGTCGAATTTAAAATCGAAATCGTTGCCTGGTGTTGCAAGTCGTCACTGTGTGGGACACCGAAAAAGATTGCTTTCTGAACAGCATGGCAATTTCTACACTTTTGCGTTGTTCGAATAATAGAGAACACTATTTTCGGCAAAAGCTACCGTAATTTTGGACTGCGACTTAGTCATTTGTAAATGGCATTGTACTATACCGTTTAAATTTCAAAGTGTATTTCTCACTTTCGTTGGTAAATTTTATGCTTAAAAATATCGTCTTTTAGTTACACTTGAAACGATGTTTTTCAAGCACTCCTGCGAGAGTGCCAGCTTGTGCTGGCTTTTTAATGAGAAGCGGAAACAGCGGCCCAAAATAGTGAAGGCCATTCCGTGAAAAGCAGACTTCCTATACCCGAATGGACGACAAAAGGCGTAATTTGGGAAACCGCGTGCTCAAATTTGCTGGCAACTGTTGCTCTGGCAATTCGTAGCGCTCCGTCAACTTTCAAACGTACTTATTGATTGTTGGCGCACAATCGTTGGTTTTATGTCGAAATAACGCCGATTTGTCCCCAAAGGACTATGGACGCGTTTTTTGTTCCCAGCGCGACGCGAGCGTTTCCTTTTATTATTATTCGGTCGGGAGGAAAATCGAGAGAAACTCGATAGCACAGCATTTCAAAAGCCCAGTCGTTTTTTTAGTCTGGCAAGGGCTGTTTTTTATTCTTGGGCGTTGGTGTCGCCTTACGTTTGTAGCTATCGCCCCAAGCGTTGTTTCAATGTGGAATTAGGGAACAGCTGCCGTTCAGTTTAAACTGTAAAATAATCTCGATTCGGTATTTGCTGTGCGCCTGTGTCGAGATACTTACTGTGCTGGGCGACGTTGCGCTGTGAGTCGAACTGAAGTGTGATGTTCAGTTGTCGAAAAGATTACCGTACAGTTTAAAAATACCTGCAGGAATGAGGTGATAAATTCCTGTAGAAACAGTTCTTTTCTGTCTAGCTTGAATGAATTTTGGCTTTGAATCGGTAACTTTGTTTTATCGTCAGATATTTTCGACTATCGTTATTGTGCTTTTAATTTTTGCTCAGATTGATGTACGGAAGTTTAATAGAGCCTTGCGCTTTGAAAACTAGTTCTACTGTACTTTGCAGCGATATGAAGCAGTTTGACAAGAACTACTGTAGGTTGTTGGGTAACGTGTTGTACTGCCGTGCAACCGTTACAAGATACACAGCTTCAAGCAACTTTGGGTCTGCTGATCAAGCAGAAGGTGGTTTGTTCTTATAAAAAGAAACAATTTTTCAATGTTTTTGTGAAACCTGTGCAAGTTCTACTGACCCCACTCTAAAAATTCACACTAACATTGATGTTTTCAGCGCACACTGTGGCTAACAAACGAATGATTATCTCTTGGTTATTTTGAGCAAGGTCACTGATCGATATTTTTTAGGCCTAGTTCTGGGGGAAAATCGTTTTTAGTCGTTTTGTGGATAAATTTAAGTGCGGACAGATCTTTCCCTTGAGGTTGACTTTTGTCACGGAAACCTAACGAGTTGTCCACCGCAAGTAAGCACCTGAAATGTTAAAGAAACGTGCGACGAGAACACTTCAGATGAATTAAATCGTGCTGAGTTTTTAAACGCGGGGACGCGGTAGCAATTGGCATTCCGAATTGAGTTTCAAGCCCATAAGAAAAGTTCTGCGCTTGGGATCCAGAAAAACTAATGACCAGTCAGGCAGTGAGATCAAGTCTCAGCCTGGATTAGGTTTCCATTAGTTTTTGTCCCACTTGGAATAATGTACTTAGCAAAAAGGCACGTTGCTTTGCTTCGACTTTTTGCACCAGCTAGTTTACTAAAAGCCAACTAGTTTTCCTCAGGCGCACTGGCGAACCATAGGTCAGATGGGAAAAACTTGTAAAAGCGATTTGGATTTGGATTCACGTCATCAACAGGTTGTCGCAAAAAGTTGCTTATGCATTTATTTGCGTCCACGAAGAGAGAGTTTTCTGTGTTCCTAATGCGTGCTGCTTCCAAATCGCTCTGATTTCCATGTTCCAACAATCACCCGTGTTTTTTTCGCTGTGGTTATAACTGCTTGGAACCTCGAAAGAAGCGGACAAAGGAAGGCAGCCGCTGTTGTGAAACTTTTGCAGACCTTACGCAGCAGTTGTCAATCTATTCCGCACACACACACACACACACGCATCAGCCGTTTGTTGTTACCTGCGCGGTGTGTACTGCATCTGCGAATGCGCATCCGACACCTCTAAGTGTTGATTCGCGTTTCAAGAAAATCATAATTTGTTACCGACGACAGGCTTTTTGCTTGCTCGTGTTTTGCGTTGCACCCGCTGCATATGTTTGTTCAGGAAAGAAAGTCTGCGCGAAGATTAACTGCTCTTTCAGTTCGCGGTTACGTGTTCTTAAAGCTTTGGGAAGCAAGAAGTCGAGGTGTGTTCTTAAGCAGAGAGCTGCAACCGATTAGAGCGATGAGCTGTCATGCGACAGCCCTGTTCGCCAGTGTTTTTTTGTTTTTGGTTTGAGCTACCGAGATAACACTACAGTGGCGGCCATGCGATCCACTGAAAAAGGTTTAAACCTGCGACCGTTGGCTGGTGAAGAATTGTTTCGAAGTGTTTTACTTGTTTTTCGCGCTTATTGGTCCTCGTGGATCTAAATAGACTTTTACCTTAGTTTTCGTAATAACTGCTGAGGTAAGATTGCATGCTTGATTTCAGTGCATGACTTAATCCGTCGCTCCTGATGAGTTTTCGTCGAACTTTCGTATTTTTGTCTTGACAACGACAACTTGTCCGGAGAACTCCAACGGCTCTCCGCTTGAATCTTCTGGCGTGCTTCAAAAATTGATAAACAAGGATTTTTTCCTTCTAGAAAGTTTTCTGTTGAAGGAGTTTATAGGCTAACCACATACTTAAGTTGGTAAGAAAAAGCAGGAATAGGTAATAATGCAGATCCCTATGATGCAGTGGTTCCTTTGTGTTTTTCTAGCATCTTCTGTGCACTCACGTGAGGAACTCAGTTTTCGTTCAAAATTTTGAGAGAAACATTGGCTCCGAGATGCCGTTTGACAGACGCCATAACCACCTGCGAGATATTTTCCGAACTGACACGTGATTGCGGCCAGAGAATGTGCAGTACTATCGTGTAGAGTCATACCGTAGGCTTGATCAACTTTAGAGTGCAAGCTGAGGATTCGAACTTTGTGTAAAGAACCTGTAAAGTTTGCCTCCGACATTTTTTCATGCATGTGTCGGTTTTTCCGATGTTTTGAAAACTAGTATTGATCAACCAGCATTTTAGCGATACGACGACCTTGCGCTGGTACAGCAATAAGTTTACAATCACAGCATAATCCGTTGTGGAAGTACAGTAGATTTTCAAAGAAAACATGAAACAAGTGCAGTATTAGTTTATTTATCTCGTGACCGTATTTGAAAGTTCGTATCACCGCATCTGGACTTTATACCCGCCATCGCGCAGTGTGTGTGCATTTGACTACCGTTGTGCACACTGGTGGAACAGGACAAAGCGCTTCATTAGCAACGATACCAGTTTCTTGTCTATCAACTAAGTTTTTGTTTAAAGGCCCAAATCACGTTTTCAGATGTTTCTGAAGATAATATTCTTATCTCCCATGTGTCGTGGAGGTCTGTCTGGTTTGTGAAGGCTTGTTCCTTAGGACGTGAGACATCTTTTTAGCAGAAGTTTTTCGAAGAAACATTAGGGAGAGTTGCGGGAAAAGTTAGAAGACACATTGGCTGATATGTTGTGGTGAGCATAGTTTTTGATCGGATTGTGCGATCGCACAATTTGCATAATTATTTCGTAGCGGCTAATGTACATGAACCACAGGAGTAAAGATTTTGAGATAGAACACGAGCTTTGAGATAGAACACAAACTTCACTAATCTAGTAGTTCTGTACTGCACGGCGTGGACGTTGGGTGTAGCATAGGTGCATTGGAAAAGGATAAAAATCGCGTTGAGGAAGTGGTCAGAACGTTGTTAGCAATGGCTTTTGGGATGCGGGCAGCAGCCATCAACTGAATGGGTTTCAGATTGCCCACTGTCTCACGATTCCGTGGAATTGAGACCAAATTGTGTTTTTTGCAAATATTGGCAGAGTGGTGGTTGAATTAACATCCGGGCTCAATGCGCTAAAATAACGCAGAAGCTGTAAAGGTAGAGCGCATTATGACACCTCTTTGATTAATGAGCTCACTGAAATTGTCGGCTCTAACAAGCGAACGTCAGAAACATGTTACGCTATGATTGTCGCAATATTATTCTGTCACGATGCTTGTGATCATGAGTTGCAGTAACGCGATATATACTGAATCTTTTTTCTGTGCGGAGGAAACTCGCATTGTTCCTGAAATAAGACAGGGCTGGAGCTCGTAAACTGCGCGAATCGCATGATACAGAAGATGGCGAAATGGGTTTTCTTTCCCCTGGGCAATTTACAAGTGGGGCGCAGATAGCTGTGATACTTCTGCACAGGCAGCGATTAAAAGTGGCCGCCACCGACCATCCTGGAGCGTTGCAGTTGATAAAAACGTGAAATGTACAAGTGCCCGTACAGTTTGTCCGTCACGAACCTTGCTGCGCTAAGTACCACCGCCGATTAGAAATTTGCCCCAAATCGTCCACAAGTACCTTTATCTGTTACTTTCTCAGCGTTTCAGCGGCATGCCCGTCTGCTGTCGACGCCGCAGCACCCGCGATGCGTCAAGTGGAGGATGACGGTGGCAGAAATGTACTTGCAAGCACAGTAAAAACTCTGTGGAATCAATTAGGGTGTCCCTGCATGGAGGAACGCTAAGTGGGCCGCATTTTCAGCTGTTATTTGCTTCTCGCTTGAAGCGGCCGTGTATTATTTGCCCGTATTATCGCGTCTCTAATTTTAGCCGGGCGCTCTCGCAGCAGCAGCAGCAACAGCAGCAGTAGCAGCAGCTGCTGGTTTGTGTCATGAGAAAAAACGCGCCAAAGTCCCAAAGCGTCGAGCGCTCTCTACGATTTGCTCGCCATTCGTTTTTTCATCTGAAGACGTTTTATGAGTTATGAGGAGATGACGAGTTTCCCTGCGCTTCTGATACGTCTGGCTCATGCGTCTCTGTTGGACAGGTTAGCGGCAGTTGGCATCAGTCCTTGCAGTTGTGCCGACTTGGACTCCTTTTTTGGAAGTTTGTCGGTTGCTCACAGTTGGGGAAGATTAAGTCCTTGGTTTCGTGCTAGGGTGTAAAGACCACGTGATATCGCTAGTAGTACTGTCAAAGAAACATTTGTGAATAACTAATTGTTTCAAGAAAATGCATTTTCTAGAAAAATGTTATCTTGCGCTGTTGCCGAATCGAGTGTTTTTTGATGGAATGCTTTACGGAAAGTGTGTTCTACACATATCTTTAATATAACTTTTACATCTCGGAGCTCTGATGGACTTTAAGATTTGTTCATCAAATCTAACTAAACTACTGGTTTCGTCGTTTTGGTATGTGGTATGTCCAAACGAAAAACATGCTAGAACCTTATCAATGCACCTGTCAAAGCAAGCGTATTGAGTTGAGATCAAGTCAGGGGAGTGGAGGTTTTGATATGTGATTATGTGCTATTTTATATTTGGTACAAGTTTGTTAGGAAATTGTTAATTTTCCCTGTTGCCATCTAGCGAAGAGATTAAGTTACACTGGAGTTCGTGCGGTATCGTGCCTTTTTTTGCTGAGGTTGACCTGCTTGCCACTCCGAAAATTGTACCGAAGTCTAGTAACCCACACGTGGAGTTAATTGCGCGGTTTTGTCATGTAGAAAACGAAAGTGGTGGTTTGGCTACTGCTGTCTTTGTTGTGGAAAACGTTCTTGCTGAATGCTGACCTCTGCATCAAAAATCAAAATTCTGTTTGTTTCAGTTTCTTAATTTTTTCTAACAAATTGCGTTGGAGTGATTGTGGTTCAAGGAATTGATGAAAACGAATAAGAAAGTGCAGGGATTCAAGTGACCAGGACGTTCACTAAATGGCAAACCCACAAAAAAATTCCTGCTGATTGTTTATCGGCATAACTGTCACTATTTTTGCTCATTCGCGCTGAGGAAATTGGTCACCATCCTGAGCGGGTTGTCATCGTTTCCGTACAACACAGTTGTGATTGGATGCATGCAACACTTTTTGTGCGATCGTACCTGCTACACTTTTTTCCTTAAAAGCAACCTTTCCTTTATAGTCGGAGAGTTTTCCCTTGAAGCTCTGCTGTAATCAGCGCTGTTCACCTCCGTGATGCCACACACCCATAAGGTATGACCTTGAACGACAGAACAGTTGTTCTTGCGGTAATGGCACATAACGGCTGAAGTTTGACCATTCCAGTCTGGGCCGTTCGTTTAGTTGCGATAGCATTTGCTGTGCGTCTTCGCACATCGCTGCTGCTGCACCAACATAATTATTGCGCTGATCTACGGCTAGGCTTTCCTATTGGAGTTAGAACCGTTGGCAAATTTAGCGTAGATTTTTTGCGCGCAGGCGTGTGGCCTGAACGTGCTAAGTGTGCCATAGACTTGTGTGCCCTGTCAGGGCGGGCTGCTGATTCATCAGTCCGAATTCTTGACGCTAGTGTTTGACAAGGACCAAAGCTAAATTAAATTAATAATGAATTAAAGCGCTGGGTAGTCCTCAGAATGTTCGTCTACGTGCGCCAGTATTTTGCGGTGGTTATGTGCCCTGATAAAGTACATTGCCAATAACCTAGAGTAAGTTTTTTCTTTGCTGTAAGCTGATCATCCCGCCTTGGGAAAGTTGTGCAATAAAGCAACAGAAGTCGCGAGTTTGCTCACGTCAAAGTACACGCGCGTTGCTGATACATTCGCCATTTCTGACGTTTGCGAATACTCCCGAGCGTCGTTCACCTACGTTTTTCCGTAGGTCTAAATTTGAAGTGGCCATCTCTGGTTCTTGTGCAAAAACGATAGTTTGGGGTGTTTTTGTAGCTCTGCCGTGTAAGCTCAAGTATTTGCGCCGCGCGAAATGCTCCTCTTTTTTCTTTTTGCCACGCCGATATTTTGAGGCAGGAAGCCATTTATAATGTTATAAGGATGGCGGTAAGCGTGCGTAATTCTACTCCCGAGCACTACGTCTGTCTGTATTGGGAGCAATAGCGAGCGCGTGGAACGAGGAAATTGGGTTTTTCGCCTTTTATTTGGCGAATTTCAGTTGCCGCCCCACTCTGCTCAAAAAAGAAGAAAAAACGGCGCCAGAAGGCAAATTGCCTTCAATTGGCCACTCCACTACCACGCGGAGTGCTTTCATGTAAGATTCGGTCTCGAGGGGCGTAGAGAATGCGCAAAAATTCGAGATGGTTTTGAAACACAGTTAGTTGTGGGCCTTCAGCTGCTCTTCAGCTGTGTTTCAGCGGGAATATGTTTCATGTGCTTAGTTTTTTATTACGACAGCTAGAGTAGGCGGTTGGTGCAGTCAGATAAATTGAAACACTGCCATTAACATGCGCACATTAAAATTTTTTTTACGTGAAATGTAAGAGCTAGTGATTTTTAGCAAAGAACCCGTACAATTTCATTGGTCCTGTGCAGCCAAGCTTCAGACTTCGAGAAACGTGTTGTTGTTGAAGTCTTTGTCTTCGAAATCTTTCTTTTTGCAGTTTCAATAACTATACGTCATTACGTACGTCTGCAAATTCATCGCAGCAGCCCGACTTTTGTCATACTGCTTTAGCGTCAAAACTAGGTCTTTGCCGTTCGATGTTTGCTGTGATAGACAGATTTGGCGAATCGTTTCTGAAATAATAGTTTTGCACATCGAACAGCACCCATCGCAGTATTGCTTCGGTAGCGTTTTAATTTCACGCTGTCAGCAGTGGTTGCAGAAACGCACATTTGAAAATGTGCTATTGTGCAAATCTCCTTACAGGCTAATTGCATTTCCTTTTATTCGAGTTTTTAGCATCCTGCATACTTTACCTTCGCTGCATGAACTGTGACAACGTGTTTTCGAGTACACCACATTCCAGCGGCATGGATATGCAGCGGAAAGGCTCAGAGAATGAAATACTTGATTTCAAGCTAGTGTGAAACACCCTGCAAGAGCATGGCATACAAAACTAATTTGCAAACTCAGGTGGTTTTGTCTGGTAACGAATCTATTTGCGGTAGACGCTTGACCAGTGCATCAGATGCAAAGGTGAAGGCTGCTGGTGGTTGGATCTGTGGTTGACACTCATGTTTTCGTTAGCAATGGATTTGTAATGGTTAATGCGCTGCTTACATTAAAATGGTTGTTAAAGGGCATCGGAAACGGAGAGTCAGAAGCCTTTTTGCCGAATTAACTTACGGATTTTACAAGCACATTGCTCTGGATTATCAAATTTTCTTTCGGTTTGGTGGCGAATCAGCGATTGAAAGGATTTGCTCTCGTCTACTGATAACCTCCCTGACTGTTGAAAAGTGCTTGATTGCAAATGAAATAATGCGTGCTGTAGCTTGAAAGTGAGGCTCTGCTTTTCACCACCTAAAGTCGGTTGACGCTTTTTTTGTCTGTTAAAAATCGACCCAGGTGTCCTTCTAGTAGCAATTCATCCTGTTCGGTTCTTAACTTGAAATGTCGAAGACGCGCTTGAAATTGAATACATCAGAACTCGGTATGCGAAATTCTATTTTAAAAGACCGTGCTTCGTTTCAAAAGCACAAGTTGGTGTGCAGCAGTTTCGCGTTTGCTCGCCGCATGGTTTTAGAACATTGTCCTCTTCCGGAAGAACGAAAGCACCAACGTGGATCTTTGCAGCAAGATCTTCATAGTGCAGCTGATACAAATGGTGTAGCAAAGAAAGTGAAACATAACATCGTGGGCCGCTTCGCAACTAGCCTAGTAGTCTGGCTGGGAACTCTATCACCTCATCGTTTTATGATGTTATGGCAGAATGGCTTTTGAAGTTAATATTCGGCACTTGCGGCAACTTAGCCTCTAAATTTCGCATTTAAATGTTATCGTTTGTTTTTGGTCATGTTTTCGTCTCTCAATACGAACTTTTTTGTCCCCGTTATTCACTCGCTCGAATCTGTGGAAACCCCGCTTTGTTGAACGGCAGAGTTCTGCGTTTTCTGACACTCGTTCAGGTGAAATGAATATCAAGTGTGGAATTACTATAAACCCTTGGTGCAAACAATCTTTACACATTGCTTATACGATTGATGCGCTTTTTATTCTGATAACTTGGATTTTTGTGTATATTTTTGTGCATATTTTTGTGCTTCGGACAACAATCCAAAGTGAAATATGCAATGTAGGTATTTGAACGGTGCGTGCAATTAAAAAATCCCAAAGGTTTGAAGCTTTTTGTATTCGTGTTTTTGCTGGTAAGACCTTTTCCAGTGGAAATTTTATCTTTTCTACGTTCACCTCCGTTGTTTTGTTATGTATTAATTGAAACAAGGGCAGTTACTTGACAAGTTTGGCATGTGTATCAGAACGAATAAACAAAACTACTGCCGGAAAGTGTTTGCGTTCTTCTCTCGTTCGAAAAGTGCACATATGCACGTTACTTGTGTTCTTGACTACATGTGTGTAGCATACATATACAAACGTGCGTGCTGTTCTCATCAAATATAATAGAATGTAAGTACTTTGTGCAGCGTTTTTTTCGATTTGTGACAAGTGCGAATCCTGAGAAGATAATTAGGGTTGTTTGATCTTTGTTTCTATTACCTGCAAATCGCACGTTGTTTGCGTACGCTTCAGCCAAATCAACCGTTGACTGCGATGGTGTCCAAATCTGCCAACCGCAGGTTTGATACCATATGGGCTTAAACAGAAATAATCAACTCTTGCAACTCTAAACCCATTTCTGGGAAACACGATAAGGCAGCCAGTCAGGTCATTTTTACTGGCTTCCTTCAACGCTGGCAGGATAAATCGATTTGGCGCTTGATGTGGACATACTGCGTTTTGAATTTTTTTCTTTTCGGTGTAAACCAGATTAGGAAATATATCAAGATACGTTGCTGGCTGACGCGGTTTCATGTAACACTCCTTACTGCGATTCGATTCAAAGATGGCATAGTAATTGTCGTTATTGAGTGGATGAACATTGTTTATCGTTGATACTATGCCTTGTGAAACAGGTCAAGTTTACTCAGCTTCTGCGTCTGAATGGCATAGCTATGGGATGCACTGAAGCAAAGTTACTCCAAATAACAATTATTCATCAACCGGTGTCGTGCGCTGAAGGGACACCTGATCGATGCCGAGTGTTGGAATCCTGGGCTATTCTTTGTTTCCGCGCATCGCTTGAGTTCTGTCGAGACCGCCGTAAATTAGAAATTGGCGTGGCAGCTGCAAAAGTTCGCATCGCTTGCCTTTTTCGGGGCGTCAAAACTGAGTCACAAAGTGAATGTGTTTTATGCCAGGCACTTCCCGTGTTGCGTTACAGCGTTAAAAAGGACGGAAACTCAAATACACCAAATACACCGGTCGAGAAAACTGTCGAGCCGTGAAAGATTGCGTTTCTGCTTCGTGTGGCACAAGGGGATAGGGTCGCTACATTTCACGTCTATCGTCGCGCTTTTTCTTCTCAATTCTGTTGAATGGAGAGAAAATTTTGAATCGGTGCATGAGCGGATAGAACGTGTTTTGATTTATGAGCGGCGTGCGTTTGTCCGGTTTACCACCCTATTAATTGGCTGCCACTTTTTACGTAGGATGCAGCTTGGGTTGGTGCATTTTCTTTCCATTCCCAATGACGTTTCTATGCTCGCGTCGCTTAGGAAATCATTTGGCAATTCAAGGTACATTTTCAGCTGAGAGTCTGCAGGTTTTATGCGCTGCAGCGAAAAAAAAACAGCTTTGGATTTGTTAAAATGCTCATGAGAAGTTAATAAGCTTTACCCAGAAAAGATTTTGCTGCGAAAAGCATTTAAGGGTACGTTGTTTGCTGCGGAAAGTGGCGTATTTGGTTCTCGGATGAAATTTTCTAATTGTCATTTGCTGCACATTCGAAGATACTCTTTGTTGCTTTATGGTTGAAATACGGTTGAGACCTAAGATCATCAAAAAAATTCATCCCATTGCTTTGCCGTAAATTCAGAACGTTAAGTTTTGAACATTGAGCTGCAGCAGCAGTGATTTGGTCTGTGAGAAAATCCTGCCAAATCTCGTCTCCAACTTCCTTGAACAGCAAAACAATGGGGAAAATGAGGATGACGTCAAGGGTGCGCGAATTTTTTCGTAATCTGATCAGTGTCCATAAGCTGTTGAGCTCGGATTCAGCCAGACCGTGGTCTGTAACTCAGCGGAATAATAATGAAATAAGTTTGTGGCGCCGATGCTATGTCGCCTCATTGGTCAGTTTTTGTCAGGAAGTGGAAGTTTAACCAGGTTTACGCCAACGCTCCAGCCACGTCCAGCACTGTCTTTCAAGCGATGAAGTTTTCCGAACACCACACGAGGATTTGCGTTGTAGGTCTAATGACAAGAAACGACAGTTGCATGGTTTGCGCAAACGAACAGTTTGTCAGCTTTTCAATAGTGTTTGTATGGACCGCGAAACCTTGATGTTAATCAAGTTAGGCTGTTCTGTGCGAGGCGCTGGGGTCGTGTGGTCGAACTTGCAAGCCGTCGGCTGAACAGATTTACCTTTGCGGGCCTAGTTCGTCTGCTGCTACGTTGCTGTTCAAAAAAACGTAGTCTAAACAAAACGCCATGAAGCGATTGCGATAGGAGGAAACGATTTTATTCACGCGCGGCTTGATAACGGCTTAAAAGAATAAGATGACAAATAAATTAAAGCTCGTCACTTCCCGGCCGCGTTATGTCACACCTCCCCGAAATCACATTGTTTTGCTATCCCTTGATTGTGCTTCATCTTGTGCGCGAAATCTACGACAGGAACCTGCTAACGGCTGCTCGCATTACGCGCGTTGTTGCGCTTTACAGTTTATGGTTGTATGATTAACTGGATTGCCTGTAACCAGGGTTAGCTTTGCAGTTCAGCACAGTTGTCATGTGCAGTCGTGGTGCTCGTCGTCCAGTGCGGTGAGATCTTACGTTATTAAGCAGCTGCAATTTCCATTTGTAACAAATTTTTGTGCGTCATGCGGTAAAAGCGGTTGGAAATTTGTACCATGGATTTGCAGAAGTAATGCCTAATCAGCAATTAGCACAGTACAAGGCCTAGTGGCTTAGTGGTTGTAGTTGTCTTTTCGCATGACTGCTATGCGAAAATTCTTTGTGGGCGTTGCAACGCTGCTCCATCGTTCCGTTTACCGGTTCCCATTTTATTTAAACCCGATAACGTGCTTCAATTTCCTTCTTGGAGGTTAAATGGCGTGGATGTTGGTCGTGGGTTATCCGTTCAATTTTTTTCCTGCTCAGCGGCACCGCCGCCATATTAACCTTTGCAACATTCGCGGAAATAGCAGAAGTCGAAGATCACGCAGCACTAGTTTTACGTGGTTTTTCGGCAACTCCCGACAGTACATTCCAGCTTTGGAATTGTCCCAATGGGACTTGGTGGAAGGCCGACTTGAGCGTTCGCGATTAATATATCCAACGATAGCGATGGAGAAAGTTTGAATTTAGTAGAGGATTGCTTCATGTGTGGCTTGCAGCGCACCGTACAACCGCTTGTGTTGTCGGTAACAATATATTTAGCATGTTCAGAAATATTGTCCGGATGTTGGTTTGCGCATTATAAACCAATTCAGACTTGCAAACTTCTTCACTGTATGCCTGACTTCACGCAAATGCCATTTTTTAACGGGAAAAGATGAAAGTCGTTTGATCCAATGCGGCAGGGTGCGAATTTTCGCGAGCTTGTGTCAAAGAGTGCTGCTTTTTTACTGGTATGTCGTTGACTTAAAAACTTTGTGCCTGCAAACCTCAGTCAACCTAGTTTAATCGATCGGCTGCTATCTGCTATGAGAACACCTTTGTTAACGAGAAGTACTCTTTGCCAGAAGGAGGTTGAGCGAAATGGCTTAATCGGAGGTCCAGTGGTTTATTATTTTATTCATCCATCACCATAAGCGGACGATGGTGAGCTGGCCACGCAAATCTTGCTTCCCGCCCTGTGCAGTTGCTACCAGTTGGGTATTAGTGTGTTTGATATACTTGGATTTGCTAGTAATGTGTGAATGCTGCCTCGTACGCATGCAAAGGCTATCACAGTTTGTTAACACGTGCGTTTCTAACCGTCGTGACTGCATCGGTTCTCATTTCGATCCCATTCCGTAGCATATAGACAGGACTCGTTCCAACACAAGTATAAGCACCTTTTCTACTTTGCCATCAAAAAGTGTTCATAAAAACAAATCGATTCTTGGTACTAGGGTAAGAGTGGCCTGCAGACTACACTTCCAGCTTGTGCGCGTTGTTATCAGAAAGATATCGTGATTAAAGATGTCGTGCGAATCGTCCGAGCTAGGTATGCAGTTAAAAAGTCCAACTTGCCTGCTTCATAATTACCGTGTGTTATGTGTTTTGCACTTCATTTAATACCGCTTGTTTTTCAGCTTTAATTGCTGGTAGATGAGTTTTAATGGCTTACTGCTGAAGAGACCATGTCATCGAGAAGAAAGAGCCGCCCAGTTAGACGCCTAGACCCAACTTGCGCCAGCGGTCCAGGTCAATCCATCCCCAGTGATCGCGTCGGTGATGAACGCCAGCACAGCGACGCCTCTGTTTCGCCATACGGTACGACTATGCAAATCGCCAGAATATAGCGTGGTCCAACGATGAAATAATTAGGAGAGTTTGAACTCGTGTGTTTCATCTTCTGGCTTAATCGGTTGTGGAAACATTATTTTGCTTCCCTGATTTTTGCGAATACAGAAAAATACAGTTAGCGAGTACAGAAAAAGGAAGCTAAGTGACCAAATGCAGCAGTAGAATATGCGTTCTTTTCCAATTCAGCTACTCTCACATGTAAACTTGGAGTAAAGCTTTCAGGTAAAACACGGCTGCTGTGACAGACGTGCAGTTCGTTTTTAACAAACTACCACTCTTGAAATTTGCGCATGCACACCCTGTCGATTTTGAAACAGATTTTATTAAAACTTTTTGTCACCGAGCAAGTAAGGACGAAAATGTGGTTCCGGGGACTTCTTTGCAAATGTCACTTGTGGACGAGCAGCACCTGCAGTAATATTGCTGTTGCTTTATCAGATGGTTCTGATGCGGCTTCGGAGGGTGAACACTCGGATTTCCAAGAAAACCATCTAGAAAGTGAGCTTGATTTACTCATATTTCTAAATTTGTTGCCAGCCAATCGGTTGACTCCATTTTTTAATTGTCGGAAACGTTGGTGCAACAGTGAAAGGTGTTTCGGACTGGTTTTTGCAAACCTGGTTGGTACTTTGAGAAAGACCGCCGATCTGACGCGATGTCCTTGTTGCGCATCGAACCGTCCCCACCGCCGTGGGTATAAGAAAACACTGAACCTTTGCAGATGAGTTTTTTAACGGATGTGCTGATTTGTTTTTCTTTCAAAAAATCGTTTTGTTTGTTCCAGATGATAAGCGTCACGAAGCAACCAGCGCAGACCCAACCAAGTGGAAAAAATCAGAAAACTTTCCAGAAGGTTCGGCATGTTTAACCTAAAAAATGCTTTGTGCCGGGCTTTTGCGGTCCCGCACGATTTGTCACCCTGTGCTTTGCGCAGTTATTTTTTAATTCCAAGTTCAAGCACTTTGGTCTGAAAATAAGTAGTCGCAAACACGCTCACACTTTTGGTGACAGAATAGGTCGCAACCGCACGTTTGGTGACGACTGCTGCAACGGTTTCTGAGACACTTTTTACTTTTCTTCAGGTGTGTATATCGTACAACCGCAAAGTGTCAGCGACGACGAAGGGCCAGATGCGACAGCAGTCTGCGAAGGTACGGTTATGCTGTTTTTGGGCTGTCACCGTTTCTGGCCTGCCTTTCCGATCCTGTCTGTGGCCGAATCCGAATAAGGAAACTCAAATAGATAGAATGCAGTGATGATTCAATTGACTTCATGCTGCAGTCTTGAGTGACTGTAATCGTATACTCTTTAACTCGGCTTACCCGGCTCGCAGGCGAAGTCCATCTTGCGATTGCGAAGTTGGCACAAATACTGGGAAACGCCAACGGAAGCTGACTGAATACAACGAGCAGCCGTCGCGTATTGGCAACCCAAGCAGTTTCTGTAATAGAAAAAATGTCTCGTGACAGGAGATCAACTTTTGGTCCTGCGCAGTGTGCCATTGTTGTGTGTATTCAAGCTTTAGTCACGAGAATATTGGGCCCTATTCTATTATTACAAACTCTAGAATAAACCGCCTCAGAGATAGACATTCGGGTCGTTACTGCCCAAAACAAATATTTTGAGTTACTCAAAGTCGGAAACGTGTGGGATTTGTATTGTTGCGTCACACAACGGTTTTTGGATCAACTTCCTACTATTGAGAAATTTTCCCGCAGCACAGGCTCCACCACCACCCGTTGAAACGCCACCCCGTTAAATGTTAAATGGCTTGTTTTGCGAATTGCTACAATTGGGATCTGGCAAAACAGCAACTTTTTGTTTTGTGTTTGTGCTGTTTTGTGTGGAACGATACTAAAATCAGTGCCACCGTGGAATCGCATGTTCTAAGATTGCACTTGTATTTACGTGGGGATTTCTAATATTTTGTGACAGTGTAAGGCTCAAAATTAAGGAAGACCTTGCTTGATTTTACAAAAAAAATTAGAAAAAACGAGGCTAGCATAAGCTCTGTGTTCGTGGATGTTGTTTGACGTTGCAAAGCATTGCAATCATCTGACGTTAGGAGCACATTAAATGAATAATAATCATGCATTTCTGCTAAGCACTTACAGCTTCGAGGTCTGTTAATCTCAGGTGTTGCTGTAGTTTCCATCTGAGCTTTTTCTCAAAGTTGACTGTCGTTGCCGCGATCAGACCAAGCTGGCTAAGCTGCGGTTAGCCGTTTGGTTCACTACTGCAGCAAGACCTTAGTCTATTCAACACGGTAAAGATAAAAACATTGTGTCTTGCAGTGTCGAATAAAAAATACTTCAACAAAATCAGGTTTCCACTCTAAAAATCCCCGAAGTTGCGATGTCATATTCTCCACATATTCGGCAAGACAGCAATTAGTTTCTCTGGGGTTGCAAGTGAAGTTTGCCCGCTTTGAGACGTCGCGCAGATCAGAAAACGTACGTAAAGCCTTGCACTTATGTAATCGGCTGATATGCAACGATCAGCCCTTGCAGACGAGCGCAGCTATTCTTGTGGTCAATGTACCTTGTCCTGCCTGCTTGGTTTGGCAGATCAAGCAAACGGCTTGCTGTTTTGCTAGAGTCGCGTTATCTTTAAAACTTCATCTTAACCACGTGACAAGGAGATTGGTCCCAGGAAAAGAATGCTTTAAACAATCATTGCATTTGATATTGGTTGTTTTAACAATCCAGACATCGAAGGATTTGACAGAAAGAGAGCAAGGGACGCCGAACAAAACCTCAATCAGTGCGTTGGTTTAACTGAAAACAGTGTCAAAGCTGGGCTGGATCTTACTGTGAAGAGGAGAAAAACCGACGGTGTGTATATAGAGCGACTTGAAACATGTCATGTTGTTAGAATTGTATTCTACATCTAAAAGTGCTATTTTAATTTTTTTTATTGGTGTGCCATCTCGCACCGCAACGCTCGTGGTACGTCACTCGTGCCAAAAAAATGCGTTGATATTTGCTTGTCTTCACCCACCGCTTTCTGTGGCAGTTGATTCTGGTGAAGATGAGAATGCAATGGACTCCGATCGTCACAATAGCCCGGGCTTTGATGTCAATGCGGGTTCTGCAAGCCTGGCCGAGAAGAAACGAAAGTAAGGCGAATTTGTTGGCGACTTATCCCTTGAAGTACCTGTAACCGCAAAGCGCTTCATTTTGGCACAGCGTTGATAAATCGATTGGCTTATCGTCAAAGTGCGAAGAAGGAAACGGAGCTGCGTATGTGAATGAAATTTGGCATCCGCGTCAAGTTTTAAAATTTAACGCTGGAATGACCGCGGTTTCTTAGCTGTGTTTCTATACAGTTCGTGTTGGTTTAGTTTATGTTGCAGCGAACATTGATTCCCTCGCCTCGTGCGCTCAGGTACGACCAGCTCATGCAGCTCCTGGCCCAGCAAGTCCCATTGCTCGAGGCGGTGCAGAAAGTTGGTATTTCCCGCGAGGACCTCGTCGACCTTCAGCGCTTTCGCTTGATGGCTGCAAAACTGGAGGCTACGGTGAGATACCGTGCTTGGAAGTTCTGCATAATTCTGTTCGAGTGCAGGTTTTCTCTGCTTACCACTTCCCTGTTGATGGATTTTCGAACAAGCGGCATTTTTAAAAATTGTGACGGTGTTTTGCAGAGCTCCCCGATAAAGGAAACGTCGCAAACGACCGGGGACCTTCCAAGCGCCAGGTGACTGACTGTTTCCTTTTTCCAATTTTAAATTAAGCGGCACGTTTCTGCCAGTTTTATCCGTTTCGTGTCGTGCTCGCTCGCGAGTTTTATACCGGCCAGTGGCGATCCCGAAACCGCTTGTGTGCGTGTGTGCCTGCTTCAGCAGCTTCGGCGCTCGCAATCTGTCATATCTAGTGCTTTCGCCAAACGGGCTAAGTTCTGTTGCACTTTGCCCAAAATGCGCCAGGTCGTGCAGTTCTTAGCTAAGGCGATATTTTCCAACTTGTTGGATTTCTTGCCAACATCACGCGCTCTAAGATGTAACTCACTGCGTTTTCAGCTCGTGGAAAGCCGAAGGATGGTCGACCGACAACCCGGCTGCTTCCGCCTATCAACAGGTGAGGTCTTCGCTTAATTACACACGGAAGGATCTTTACCTACACCGCTTACAACGTGGTGCTTTTTTTGAAAATTTAAAATAACCAGCTGCATACAACTCGACAATATGTGGGTTGGCCTACTCCAAACCTGAAATGACGTGGCGATTTTTTAACGAGGAGAAATTTGTTTTGTAGACATGACGCACTTCTCTTCAGTTAGCTTTAATCGCGAAGCATTTTGACTTTTGTTTTGACTTTGTACCGTACTCAAAACAAACATCAGTTGTATCACTAAAATTTTCGTCCAGGTCAATCGCGAAGTGCTATTTCGCGTTGAGCGGAGTAGCGTTGTGGTTCACCACTTAATGCTTTTCCGCTGTAGTCGCAAAGCAGCGATCCCCGCACACGTATCCTTTTCAGGAAAGTTCAGCGAACGGCAAAATTTTACGCCCACTTCGTCGGTTATTTTCCGTGTGTGTTTAGCTTAAGCATGTACACCGCGCGTTTGTGTAAGTCACAAAGCTAATATTGACTTAACTGGAAACAGGCATCGCGCTCTCTCTTCACCATGAACAGGTGTGGCGTCATGTTTTGTGCCTTTGGTCCCGAGCAAAAAAACGAAGGTTAATGGGAAAAAATGATCGTTCTAGAAAAAACGTTTCCTGCAAAGGAAACGCCTGCATACCTTCAGATCAACAGAACAACTCCAGTGATAACGAACTGATGTAAAGATGCGTGCTTCAGTGTGCTTTCAGCGTTTTTTATAATTGCAGCAAAATATCGAATCATCTTCAAGTCAAGCTCAAATTCCACCACCATTTTCTTCACCCACTCTACCTCCAGCTGTGGCCGCTGCTTTCATGGCTTCCCTGGTATCCAACAGCAACGGTATGCAGATGTCTCGTTGTTTACATCATGATATTAACCATGGCGCTGAATGTTAGTTACTTCAATATCCTGCATTCCAAGGAAAATCAGTTCATCCTTATTGCGAGTTGAAGCAGATCTGCGTTTTAGTTTCGGATTTGCGCGCGATTTAAAAATCTCGAGTGTGCGCATCTAAGAGGCTTATCTTCTGTCAGTCACTATTTCGCAACGTGTTTGCACAACATGTCACGACCTTGATGTGCGCGTCGCGACCGTCTGGATATTGACGTCATCGTCAGAAGTTTTCAACCAAAACCAGGCAATTTTCGTGAAGCGCTCTTTTCTCGCAAGAAGCTGGTGCACCGCTACCGGCTGGTTCACCAAGAAAGAACTTCCTGTTTTGAAACGCAAGCGTGTGCGTTTGAGCGTTGGCCGTTTCTTTTTTTCACGTGCACGATTGCAGTTCCCCAAGCAATGGCGCGCTTCGTTGGAAGGACGAGCGACCACATATTCATTGTCATGTTCAGTTGGTCGCGCGCGCGCTGTTCACGCCTTACTTTGATCGACAGGACGATTTGAATTTTGATCCTGTGCCACATTACCTCTGCAAATAGATTGCAGTTCAAATTAGTAATGCGTACGTGTGGTGTAAGCGTTGAAGAAAGGTGGCGCTTGACAGTATTCATAAAGTTCCTGCCCGTCGTTGCCTGGAACATGTTGGTTAATCAATGTGCGTGAGTGGATCACATGCTGATATCGCTTTCCTTTCCTGTAGAACAACCAACCCAAGACGGAAGCACCAAAGCGGATTTGCTTCAAAAATTCTTCAAAAGAACATCTGCTTTTTCTCAAGTAACAGCTTGTTTGAAAAATTTCTAATGTCGATTGGGAGCAAGACGCGTTATTTGAACCGTTGCTACGCTGCGCTTCGCATTTTTTCGCTCAAAGATTCTTTTAAACCAAATTACGAAGAAGAGTTTTCCATGCGTGGTCTTGTTGGGGAAGATATTAACTTAAAGAAATGATTCTAAATTCGTAGTAGATTCACGACTTCAATCACAGAGGATTTTGCCGTTCCAGTGCTCTTGCAATTCCGGTGATAATATTCCAGAGAAAATTGTTCCCAGAAATCAGTGGTTTGCGTTGCTAGAAATACTCGGAAATTTCAGACTGGGTTTCCCGAACTGGAGTTCGGGGTCCGATGGGGTCAATGACAACTGCACAGGAGTCCGTGAAAATACGGCAAAAATGTCGCACACATACATTGTACTGTATGTACACTGTCACAAAAGAGATACTGACGTTTTACTTAGTCAAAACAAAATAACAGCATTCATAAAGAAACTTGAAATATGGGAAACCAGAATAATGATAATACGTTTCCTGGTCTGTGTGACTGCTTTGCCAGCAAACCCTTAAATAATGCAGAACTGATTATTCCATGACATTAAACCATATTCAGAATTCCTTTTTTAGACATTTTGAAAACTATTTTTTGAAAGATACATGTGAGAATTTTAACTGAATTTGAAATCCTTTTGTTGTTGCAAAAACTGATCTGTCAGGACGCGAAGAAGAATTTACTGAATTGTCATCTGATCGAAGTTTAATGACCAGTTTCAGTCAAACAGCTCTTTCATCTTCTGGTTGTGTGTTGAGGACGAATGTCCATAGTTCTAAAAAGCAACTATAATTTTATTGCCTTTTGTCACTACCTACACGAATGAGACAGAATTTTCAGCTCTTGCAAATATGAAGACAAAATACAGGTCCAGACTTACCGTGGGCTCTTGACTTTCCAGTTAGTTGTCAGAAATAGCTCCGAGAATTCATATATTTTGCAGTATGAGGCAGCCCCACTCGGCCAATTGATGCTATCAGTTTTGCACAAGACAACATTATTAAGTGTCATCAATTTTTCGTTTCATATTTTCATCCTTCCGCACTGGTTGGGCGGAAAGGTTGATGCGACATACGAGTGGGTTCCGATAAAAACAAGATTCGCAAATAAGCGTGCGTCTGTGGCCCACAAAGTTTGGGAAACCCCGATTTAACACATCTGAGGGAACTGAGCGAGAAAAGTCGGACACGCTGTTTGCAAAATGCTGGGCAAGTCGGCTTTCTATGCAAATTTGTGCCACTTGTGACATGTATGATCAAATTTTTTTCAGGTGAGCTCATCCCTGTCGATGCCACGGAACGCTCAATACTCGGACGACACGGAGTCGGTTGACACCATAACATCGGGTACCGTTTCCAGCGGTGTCGGGTAAGTTCGGTTCAGCATACTCTGGCCGAGTTCAATCTTTGCGTTCGTTTCTGAAAATCCCGAAACAAAGGTTGCGCTTCAGGTCAATCTGCCTGTGAACATCACTTATCGAGAATGACCAACCCCTTGCCGAAAATTAATGCAGCGCGTGTTTTCGATACACTCGCGTTCCGCATAAGCCGCGACCAAACTCGCCTGGCACGAGATGAGGTTTCAATTCGACGTTTNCTCGTTTTTCAGGTCAATCAAAAAAGGGACTCTCGATCCCACCAACTTTGATGAGGACGTCTTCGACAAATACATTACAAAGTTAGTGAACTGTTGCTGCTGATGATGATTCAAGCCGTAAACGTCTCTTATGGCTGTTTGTCTTTGTTGGTAAAACACGTGAATTTGTCTTAAACGTTTCTCTCCACTGCTGATGGTTGGAAAGCAATTTGCTCAAGTTGTCAAACCACGCAGGTTTACTTCGAAAAATCCGTGCATGCAAACGAGTTGTCCGCATATCAACAGAGACCACTACCACTGCACGGACAGCGACTGCAGCTTTCAAGTAAGTTTCTTTTTCAGTGAAGGTCTCGGATATTCCGCGGATGGTTGCCTTTGCATCTGATTCGTTTCCTAAGTATCTTTTGAATCGGTTCTGAAAAAGCATTTGCCTCCCATCCATGCACTGGGATGTTCGCAAAAAATCGATTCTGTTGTTTTCTCTTTCCAACAAATGCTTTGGGTTCATTTTTTGTCTTTTCCAAAGCCCGTCGCAACGTTAAAAAACATCAGTTGTCGCGTGTAACGTTGCACGGCCGTGTTAAGAAAAACGTGAAGTTTTCAAACCACTCAAGCTTAAAAAATGCGCTTCTCTTTGAAGTGGCATACCCGTTTTACTACGTTTGATTTGCGCCTGGATGGCACACAAAGAAACAAGTTTATATTAAATGCAAAAATTTAGTTTGCTTGAGTATTTGCAATGAGTTATTAAAGTGCTCACAATGCACTAGGTAATGAGCAGCAAACATAAGAATAGAAGAAATGCCGTCAATTCAGTTTTATTTGCTCCCCCCTTGAGAGTTGCATAGAAGGCTTTACATGTTGAAGTGCTCGTTTTCTTAACGGTAACTCGAACTATAAAGAAAGAAAAAAAAGTTTGTTTTGTTTTTTCTTTTGTTGAATAAAGTAGCTGGACGCCCCCTCGCGAGAAAAGCATAAGCTAAGGTGATTTTTTTAAGTTCCTTAGGCTCATATATGGATGTTTTAGAAAAGTAAGACTCGTGCGGTAACTTTTATTGCTCGCAACGTGCAAGTAAACACATACTTTGTTCAACAGTTTCGTCCAATGAACAGTTTGCTGGACGTAAAATTTTCTGGCTCTCAAGTAACCGAGTTAGATATCTTGTTGCAGCACCGCGCAATAATGCAGTGGTGTGTGAGTGTTGAATTTTGAGAAAAATATACTCATTAAATTTTCTGAAAATTGACCGCCTCTAAAAGCGCTTCGCCGATAACAAAGTCAGACTTTTCGATAGAATTTTACCTGACCTTTCAAGTCGCGCTATACTCAGGTGAGACAGCCTGCAGCGTGCCGTGTGTCCTTGAAGCTTTGTCAAGGCTCCAGCAGCACACGTATATAGGTTCGGGTTCCCCGGTTCGAAGGATAGCAACGGCACGGTTTTTGATATCATCTGATAAGGCACCGGAGCCGAACCTGAAATCAGTGCGTGTCATTTCAGCCGCGCTGCTCTGTTGAAAGATAGTCTGACACATTTTGCGAGTGGCCGTTTCACCTCGTACAAAGGAAATAAACAAAAGAGGGAAAAGGCTGCGTGCTATTTTACTAAAATGTCCATGTTAAATCGTGTTTTTGCGTTCAGAAACGAAATCACACAAGGGTTTGGTACAGGCCTACCGTCGGTCAAAAGACATTGCAGTAATTGAATCAGTGCTCATGATGGAACGTCGGTGTTTTGCAGCGATTCACGAACAAGTCGGACGTGATTCGCCATTACAACATGCATAAAAAGCGGGACAATTCGCTGGCACACGGTTTCATGCGCTTCGCTCCCACTGACGATTGCTCGCGCCAATTCGGTAGTTGCCATCTGAATGGCAAGAGCACCCACTACCATTGCTTGCAGGTAAACTGCTCCTGGCAATCATTAGTGTTTCTGCTGCATTTTCGGGCGCAGTCGTTTTGTCATGCTCACCAGCGCATAAGGTGTGTTCTGAGAGTTGCTCTGCAATTTGGTTTCTGAATGCGCTTTTCTCGCTGCGATAAGTCTCGCCAAGACGGTGGCGCGGGTGAGTGTGCTCGTTTTAACCCTTGCGTGCGTGTCGAACGCTTTCAAAACGTAAAAGTATGGCTCATGTCCAGTTCACAGTGCAAGAATACGCCTATTTTCCAAAACAACCGCAAACTGCAGACGATCCACTCGTTGCTTTCCCTCCTTGCCGCAGAACAACTGCACCAAGGTCTACACCAGCACGTCGGACGTGATGACGCACGAGAACTTCCACAAGAAGAATCAGCAGTTCGTCAGCAACGGCTTCGAGCGATTCCGCGCGACGGAGACGTGCGGAATGCAGCACTGTCCGTTTTTCAGCCAGCGGACCACTCACTTCCACTGCACGTAAGCCGCGGCCGCTTTTCTTGCCGCTGCTGTTTTTTCGTTTCCGGAAGTGCACCGCTCTGTGCGCCGTGTCTCACATCGCGCCTTGGTGTGAATAAGCGCCCGGTCGTCATCGCGACGCGCTCCGCTCGAATCCTTCTGCGCTCGCGTCCACCTCGCGGTGAGTCACGTAGCGCGCGGCCAAAGCCCGCTGTGAGGTTGCACGCCGAGTGCTGGGGGTTCAGGAAAAGCCGCGCCGCACATTTCTGATTCGACAGCAATTCGCACAGTAGAGTCACGCCTCGGTCCCCCCTGCATCTGACGCTTGGACTGTTTTCGGGCTTTCGCGACATCCGCCCGAGCGCTGGCTGGCCGGTGATTCATGAATGTAACTCTATCGCGTTATAGGGTAATTAAGTAATTAGAAGCGTAAGTCATGACGGGTGTCACCTTATTCTGAAAACGACGAAAAGTCTATAGGTTGCTGCAGGTCGTTTGTCGATCGCGCACCACCAGAGCCGGCTTCCTCTTTCTTAAGCTTGCTGCCGCTGATTTTTTCCGCTGCGCGAACTCGACTCGTTCATGTTCCAGGCGTCCCGGGTGCAACTTCACGTTTAAAAACAAATGCGACATCGAGAAACACAAGGCTTACCACACGAGAGACGATGCCTACACTCGGCAAGGTTTCAAGAAGTTCTACAAAAACGAATCGTGCCAGTAAGTGGTTTGTTTTTTTTTCATCTTGAATTGATTTTTGGCGGGAAGTCGTGTTTTTCAGAATGGCGTTGCAGTTGTGGTCACGTCACGATGTGCGCTGGAATTCGAAAGCAACGCCATGTTGTTAAAGTTTGCCGGGGATTTGAAACTCCGACCGAAGTTCACGCAACCCTATTGCGACGCATTCCGTCGAAGCTTGTGTGACGTTAAACACGTCTGATGTTTCAGGTTCCTGTCATGCGCATGGAACCGCACCGCCAATCACTTCCACTGTTTGCGCAAAAACTGCGGCTTCGCGTTCACCTCAACCGGCCAGATGGTGTCGCACAAGCGCAAGCACGACCGACAAGACCTGATGGGATCCAGCGCTGACGCCATCGCCATGAGTAAGTCGGTCGTTCTCGGTCAATGTCACTGTGTACTTGAACGGCGCGGTTTGCTGCTGTTGTTGCTGACAAGTGCTGTTGCCTGTTGTTGCTGCTCGTTAACAGGTACGGTTCCGCAAACGTCCTCTGTACAACAGGACGCAGGCCCGTAAATAGGGGGCGCAGTGAGGGCTTTGCACCCCTGCAAAATTTTTCGACCTCCCCCCCGAAAAATGTGTTGGACATTGTTTGAAACTATTGGACATAGTTTTTAAAATTTGGGCCCCCCTCAGAAAGCTCTTCACCCCGTCTGGTGTCCCAAGCTGGTTACGGGCCTGACAGGACGTGGTCGAATGCCTTATCTGACCGCTGTGCACTGACTGCTCAACAAACGCACAAAGGCGATTCAACCAAATTCAAGCAACACTGCTCTCTGCGAGAGCAACCGTTTGAGTCGATGCAGTTCCTTGTGATAATGCGATGACGTAATCGCAGTGACGAAGCCCCAAACGATGAGATGTATGGTGTTAATTGACGCGTTGTCAAGTGTAAGATGCAGCGTCTGTTGTTAAGACATCACGCGGACCCGGCACGTCGACAACCTGTTGCGGTCGCTGTTGTGTTTACAATGTTTTGCTTCGAGATGCGGTGTCACTGACTTCAATCCATCAATCAAACCGTTGCAGTGTTTTCTGTCATCTTCTTCACTGTTTTCCATTTCTCAGCTTCTTCCGTTTCTTTGGCAGCGGCGTCTGCTCCGCAAACTTTGCTTCCGCGCCCGATGGCCGCTCTCTCGTCTTCGCAAGCGTTGCCCCCGCCTCCTGCCGTTTTACCTTCTTTCGTTCGTCCACCTGCGCCCCCTTTCTTCAATCTTCAGGGGCACCGCTCCAATCCTGTTTTACTGCCGTCTTCTCTATCCTTTCTTTCTCCTTACGTGGCTTCAAGGATTTTGAACCGTAAGGCCTGAGCTTCGGATTTATATATGATTGCTTTTCATTTGTGTTATGTTTTTACCGCATAGCATGCCATTTAGACACAACGCGTGTGTAAACGGAAGTNGCAGGCCGGGCACGAAATTTCGACTTGAATTGCTTTTCTGGTTTCAAGTCGTCATCTGTGGCCGAATGAAAAATGCTTAGAATGAATGAATGAATTTAATTTGGAAGCAGACACGAAGTCTATAGTGCAAGCACACACTCTGCACAACGCAGGTTGATAAAAACAGATAAAATAGAACGTTTCACAACGGCGTTGGAGGCTGAATCATAGGGATACAGACACTTTTGTAGCGTTATTAGGAACCCCCAGATGCGTTATTTCCTTCATGGGATTTTTCATGTCGACCTTGCAGTGTTATATTGAAATGTGCTGTTTGTATTTTATTCTTGATTATAACTTAGCCGTACTTTGAACTGTCTTATATGCACTTATCAGGTCCTGTACTCCAGGAAGCAGCAAGGAAAGTTTTTGGTCAGATACCTTCTGTGGCGGCAACAAGTACGTTTTTTTTCAGCGAAACAAGGTTTTTAGTTTCTGTTAAAGCAAACTTTACATTCGTACTATACACAACTTTCAGCCACTCTACCTCAAACCGCTTCACCTTTCTCGCCGAAGACGGAGACCTGCAAGTCAGAATTAGCGTCACAGTTTTCTTCCATGGGGCAGATCAAAACTGAAAACGTTTACGGCGTGGCACGGTGAGTCGATAGTTCGTTCGTAACTGTATTCTAGGCCCGAGCTTGTCTTGCTGCATCGAGTCTCTCGACACGTAGATATATCGTTTGGAACCAGTTGAAACGAGTTTAAGTAATCGCTTAATTCGCAATTTGAAAAAGAATTATTGCAACCTGTAAGCTTTTAAAATGCGCCGCTTCGTAGCTGTGAATTCGCCCCCACCTCGCGCGTGGTGACCAGAGTTTTGGATTAGGCAGACCCTGAATGACGAACTGTGTTTTTTTGCTACCATAGTAACGACGTTGCTACTTCTACCACTGCGAATCTACCCCTCATGCTCAGTCTTCCTCCCCCGCCGCCTGCCTACAACGAACGAAGCAGAAACACGGTAATTATGATTCTCGTGTCTCGTTGCGTCAACAGAATAGCTTTGCGTCAATATTTCGTTGTTTTTTGCTGAAAATGGAACAAGTTTTTCAAACTGAACTCTTCAGCAGCGTTGCCCTCTTGCGCCGCCCACGCCGACATTTCCTTATACGTTTCATTCCAACATTGCGTGGTGTTCCTCAGCTTCGCTTGACAGCAGTAATTTTTTTCGTAGCCGATTTCTTCCGCGTTTCAAGGAAAAGTTTGCTGCAACAGCAGACGAGCAGGGTTAGTGATGGCTGTCGCGAATCTTCTACAGTAGAATTTCCCCATCACGTCACTTCATGGGACCGGAGAAAAAGCGTCGTTGCAGCCGAACTACGATAAATGATTTGCGAAATGGCTTTTTAGTTCAATGGCAGAGCCTGGCAAGGCTTAAAAGTGTTCTTTGGTTAGGATTGCCGCTTATTGTATTGTGTCAACGTGTATATTCTCATAAGGAAAACGTCAAATTATTTTGTCTTTGTTTTGCTAAACAGGGTTTTCATTGTTGGAATATGAATATCTTTTGCACGTTTTGCCACTTTCGTACCATTCTCACTATTGAACGACACAACGATATCATACTTTTTCTATAATGGGATACTGCTTCCTTTGTTCGACAATTTGGCCACTGCTCCATCAAGACTATCGATCAAACTGACTACAGTCGCAACAATCCCTAATACTGTACAGTAAAACTTACGTAACGGTTTGCCTCCATTGCTACTGATGGCGCAATCCTTGGTGCCATTATTACGCTACACCTGTCATGGCTCAACGATTGTCGGAGTAACTTAAATGCGTTCCTATCGGTCATAAAAGTTTTGTGTGGTGACTCCACATGGCCGAGGTTACACTTCAAACTGTAAAGAAAACTTGCAACTGTCGTTATAAACGAGCATAATATTCTGCGGGGACCGACAAAAAGCGTCGTCGCTACAGACCAGTGGTTCTTAACCTGGCGTAAATTTACCCCTGGGGGTAAATTTCATCTTCTAAGGTGGAAAATATACTGAACCATAGATTGCAGCCAATGTAAATTTTTATAAATAATCCTAAACTGTAAGAAGTTGTTAATTTCGTGTTTTTAATAAATAAGCACCATTGAGTGTATTGGGAGTAAATCTGGTAATCATCTTGTTTGAAAAAAAGGTAACATATGTGAAAAAGGTCAAGCACCACTGCTACAGGCGAAGTGACGATATAGCCGAAATCGTTATAGGCGAATTCTACTGTATTTCCAGTCGCCTGTTGACCCAGCTGAAGATGGCGCCTTCGTGCACGATCCAGTTCCATGTCAGAACGAACAGCGTATTCTGTGGAACAGATCTGTGAATCGACAGTCGCCGGAAATTGAACGGGACATTCGTGATCAAAGTAATTAGCCTCGTCTTGTCATTTACGCACCTTCCGACAACGCGCGCGTGATTTGCTTGGACGTTTTTTTTGCGCAAGTAACGCGTTCTGTGTAGATTCATGCGTTTGCTGAAGAGCAACACGCGTGGGCGGGAAAAACTTCATTTGACAAAGGTTTTCTTCGAGAACTTTCCTGCGATACGGTTCCGATAAGCTTCACGATATCACAACGTATCTTTTCGGGTCAGGGTGTTTCTGGGAACCGCTCCGCGCCTCATATATTTGCGACCTTGCTGCGTCAAAGAAGTGATCAGCAAATCCAGCTTGCTGAAAAACTAACTGATTTTCTGCCAGTTAGAGTCTCTGAGTTGTCTCATGTTTTCGCCTGTGCTTGCGGGCTGCACTTCTCAAAATCTTATGGATTCTCTTGCTTTCACGTCTGGACTGGTTGTTCACTGAGATGTTATGTGAGGCACGCGCTGCCACACAGTCTCACCGGGATGCTTTTTTTTTCAGACCCATCTATCATCGCACAAAGCCGTTGCGATCAAGGTAAGTGCTGGCTTGCACTNGCGCACAGACTGGTTGTAACGCTTTTCTCCTCCGACGTGTCGTACAAAGAAAGTCGTGTGTTTGTAGTCAGTAATTTTGCTTAGCTTGTCTTCGTTCGTGAGAAACCCATTGATAGCAAACGCGTGCTTTGCTCCCTGATCCACAGGTGAATTTCCTGCTTTCCCGACCAAACTAGTCACGTGTTGTCAGAAATCGTTACTAAATTAAAGAGTTAGTCGCCATTCTTTTGAGATGGCAACAACCGCTGCAAAACTGTTTGTGTTGACATTTGCAGGGGATCGAGACAAAGGTGCCGAGTATGAGCAATCGGCGATTGTTTCTTACAAATTTTTTATTAGCTTATTTCAACGCTCTTACTTTCTATGCGATCTATGAAATGCAGAACAGAAAGTGTCGACTTGTCAGCCAACTGAGTAAAGATAAAGATATCGCCTGCTGTGTGAGGTGCAAACCAGACTCTCTGTTGATTGGTGGTATTTGTTTTGTCAGCTGTTCCAGTCAAGGATCAAGCCCTCAATCTTTCTTCCAAAAGCGACTCGTCCAGTTCTTTAAGCGACCAAAAAGCTGTTCCCGAACAAGTGGGTTGCGATGTCTTTCTTTCCTATGTATTACTGTACTCGTTGAATTACGTCACTTGGTCAAAACTAATGACTTCGGGGATCCAGGGGATTGCTTATGACTAGGGCGACCGATTTTTTGACCTAAAAAGTTAAAATTTTGACTTTATAATTGACCTATGAATTTTCTGCGTTTGCAACACTGCAACATATTTCAGCCTCAGATGTTGAGTTTAACCCAGAAGCATATTCATGAACTCTGTGCTTCGAAATTAAAAAAATTGGTTGTTTTACTTTGAGGGATGATATATTGATAAGTACATCAATGACTACAGTGGAATCAAACCTCAGAACCTCGTAAAGTTGAGCATCTACCAAACCAAGTATTGTAAGACCACGATTCTTGCCTTACCACGCCTATCCTACATAATATTCAATCGTCCAGTAGTGAAAAAAATCAACATTATTACGTCAGAAGTCGCAACAAATCCGCTATTATTACAGAATTGCAACAAAACTTGCAAAAGCATATCAATATCTGTTGTAGTTTGAATAAAGAGAAAAAACTATGCTGCAAGAAAAGTTTGACCCAACGACAAATTTTGACCTAATGATGAATTTTGACTTTTTTTGACCTAATAACTGGGGATTCCCTCGTGGTATGAGCGTGAAATTTGGTGTATGGACGTTTCATGAGCTTTGAAAAAAATTTTGATTCTATTGACTTATGGTTGCCCTACTTATGACGTGACGAAGTAACAGAGTTTGCCGTCACTTTGCTGACGTTCTACGATGTGAAGATCATTATTGAGAAAAAGACCCAGCACCCCACCAGCTTGTAGACGCTAATACGTTTTCTCCTTTACACTATGCGTTTCTTTTTCAGAATAATGATGCCGGCGATGTCACATCGAAAGCTGTCCTGAAGTATTTTCGAGGGTAAGTTCCGCTCGTATTGCGAAGGTCTTGAGCTTTTGCTGCGTTCGAATAACGCCATCTCACTTTTCGCGTCGTCTGTTCGCAGCCTGGGCCCAGACGAGTGCACAAAAAACTGCATGTTCGTGTCTTGCCCGCACTTCCACTGCGTTGTCGAAGACTGCTGCGCTGCTTTCAACGAAAAGCAGCTTGTCCTGAACCACACGAGGTAGGCGCTGCGACGGCAGGCTTCTCCACTTTCTTTTGCTGATCAAGTATTTACAGTCGGCGTATTTGGTGTTAAGGTTTCACGAGAGGCTGGACAGGCTCGGCGTGGAGCAAACCGTGTCGAATCACTTCGCGCCGCTGTTCCAGTCGAAGCCATCCAACTCGCGACCCAGCGCTGCGCCGGAAGCTACGTCACCGCCGCCGGGCTACATCGCTCTCAACCGGAAAGCGGACTACCTGCTGTCGAAAAATCCGGTCTCCGGCCAGGAGTCCGGCCCGGGGAACATCGTTCTGCGTCGCGCCCAGTTCGATGTTTCGCGCGACGAAGATCGCCGTCAAGAGAACGCGGCCGACTTGCAATCGCGAGTCGCGGCAAGCGAGAGTGGGGGGAGCTACCCGGTCACCACTAGCAACCCCGTGTACAACTACTTGTCTCGTTTGATCGCCGAAAACAAACTGGCCGCGTCGTCTTTCGTTCACGGTTCAGGGGCTTTCCCATTGCTGCAGAGCTCGGCCATGGCGCGCGACGTTCCACAGATGTCGTCGACTCCGGTCTCTCTGACTGCACCGAAGAAATTCGCCACAGGGAACGCCTCGACCGACGGATTTCTACACATCAGACCAGGGTGTGTTGCGGTTGAAACAAAGTATTTTATTTAGTTGCGCGGTGTAGAAGCTGAATCAGAGCTAGCGGGCGGATTTGGCGACAGACGCTGATGGGGTTCAAGGCCCCGGAATTCTGATGCGCGCGGCGAATTGCAGCAGATTCGAGATTGCATCAGCATGGCTGCGAGCGAGTGATTCGCTTAAATTGCTGCAACGCCATTTGTTTTCGCAGAATGTCGTGCATGAGACGCGATTGCAAGTACGTGATGCAGAACCACTGGCATTGCACGCTGAACAGATGTCGGTACGTGTGCAAGTCCCTTGCGAAGGCTCAGTCGCACAGGTAGGCTTCATGCAGAGTGTCGACCTGTCCGTTTTGATGATAAGTGGCACCGGCCTTTGCCTGACATGTCTTTCGCTCTTGGCGCGAGGCTCGTGGTACCTTTTCGGAAAGCGCGTAACAGTAGGACCTTTCTATCGCGACTTGGATGTCGATGCAGCCGGATTGCGGCTCGCTGAAGGCTGAAATGTGCCCCGCTGACGCAGAGAAACAGCTGCTTGACCGCGAAAAGCTGTCCGCCAGCACCGCGCGTCGTGTCCGAGGCGACTGCAAAACTGACCGCTGGAGGCGCAATTCACGCCGAGCTTCCCTTTAAAAAAGCGGACAGCATCTGATGATGATCAGCGCGTGTTTTCGCGAAACTTGTTTATTGCAGTTTGGCCGCTGAGCAAACACGCGCCGTCTCCTCAACCACGTTTAATTTGTTTTGTTGCAGGCAAGCGCACGACAGCTTGGAGGCCTATGCCCGGGCCGCGAAGGAGTGTTTTCAAAGCTACACGGTGAAAAAAATGTGCCCGAACCCGGTGAGTGCGCCGTGCCTGCTGTGACTCGCGCATTAACTTTAATCTTGCCATTATGGGTAACTGGCTGTCGTCCGCCTTTAAAAAGTTTTAAATTACCCATTAACCACGTACCGAAAGCGATCCTTGTGATGCTCGTGCGCGCAATCGCTCTTTTTGAGTAAACGTAATGAGTGCTTCACGTAAACCTGGTTGTGTCTTTTCCTGAAATTGAGAACACTAATAGTCGGGAAAAAAGTATAAGAGTTTCTGCTTTCTTTTGCAGAATTGCGAGTTTCGTCTGCGCGGCCATTACCATTGTCTGAAACCGGGTTGTCAGTTCGTCACCATCGGAACGTCGAAGCTACCCTGGCACATGAAGAAGCACGAAAAGATCGCCCGCCGGGAGGCGAGCGGTTTCAAGTANTTCACCAAGAAGGAGCAGTGCGGAAAATATGGTCAGTCTGCTCGGCTCATTGCAAATCTTTCATTGTTCGCTATTTCAGTTATTTCCTACAAACGGTTCTGAAGATTTTGCACAGTAGTCTGATTTAAAATATAATGGTTACAGCAAAGGAGGTGTGACGAAAACTTCTCTTTTCTGTTAACGTGTGGTGAGTTGTGGTGGTTTTGTACGTCAGCCTTGGCATCATTTGTAGACTGCAAGTACAACGGCCTGTTCAGCCACTACCACTGCATCAGAGTGGGCTGCTCGTTCGCGTTTCAGTATAAACACCAGATGTCGACTCATGTGCGCAAACACCTGCGCAAAATGCTTGGGCGGAGCTACAATGGGATAGGTGAGTGCGTTTTGCAAGTCTTCATCACATAACCTGCCAGTTTTCCAGTTACTTGTACCATCAGCACCAGGAAGCAATATATTTTAAAACGGATGGCTAAGGCACTGCGTATGGCGTACATCCTCAGAAAATTCCTACTTTTTCCCTGGTATCGCGCACTGGTGGCGTCAGAAAAGGTTCTGTTGTATAATGGCTTGTGGTTGCGGGCCTCGTATTTTCAGAAAATTTGCGGTTTGCTTGTTAAACCGTAGTAGTTACTTCAAGCAAGCAGTTGTCTTTTCCTCACAACGAACAGCACGTTTAACAGAGCTTGCTTCATTGGCAGACATTCCCATGGAGCAAGGTGACGTCGATCACAGCAACGTCGATTCGGGCGACGACTCTCTACCGCTGATTGTGGACGAGGCTGACGAGTTGGAGCAGCGGCCAGGGGTCGCTGCCGACGACAGCAGCAGCAGCATGCCTTTGTACAGGGCGAATGCGAATCCGAACTCGTTTCATGAACTAAGTCGACCGCAACTAGCTTGGCTGGAACAACTCGCTAAAGGTAAACGTCACTACGGGACCCCCCCTTTTTTACTGTTTCGGTGTGAGGCTTGCGCCATGCTCAGGTTACTCCTGAAGATAACGGTCCCCGCTTAAAATGTACGCCATGCCCTTTTTGTTGTGGGTAAGGTTCATGTGTTGTGGAGACGGTTCAATTCTACTTTGCTGGCGTGACCAAGAATGAGATTGATCACGCTGATGTCCCGTCGCCCTTACGTAAAGGCCAATCCACACTGAGGACGAGCCAGGAGTTGCCAGCTGCGCAATTCTTTGTTTGTTTTATTGCGTCCAGGAGCTGCCGTGCGGAGCCGTGCACGGCGCAGAATTCCCCGACGCAACAAAANAAACAAAGNATTACGCAGTTGGCAACTCCTGGCTCGTCCTCAAGTNCAGATTGGCGTTAAAACTCAACGCTGCGCCAGATACGAAGATAAATCTTTCGTGCACAAAAATACGGATTTGCATTGAGAATTTCGTAACTAATTCTCAATAATCTTCCAGGGTGAGTTGTGGACAGCAGGTCGCACTGTGGTGTGATAAACGTGCTGATGATATCCCGCGCATGTCCTTGTACGTGTACAGGATATGCGTTGTCAGACATATTATATGCCAGCCTAGAGATTAGCACCAAACTTGCGAAGGAGCTGTCATTATGCCATGTGTTGGATTTTATTTCTTTCAGCAGATTCTGTTTTCCAAGACTTAAAACAATAGTCATCAAATAGGTCAGCGTTCATTTCGCTGGGGTTGAGTTGTTTCGTTGAAGACTTCTCAACACAACCGGAATTTCTTTTAACTCATAACCCTGCGAATCAATCTCGAAATCACCGCTGATGTGTTTCATCTAACGTTGGGTGCAATCGATTTGGTTTCCAAGTCATTTTTTCTGTTTTAATAAATATTTCAAAAGCTGCTGGTACTGAATTTGCACACGGACCTAGTTTTGCAGTTGTCAAGTACGCGCTTGCTCTGGCTTTTCTCCGATGTGGCGTTTTGTTTACAAATGCGTAACAAGATACAATGTGGAAAGTGCTTACCCGTTGAGTGTTTTGGTCACGAACAGTCCTTTTTTTGTTATAGGCGGTTCAAAAAATTCTTTGGTGCCCTCTAATGGCGACATAGATTCCACTCGAACGAGTCCAACCTCAGGGATTGCTTCCACCAATCAGAATGATATGCATGGTGAGAAAGGTCTTAAAAAGCAGCTGTTAACTGCACAATAGTTGTTTCCGATACGACAGAACGAATGCTCACGATGCGACCTTTTGTTTTCGAAAAGGTCACTCTTCAGACGAAGGAGTTCTTGACTTGCGCGCCAACCAATTCGCAGACCAGCACGACTCGAACAGCAGCAGCAGCAGCAGCTTGAGTCAGAGTGAGTTTGTGTGTCTGAACCCGTTCCACTTGCTGACAGTCGTTTGT
>JGI24021J15306_10000009_pt1 | contig 64459 bp, 37 predicted proteins | sample Ectturendosymbi1_FD_15306 | JGI IMG/M metagenome (IMG submission 15306)
ACTACAATTTATGAAAGCGTACATAGAAAGGTTTACAGCAGGTTTGTGTGTCTGAAACGTAATATTTATTTTAGTTGAATTTCTACTCATGGAAACTGTTTCTATTCTGTTTTTTTTCTGGTAACTTGCGACAACACGTGCATGAGCTCTTCCACAGCGAACATTTTAAAGTAAGAATATCGATCGCCGGTACCGTTCGTTCGTCGCAAAGGATATAATTCCCTAAAACTTCATTTCAAACGATCAATTTAAAAACGTACACATAGATTTACTTGAATCTCATTGAATTAGTGGTCTCCCCAGCTCGTTGTAAAGCTTTGTGACAGACAGCAAAAGCTAACACCGGATCTATTCTTTGCGTAGCACTAAGGCATAATGTTGCTGAAAAACGAATTTAGTACAGCCAGAAACTATTTGTTGTTTGCCATATGCAACACTGAAGATATTTTGTGTATTAGCCTTCACAGATGTTATTAAAATCTGATAATTGTCCAATTTTTATAGTAAGAACCGCGTGCTGCGCTTTTTTGTTTAATAAAATAATATTAAGGTTCGTTCTGTCAGCATTTGACACCATTCGTACCTGATTTTTCAAAAGTTATGCTTTCACTTCTTCTCAACTTGTGTGTTTACCTTTAAGTTATGACTGCCAAATTCCAGAAGAGTTAAAGGAACGCACTGTCTTCCACAGATTTTTGATGAGCAGTTTAGTTTAACTCTCGCGGTGACTAACCTTAGAATCTTGTCCATACCGGTGTCTAATGCATTCGTTAATTCCTACCATTACAGCTTTAAGGCAGCCTAAACTATCAGCAGGTAAGTGCGTTTTTCCTTTTTTGTAATGCAGCTGCTCTGCGAGCAAAACTCGGTCATTTAGGCATGTTAACTCACATGAAAGTCAGTGAACCCCGCACGGAAATTGGAAATAGCTAACACGCAACAGACAAAATTGTTCTATTTGTGATTGCTCCTTTGAAACGGCATCGACGCCAATCGTGACATGTTTGGCAACTCCGACCACTGTACGAAGCATACACTGTTTATACTTCTGCTCTTTTGCGGAAATTATAGCATAAGAAGCGTTGCAACTTGACAAACATTGGCACCGCTCCGGCTCATATCCCGTTGCCCTAGAGAGAGGCAGAGCATTACGTTCACAGAATGTAACGGTGCTGCCACTTGTACAGTACAAGCCCGTAGCCACGGGGGGGCATTTGGGGGCAGTGCCCCCCAAATTTCTTTTTGTTCTAAAAATATAATAAAAACAAAAACCGTGCCCTCTGAGAAATGTATTTTGCCCCTCCAAACCTCAAAACCTGGCTACGGTCTTGGTACAGTATAACAGCAGTTTTGCAAAATGTATTGGATTAAGTTGGNGAAATGTTTTGATTAATTCTTTTTAATTTCCCAAGGTGCATTTACATTGCATCAGTATCGAAAGAACCGCATTATAGACCTAGTGCAAAATGAAATACCGCAAATAATCATACGATTTTGGGATGTTTCTTGAAAAGAGTAAAAGAGTTGAAAAGGGTGAAATGAAAAGAGAAAAATGGATTGTGTTTTGAAAAGAGCAAACCGTGTAACAATTTGTTTTCTTTCGTATCGGGCAAATAAACTGCGACAAAAGTAATATTTAATTGTTCTGAAATTTGTGTTCATGGCGTGTAAATCTTTAGCTGACGGTTGTTTAAATCAACAGCCATGACACACGCTGATTCATTGGTTTTCATTTTTTGAGGTGATTTTCGGCCAAACACGTCATTTTTATTTTTATGGAAAAAGAGACGGCATGAGTCATAATGCGGCTATCACGAAAATTCACTGATATTGCTGAAAATGTGGCTGTTTTATGTTTAAACCAAGCTAACATTTTGCACTCACTTTTTGAATTACTGAAAACCAAAATAAACTTTCTTATTTCAGCTTATGCTTCGCTATAATTTTTCTTTTGACAATAAATTACGGAAACAATTACGATTTATATTCAAGTTGAAAAGAATTTAACTTGATCTGAATACACTGAAATGGGCAATATAACTATGATTCATTTCAAGTTTTTAGACCACTTTCAGTATCAGTTTTTAAACTTTACTGTGACAAACAACATGCAAACCATTTGTCTGCTCCCTATCGGGGTATAAAAGCGTTTCTAGTAAAGTAAGGTTAGCGGGAAATCCGCATTGATTCGTTGTCAAAATCGCTTGAAACATGGTATTTACGCTTTCGTATTTAGCTGAGAGTTTGCGAAAGCTTTATCTAACTCAATTAATTAAAATTTTCTGATTTATAGCAACTCATAAACGCATCTTTTCCAACTGATTTCTTGCACTTATCTGCGTAATGTTCGACGTACGTGGATGGGAAAAGAGTTTTCAAGAAAAGATTGCGCACTCTCGTTTGTGAGAAAATATTTCCAGCCTTCTTACTGCTTCGGGCTTTTTGCCAAGGGCGGAACATCGCCTTTGCACTGCTACTTGTAAAACATTTCAAGTGGTTTCTGTACACGCGTGCCTGTGAGCATGAGTACACTGTTCGCTTTTCATATATCGCCAATAGCCAATGTATTGCAAACTTTTGATTGTACAGTGCAACCTGTGAAATTTTCAAGTTACACGAAGTCGATTTTGTTGCATATTGGTTTTTATCGAGGATGTTTTTTAGAAAACAGATGCACGTAAATGTGTAACGCTCAGATGGACATGGGTGTACCGTGCTTTGCTTATGAACATAATTGATTTTTTATTCTTATTGAAGTTTTGGGCTCAGACATACGGTCCATGCCACATAGGCAGTGAAAAGAACACAAAGGTACAAAAATACTTCAGCACAACGCATCACAGTGCAGGTGTTGGTTAGTACACGAAGTCAATACTGAAGAGGAGCAAACAATGAAGCAAAGCATCAACAGCATCTATTGCATTTAAACGTGGGCGAACACGTATATCCCTGGGGATGTAATGCAAAACCCGATAGGCGTTGCTGCAGGTGGGCAATGTGAGGGGTGTTAAATACAACATTGTGTGTAATTCTTGCACCACAGTTGACAGGCATATACACTGGCATGGAATACGCACGAAACAGAGTGGAATACACAAAGTAACTGCAGTAGAGAGCACCGAGGTAAGGTGCCTATGACCTTGTTGCCTCACAATAGAGCAAATTTCACTTGCCTCTGAGTGTCATTGTCATCCTTCAGTGAGGCATGAAATAAAACACTAAGGTCTTTGACTTGTCAGCGAACTTCATACTTTCACCACTCAGGGAATTAACTGGTGTTGCAGACTTTTTGTACTTTTTCGAGGAGAAAACCATATCAATTATCTTGTTACCACTGTTGCGGAGCCGGAGTCGGAGTCGTAAAGAGTCGGAGGTTTTTGGTGGGAGTCGGAGTCGGATTCCTAACAACACTGGGAGTCAGAGTCGGATCTTTTTGTCCGACTCCGACTTCGGATGTCTAATTGGATCATTTTTTTACATCGCACTCCCACATTGGGAATTCCTGTTGAAATGGTACAATTTCTTTTGAAGCTTTTGTTGAAACAGGTTTCTTGCTGTGCACCACGATTTCCCTTGATTTTAACAGTCAAATTTCATTCCCTTTATGTTAAGGAGTCGGGAGTTGGAGTCGGATATTTTGCCTTCGATTCCACAACCCTGCTTGTTACAACATCTTAAGACATACCTAGTAGAGATTTTGAAATTTCTTGCGTCCCCGTTATGAACCTGACGTACCCCCCCAGTTATGAACCTGCCGCACCCCTCCCAAACCAGACCCACCTCCAATTTGAGAACCACTGCGTTAGACTTTCAATCACATCTCAGACAAACTCGAGCATATCGATCAAAACCAACTGTAAAAAGTTGTGGGAGTTGGATCAAAGACTTTCGAAATTTAAGCAAAGACTTCTCGTTTTGTAATTTCCAAAATATAGAAACTGGAAGATGTGGTTTAAAGGTTATTCAACTTCTATTTCAGACATCTTTGGGAACCAGAGAAGAGTTTGATGAACTGTGTGATGCTAAAGTCTTATGTATTACATGTACATAGAGTTGAGTATTTGCGGGCGTTGAGGTCACATCAGGCCTCGTGTTGAAATTGGATTTATTTGTTAAACAGAAAATGTCCTTGCATTGAAGAAAACATATTCTTGCGTATGCGCTCCAGGATGTGAGTAAGAATATAAAAACTTGGTTGGCCAAAGATCAAAACGTTTAATCATGTTTGGGCTTGAAATACGTAATAGTAAGCGGAATTTTCCTTTTGAAAACGCAGTTTAAATGCGAGAGCGGTTTAACATTTTTCAATCTTGCAACCACTTCTGATCGTGATATGCGGTTCTCAGCGTGCCGAGCAACAACACAGGAAATGCTTTGTTCTGTTGTCATCGCACAACATTTGCTCTTTGCCGGGTAAGAAATGCGAGCAAGCTTGCAAACATTACACTATGATTAACAGGCATCGACGTAGTTATATTTCATTGATGCTTGCAAATTTTTTCAACTACGGAGTGGAATTATGCAATGGTTCAAGTATCTGCTGTTTTAACCTTTTGTTGTACTAAACCTTTTGTTACAAAACAGATATTCAAAAAAACTAAGTAGGGAAAGTTGGTGGGTTTTCTCAAGGGAACAATTTTTGCATGATTTCATCAATACTAAGGTGTTCATCACTGCTTCCAGTCACATAAGTGACTTGCAAGATTTTTTGTGCATTAGCAAAATCAGTCTTTTCGCAGATTTTCACTTGCATGCTTACAAAGGTTTTGAAACTAAGTTGATTACTTAGCGTTCACTGCTAGTTAAACATTATAAAGCATACCAGGATGTTACAAGATGTTTTCAGTACCATCAACGAAAATTTACACACACACGCTGACTTAGAAGTAAAAACAGTTTCTCATGTTGCCCGATAAAAAGCTCGCACTGTGATTTCTGTGATTGATTTGTTGCCTATACGTGCCTAAAAGTTTGTCACCTAAGCTAAAGCTTATATTATTTCCTTGGTTTCCTTGGTTGCGATGAAAAACCGAATCTTATGCAACTGCATAAAGATCGGCAGCAGTTGCGTGCGTATGAAATGTGGAGATGCAGGTTGCTAACATGTAACCAAACAGAGCATTTTAACTTTCTTCACCAAGTGTTGCAGAACATTTTGTTACCGTAGAACGTCACACGTTATAATCTGCGCGTTCAACTCAAATTAGAATAAAATTCCCCGCCGGCTCTACAATCTGTTTGAAAGTGTGTTGTACAAACCTTTCAAATTAAATCTATTCAACAAGTCTTACACACTGTTTTACGCAATCAGCATATTTTTTGCAATAAATTAAACAGTTGTAAAATTTTTAAAAAGCACAAGTCAAAACAACTTAATCTGACCTTAATCGTGATGACGCAGTGGTGTGTATTAATAGAATTTCGTTTCAAATGTAATCTAAAAACTGTCCGCCAAATCCGAGGAAATGCTGTCGATCTTATTTATCTGTAGTCATCAAATGTTGGCAGCCTACGAAGAAGTGCTTGGTTCATTACATTTGTCGCTTGCGTTTTCTACATATGGCTTTTGGCTTGAGCAAGTCAATCTTCATCTCCATAATCTCAGGTTCTAAACTTTCCAAATTATTCAGCTTCTACTTCTTAGTTATTGCGAGCAGAGAACGTAATTTTCAAACAAATGAGACTATTGCAGGCGTAAGCAGTATTTTTCAGATTAACTGAGAATTCATTTTAATTCTGTTCCTGTTCACATTCGCAGATCAAGTCTGCCCCATCCAACTGATATATGACTGCGCTTTCGTAGCTCTAATGATATATAAGTCTAAACTCTACTTCAATAATTAGCATCATGCAAACTTATGGCAAAGTCTATATGCCAAAGATACTTCTGCAGCCGATAAATTCCTTATTTGCATTGTTACAAATATGGACAATGAGACAAAACTAACACAAAAATTTCCCACCATGTTTGTAAGAAATTATATTCCTCATCAGCAAAATTTTATGTTTTCGGAAATAAATGTTCCTTGTTGGATTTCCTGGATGGACATTTCCGAAACAAAAGCACGATCAATACAATTGCGTAATCAGCATCTATGGCGCAGCAAGGTTATCAGTAATATGATTATTGTATGGGAAACCTTTCACCGTTGTACAGAGTTAATCGTTTGTCATTTTTGGCGAACAGACTTTAAAAATACCACCTTGCCACGTTTTTGAGATCGTGGATGAAAATAGAGTTCACAAGTATATCATACTCGTCACCATTTAGCCTACCTACAACATGCGGCATACGAAGAATAAAAATGCGCTATCACCAGTCACCAGACGACTGACAGCGCCTTTCGTAGTGAGTAATTGTTTTAAAAAATGTGGTTGTATTCGGAAAAATAGATCATTTTTCGACTGGTACTGCTTGAAACGCGAATGGAATAGCTGCCACAAAATACCTTCGGCTGATTTTGCCATATACCTTTGTAAACCTCTTTTCATGGAACTGAAACGTTACACTTAATAATTGCGCTTGCGCGTGAAATCTTTTATGTAAGTCGCATACCTCACTTGGGTTTCACAGGCTCTACAAGCTGATGTTGAAGATGTCCGTGTAAATTCTCAGTCACCTTCCCACTCAGCCCTGGCCATACAATGTAAACAGCACTTTGCCTTCCTTAAGAGAAGCTTTCCATCTTTTACTTAACAAAAATATATTGTTACAGGAAAGTTTCAAGCGAGCTCTGTACCAGCATATGACGAACCAACTAAGCCTCAACTGAAGATAAGACAATCTTGGAAATGACCAAAAAGGAGAATGTAAGTCAGGGTGTGTATGGAAAGATGCAATCTATATTGTTTTTGACAGTAAGTTGCGTTAGACACAGGAAGGCAAACCACTGCTGCTCCACCAACTATTTAGGAACAAAACATTTTGCCAAACTTTTTTGCAGGTAGCATGAAAATTTAGGTTATCAAAGGCAGGAACCGCATTTACATCAGCAAACCCAATATATACTTTATCAAACGTAAGTTTGATCCCAAACAACAAAAATACAGCTTAATCAACAATAGCAATCAAAAATAACCATAAAAGACAATTCTTCATCAAATGTAAGTTTGATTTCAAGCACATGCTGTGAAGCAACATGAGCAGCAGAAAAAAACGTTAAGTTTGAATTTTTTTTAAGGCAAGTTTTAAAATTACTGCATTAAGACAAAACTTTAGCAAAAAATGAAAAATTATTTAGATTAGTTTTTCTGCTGAATCTAAGTTACCTATTTCAAACTGTTTAGCAAACATTTTGAAAACTTTTTGGCGAATTTAATTGAAAAGAACACTGTTTGTGCCAATAAAAGCATGCCACTGCGAGGCTGTAAAAACATGTTCTGCCTTAGCTTCATGTGGTTTCGTTCTCCATAGGATTGTGTCTGTATCGCAAGGCGCGAATGCACAGCTGTCATGCAAGAAACGATACCGACGCTATGTTCTTGAATGGAGTAGTGTTTTGTTTTGATGAACATGTCAGTGTGAAAAACTGTCAGCTCACTGTTTTTTGTAGTGAATGCAAAAACGGTGAAAGCGACGGAGAAAAGTTCATCGTCGACAACGACGGGATGGGCCATAATAGTGTGAATGCAAAATTTAACAGCTGTTGTCGTTAGTGCAGCCAGACAGTCTGATCTAAAAATTCTAGGGATTGCCTTGTTCAGTGGCGGATCCAGAAGAGTAGCTTGGTGCATCCTCCCCAAAACAACCACGGCGATATCCCTTGAAGTGGTGTCCCTTTTCCAAACTTCCCCCTTTAAAAAGATGACCTTTCATAAGTTGTGGCGATTTTTTCAACAACTCCTCCTAAACAAACAGAAGGTATTGATTAAGGGCGGATCCAGGGGAGACGATTGGGGTGATCGACCCCTGAAACCTAATAAAGTACCTTTTTGACCATGATTTGTACAATTCGGAAAACAGCATTCGCTATATAAGGCCATTTTTCCGTCTATTGTTTTGTCACAGCAGTGTTGTGAAGTATAGCCTACTTCATCTCTCTTACAGTAGTGAACCCGTAATGAGACTTGACTGCCAAATATTACTAAAATCTCCCCCTTAAAGTTACTGGCTTCATCTCCCCTGGTATTGGTAAACCGCAAACATCTACTGAAAGCATTTTTTGGAATGCTGGCAAATTGTCTGTGATTACCCCCGCCTAATGGGAATCAGTGATCCGTGAATTACTACAGTTTCGCTACTTGCAATGCAGACCAACATAAGCATTTTTATCTGCTCACGTGCGCATTTCGGGTGATTCCGATGCCTTTGCATTCGCAATCAAAGAACGTTAGGATGTACGTGTGTACTGACGTACTTCTAATTTGTTGCCGTCACACTTTTATTGCCGAATCACGTGTTTTCTTCCAATGCGTATATGCACGCACAGCGTTGAGGATAGAACTTGTGGTTTTTCTGCATTTTTTCTGCCGCAACGTCATCGCCCTTTTTCACACCCATGCATTTGCGTACGGCTTTACGAGGTGCTCTAGTGCCGTGCAATGTGCTCTAGTGCCTTGCGACCATTAAAAAAAAACTGCAGTGTTGTTTATGGTATAACTTACACACTTGCTTCGATATTATAGCACGCCCAAACTACTGCATATTCTTACACTACTAGAGTTCCTCACTTTGACGTTGTGTTTGGAATTTAGATGTGAGTGATACTATTTCCGTTTCTCTCTCCTCTCTTGGTGGTGCTGCGTCATTCTTGTGAGAAACTTTCAGCGGCTTTTCCTGGCCGGAGTACGTTCCTTAGCCGTCATGCAAGGTTGTGTTTACAAGTTAAACTGCTTCTTTGTTCGAGTTTCCTGGCCAGTTTTATTTGTTGTGTTCTTTGGGCCGGTAGCCTTCGGTGGTTATGAACAAAGGTCACGTTACGTGGATCTAACTCGTCTCAAGAGATTGCCCTAAATAAACCGTTCTTCTAATGTCCTGCTCTCGTGTCATCTGCGCACATGGTCATGCACCTTGCCATCAATCGCCGTCGCAGTTTCAAAACGGACCAGTTGTGCTAAATGAGTCATTTAAGAAGCGCTTCTTCGAAGGATGACATATGTCCACTACGAGATGTTTTTGTAAACACAGGTTGCTTTGAAAACATTTGCAGACATCTGGTGCTGCTTGGGCAAGATGAATGTTTGTGGAATGGATCACTACGCGGTGTAGGTTAACTTGTAAGCTCTGCTTTTCTGCAAAAAGTCCTAATAGTTGTTGTATATAACTATGTCCATTGAATTTATACATTGTAAACTATGTCAGAGAAATGTTTAACAATTTGGTTTTATGAGCCAGATTCGTTAGTGGAGGCCAGAATCGGCGGCTCCACTTGTTTTGTTAGGACCAAACGTACCACAGAAACAACACACTGCCAAGGCCAGGGTTTCTGTTTGAAGAAAATATCAAAGAAAGGTTATCAGGTCTTCCCACTTTGTGTCAAGTTAATTTTCGATGAAGCGGATGACCTTCTGTTAGTTAGACATTCCCTGAAAAGGTAAGCACAACTTGGGCAAACACAAGGGAGAATTTGTTTCCCACACCTTTCTTCTACAGATTTTCTGTGATTCTACAAAAGTTTACATTGCGTTTATAAATGTGGCCCTGTGAGCTCCCCAAGAAGAAAAACTATGAGCTCCCCATGAAGAAAATTTGGCTAAGCTGCTGCAAATACCATTTTTATGCCAAATCAATGTTTGTAAATGATAACGTTTTCCATACTATGTAAGATAACCGGGCTAAGTTCTTGCTTTGAGTCTAACTTACACGTTCACTGAACAGTGGGTAAGAGAAGTGTGTGGACTCAAACTTAGATGCAGTAACTAACGAAATCGGTTGATTTCCTTGCCAGCAAAATTTTGGCAGTGAAGCCGACAGTGAGTAAAACACCAGTGAGCCAACTTGCTTTCCATTACCAGAGCACTGTGCATAACCGTTTTTGAGTTGTTACTAAGTGTTACCACTTCGGCTGTTTAAAAGCAGTAGTGATATTTGATTTGCTAATCTGGATACGAGAAGATTTCCCTACTAACAAAAATACATTTTTTAGTTAGCATGAAATGTAATTTTGAGTAATACCAATTTTTTCTCCTTGAGTTCAAGTAACCACAACAGCTCAGGTTTCAAAGGCAGGCTTTGTGACTGGTTAAAATGTTAAAAGTTGTAGAGCGCTCATGTTTCCTTTAGGTTCGGATTGTGTGGATTTTACCTTTTCCGTCACGTGAGTACGGGTTAAAAACGTACGAGTGGACGACCGCTAGTTTTTACGTTTCTTGCCGATGCAGAATGAGGAGCCGGGAGTCGGAGTAGGAAATTTTAGGAAAGGTCGGAGTCGGATATTTTACCTACGGCTCCACAACCCTGATTGTCAGTGCCACAGCCAGGAATTTAATTCGGGAGGGGCAAGTCGCCACACCCAGTTAGCCATCGTGTCATGTACCGCTTTTTACAACGTTGTGCATCTTCATCTTACTTTTCATTCGATCTCTTCAAATCAATGATGCTTTCTAAAATCTTCATTTTTCCTCAACTATTTAACGCTCCACAATGACGGTGACCAACCGATATAGTTGGTGTGTTGTACCAGTGCACGCGTCTCATCAGTGTTGTTTTTGCATAACACCGAAAATCTTCCATGTGCTTCACGGCGCCCTAGGATCTCTTTATTTACTTGTTCCAATATGCAGACAACGTGTGCAAACCAAGCATACAAAAAGTAAGACATATACTGGTAAAACGTTAATCGCCAAATCCTGCTTTAAAATTCAGGAAATTGATTGGCTATCTATCTCATGATAAGCATTTGAAACCTTGATCGGAACAGTTTGCATGCCTCTGTGCGCCAATGTACACCCCCATCTCACTTACCTTTTACTTTTTTCTTTTTCTCAGTTAGCTGTTTACCTCAATGTTTGATGAGAGTATGGTTCATTTCTCTCACACTACTGGATCACTGTATTATGATGGGTGAATGACGTTGCAGTTGGGGTCCTGTTAAAGTGTTTTGCTCCTACGAGTTTTGGTCGGGAGCGATTGATACGTCCATCTCGTCCGCCTGGGTTGCTCATCCGAGCTAACGAAATCAGTAGCATCAGACATAGCATGGATATCCATGGCCAAATAACAGGGATTCCTGCCTCGAATGACTCATCTACGGCAAGCTGCACCCAAAATCACAGTCCGTCCTTTTCAGGACGAGAAGCACTTGCTTCTGGCGATGAACCGTTGGTCATTCTACAAATCAATGTTGAAGGATTGACAGCAGCAAAGCGAGAGTTGATTGAAATAAAAGCCACTGTTGCACTAATTCAAGAGACGCACCAGACTATGATTGACTGACCAACTTAAAGTTATATGGCTTCACCTTGGCTGATCACATCCCGAGCCAACACCACGGTATGGCCACCTTTGTACGATCCTCAATTTCGTTCTCACTTGTTGGTTATCCTAATGCAGGGAAGCATACGCATTGGGTAACTATCGTTATTAATGGAATCCGCATCTCAAAGGTTTATCACCCTCCACCTGCTATTCTCAGTGTATCTATGCTGCCTAGTGTTTCTGATCAGTGCATAATCTCCGGGGATTTCAACTGTCGCAATGAAAATCGGGGCTACGCAAACTCTAATTAAAACGGCAACCTTTTGGCTGACTGGTCCTGCACCAATAACCTTCATACGCTTTACCACCAGAAACAACCGGCCTCATACCGATCGGCAAGATGGAACTCCGGAATAAACACGGATGTAACTTTTTTTCAACACATAAACGGGGAATCATACCTACAAGAGAAGTCCTCGAACAGTTTCCTCACTCTCAGCACCGCCCTTCCATGATTCGCAAATGCCGCTGATTTCTTTCACCAGAAGCGCTCCCATACCGAGATTGATCTTCAGAAAAGCAGATTTGGGAAGATATAAAAACCTAACCAACAACTCTGCCGACAGATTTCCTGCACCAAGAATTCATAAGATCAATTTTGCCTACGAACAGTTCACACACACCCTGAAAACTGTTGCCAAACAAGCAATCCCTAGAGGATTTTGGAAAAGTTATACCCCCACGTGGGATGAAGAGTGCAGTCGATTATACAAAGAATATCTGCACGCAGACAATCCAGATAGCATCCATTCCTCGGCGTCAGCATTGACAGATCTACTATAAGAAAAGGCATGAACGATAAGAAAAGGCATGAACGCTGGGTTGACACGGTCAGTAACATCGATTTCACTCACTCATCAAAAAAAGCTTGGAAGACCGTGAAACGTCTAACTGGCACTGTTTCTGCTAAGAAGGTGTGTCCTATCTCCCCAGACGACTTGGTAGACAGGTCGTTCGGAATGGTCTTACTGAATATAACAACAGAAAGTTTAAGAGACAAATAATTAACGAACCGAAGACACTACGATTGTGCAACATCGATAGCCCTGATCTGTACGAACAGTTTACCATTGAAGAGGTAATTGTTGCTCCAAATCAGCTTAAACTTGGCAAATCTCCTGGCCCAGTCGGGATCTATAATGAATACTTGGCCAACCTTGTGAAAAATATTGTAAACTGGCTAACACTGTTTATCAACACATGCTTCCACAACAATCGTATTGCAAAGATGTGACGCAGAGCATCTCTTATAGCCCTGCTAAAACCAAGGAAAATAGATACCGTCCATCTCCCTCCTCTGTGCTACATTCAAACTCAGAACGCTTAATCCTAAACCGAAGCAACCCGATAGTTGAAAAATTCCTACGTCAGGAGCAGGCAGGTTTCTCAAAGGGCGCTCTACGGATGACCAAGTTGCTTGTCTTACGCAGAACATCGAACAAGCGTTCGAGGATAAAAATGTCTGCGGGGCTATCTCTCTCGACCTTACGACAGCTTTCGATACTGTATGATGGCATCTTGGTCTGCAGCTGAAGCTTCTAAAAGTACTAGCATGTCAACCCATGGTTATCTTGGTCTGCAGCTGAAGCTTCTAAAAGTACTAGCATGTCAACCCATGGTTCATCGTGGAACTTTTGTGCTCAAGATCCTTTGTTCTATACACCAGCGATGGACAAACAAGTTGCCCTTCAGAACCAAAAACGGAGTCGCACAAGGATCTGTTCTCGCCCCCTGTCTGTACAATATCTACACAGCGGATTTTCCGGAAACGTCGGCCAAGCGGTACATGTACGCTGACGACGTCGCTCTGACCGTCTCGCCCCAACATTAGGGAAGTGGACATGGGAGTACGCAGGGGAGGGGCAAAATGGGCAGTTGTCACCCCCCCCGGAAATTGGTACTAAGAAGGAAAATTTTCTGGAAAACGTGAAATCAGCAGTTTAATTCTGATTAGTTGGGTTAATTCTTGCAATGACAGTTTATTTGGCAATATGACACTCACACAGCACAAGAGTCAAGTTCACTGTGTTGGTAGTATGCAGTTAGGAGCTTGCAGTTCACTAAATCCGCTTCTTTGGTTGCAGAGGCAGGTTGCGAAACTTGCGAGCGAATTGTTCTACTATTGACCTTTGTTGCGTAACAATAACATGGTAACAAATCTGCGAAGATGCACTTCAAGTCACGGTAGACAGAAGTATGCGTTTTGCCGCATGTAACTATTGAACGCAGGTATCTTGGCAGGAAATGTAGTGAGACAGCGGCTGCTGACAGCAGTAAGCCACGTAGGTAGGCGAATTGCGGTTCGCCGACATATTTTGTGTGGCTCGTCTAGACTAGATGAATGGCAATATCTCAGATTGATAGAGAGTTGTTGCCTCATATTTAACGTTTGTTTTATTTATCAATGTGTTTACACAAGTTCGTGAAGTTGGTCACCAACAGTGTCCCTGTAAGAACATTTTACATTGAGCAAATATTTGTTTTAGTGCGCATGCAATTTCACAACCATGTAGACACACAACCAGTGAAACGTATCGAAAGAGCTACGCGATGTGTATACGATATCAAATTTGAATGTTGCAAGTGCACAAGAACGAGATTTCACTGCGCAAATGCTCTGGTGGTTCTGCGCAGTTTTGCACCTCAGAGGGAACACTGGTCACCAGGGAGTCTGCGCGATTTGATAACAACGACCGTAAACCTAAATCGCAAGTGAGTCTATTTAAGTTCCCAGAAGAAATTAAAATTTCTCAAAGACATCGTCGAAAGCATTCTTTCATTTTCCCAATGTCAGAATGAGAACGAATGTTTTTTGCGAAGAGGCAACTGAAGACAAAGTGGAGGAATACTACAATAAATTTAAGACTACTGGAGAAGTTCCAAGTCAGATTTGACCATTTCCAAGAGTCAAAACCATGCTATGCATTCCTTGCAAATCCATTCAATGTCAATGTATCGGTGATGGCTGTCCAGTTCGCTAGCCGTTTGTTACCAACGTGTCTGCTGTAGAGATAAAACTGACCGAAATGCAAGAAAATCTGGCTCAAAAAAAGCTTTCGTCAATGCCACTCTGCACTTAATTTCGGGCGACAGGTTCAAGAAAGTAAATACCCGGAATTTAAAATACCAGTGTATAACTCACTCCTGTGTATTGCACAACATATTGCTGTGATTTTTTTCTCTGTAATAAAGTTCGTAAAATCAAACTATCGTGCAACCCTGCAAAATGAACACTTGGTAGAATTAATTTGCACAGCTTTAACAACATACTGTGCAGATTTTCGGGGTCTAGAAAATCAAACAAAAACTTAATACTGACAATTACTGTACATCAATTAACGTAAAATTTGCATTCTTTACCATATTTGTATAGACACTACAAACTGGTTTTGCGGCTCGCTGTTTTTTTGGATTTCTGCAAATGACTCTTCTATTGAACAAGTTTTCCCACCCCTGGTTTATACTATGCGTAAAGACACATGAGTGAAAGAGAAGCATTGCTGCCAACAAAACGCATTTTTTGCAACCAATGCTCCCTCTGAAGGTGCGCAAATGCACAGTACCACCATGCAGACCATTTGCGCAGTGAAATCTCATCTCGCGCACTTGCAACATTCCAAATCATCGGAAAAGTACGAAAACAAGGAGAAGATATTTGAATTAGATGTGTAAATCTTTCGTATTTTCATAAGATTTTACACTTATTCTAAAAATTCACAAAGTTTATTATTCCTTTCGAACTCCGCTAACTCAGTCTCAAAAAATCCATAATCACTGAAATATTTGCTCACTTGTAAAGTTTTCTTACAAGGAAAACACTGTATGCAACTGTTGCCGTAACATTGGACATTTTCTTTTTTGTGTACGTCCATTTGCGTTGCATCGACAGCGATAAGCAAAATGTCGACTTTGCCCTCCCTGGAAAAATTTCTGCGGACGCCCATGGAAGAGGAACTTACTTTATCACACGATATCTCTGTCGTTAACAGTTTCCTGACTAAGTGGAGACTCAAGCTTTCAGTTGAGAAAACTGTGTGCTCTGTCTTCCACCTGAAGAACCACTCAGCCAACTATCAGCTGAATGTCAATTTACAACCCAGTGTAACAGTGAAGTTTGACCCACTTCCATCTTATCTCGGCACATGCTTGGATCGCTCTCTGAGGTTCAGAACACACTTACACACACTCAAAAAGAAAGTCTCGTCGCGAGTGGCACTCATTAAGCGATTGGCCAGTGCCGGTTGGGAGCTTGCTTCAAGCTCTAAGAACCTCCTGCTTGGCTCTTGTGTTTGCTCCGGCAGGGTACTGTGCTCCAGTGTGGTGCCGCAGCGCTCCCACAAAGCACATCGATGTACCTTTAAACGAGTCGATGCGCATTATCACTGGCTGCCTGCCGGTGATAAAATCTCACCCACCTCATTCTTGCCCATTCTATCTGGCATTACCCCACCTAAGAAAAGGCACAGTGCTTCATGCTTGAAACTTTACAGCAAAACTTTCAATCCGAAGCATCTCCTACACAAAACTATGTATCTAAAACCTTCTCCTCAAAGTCTCCGTTCCAGAAAACCTCTTCGCTCCTTTGTGGAATTGTTGTTAACCAACGGGGAGCCAACCACACCAATCCCTCCAACTCTCCAATCCTTCATTCCCGCATTTGGTCCACAACCACCAGGCTGCGACCTCCCCAGAAATGCCGGGGTTCAGCTCAACCGCCTGAGAACTGGTGTTGGCCGATTTGCGGACAACATGAAACTATTTGGTGTGTGCGGCTCAGATTTGTGTGTATGTGGCAAGGTGCAGACTGCACACCACATACTGCATGATCAAACCAAATTTAAACCTCCGTGCCACATATATGAGGTACAGTAGACAATTCTGGAATAGAAGGTGGGACGCAGTAGACCTGAGGTCACAGTCGTTTTTTTTTTATTTGTTCAAAAACTTGAAAACGTTACTTTTAAAGTTTCCATGGTGATTTAGTCTCGTACCAGCCGCGGTACGCAACTGAATTTTTCCTTGATAGGCAGCCGTTGTTACAAATTACAGAGCAAGTTGTGTTTTTTCTACCCAAAAACCATTTATAAAATCGCATTTAGATTTGGGTCTTGACCACGAGTTTCATCATCACGAGTTTCAACATCTGTTCTGAGTTTTTTTGACGTTGTAGTCAGGGCAGTGCAACATTGTTTGATAATGCCAGATTTCAAATTATTTTTTAGCTGTTTTAGTACTTCATTTTATACTTTAGGTATGCATGGGGCACATCTGCCAAAAAAATAGGGCACACTCAATACATTGCAACTAGGTCAGTCTAAACAAGGTAAAGCTTGAAGGGTTATATTAAAATGCAATACACAGCGCCGTTTTAGATGGTGGGGGTCTAGGGCCCAGGCGTGGTGGGAGGCCCCATGTGCGGATACAAAATGTTTATGGGATGATCTATGAAGTCAGTAGTATTTCCTCATATCGTCAATATTTATGATGTAATCGTGTGACGTCACATTTGTTAACTCAATTGTAACAAAACGCTATGATGCAACATGGTATTTGACAATGATTAGCGATTTGTGAAACTGTTGCAAAACCAGTCGCTAGAAGTATCGCATCTTCGTTTTTAAATATTTGCTTGTAAAAAGGTTTGAAAAATTTTTTGGGAAGCGTTTCTGGGCGATCCAACCTTTTCATCATCTCTAAACGCCAGTCCTCACTCAGCAATAAATTTTACGACAGAAACCAAACGTTGCAAGCAGTGGCGATTTCCGATATTGTTCTCATTGGTTGACTTGACTGGCTACTGTTGTTCTGTATGAATTCTTCATAGTGATTTTCTGCGACTATATGTAATCCTGGCATTTATATGTTCCACTGAATGCTCGTGGCTCCTCAGGCGCTCAAGAGCGTCCTTCTAGTCGAAGATTCCTTTTCTAACGAGGAAATGCGCACATGTAGTCGTATCCGCGCACATCAGTCTACAAGTGAAACATTTAACACAAGTTTGTGAAAGAGAAAAACAAAGCCAACGTCTGTCAGCTACTTCGCCGTTGTGGTTCTGGCAACGAATAAGATTTGTAGTTGTGGTACATTTCCGTGACGAGTTTCTGTCTTTTCTGTGTTTTGGAACATCATGTTTCAGAAATGTCTTTTCATCACAATGTCAAAAAAACCTGCTTCATATTTCAACCAATATTCCCACATTTTTTCCGGTATATTGGCTGGCCCCAGGTCCCAGAGACAGAACTGTCGCCAGACAGTCGTCAATAGGGGTCTTTACGTTTGTGCGGGGGGCTTGGCGTTCGCGCAGGGGGGCTTGACATTCAAATTTGACAAAAATTTCACGAATTTATAGTGTTTCATATTTCAATTTGGGGGCTTGGAGCTGTGTTTGGGGGGGGCTACGCCCACCGAAGCCCCCCCGTGGCGACGGGACTGCCCAGAGACCGATAGCTAGGATAAAGTAATAGCAACCTGGTTACGCTGTGTGACATAAGTTTTTGGTACTCAATATCCACAAAGTCTCAATAGTCTTTTCACTCTCTTTTGCCAACTTTGTAAATGTAAACACAGGTCATTCACTCAAGTTCAAAATCATTTAGTCCTTTTCTGAAAAAGGGACACTTTCCAACGAATTTCTTCATTTTTGAGCATTACTGGTTAGCTAAAATTACTAGAAAGTACTACACTCTGTTATATGCAATACACTGGTCATCGTATCACGGTTCATCAGCAAGGCTAGTACATTACTTATAATGGAGTCAGAAGTCCGCGCTCTAATGCCAAAGTCATTGAGATATTGAAAAAAGATTTACCACCGTTATGTAACGATTAATGTGAAAGCATTCCCGCCTTTCCAGCCGAAAAGTAACTCCACCAAAACATAGATTAATTAGACAACCAGCAGGCCCTTCCTAAACTAATCTACGCCCCCAGCTCGTATCTTGTTGCAGTTGAGTAGTGACAGCTTAATGCATGTAAATACAGTATAATATATCATGGCCAGTGGCGTAACTGACGGGGTGCAGCGGGGCGATTTCCCCCTGGCAAGATAAATATAAAAACCAGTCTCGCACTTAACTTATATTTTAGTTTTAGCATTGTTTTGGTTTTCAGTAGATTGTTGTTTTTTTGTGTTTTTAGATTATATTCCGGTGATTTAGGGTTTTAATTTAGCCATCCACATCCGGATTCACCACCATTTCTCAAGTTTTTTCTGAGTGTTGGCTAGTAGACCCCGTACAGTGGCCAGTGCTCCCCTTTTATCTAAGTTTGCCACCCTGGCTCAAAACTTTAGTTACGCCACTGATTATAGCTATGTAAAATAGGAAATGTAAAAATGAGGACATTTTGACATTTTTGAATGTCCTCGGAGATTGTTTCATTTCTCATGAAAAAAGTGGATGTGTACTCCAAAAAGAGGACGTATGGAGCCCTATTACAATGCTACTCATATGCGATCTGTGCAAATCTGAGTAAGGTAGACGCAAAATCTACCAATGACGAGTAGAGACGTAAGCTATTGCGTTCCACGTGGCTTGGCCACGCATTCACTAGATTCAGATACCTGACCGACTTGAAATACTGTCGTCTGGACGACCAGGCTCGTAACCAGGGGGGCTAAGCCCCTCCTAGAAAATTTTCTCCCCCCCTGGAAAAATGTGTTGGACATGGTTTAAAAATATTGAACATAGTTCAAAAATTTTTGACCCCTCTCGGAAAACTCTTTGCCCCTCCTGGTGTCCCAAGCCGGTTACGGGCCTGTGGACGACCGATAAAATTAGAGTCTACAAACAAACTTTCCTCGCTCATAAAAATGATTAAGTGGCACGCACATGGGGCACATATGGCTAAAGACATGAATACGGTAGGAGGGCCCTTTTGGTGGGGAGCATAGGCGTACGGGAAGGCATTTTACTGAGGGGCGGAGCGGAAAAAAATTGCCCTGAAGATAACAATTTGCCCTAAAAATATATTTTTTACTTTAATCCGAATGGGGCCTGATACCTCTTGTAAATCTGTTTTGTACAGTTGAATTCGTTTATTACATCTTCGTCCGTAACGTCAATTCGCCTATAACGTTACATTTTGTTCGGTCCCGATGGCATCTTTTACATGCATTTCAATTCGCATATAACGTCGATTCGACAATAATGTTCTTGATGCAATCCCCTAGAGGTGCCATTATAGACCAAATCTGTAGTTACCTTGCTTGTTAAATCAAGGAGGTGAAGTTCCTTGCGTATTGTGTTCTCCCAGACAAGAAAATTTACGGTAATTGCCTTTACTGATGCAAACATGTACGCGACTTCGATGGCGCAACGCCATTGTTAAACGTGACGGTTCCGGCACGCACTCAAAATGCATCTGCCAGTGTGCCTGTACGTATTGTATGGTATTCATATACTGTGATTGTACCATGTACAGTATTGTACGAATGTTCTGTCACATTGCACAGATCACCCCAGAGTGAATATACACTGAATACACTGTATTGAACAATTTTTCACTGTTCAGAAATTTTGAGCAACTTGCGCTTGACCTGAAAAACAGTTTGCACTGAAAATTTTCACTTTATTGAATATACTTTTTACCATTCACAATTTTTGAGCAACTTTGCGCTTGCTCTGAAAAACAGAGTGTACCTTGAATTCGCTGTACTGAATATATATGTTTTACCATTTAGGAAATTTGAGAAACTTTGCGCTTGCTCTGAGAAACAGAGTTTGCCCTGAAAATATTCACTGTATTGAATATGTTTTCCACCATTCAGAATTTTTGAACAACTTTACGCTTGCCCTGAAAAACAGAGTGTACCCTGAATTCACTGTCCTGAATATATATTTTTTACCATTTAGGATTTTTGAGCAACTTCGAGCTTGCCCTGAAAACAGAGTTTGCCCTGAAACTTTTCACTGTATTGAATATACTTTGTGCATCCACGATTTTTGCACAAGTTCCACTTGCCCTGAAAAACAGAGTTTGCCCTGAATTTATCACTGTATTGAATATACTTTTACATCCAGGATATTTGCGCAACTTGTACTTGCCCTGAAAACAGAGTTTGCCCTGATATTTTTCAGGCCGGGGGGGTGCCGCCCCCAAGCTCCCAGCCTCGTACGCCTATGGTGGTGGGCCCTGGGCCCGGGCCCCTTGGCCTCCCTAAATCCGGCGCGGCCAATACAGAATAATTATAATCTATGAGCATGTCTAGGTTTATGCTGTGCTTACAGGCACATTATATTTGTATGGTGAAGCATGAATTTCAGCATACTGCATTGGTTTCATTTGATGTTTGGTAATCATAAAAATTTGTTTTGTCATGCAGTGATAGTGGGTAGTTACAAATGTGAAAAAAGTGCAGAGGCAGTGAATAAGCGCCTATTTTGTATGGATTATCACGTGAACATTATGCAATACATGCAGCCCAACTTTCTATTGACGGTCAAGTGTACCCCATGCTCATGTCGAGTATGCCCCAGGCACGGGGCACATTTGACACATTCGACATCCTTTTCAAATTGGTTGTAAAAATTTTTCTGAAGGGCGTTGTTTTCATGTTTTGGCATGATATTGTCTATATAGAATTGTTTTATTGTGTGACAAATTTTTAGCTTGTTTGGACTTGAATTAAAGTAGCAGTGGTTGAAAATGCAAAAAAGCGTCGACTGTACCCCACCTTCCCCTACCTTACTCAATCAAAGTTCTGACCAACATGGACTCCTGGTCATGTATGCGAAAGAAGTGTTGGCCGTGGCCGTGTGCAAACATATATTCTGTAATGCGCTATGGCTAACCATTTTTGTGCTCTTGTGTTGTTTGATTTTACCTGTGATATGCACGGCGAATCTGTAATTAATGAATTATTAATATCTATTAGTAGGTCATAGCATCATGTTGGTGTTTATGAAGTCATTACCAAAAAATAATTTTTCAGCGTTAAACGAAGCACACCAGTTTCTGTCTCAACAGCGTAGCTCGCTAGTCTAACTCGAAGTTGCCGTACCTAAAAATTAAGTAGCTTAATAGTAATAACCATGCTGAAATCGTATTGAAATCTTGACCATGTTGTTGTAGGTTCAAAAACACCTAACCTGGGAATGAAAACTTGTGAAGTGTTGGATTTGATAAAACGTGCCAAGGTTATTTTTCTAAGCCAAGCAGTGTCAGAAGTTCATTTTCGAAAGAGTTTTTGATTCTAAAGAAAAACGGATTTAGGTGAACATTCACTGCATTGCTTTAATAAAGTTTTTCATTGGATATAAAATTATGGTGCTCGCTTTGTCACTAGTACAGTAGCTGTTGGCATTGCATGGATCCCAACAGGTAAAGAAATTTAGGCTAGTTGTAGGTTATCATTGGAGTTAAACATTCCCATTAGAGCATATGAGAATTGTGAACAACTATAAAATCCGTTGCCATACAGAAACAGAATTGTGCACTTGTCAAGATATATCATATACTGATTGTGGTCGGCAGTTATAGCCATGGCATTCAAGACGACATATGTTGGCATTGTGTATTTTGCTTCTTGAGGCAAAAGCACTGCCGGATCTGTATTGCCTTCGGCCAAACGCAATTTGTTGAAATGTTTACATGACAAGTTCGGAACGCATGGCCTGTTTAGTTCACAACGGCGTCTGTAATAGCTTAGTTCAATGGAGTATTGTCATGGTTTCAGTGCTGGCAAGCTGTTAGTGGCATCTTGTCTGCATTGCGTGATCTGTAGGCCAAAACCAACATCTTAACACTAATCCTCAACACTAGTTCTTGTCTTTTCGCATATTATGCTTGTCATGTGACCACATTAACCATCGTGTCTGACTAAAGGCAAAATAGCCACAGCACAGCTTTTGCTTCGTGAGGGAAAATAGACACTATCGAATATGTTGGCTAATGTGCAACTGAGTGAGCGCTTTCGGATTTGGATTGGATATCGGAATCCATAAACTTTTTTATTTTTGGATATGGATTGGATAACGAGTTTATCAAAACATTTCGGATTGAATCAGGATTGCAAAATTACCACATTCGTACACAATGACACATTGCAAGCACAAGTGTGCGGTTGTATTACCACACACCCAGGATTGCCACATCAAAAAAAGCTCAGCTGAATGAAGCAAGTTGACAATAGGGCAGTTTTGAAATTTGGCTCAGAAAATCAATTAAACGTTCACAATTATCTTTCAGTCCTTTTTGTGATTTTCTCTTGATCGCACGATCTGGAAAAAGTCACGCCACTATCAGTTTGATTGAGTGTGTGTCGCACACCTAGAGTATAGGTCCCTGTCGCTAAAGAATGTGGGATGCCCCACTGCATTGGATGCCCAGGGCCGTTGCCCCGTTCTCTCCCCTCTGCACCCCACTGTCATGAAGGTCTCGGAATCAAGCTCTTTGGTATGGTAAACAACTTTGATTGACAGCTCAACTGTGGTAAACAATCACAATCTTGTCGAGCTTATCATTACGCAACAGCAAATACAGTACTTGACTCTCATCTGAAAGTAATGGCAGCCCTTCTCATGTTAAGTCTATCCAAGCCTAGCCAAAGCTTCAGAGTGCGAATGAGCCTCTAGGTAACTTCTCTACAACGAAGCCTCTCTAACAAAGAGCACGACAGACACAGATAGTGGGTACTGTTGGATATCAGACAAGTTCCAGTAGCTATCTACAGTGCACTGCCTAACGCTCACTGGCTCACAATATATTCGTGTATGATTTCTGTGACCCATAATTATCACAAGCAATTGTGATAAGGTTTCCTTCTTTGGTCATGACAGATATGTGTAAACTATGAGCAAGTCCTATAGACTGAAAAGACTGGGCTACGCTTGGGTTGAACAGAAATGTTCACACTTGACACGGTCTAAAATTTAAACCCATGATGGATTACACCATTACACCTTGTTAAGCCGACGCAGTGAGGATCTTCAGCCTCTTTTCCATTTGAAATCAAAATAACACTACAATAAAACCCAGTAAGAGATTTCAAACTCAGCAAAGAGAATAAGAGATAACACCCTGAATCTAACTGAATGCTGACTGTTGTTGATATCCTAACAATAGGTTAACCACAGAAATTAATTTTCGACTTAGTTTACTGTGATCTGTTGTCTAGTTAGAAAATCAGAATAAATACAGTAGTAGCATGTCAGACTAATAGCGATGTGGTGATTCTAGTAGAGCTGCGGCCCCTAAAAGCAGTTTTAGTCAGTATCCTTATGTTCCAAAAGAAAAAATACTAAATATAGATGGGCTTCATGAGAGGAAACGATTTCCTGAGCTATCCGCATCAGGCTCAAACCCTAAAATAGTGAGAAAGCTTCTGCTATTGCACACTGATGATAACTACAGCACGCGAAATATTTGCAACCAGTCAATAACAGTTTGGCTTACGGTTTCGCTGTTAATCTCGTGTTTGACATGTATTCGCAATTAGTCATTGCAACGGGCTCTCCACTATAATCTGGCGAAGACATTTTAAAAGCGTGTATCAAAGTGCAACCGAGGGTTGCTTTGAGGTCAGGAAGCTGCACATCACCTTTTGCGAGATGAAGGTTAGTTGCACATCACCTTTTGCGAAAATGTATGGATTTGGTAGAAGGTAGCACATCCCAAAACAATCTCAGTACGAAATATGTCCTGCCTTCGAACTGTTGTGTAATGGCTTAGGTGGCCCTCTGGCAAAAAATTTAGAGGCCCTGGATTAGAGTCATTAGATTGTGAGTGGTAAATCCCCAGTACTCGGATACTGGCTTGAAACATTACTGAACAGGTTTTAAAGCATACTATCTCCACTCAGTAAGTACGATACAACCTGTAAGGAGGGGCATAGAAACGAGCATCTCGAAGTTTTATATTTCCCCCGAAATTCGAAAGTAAATAAGAGGTTTAACGGCCAGTGGCCAAGGCTAGTGATCTGAACAGTCTTTTCAAGGTAAGGTTGTTTTAATAAAACTTTAATTGCACCCAAACTGCGCTACAATTCATCAACATTGGAAGATAAATAATATTAACAACAACAGCAACAAGAACACAACGTGAGCGATCAACCGACGGCATGCTTTTTTTCCGTGGCGCTGACAAGGCATTTAATACTGTTTTGTTTTGCAAATCATTCTTGTGCATAGATGGCTTTTTTCCTCTGAATTAACAACTTTGCACAGCGAGAAATACAGTTCCTTGCGCGAAAATTCTGCATTCGCACCGAAAACTGCAGATCAACAACGACCGCAAGTTTGTTTACAGTTTTGTCTGACGGCTGGCATGTAGCAAAGAGCGCTTGAACACAAGTTTGCAGCACGATATTGCGCGTTGTCTGCACAGGCAGGCCGTACACCAGTTCCTGCAATGCAAAATAGCCAGTGTTAATCTCCACATGGACACGCACGCTCAAGAAACCAAGCTGAGACATTTTGGGCAAATGAGAACTAATGCTTGGTACATTTTGGTACTTGTATCAGCTGCAACATCACACTTGACTTGTTATGTGTGGCTGTGTAGATACAGGCGTAGCCATACGGAACCAAAGGCGCCATGCCCCCAAAAATTTCTAGCATATCTTGTCGTTTTGTATTTCGAGAGGAGGTGTTCCGAAACAAATAATGTTGCTTGCATAAGATCGAAATATTTCGTCCCTGGGTGTAGATATATGCGCACGTGAAGGCATCTTTCGATGTGCCATGCATTCTTCAAGTATGCTAAAGCAGCTTACGTTGGGATTTCACAAAACAATGACAGCATCTACATCAGGCTTCATTTCATACACTTACCGGTTGTATGCTTAACTTTGCAACAAGTCAATTTGCAGTTTCTTTCCATGTAATCTATGAATACACCGCACCACGACTTCACGCACTGGCGATTAACAGCATCGCTGAGACCGGAACACGCACCTAAAAATGAGATTGCAGTTAAATCTGGATCAAATATTTTGAAAAACAAGCACGCCCAGCACAATCAGTAAGTAAATTTTTCTTGAAGTTATGCATAACTTTGAAGCTACCCCAAGCCTTGTTTTTGGATTTCACTAATTGCTGCCGTTCTGAAGCATTCGTTTTGGAACAGTGATTTTCAGGACAGGCGTGCTAAAAATTTAATCTTGATGCTGTTTTTGCCTTGACAAGTCATGCAAAATTTTTGTTGTGTTTTTACGAATCGCCGAATTTGATTTATGGTAAGCCACTTAACGGACTGCTCAGAGCATTGCTTCATTAGTGTTGTTAAGACGAAGAGCTGTAAAATTGCATTAAACTTGGCAACTCAACTTTAGATTGTATTTTTATTCATTTCTTTCAAGTTTGGAAATATGAGATTCAAATGTGTTACACGACCTGCAGAACACCGAGTTGGTGCATTTTTGCTACGTCGACCACAAGCCTTTGTCTATGCAGAAATTTCTTTCCGACATATTACCGATTGCAAACACCATTCGATCAGATATTTCTGCTATCATTATGCTCTTGCACTCTGTTCTGATACAAGCAAATCGGACAATACCTGCTTTGCATGCTTGCTCATTACACGTTGCAGATTCCCTTGAAGCACCTTCGCAGCCCACGTCGCCTGGATTTCCGTGCTGGCAATTTCTGTGAAAAGAAGACGGTATTTTGTTTCTGACGCTTCGTACGTAACGCAGAAAGAAAGAGTTTACTGTACGAATAAAAAATTCCATTCAGAACAGAAAGATATTAACCTTGTTCTGACTTTTTTTCCACCTCCGCAACTCGAGTTGCACGATCCCCAAGAACTCCAATCTCCCCATGTTGTAATGCACGGACCAACATTGCAATCAATCAGTCTTCGTCCTGAGCCTCGGCACCCTGGACCACCTGCCTGTCCTCCTTGACAGGTTCGAGTCTCGACCTGCTTGCCTGGACCGCATGAGGCATTGCAAGACCCGAACGCTGTCCATTGTCCCCATTTTCCAGGGCAGTCTTCTTTTTTACAATTCCTCGTTTGAGTATCCCTTCCTGGACAACCCGGACCACCGGCAGTTCCTCCAATACACTTTCTGTCACGACTCCTTTGACCGCGACCGCATGTTTTAGAGCAGTCGCTCCATTTGCTCCATTCTGACCATCGGCCAGGGCAAGGTTGCTTTTGGCATGCTTCTGACTGCGTTGTTTGTAGACCATTAGCATCTGGTTGACATTCAATGTTAGTAGGGCATGATCTGCTCCTACTTCTCTCACCACCACCGCATGTTTGAGAACACTTGGTCCAGGCACTCCACTGCGTGAAACCTATTTAATGGAAAAGAACGTTCATTCTTGTTCTACTTCATTAGAAAGGTTACTGATTTCTCAGATATTTACAAGAAAAGACAAAGTTTAAATGAAAATATTACCTTGACAACTATCTGTATTGCAAGACCGTGATTGGCGTAGGGCTCCGTTGCAACCCCTGCGATCTCGGCAACTTCTTCGTCTTGTGGTTATTCCCCCTCCGCACGATTTATTGCATGAGCTCCATTTTGACCACGGACCAGGTAAAACTTAAAAATATACGCGCATTTGTCAGTAAAAGTGACTTTACAAATGTTTTGCAACCTTGCATTGTTTAATTGGTTAATATCACTTAAATATCTTTACTGCTTTGAAAAAAAATGGAACTTAAATGTCTTGTTAATGTCGTGTATGAAGTAATAAGGCACAACCAATCATTTGAATGAAATCTTGTGGATCGTTTAGAAAAACAAGGTTTTCATCAGCAACGGCCACATGAAACGTGACAGCATTACAGCACAGAGTACACGAGTGAAGCTTTACCGTGATGCTAACAACAGTTTTCCATGGACTTGTTCAGAGCTTCTGTTCAATAATTCCACTGCGAGCAGCACTACAGGCCCGCAACCAAAAATGATACATGTGTTTGTGATTAGATAGCTGAACCCAAAAGAAGTGTAATTTTTCAAACTACCGCCCCAGGGCTGGATGACTTACAGCGTGAATTAAAACACACACCTCGAAGTTTATCGTTCAATATCGTGTTCCAATCAAGGAGCGGCAATGTAATTTACAGCACAGAGATGTCGTGTACAAGTCAACATTTTCTTGTGGTGACACGCTTATTCTCAGCGCAACTTCAACAGCAAACTCAAACGATTTCCGAAAACTGAGACACATGCCCACACTTAGGATGACCATGGACATACCATTTTTCAATAACAATAAACCCTCGCCTCCGCTAATGATTGCCGCCACTTGAAGATTCTCGAATTGTTTGTAAAAGAAGGCAACAGCCCTCGTTAAATGCAAACACTAGGTCCACATCACTGTTCACGTTTAGTACTCGTCTCAGACACAGTGAATTCTCTTGCTAATTGGCCACTTACAGTAATCACGGATTATTACTTTCTGCACGCTTTTCTGCTTACGTGCCATCTACGTGCTCTGTGCTGTAACGCGTGTACGCTTCATTCAGCCTGCGATGACGATAAAAACAGTTATTTTGCTAACTTCCAATAAGACTTCCTTTAAATTACTGGTTGCTAGGTTATTATTTCTAACCTTTATTGCTCACGTGACAAACGTTTCATACGTTTGTCAACTTGTATTGTGTGCAGATACACATTTTTCTGAACAATCGTACATTAAATTCATTACCTATGTATATGCATTTCTTAAAATAAGTATTAGAAATATGACAGCAAAAAACATATTTGGCTTTGCTTATCTAGAAAACTTTTCGATAACATATGCCTTTTTTTACATTTACCTTTCGACAAACTGCTCTGTTTTTATTCTATGTTTTAAATGGACCAGAGATGATGATGCTCTATGAGTTAATCCGAATTTTAACTTATTGAATTCAATGCGCTTAGATTTTCCGAAATGTTTCCTGTGAGTGACATTTGAACTCTGAACAAACAATAACAAAGAAGCTACAACTTTGCCTTCGCCAAGAATGAAACCTTGTCGGTGATTCCGATGCTTAGACCGAAATCGTGTGTTTTCTAAATTGATCTTGTGGAAAACAAAATTACTTTCGCAACACAAATCTGAAAATCTTGTTTTTCAAACAACCTGATGTCTGCGTTTGTCACCTTGGTGACCTGTGCTGGGCAATTCTACACGATTGTACTGACCACTGTGCTCCTGTCAATGTGGTAATTTTTGAGTAAAATTTAATGAGTTACGTATCACCGCATTTACAAAATGGAAGAAGCAGATTTTGTTCATAGTAGCAATTGTACCGACTCCGAACATCCTGAGCCTTTACGAGCATTTAAATGCTTTCAATTCTCAAACTTATTTTGCACATGCTCCACTAACGCTGCATTTGGCAAAGGTCAGCAAAAAACAAAGCTTTGTAAAAATAAAACGGGAAAATGAATCAACTGCAAACGAAACAAACATTAAATTGAACCACAGTGGGCGGACAATCACTAAAACCACTTACTGTTGCATAAACCGCAAGATCTTTTGCAGTTGTTTGTCACGTAGGTATTATATGATGGAAGAGTGCAAAACCCGAATACCAAACGCTTATATCCTTGACAAACGAGCGGTTGAATTCCATCCTTGCAATCTGCGTTAAAGAACACAAACACTGAAAATTTGACAATGATGTTGCAGGCTTTAAATCCAACAGGTTTATAAGAGTTTGCCCCGATTATTCATGGCCGTCACTAAGCTGAGCTTTTTTCAGAAACAATAGAACGAAACGATCTATTATTTGTGAATCCCACTGTAACAGAACACTTAAACGCATTTTGATAATGTCTTCTACAAGCATTAAGATTTCAGTTCTTGTTCTACATGCTCTTGAACAATTTTTTGTCTTTGTTGAAAGTCAGCTTTTTACTAGAGTCCTCAAAAACACCTGGTATAAGGCAAGGTTGCGGAGTCGGAGCCTGGGCCGCACAGAGTCAGAGATTTTTGGGTGGAGTCGGAGTCGGACTCCTAACAATACTAGGAGTCGGTGTCGGAGTTGGATTTTTTGTCCGACTCCGGAAGTCCAATCGGATCATTTTTTGCACCACACCCTAAGTTGGGAATTTGTGTTGAAATGGTACAATTTCTTTTGAAACCTTTGTTGAAAAAGATTTCTTGCTGTGCAACAAGATTTCCATTGATTGTTGATTGCTGCAAAATTGTTTACAGCCAAACTTCATTTCCTTTATGTTAAGGAGTGAGGAGTCGGAGTCGGAAATTTTGGGAAAGGTTGGAGTCGGAGTTGGGAGCCGGAAATTTTGGAAAGGTCGGAGTCGGGATTCGGAGATTTTGGAAAGTTCGGAGTCCGATATTTTACCTCCGACTCTGCATCCCTATGGAAAGTGCAATGTTCCGGGCTTTGTGTTGTGAAATCACAGACTGGAGTTACTGTATGACCAAGATATTTTGTTGTTGACAGTTATGGTGAAGTTGATAGCCTAACCAGGTTAGGTTAAAACTTCAAACAGGTACACAGTTTCACCATCTAAAACAATGTATTAGTATAGCCTAGTGGTGTCAGACATGCAAACGTCCCCAATTTTTCCAAGATAAAAAAAAAGGTAAAATTTGTATTTTGGTTTGAACAACAGCTATAAAATGTCCGTCTCGAACTTGTACAGATTTACAATTCTTATCAAATTTCGGAATTAATTTCCTTAACAAGTGTCAAGCGAAATTTCTGACTTCTGCGAAATTTCTGAAATAGCCAGGGATTTCGCGTGACATGTCCAGCTAAAATTTTTACCTCTGCGAATCTATGAGTTATTGTTGTATGTCAGTTAGTTTGTTTCTCAGAGTAAATGAATAAATTTGGCAATTGATTTTTTGATGCCTGCTGCGAAAAGAAAAGTTTGATTAGACGTCAGATAGTCAACACTAAGCGAAAGTTTCGGAATCATTTTACTTAATCTTAGATGTCAATTATTTTTTTCTTTTTCTAACCGTAAATCCTCACGCTAAGGACTAACCCTTGACCCTAACCCTAAACTCTAATCATCAGTTTTCCGCATAATTGATATTTCAGTGAACTTCACTGAGGGAACAGCCACCTCTTGCGGTATGCATGACCTGGAATATCACTCTGTGCATGCGCAGATGGGGTGAAGTCAGCAATTGCATAAGTCAGAAAGTTCGCTTGACACCGGAAAATTTCCTTTCAGACACTGATTGTTTGATATTCCTTGCATATGTTTTAAACGCAGGAGCTCCATCTTAAATGTTTAAGCTGAAAAGAACTCACAATCTGCTACATTACTGTTACTGCACAAACCACCTTTCAAAAGTATCAAATAATCTTACTATCAGGGCATTCTTGTTCATTGCACAATTTCTCTTCACTTCCATCAGAAGCAGGTGAGCACTGAGGACTCTGCGGGGTCTGTTTGACGCAGACGCGAGTTCTTCTGCGAGTGCCTCCATTGCATGCTGCAACAAATACAGCAGGTTAGCAATCAGGCAGTTTCTAGCGGAGAGACGTACCGATTTGTTATCTTACTGTAGGTGCAGGTCGACCACTTGGACCAGTCTCCCCAGTGAGAGGGGCAAGGCTCCCCACAAACTTTGGTATCAGTTTCCGAGCAACCAGGAGCATTTGCGTCCTAAAAGACAAAAACACTCGTAAAAATAATATCGGCGTTTTTCCTTTCGCTTTGCGTGCTTATTCATTTATTCATTTATTGTCATACCCGTGTTTCCTCTCAGGAGGGTCACGGGTGCAGCAGCCCTGGGTGTACTCGACTTAACTCACGGCTTTCAGCCAAATCTGATAGTTTCGCTGGCTCTACACAAAGACGGCACCAAGCCAGGTCGGAGGTGTAGTCACGTCACCTGGTCCTTGGTCGGCCACCGGGTCGCTTTCCCGTGGGTATAGCCAGCAGGACCTAGCTCACCGATCCTTCCTGGATCATTTTGCTCACGTGGTCGAATAATCGTAGCTAGGATCTCTCTATTCCGAAACGTGGCTCGACATTCAGGGTTTTACGAATGTCACAGTTGCACATTTTATCACGAAGTGTCACACCGTGAACTCTTCGCAAAAATCCCATCTCTGCCACTTATGCTTGAGATTGCACACTTCAGTCACTACCCGAAATTCATCACCGCAGGTGAGGATCGGAACAAAGACCTATCTAAAAACTAATTTTGCGGTGTTTGAAAGCTTACGTTTTGTCACCACAGAGCGATAAACTTTACGCAGAACTGCATTTGCTTTACCACTCCGTGTATCCAGGGCCGGCCTTAAGCCGATGCAACCGATGCAGCTGCATTGGGCCCCGCGCCTCTGGGATCCCCGCGCCATGGTGTTTGGGTAGATTATTCATATTGCCAGATACACCTTGCGCTTGAGAATTCAGTACAAACGCCATATAAATTTCATTGTCAACAAAGAACGCTCTCGTCAGAACTAGCAAATTTCCTCTCGAACGTAAGCAAACGTGCTCGATTCTCGTGGTAGTGCTGTACTGCATATTTACGCTCTACCATGATCGTAACACGGTTGACTGAACACAATGACGTCATAGAATCACTGCTCCGAGGGGCCCGCGCTTAGGTCTTGCATTGGGCCTCGCGCCCAGGTCTTGCATTGGGCCCTGCATCTGCTAGGGCCGGCCCTGCGTGTATCAATCTCCTGATCCGTATTCCGTCACTTGTAAATGCCACCCCATGGTACTGTACTTGAACTTCTCCACCTGCTGCAGTATAATGCCGCTCACTTGCACTGTACTGGTTTTCTAGAGAGACATAATACCTCATTCCTTCCAGTGGTAACTTTAATTCCCACTTTTGTCGCACGCATCTGCAAACCAACCAAGTGCATTTTGAAGACCCTTGTCAGAGGATGCAAGCAGCACCAAATTGTCCCCAATGTCAAACTATAGATTAAGAAGAGAAGTGGTGACAGGACACATCCTTGTCGGAATCCAACAACCAATCTGAACGGTTGTGATTTAAACTCGGCCGACACGGACACATACTTCTGAGCGGAATACAGTGGCTTGACTGTCAGTGACAGGCGGCAGCCAATATCGTACTCCTAAACACTCCCCAAGCTTTCCGTAGGAAGCGATAGTATGCTTTCTCAAGGTCGATAAAGCATGCGTAGATATCTTTGGCATACTACCAAGATTTCTCGACCACAAAGCACCAGTGCAGTAGTCCTTTTTTACAAGACGAAAAAATTCATATCTTGTTCACCTTTCCCAGGCACGTGCGCTTGCGCTTTTGTATCCCTCCTGGACCGCAAGATACGGAGCACTGTGAATAGGAAGACCATTCACCCCAGCACAAGTCGAAGCAATCACGCTCCTCTTCCAGCGGTGCGTTACAGTCTGATGGGTTGCTTGTCATGGTGCATGTACGATTTCTCCTTTTGACTCCAGTCCCACAAGAGACTGAGCAACTGCTCCATTCAGACCACTCTGACAGAACTACAAAAGTAAAAAATAACATGATCAAAACCTGATAAATTTCATCAGAAAACTTTGTCGCTTTGGCGAGATTTTTTTTGAATTACTTTTGCTTTATTCAAGGCTATATGTTAGTGAAACGTTCATTGCACGTTTGCAAGAAAGGCTACTAGAGCCTTTCTTAATATGAAATGTTAGGTCAAGGTTAGGCCAGTTAGTGCTATGCAATATAAAAAACGCCAACCGATGCTGACACATTCAGTACAACCCCATACATATTTTCCTAAAAACAAACCGTACCTACTCACTACTCTCAATTGTTATAGCGCTAGGTGGCATTGCTACGTCAGTAGATCACGTTGGTTACATTTATGTCTTATTACCTCATATTTATACCTGCCCTTAGTGGCACATCTGTATCACGTGTTTTTCTTGGTGAAATAATTACTTCGCACATTTTTTGCCCTTCAACCGCCTATTTCTTAGTGTTGACTTTTCATGCAATTACTAACAGCAAAACTCCCACAAGATTACGACGCAATGAGGACAAAGAAATCCATCGAAGTTTTTGTTTAGGTTCTTTACGTTTGCAAAGCAGAACACGAAATATGAAAACATTGGCACGAACATGCGAAATATGAACACGAAATATGAAAACATTCGATAACTGGAGTCCATATTTTGCGTCGTTTGGTAAGTTTGATAATGTACATATAAACACGCTGAAAATCTTAAACCGCCTACCTGGACAAGCAGCTCTTGTGCATTCTTTACTATCTGTATCATTTTGACTACAACTTTCGATGCATTTTCTTTCTCGGGATTGCGAACCAGTGCCACATGTGACCGAGCAGTCGCTCCACGTTGTCCATGGGCCGAACACACCTTCGAAATGAAGTAAGTATAATCATCAAGCTTAAGGATTAGATCAAAGTGAAAACAACTACATTGACAAATCTTGCAAAAATATACCATCAATAACTGTTTTCAAAGAGAATTTATTACACAAAAGCATGAGAATGAGTGTAACGACAAATCTGAGACAGTTTATACAGTAGCCCGCATACAAACATAAAAATAAAAGAATGATATCACATGCTCTACACCAGGGTTTCCGAACCTTTATACGATCTCGTACCACCTGCGCACCCAGTACTGTCAACGCGTACTACTTCTTCCATAACAACTAATTTGATCGAATCTTATTTTATTAAGAAGAATAATGTACAATAAAATAACAACATACGACCACAACTAAATTTTATGAGATTTTTTTTCATATTTTCCCACGTTATACAATGGTTGTATATTATTGTCCGAAAACGGACAACTGATACTATATTCCATGAACCATATCTTTGCAAAAAGTCAAGGAACTTTTTCAACATGACACAATTTTAATACAAAGCATACCTGGGCAATCGGCAAGCTTACACCTTTTGCTTTTGTTTGACTGTCCTTCACAGTCAAGTGCTTTTTGGCTTCCTCGCATGCACTTTCGTGATGTAGTGGATTGACCAGTACCACAGGTTTGAGAGCAAGAGGACCAAGGACCCCAGGTGCTCCAAGTAGGGCACTCAGTTGTTTCACAAGGCTTTAAAAAAGACAAATGCGAAAGCCCTGATTCCATAACACTTTTCAATGCTTTAATATTGGTTTAAGCTTACTCTGTGTCTCGTCCACCCGTTTTAAACTAATTCAGCATATAGGACAAAAGCCTGTACGATCACCTTCATATATTCCAATACATCCACCCGCATCTTTTTAATGCTTTATTGATTCCCTAGAATTCTTATGAAGCGAGGTATAGACCCAATCAGATAAATATGATTTGTTTTGTATTGCGTGTATGCACCACCACTTATGAGGGTGGTATGGCAATGGTCGAAGAAGGCAAATTATTTTAAGAATGCAAGTTTGACATGTCAATGAGAAGGATTCTGGCCTCCTAAACAATTCACATGAAATCGATGCTGGGATTTCACTTTGTCGTTGTTATTTCTGTCTTAACCAGATTAATCAGCACGGTAGGTTAAATATTTGTCAAAAATTTTTGTTGTGGCTTCAACCACTTTTTCTACACTTCAGGGCACAATTTCTCTGAATCAACTGCACACAGTATTCTAGGCGACATATCGATTTATGTGAAAATACTGTAGTTCAGGCAAAGATTAAGACTTCGTTTTTCTCATTATGAAGCCTGATCGGCACATTTGCATCATTTTATTGTAAAGCAGCCTTTCCGTTTTCGCATAATGTGCGTCTTGCGAGAAAAATTTAGCCTGTTTTTAGGAAGACCTACAAGAGGAATATAGAGTCACTTCAACCAAACGCTGATATAGATCTCATTTCGTAAAAAAGCGAGAATTTATTTCAAATGTCTGATATATTTTAACACTACTGTTTTCTTGAACTAGCCACTGTGCAATTTTACGTCGATGTGATGCACAAATGACAGAGGTAACTATCAAAAGTAGGCAAGTATTCCGTGTAGCGCCTTTCTATCCACAGCTACCTAGGTTGATCTGCGTTTTAGTCAAAATGCAGTCAATTTTTTCTGATCTTTCAAAATACTCACCCTTGTCTCTGATGCTGAGCCTTGGCAACCTTGTTGTCCGACCGTCCCATGTAAACATGGCTTTGTTCTTGACTGTTCGCCTCCACCACATGACACACTACATGCAGTCCATTGTGAATAACTTCCCCAGGCTGAGACAAAAAGAAAGTAACTTTTGTTAAATAGAGTGTATGTCTATGAAAAAAACATCTTTCATCAGAAAAACTTCCGTCAATTGAAGTTGAAAATTTACAGACATGACATCAATTGAAAATTTACAGACATGGCGTTTTTAGCACAACGTAAATTGCAATTAGCAATTAAGAAAGTTTTTATGGACGCTTATAACATTTTCTGAGATATTTTTCCATAAGATTTTCAAAATAGGGGTTGGTATTCTCCCAATTTACTTGATTTCTTCATCGTCTCTGGTGGCCTGCTCGTGTGTTTATAATGGACATTTTGTCCACAGCCCAGTTAACTCTATAAGCCACATACCCGCGGTCGACATTACATTTCCTATTTAAAAGTTGTATTGAGTATTTTTTTGCATTAGTTGAACCGCAAACGTATTAAAGTACAATGCATACACTCAATTGGGTTTGTATCTGCGTTTTATATACCGTTTCTCTAACAAATTCTTTTCAAAGTGGTATTCGTAACCACGCGCAATGCACATGATTAGCTGCAGTGGTCTTGTTTGTAGCAGCACTGCTGTTGTATAATCAGTACCGGTCTAAATGTAACAGTTTTACTCAGCGTGGTGAAAAACAATGCCTTGAAGCATGATGCTGACCAACCTTACGCTAAACGCTAAGGGTTTCAAATCGTATAAAGATTGCAAAAAAGATTTATAGCCAGCTATCATTCAAGTACAGGGGAATTGCCATGGAATTATTTTGCAGAAGTTTTTATTTTAACAATCACGTTATCCTGCTCTTGTTTCTAGACCGTCGCATGTAGAACAGCTTGTGAAATGTTTTACTTGGACATTTGTTTTCATTGCATGGTTCTGTTGCGGTCGTGTTTCCTTCACAGCCATTGTCTCCAACAATTCCATATGAACAAGATCGTGTCCGACTTCTAATTCCTCCTCCGCATGTTTTTGAACAACTTTTCCAAGGTGACCATTTTGTCCAAAACGGGCACTTGTTTGTATTGCACTCCTGGCAAAAAGCAAATTCTTGCATCTCAAACGAGGTCCAGGAAAATGTTTGAGGTAAGAAGACATCCAAATGTTGTGCTTGAACAAAACAGGCAACTTTGTTCCCGTGAGTTAGCGATTAGTTTATAGAGTCACTATATAGTTCGCGTTAGAGTTACTGGTGTACAAAACTTGCAGCAGCTTACTGCTCATTCAAAATTACTGTTCAGCAGTTCAGCATTAATCGGAGCTTATGTCGAATCTCTTTTCCTGTGCCTGTTTGCGCAATTATCCTATTCTTGAGGTATTCGGAAGTTTTTTAATTTCTTAATTTATTTCTATTTATGTCTTTTTGCAAACATGCTCGGAAAATTCATCAACACACTCATTTTCTGTCCAGAACAAAGACATTCGTACCATTGTCATATTGGTAGAGCCTTCGCATCCTTTCTCTCCGACGGAACCATTCTCACAAGTCCTTGTTCTTGTTTTCACACCTCCATTGCAGGTAACGCTGCAATCACCAAACCGGCTCCAAGTTGACCACACTAAAAACGTATCATTGCAGTTAGTAATAACGCCTAAATAGTCGAATGAAACAGGTAGAAGGATCATAGAACCTGGGCAAGATTCAGTGTTGCAAGCGCGCTTTTGCTGGGAATTGCCAGGGCAACCATCCTGTCCAGCTGTGCCACCGGCACATTCACGACTTGCTGTTTGCTTGCCTCCTCCGCAGGTTGCTGTACAACTGCTCCAGGCTGACCAAGGTCTCCAGTCTCCACAAGGTTGTTCATTACAAGCCTAGAAACCAAGAAATATGGAATTATTCACGATAGCAAGTCATTACCATGTATCACGTCGCAAGTTGATTTTTGAATGGAATATAAGGAACGGAAATATAACAACAGTGTATTTCTGTATTCGTAATAACTTGCTCAGATATTTTTACCTGCGAAGATTTGCAAATCTACAGTTAAAACGTACAAATCATTCAAACATTGTCCTTACCAATCAAATCCTTAACAACGGTGGTGTAGGAGCTGGGGTGTAAGCGCACCCCCAAAAGTTTTGGTTTGTCGAAAATCCGGGCAAAATCCCGGAAAGTTTAGGCAAGATCCCTGAAGTTTTGGGCACAGATGCTTTGACACCTTTGTTCTATTGGTGTGATCAATGAGACTGACTGAAAACGTGGTAGTGTCTATTTTTCCACCAGAGCCAAGAGCTCTGCTGGAACTATTTTGCCATTCGAACTGTATCTAGCTTTGTGCACGTGAGTTCGTGACACTAACAGCATGGTTAAAGAAGTCGTGTGGTGAGTGTCTATACCTGCTGTGGAAGTGGTCGTTAGTTCGGCTCTCACCACTACTGCTTTGGCTTTGCTAGTAGAAATGACACCCTTGATGGGAGCACTTATTTAAAACTTTTAGGGTCTAGCTTTTGCGTTTAATGTTTATGGTTTAGGTTTTGGTTTAGGGTCACGTGACAAATACCATATGTTAATTACATTTTAAAGTGTGATTACGCACATTTTAAAGCTTGAAAACAAGCTCTCCTGTTATTCCGGTATATTTTATAGAATTCGAGATTACTTGAGCACAAATGCACTTAAGATTATATATTTCAGCCTTGTATACTCCCACCTACAGTGTGTCATTGGTGCTTGGGGATCAGCAACAAAAAACAGTCTACACAGACTAAACACCAACCATAACAGAATCATAAAGACCATCAGTTGGAGCTCTTTTCGGTGCCATGTAACACCCCGTTACAGCCAACTAAATTTATTAAAACTGGACGACATATATCAGCTAGAAATCGCTAATCTTATGCACAACTTCCACAGAAACAGAATGCCCAACACGTTCGACCGTCTATTTACTGCTGTTAATTCTGTGCACACCCACGAACCTAGAAGTTCTACCTCTGACCAATACGTCTGTCATCCAGTCTGCTCCCAATATGGGAAAAGATCAATCAAGTTCAAAGGCCCAAGAATCTAGCAGCAAATAGATTCCTCTCTAAAAAGATTGCCAACAACTATCTTCAAAAAACGATATAGAAACTCGATTATAGAAAGTTATAAGAATTTTGAGTAATGCTTTCCGCATGTCCTCTTGTCTGCAACCAAAGAATCACCCCGAAAATCAGCATCTATCTTCTTAGCCTGAATTATGTAATATAATACGACTGCCTGTCATTCCATGTTCATAATTAAATGCTCGTATGTTTGTATTTGTAGTCTACTTCTTTATGTGTTTTACTTATAGCTTATTAGTTCGTGAATACGTTGCTGCCGCGGTCCAGATTTTGTAGCAGAATATCAAAAACACCTGCAGAAGAAACAGACAACTCTCTTACGAAGATTATCTCAAAAGGAACTCCTCAATCTTCATGGAATTCACGGCCATAATCAAAACTATCTTTCGGCCATAATCAAAACTATCTTTATAATGGGTGTGCGTGGATCAAGAAAGGGTTATGGCAACTCGAAGAGGATTTCTTTTTTGTTGGGTTTTTCTTTTCCTCTTCGTCTGGAACCTTGCGGTCCATGACAGTTAAAAGTCATGGCCATTTGTGCCCGACAAGAGTAATCTCTTCACAATTTGGGCATTAATCCCGCAACCCATACATCGGACTGCGACAGCACGTCTTGCGGTCGGCACAACCTTCACCATGGAAACCTTTATCAATCTCACCTAATTTAAGGGGCACCTGACTAGATAACCTCTGTGTTTTTTCGGTGCCCCGGCGTTTTTGCTGTTTTACAGAATACATCTAGCGCAATTTATTCAGTACCGCCAAATCTATCTATCTATTTATCTATACATCTAATCCAAGCATATTGTCCTTGTTATCCAATTCAACCAATCGGGTTCGCCTGATGGTAAAATAGCTCCAGCAGTGCTTTTGCGTTTGATGGTAAAATAGACACCGCCTAAAAACATCTTAATTTTACAAACGTGTGACTTCCAAAGAACAGGTCTTCGTGTTTTTATTGCGAGAGTGCACAAACATTTTCCGGCAAGTTTGGGGAAATTTGGGCAAAAATCCTTCGCACCCCCAAAATTTTGCCTGCTCCTGCACCTGTGCTCAATAGCAAATTTTGACTGCTTTAGATATTTTTTCTAAAACAACGTAGTGATTGCAACCCTCCAGGAATCCTTGAAGCAGGTTTGATGATTCACCTTTTCTCTGTTCAAATGCAATTTGATTAACAAATATCTTATCAAATGAGTTATTTACTCTACCTTAGCCTCTGACGTACTGCCAACGTCACAGCCGATTTCACCCTCGTTTCCATTGCGGCATGATCGACTTCGACTAATTTTTCCGCCCCCACAGGACTTGCTACATTCAGACCAACTTGTCCACTGTGTCCAAACTGCAAAAAGGTTTTGGTAGATGATAGACGCGTAGAGTGCACCCAGATTCAATCCATAAAAAGCTAAGTACTAACATGGGCAAAGGTTGGTTTTGCATCCTCTGCTTTTAGAAGCAATTCCAGAACAGGCATCACTTTTGACACCATCGGCGGCGCAAGTTCGTTTCGCCGTTTGATCTCCACCTCCGCAAGTAACTGAGCACTCCGACCAGCTCCCCCACTGTGACCACGACGGGCAGTTGTTCGTGTTGCACGGCTGCAAGCGAAAACAAAACAAACCAATAAAAAGGAATTCGTTATTTGGGAGCATTGAAAATTCATATCGTTATCCATTACGCAAATACAGTGCAGACGCAGCGGTAGGGCACTTTTCTCTGAGGACCACGAGTTTCATGTACGTACGGTAATATTTTCAAGGACCAGTGATTGGGGCAGAAATTTTTAACTAATTTAGTTTGTTTAGTGCAGGACGGCCATCTTAGATTGTAATATTCATGAATAAAACCATTCTTTCACCTGATACCCGGTACGAAATTATGCATCAACCAGCATACTGGCATACCGCTTCTCCTACAGAGATTACACGCTGCTCGTAAAAAACGCGCAACTACTCGCTGGGAATTCAAGTTAACACGCACGGCGTTGTACAGGCATCCAACAATTTCTGTAATCAGTGATACCTCTGTTTCAGTAGATCTTCCTTTACATCCATTTACATCGCCACCAAGGCAAGTACGATTACGATTTCTGTTTCCTCCGCCACAACTGGCAGAACAATCACTCCACTCTCCATACTGGCCCCAATCTAAAAGTTTAACACAAAATACAAGTTGTTTCCCAATAGAATTAATAGAAAGAATAAATGTCAACGATTCTTTGAATTCCTGGAACTTTTTCACTTACAAGGACATGTTGGAGTGCCGCAACTGCGCTCTCCAGAAGCACTTCCAATGCAGTTTGGGTCGCCTGGGCTGCCATTGAAACACTGTCGGGTTCTGTTTTGTCTCCCTCCTCCACAAGTTGCAGAGCATTGCGACCAAGAGGACCATAACGACCAACGAACCTCTGCAAATTTCCGTGATCAGTGCACATGAAGATGTGTAGCTGATACTTGCATAATTGTCACTTTTCAAAGACCTCAGTTGCAAAATGTTTTACGAAAGTGGCGGATTTCACAGTCTCTAGTTGAGAAATTACCTCTAAGTCTTTTTATTCAATGTTATTCTTTTTCACTTCACGCCAAGTCAACCCTTTTTAGATAACCAACGAAAACTAAAAAGCGTTGGTTTCATAGGCCAAAGTGATCAAAAATTATTCCAAACATTTTAGGAGCACTGGCGCGATTTTTTCAAGCTCATCTGACCCGAAAAAAACAAACTTGTTGTTTTTCAAAACATTTTTTTTTCACAAGCAAACATGATATCTCTCAAAAAATTTGGAAGGTACGCAAAATAAAGACACCAAAAAGGCAGGAAATTTATGAAACTCCGCCAGCAGCCTTGATTGGCGGTCGGTTGAAGATGAAGATTATTCTGCTCGAAGCTTGTGGTTTTACATGCAAAATAAGCAAATTAAGTTGAGACATAAAAATCTGTTAATTTTCAGTATCATTTTTACTGTTTATGACCACAAAGTATGAACAGCCCAGGTTGGCTATGAGTCATGCACGTCGACTCAGCTTGTCTTATCAGCGAATTCCCTCATGGGACCTAATTATGAGGCTTGCCCAGTGCATCAAAATGTCATATTTTGGAACTTTCATGCACAGCTTTTGTTTTCACACGTCAGGTATGCACTGCCATCTTGGTAGTATTTACCCCAGATCGAAAGATACAAAACGTATGCAGATTTCGATAGCACTGCTCGACTGCTCGACAGACCGCATAAAAAATCAAGTACTGAAAAAATCAGCTTAATACATGTGTTGCACGCACGTATTAAGCTGATTGTGGTGTTTATAAAAAATATTAAAAAATGGTGTTTGTGAAAAATTCTCATCTGGCTAAACTGACTCGAGAAAAGTTTGCACTCACGTTTTACACCACAAGTCTTGTTTTTTGATACTGGTATCCCTGTCTCCTGACTGATCCACTCCTCGAACTTTTCAACGTCAGTGTAAACACCGTAAACGCCGGCTCTTGCACAACCTTTACCGAATGAAGTCACTCCCGCAACGTAGAACGCGCAGGAATCGCATCGCTGACAAACGAAAGGTCCACCGGAATCACCTGAAGAAAGATGTAATTATAAGTAACCTTGGCGAATTGTGCTTCAGGTTTATTCATTTTTTCATTTCTTTATGGAGTGTGGTTACCTGACGTACTGTGTGTTATTCAGGACATACAAGACATTTCCGAATTAAGGTATTGGTGAACAGAGCGTTGTTCGTTATGTACAATGACATCCCAAGCAATAAAATAGAACAGAAGTGAAAGCCCGGTGAAGACCGGCAATAATAACACCATTAAGTAAATCCAGAAATAATATTTTTATTGTGATTGTAATCCCTCACTAAGATTAACATGACTACGGAACAAGATCGAAACTTAGAATTCTTGATATGTCGTATAAAAAGTAACAACAAAATAGCATAGTATCAAAATGAATTTTTATTTGACCTTTCGAAAAAATACGTTTCATGGCCAGCAGCAAATGAATTACCTTGGCTAGCAAGGAATCTTTTCTGACGAAAAAAGCGCAGATTTTAGAAACTTTTAAAATGTTTTTCTTCAATATTTGATTTGATTCGCTACGTTAGGCCACAAATATCGGTGGGTGTCAAATTTTCACAACTGATTGTTGTTTTTCTTAACGATTTCTGTTACTACCTTGACATGCATCCTTCCCTCCGGCTGCATGTCCGGCGCAAAACATAGTCTTTGTGTTCAGTGGATAATTTGTGCTGGCGTAAACAGGAATGCACGATTCGTGGCTCACGATGGGTAGATCAACTTCTTGAAGAATTTCTGCCGCTTTTCCTCTGTATGCTACAAAATATAAGAAACGCAAAGAACTTGTCATAAACCTGCTTTCTAGCAATTAATTTCTCTCCGTGGTATGGCTGAAGTAACGTTGTAAACCGGCCTCATTTTGATGCCCGAACCCGGTCCGAGCCTGGACATATATTTCTGAAGCCCAATTTAGGCCCGAAAACTAAGTTTACAGAGTGAGTAAACTGCGGGCTATTGGCGACGTAGCAAACTAATTATGACTAAATATTTCACAAGTAATAATTTTTTAATGAAGATTTAATCATCTCGATTGCTTCAACAGTAACTGGCGACAAAGTGTCTGTTGTTGCAAAAAAATTTATATGCAAGCCCGAAATCGGCCCGAAACATTTTGACAAACTGAAGCCTGATCCCTGCCCTACCCGAAAAGCCGGGCCCAACTTACAACTCTAGGCCAACGTCTGCTGGTATAAAAAAAAAGCTCATTTTCTCTTTGTCATGACCACACACCTTCCACTAGGTTAGCGATTTATTGACTTTGCATCTTTGTTTAAAATAACCAGATTAATCGACGTTTGTCAGCAACATTTGCTCAACCCTGAGAGCTTTTTGTGCGTACAAAAAGTGGCTGGAGCAGCATTTAACACCTTTAACGAAACATTAGGTTATGCAAAGCGAAAAAAAGCGGTGTGATGTTTCAGGTAGACTACAGTAATTTACAAATGCTAGCATAGCAAACTGCGATATTGGACACAGAAAGATTATACCAGGCACTAAAAAGAAAGTTTTGACTATGACTCAATTAAATAAACTCATCAACGCACCTACTGTTCCGTAGCCAACGGCCCAACAAGTTGTGCCCACTTTCGGTCTCTCTCCATTGGGCAGACAAGCTTTGTGCACAAACTCTCCCATGACTACTGGCTTATTCAGTTGAATTAGCGCAATGTCGTAGTACGGGAAAGCTTTTTTGTTGTATTTCGGATGCAAGATGTACTGGTAAAAAAACAAGCACAGGATATTTAAAACATACTCTACGACAACCAGTGTCGCCCACGATTATACAAAGACGATAATGAACCAACAGAACAGTTCCTTGCTTGTTTATACGAACGAGCGTCTTCTTCACAAGACACGACCATCCACAGGTACGTTCACAGTATTTGCTCAGCGATTGTATGAAAAGCTGCTAAATTCTTACGCGGAGTGAGTTAACTCGCTTGCGGGCACCCGTACTAAAACGGCAGCGATGCAACCCCTGTGGGTGTAGGGCGGGCAAAGGTTTCGCGTTCCATAAAAAAAATACTTGTGATCTTTCAATGTAACACTGTCTATTGATTCTGCATTGGTAACTAACCTGAATACCTGACTGAATACCTATGAGTTTTGTAACGTCACTGAGAGTTGCTTCGTAGTGCTAAAAATGGCGAAATTTTTCTGTGTTCTGATTGGTACTTCACTATACGTCAGCGTTTTTCAACCTTTTTGCTGCAGCGGAACCCTCCACAAATGCTGCGTAGCTCATGGAACCCTATGGCAGAGGGCTGCGTAACACAAAGGGAGCAACAAGCCAAAGCAATCGATAAACAGAGCTTTCAATGCGATTCATAGTGGTAAGGATACTGTGAAACAGTGGCAATGCTACATCCGCATCGAACTGTTGTTGCTAATGTCGTTCCAGGCAACTTCGGTCTGCTTCGGTGGAACCCCTGAGAGCCATTCGCGGAACCCCAAATGAAAAACGCTGCTAAACGAGGTATAACAGGTTGCATTTTGAGCCAAAGCTAATTTATTCGGTTTGCTATGCCGCGTGCAAGCGAGGTGTCTGAGTTCAAAATTTAGTGCAATAAAAACTAGCCATGTACGTGGGCGTCGGAAGGATTTTTTCCAGAGGGGGAACGAGGGGGTCTTTCCAAAATTTTACTACGGGGGCCCAAAAGTGGAAAAATTTGGAAATTAAAAAAACAACCTTTTTTTGCTAAAATTTTCAAAATCCAGGGGGGCTTTGGCCCCGAAAATGAAGACGAAAAATTTTGATCAGAAGCACTTTTGATCATTTTGCGAAATCCGGTTTGTAAAGTCAAAAACATGGTAACTGCACCTTTCTAGGCTGTAGACATCACTCAGCTGCAGAAAAGTAAAACAAACATTTGGTGCATTTATTTGGACAAAGTAAGTTTAGACACTAGCAAGAAGAAAGCCAAATTAGGATCAAAGTCTTTATCGGCGTTATGTCCCTTGCAAAATCAGTTGTATCTTTACGTACCATGAACAGCAATTCTGAGTAATGACAGACTGTTTTTGCTCATTTATGGGCAACAGTGATGACTTCGACACTAAACGCAACGTTGGTGACTGGTCGAAATTTTCGGAGTTGCAGGTCGCTCCTATTTTGTATAGGTGTGGGTTAGGACTTCACATGTAAGGTGTGATGGTCTTTTTACGGGTGCGAGCAGACATGTATTGAATTCCTGCATTGCGGTGCGGATTCGGATAATAAAAAGCAACTCGCGCAAGACACTAAAGTTCACCAGCTCTCTAAAAGTGGAATATTTTATGAAGCGTATTTCCACCAACAGACTTTACGAATAGCAGTCTGTCTTTGTTAAAACTGATCAGTCGAATTTAATATCTATTTGCTAGCAAGCTAGAAAACAAAATCCACTCATAATAATTCACCCGTATCGATACGCGTTCTTGAACCCACGGCTCGTCTTGTTTTGTTGCTGCGGGTTTCAATCTTCCAAAGAACAGCTTGATCGAGGAGGAGGTGGTTGCTCTCCTGGACAAAAATGAAGGATTGTGAAATTCATTTGAAGTGTTGCTTAAAACACCAACAAAAATGATATTTGTTTTAATTCTGTAAAGTGGTGAAACGCCAAAGAAACAATACGTAAAAGACAACTTTGATTGTTGAAAAATACAGTACCTAAAAAGACTTTTATTTGCCCTAGTAATACGCTCAACTTTGCATCTTGCGAGTTACGAAAGAACAATACAGTGATTGGCGCAATCGCTAGCTTAAAAATTCCCAAATAGTGAAAAGAAAAGTAACAGCAGCCAGACTCTAAAAAACTTTGGAAACACCATTCCACTTACTCCCAGACACCCCTGATTTTATTAACTTACCATCTGAAAAATGATTTTACTAAAATATTTTTTATTTAGTGGAACGATTTTATTATGTTAATAATATTTGCTCTAGGGTTGATATTTCAGAAAAAATGTTTATGCTTGACAAATAGGCTTAGTTTTGGCTTTAATTTCAGTTTGCGGTTTGGCCCAACTAGTCAGGTAAGCTGCGTTGAGGCACAAATAAAAACGTTCGTAAAAGAGAATCGAACGTCTACCTTGAATGGCAACGTATCACTTCTTGACAGTAAAATATATTTTTGACAAGTAAGTTTGACAAAAACATCACATAAGCAAAGATTTAAGGATTGCAGGAATCTCATGCGGATAAAGTTCTTGCATGTATCGGCAAAACAGCAAAGATAGCCAAAATGCCTGAATCGCACACTTGTCGTTGGTGTTCGTGTGGCATAGGTTTCACCTGAAACATTGTTGATAACCAATAACCACATGTCATATTCTAGTGAGTGACAGCTGCGGTTGCCCTTTCTTCCAGTTATACCTTAATCATTTGTTGCAGGTTTGCCAAGTAGAAAACACAAATTTGTACTCAAAACAGCTTCTACTGTAACTCCTATTTCTTTGCACTAAGCTTTGTACGTCTTAAACTAAACAGCTACAGACCAACTTTATTCCTGCGCAGCCAATGTAACTCATGGAATTGTAGATGACAAGATCGTTCAAGATGTGTACTAGCATCGACAAGCATGCTTTTCAGCAATATGGGGCAGTTTGAGTGATTGCTACAAAAAGACTTACCAATCTAAAATTACAGCACACGATCACAAATCAGTCTTCATTACCCCGGTGCAGTGCTTTCACAGCTGGTATGCCAAAGTAGTGTACTTGGCTTTTTAAGTTAAAAATACAGCTTTGCAAAGTTTACAGTTTCAAGGGAGCAACTCAATATTAATGGTTATTATCAGCTTGTGTATTTGATTTTCTTCATCGCTTCGTCAACTAGTTAAAGTAGAATTTTAATGCGCAAAATTTTACTTACAAAAAACAATGTCCTGCGGTCATGACCCAGTTTTCGTCAATAAGAGTTCCTCCACAAAGAGTTTTTCCGTCAATCAGAATGTAAACCTAACACAAACAATGTTTGATCAGAATCTGACTTGAACCGGAACACCAGCTATTTGCTTTATTCAAAGATATGGTAATAAAATATTTTTCCCGTTAATAAACGAATTAAACAGTGCACGTATTTCTCGAATACCGTGCATGTAACTATACAAACCAACAGAACATCGGTTGGAAAAGTAGCACAATTGAGTTAAGTTGAAAGACTCTGTGCCAGCAAGCTCATAAAATTCACGAGTTTTTTCCAATTTTGTTATGCGTTTCCACTAATTATTTGTAAGATTATAAGTTTTGCTACACTCACTCATGTAGATACGTACGGAACTCATGCATAATACTAAATCGTCTTCCATCGCGAGAAAATGAAAACGTGAGTTGTTTAGCAGCTATAAATTTGTTCATTGTTTACAAGAAGGTTATATAGTGAAGAACTGGTGACAAAAAAACATATTTAAACAAACTTCTTTCGTATAAGAAGCTGCATACAAAACATCAAGGACGCTTACCACCCAAGGCCATCCACCAGGTTGTGCATTTTTACCACCAACAATACGCAATCCTGGAGGACTATCTCTTCCACAAGGATAATCTGCAGGCAGTTAACTTTATAATAAAGGATTCCAACAAGGTATGTTGCGGATGATCAATTTCTATGCGATAATATCTTAAAGAATATTTGCTAAATGCTTTCATCGATGATGGAAAGCGATAAAAAAATAACTATTTCGTACCTGTAGAATGCTTTTGTTTAGATTTTCGAATAAAACTTGTCTGACTTACGCTTGTTTATTTACATTAAGAAACTTCAGGACGAAGTACTGACTTGGCTTTAAAAACTTTCCCTGCTTTAGGTCGGCATAAAAAGGTGGTTTAGAGAGAAAATTTTTCGTAAGTTTACCAAATTTGTGTTTGACAAAATATGTTTACCATTGAAAATAAATAGTACAAGCGTTAAGTTTCTCATTGTACAGAGATGGCTGTAACGCACATGACAAGTCAACAAACGTGTGTCAATACTGGCATTATCACTTATTGCACATTGTTTTGCATAAGCAGAGGCGCTCACCAAAATCGAAACCCTGCTCAGGAATCCAGGGTAGTCCACAACCCTGGGTTTTGTTTTTTGTTGATTTCATATATTTAGAAAAATGTTAGAAACCTGTGCTTCCATGACTTTCCTAATTTTCAGAGACAAATGGAATGATGCCAGAGTTTTTTTAACGTACCTGAAGGCCTATAAATGGAAACTCGGGACACTCTACTACACTAGGTTACTTGATGTGTAGCAAATTTTGTGCACCTTACTACCTTCAAATTTCAATTTGATTTTAAGTGCAAAACGTAAAACGTTTTGTAGCTGATACGACATCAGAAATCGGTTTCGTGAAGAGCAGACGTACACTATGACTTGATATGAAGAAAAACTGGATCTAAAACACGCATGACGTTTTCTACGCACAAATAAAAAATTCCTTCTAAAAAGTAGTTGTTTGGGGTACATTGTACAAAATTTGTATGCTATGTGTGTTTCGCTGCGCAGATACGATTTTGTTGTGAAAGTGATAAAAATGGACGTCGGAAAGTCAAAAATAATGGATCTCACATGTCCCAGGAACACGTAATCAAATTTAGGGTTGCATAACACCCTTCCTTTCCCGACTCGTATAGTGTTTGAAGGTTTCCTGAGCAGGGATCATTCCACCAGTTTTCGAAGGTAGTTGAAATTTAATTCCTATACTTTTCAAAAAAAGTGAGACGTCAGTTTTGCATAAGGAGAAAAATACAAAAACGATTGTCTGTGTTATCGTCGTAGCGGTTTGGAAGTTAATTGATAAAGCTAAATGCACACGCCACTTACCTCTTTGATCTTTGCAGCACTGACTGCTCTTGTATCTGTTAAATAATCCTGGTGTGATGGAACACGTTTCCTCGGCACAGTGGTAACCACCTGCCTCATTTACACAGTGAGGTTTGCGGTCATTTGCGCATGGATTCACTCCTTGGCATTCGTTGATATCTGTTTTTTGATGAAGAAACCACATCAGACAATTTTCAATACTTGTATTGGCTGTGCAAAAAATTAGTATTTGTAGATCATACGCTTGCTTGGATTTAAAGCAAGTTTTGAAAATATGAAAAGCATTGTACGCTTCGCCAGGCTAAAAACATACATTTTCTTACGAAACTTGCTGAAATCTATACGTTTAGTTCAATTTACCCGGCTCGCTTTATAAAGGAAGCACTGTATAGTGGAACTTATATATTACGTTTGACTTGGTATGAGGTATACCGATATTTTATGCACAGTGTAAATTATGTATCACTCTTGCCAGCAAAGATCTGCAAGTCATTTAAACAAACCGGATGGAATACAGCGTGTAATTTCACATCTAAGTGTATTTAACACAACAAGCACACAAACAGCGCAATACATTTTTGATGAGTTGAGTTGAGTTTATTTGGCGAAAATTGGGAATTTCAAACACGAGAAAGAAACCATAGCAAATGTAAAAACGCCAGGGCACCGAAGAAAACGGAAGGTTATCGAGTCGTTGCCCCTTGACTGGTGGATAAGGTCTATAGCAAGCCAATGAACGTGCATCGCAAACCATTTCAGCAAAAAACAGCAAGCAAATGCTATGTGTAGCTACAATTATTTATTGGACAGTAGAAAAACGCTTATAAAAAACAGTTGAAAAAGACTTCTTTTAAAGAGTGTTCATGTGTTCTGTACTGTTTTCCCAAAAGTTTAAAAGTGTTCAGCGCGAACCTTCCACATGGTGCATCTCCATTATCCACAATCAAGTCTCATTTAGACATAAAACATTATTCGTTCAGTTTTCAGGTCTAGGCCAGCACTAACCTTGTTGGGTGGTTGCGGGCAACCGCTTTAAAAAATTACCTGACTGACAAAGCTTTATTTTAGCTCCCGTCTCAGTTACAATTAACAACAATTGGAGGCTGGAGCAGTAGCGCAGCCCAAAATTTATTGACTGGAGGGGCCAGTCAATGACATCATCAATCACTGATGTTTTTCTAACAGTTGAATATTGATATAAAGCACCAGTAAAAATCATGGACTCTTCGGCCTCATTCTGGCTGCGCCTCTGGGCTGGGTCAATCACCGACCTGTGTATTGCGGAAAATGAGATCGCCCTTAAAGTTATACATCCCTTTGTGAGGATATTTTTCCACCCCACAAACCAGCCGTGCTTAGTTCGTTTTGCCTTTTCCACTTCAGCAAATGCTTCTCAACCTTTTTCAGCTTGCATCCAACTTTTTCTGACAATTATTTTGTGGGCTCACTAGGAGATGTTGCGGTAAAACGACAACAAACACTTGGTTCCAACAAATGCGAACCTTACGGTGGTGTTTATCTGCAAGCTTTTTCAAACCAGGTTGCAAGTTGATCAGTTTATGTCGTGTGGCGTTTCCCCAGTTTTGTTCACGTCAAGACGATTGCGGTATTTATTACTATTACGCCTGTGCAGTGCTTGGCAGAAATCTTGCTCAGCAAAATACGTCGTGGGAAAACCAGTAATAATAACTTCACTTTTCCACAAAGTTCTGAAAATGCTGACTGCACTTAATCCAAAATTTGACCATCCGTATGCATGAAATATAGCACGGCCTTCATCGTCGCTTTGGATGTCGATGTGACGTTTCTTGATGGTGGAATCGCATTCGCTTATGCTAGTTAGCTGGTAAAAAGGTATTTCGCCCAGTTGCTTTCTGCGTAACTTTCGGCGTGATCTCCACAAAAGAATGACTTCATAGCAAGCCTCAAAAAACACGGGGCGAAAAGAACTTTTTCGACTCTGTAGCTTAGACAAGATTGAGTGTTCGGGCTTACTCGCCGGTCTAATTGACTCCTTTCCTAGCCTACTGTTCTGTTATACTTTGTCACAAGTCAGACAAACACAGTACAGCTACATCCACACCACAGAAAAAAACTCGAACTGACTGAAAAACACGATAAGCACGTTTTACAACTTACGGTAGCTGTTACTAGTTTTACTAGCTATTAATTGCTGCGTAAATCGTCTGGCAAAAGTCATATTTCCAGTATTTTTACAACAGAGCACACTTCAATAGGCCTACATTGTTTTACTCAAGGTACTAACCAAATATATAAAACACGTGATAAATAACTGTAATATGTTTGTCGAAACAATGGTGTGGCAATGCTCTGCCAAAGGCCGTGAAAACTTATTTCAAGGCAATTTTGCTAATAATAACACATATGGTTGAAGAGATTTGTGACAGTTCACGAAAAAAATTCACTAAGCTAAACTTGAAGGCCAGTCGCAATTAATATTCGCTATCGCCACGAAAGTCGATGCGATGAGTTAGTTATAGCAATGTTATGATTGTTGGGCCATTTTTACTATCTTCAAAAAAGTTGAAGTTTCCCTCTTGAAAAATGGAGTTTGACCGATTGGATATTTTCCGTTAGATTTATCACGATTGGTCGCTTTCAACCAATATCAGTATAATAGAACCAATCGACGCAAACCCTACGAGAAACGTCCAAAACCCCGCGTGCTGATGAATACAGGCTCGCAAATGTTATCTCTTGATGTCCTTTTTGTGACGTAGATCACGCAAAGATTGGGTTATCCAACCTAACAAACTACTCAGTGCAACAGTTTCTCTACTCTTTTATCTTAATTTGAATGTTAGGCTCATAATCTTGGTGAGAATCGCAACCGCAGTGCTTGATTCCCAACCAGTGACAATCTCAGTGGTCTTGGATAATTGGTGCATGAAGCGTTACACAGGACGATGTTAGCTTGGTTGTTACGTGACCAGTCCGATATCATGTTTTTATAAGCTTTGCTACGAACCATGGGATCAAAAGTGCATCAAATGCTTTGATTTCAAAGTAATAAATTTTTATTAGAATCAATTCAAAATGTTAGTATGTTTTAACCTGCAGAAATCGCCCCCCTGGAAACTGAAACCGCCCCACCAAATCTCGTAAATCACCAAATCACCCCCACGGTACATAAAATCGTTCCTGGAGGGCGATTTCGCCCACTTTGAAGACCACTGATTTAAACCTTTAAAGCAAGGGTTCCCAAACTTACTCTGGCCATGTACCCCTTCAGCATTTCCATAGATGACCACGTGTACCTAAAATTTCTTATGATAAAAAGGCTGAGGAAAATAACAAAAACATATTTACCAACAAGCATATAAACATTTTTCAAAGATAATATTCACCATGGGCGTGCACAAGGGGAAAAAACGAGCATTTTCCCCCTTGGAAATTCGAACTAAGAATCAAAAGTTTCTAGAAAATATGAAGTCAGCATTTTAATTCCGATTAATTGATTTAATTCTTGCATTGACAGTTTTTTTGCCGGTATGACACTCACACTGCACAAGAGCCAGAGGCTGGATGCCAAACTTGCGATGGATTGTTCTATCGTTGGCCTCTATTGTGTAACAATAACATGGCAACAAATCTTCAAAGATTCAGTTTAAGTAACTATAGGTGTTTAGCCCGCATGTGACCGTTGAATGCAGACATCTGTGGCAGGTAATGCAGCGAGACTGTGACCGCTGATAGCCTAAAGGCACGTAGTTTTACACTGTGAAGAAAAGCAGGTTGAATCTGTAGCAATGGTTCCACAAGTTTGAAAAATCCATTGTTAGTGGGAGACTTTGAGTGTGAAACTGGATTCGTTTTTTAAGTCATTGGCCAAATTATTTTTAAAAAACCAAAAAAAATTATGTCCATTCCGTTATAAAGCCTGAACAGATAGGCTGGTGAATACCGTTATGGCGAGTTTTAATACGATGGAACAAATGACCGAAATGTCTCAGCGAAAAAATTAAAGGTGTGGACAGTGTGCCTTGAGTGAATAGCTTAATCAAACTACGCTTATGCAGGCTTCTTTTCACACAGTATGAAACTGCGTGATTTGTTAGAATACGTCTATGCAGGTTTGTGGGAGTACATCTTAATCGTTAAGGTTTATTTCTGACTTCTGAGTGAGTACTGAGTGCAAAACTGCTTTTGCCTGTGGCGACTTTTCATAATTCATCTACTAAATTTTTTTAAGCCTGCATGATATTCTAACTTCAGTGACTTGTCCGATAGTCATGCCAGCATACCGGTCTACTTGTTCGGTTTATGTATGATGGCTGTGAGCGTTTCCCATGAAAAAATTAAAAAAATCGAAGACAAGCAAGGTTTTACTTAAGGAGTGATTGATCGCTTCGGACGAGATCTCAGACGTTTGCAGCACTTGTTTATAAGTGACGCTAACAAGTCTTGTTAGGTAAAATAAAATCGTAATTTGTGGTTCCGTTAGTCGTAATGGCAATACTTCAGTGAAAAAAGTACCCTGTTTTGAAAATCTGCAGATAGCGTGGTGAAATTATCATAATATACCTGGCTATGGCTGCCCACGAAGCGCATTTTTGCGACTGTTGCCATAACATGGGGCATTTTCTTTGTGGTGTAGAAAGGGTAAAGTGTTTTGTAAACATCCATTTGCATTGCATGTATAGCAACCTAAAAAGAGTGAGGAAAAGGCCGACGTTGTCTCCCGGAAAAAAATTATTTAGACGCACATTGTTCTCCACTGATAAATGCATGAATAATTGGAAACGAATATTATATAAACGTATTTTTCCCTTCAATTGCTAACCTTAAATGTGCCCCTTCCGATAGGCAAATGTACCCTAGGGGTACATGTACCACAGTTTGGAAACCCCTGCTTTAAAGCATAGTGAGTGCATCTCCCAGCGGCAGCGCTTGTTATATAACATAAACAACAGGTGAGAAGAAATCGTGGGCCAACACACGAGAGAAAGAAAAAAGCCGAACTGTTAAGAGATACATGGTTGGAAAGAAACCTTTAATTTCAAAATATTTTTCAGTGAAAGTTTCAACGCACATATTTTTCATGCACCTGAAAAAGGGCATTCACTGTGAAGGCTCACCTGAACAATTTTTCCCGTTCGCGTCTAGTTTCCAACCGGGATTGCATACGCATTTTACAGCGTTTTCTTTAATGGTACAAATATGTTGACAGCCTCCATTGTTGGTACTGCATCTGACTGAACAAAGAAACGCTAAAGTTTTCGCAGATTACTTAAACTAAGCAAGCAAAACTTTTGTAAACGGCATTTAAAAACATCAAGATTTATTGGTTACAGTTACACAGTTACACAGTGAATCTCGTTAAATAATGCCAAATTTAAAACCTTTCTCAGAATACAATTCTGAAGTGATTTAACTTAGTGATTGAATGTTTAGAAAACTTACTGTCCCTTGGAGTTGCAGGTTTTGGACAGGTACCGCATGAAACTGGGCAGTCGCTTACCATTTGAGGTCTGTACTGTGTGTTGGTGCAGAAATGTTTGAAATTTTGACACCAGGCCTTATCAGTACATGCGTCTGAAAAGCACAACATTAAAATGTGGACGTAGATTTAAGAAAAAAAAACACAGAACAAATACAAACAATCGGGTTACATACTTGTACTGACAACCGCTGCAAACTGAACCAGACATCCCACGAAGAGGAAAAATAATCTGCAACAACAGTAAAAGATCAATAAGTATATGTATGAATTGTTATTACGAACGCTCGCTGACTATGATCACTGCAAGAAGTGAACCACTTTACACAATTTAATGCCTTACACAAAACCGTGATGTTCATTTTTTGTAAGAAAACGTCTATTTGATAAGACAATAACATTAATGTTAACGTCATCCTAAAATAAAACTTATTTTCGCAAGTGTGTCACATTAAAATTACAGTACACATCACACTTGTAAATATTAGCTATGTTAGTCTACGAATTACATACCTTGTATGTGACCATTTCATTTTGGCGAAGGGATTCCTTTCAGAGAAAGCACATGTACTTCCTAGTTAGTAATACAGAAGCAAAATGTGTAAATAACTTGGAGTATTCGATCTAACTTTGGCCACTCCTGAATAAACATATGTCGAACAAACGTTAGCTTTGCTACAAGTAGCAGGGCTGAGCTTGCACCGTTAAACACCTGTTACATGTCATGAGCAGCTCAGAAACTTAACTTTGCATCGCTCTGGCCAACGCAAAAGAAGATCTTGCTTACACCTTTTACCTCACTGGAATACTTTTTGGGAAGATTGTGCTCTAGAACTTTGCCACAACCTGCGTTGATATGTGAGTAGCCGGAGGCCATGTTCAGGTTTTGAACGTCGTCATCAGAGATAAAAGCTGTGCAAAGCACCGCCGGCACTCGAACCAAAATAAGAGACAATGTGACGTAAATTTTGCGTAGGCCATATCATTCTTGTACTTACGCGTCTGAGCAACGTCATAATCGTGGCCTGTCGTCATTAGAGCAATAATTAGATGAAAAATTTTACTGAACATTTGCCTCGTTTTGCCTTTACTCCAACTCATTTTATCAAAAATATGCGCTCATACTACGTGGAAGAACACGAGACCGAGACACAATTGCAGATTCCATGCATTCAAGTTTAACGCAACCATATTAGGGTTAATTTCTCAAAAGAAATTATGACATTGCATGCAAAATCTGTTTAATCTCTAGTAGAACTTTTCTAACTTAACTTCAGTATGAGATGATAGCATGTGATTATACCTGTTGGGAAAACGAAGCGTCAACATTGAAACCTACCGCATAACGATCGCAAACATGCACGTATTTTCAAGATGGTGAATGAAGTCAGTTACGAATATTACGCTTTCGCTGAAAACCTGTTAAACAGCGCTGAAGGTCTGAGGTAAACATGTTGCAAGACACACTGGTGTTTAACATGAAATGAGAACCTCACACAACTTGAAAAAACGAAAAAGTACGTGTCGCATGATTTCAACACAATTACATTTACTTTTTTATCCAAAACATAGGAGATCTACTGTAACTTGACGGTTATTTATTAAAAACGTGCTTACCACTTCGTACCTGTATGAAGCTGCTGCAGTCAAGAAAATAATTTTTAAATTTTAGTTAAATTAACTCATAAAACTTTATTGGCGTGTTTGATGCATCATATTTCGCAAAAACTGAGTCAATCTAGTTTTTGCTGGTAAATTTTTCGCATGCAAAACCGTGTACCGTTTAACTTAAATTGAGCATCCATGAGTCTTGCCAAAGTTTTAGTTTAGATTTCGTCGTTATGCTATGTACTTGATCTTTCACAAGAAATTCAACACATCATCGAAACCTTTGGATGAAGAAGCACTGATGTGAAATATTTCAAAACCTCTCGTATGTTTCAGATACTGTATATGGTGCATCGCATCATGACGGTTATCGGTACTGGCAAAAATTATAGAAGATAGAGAATCCTCTGAAAAATGAACACGAAAAGGCTTCAATGATTTTGATATTCACGGTATTTGTATATGTTTTAAATTAAATTTTATTTAACACATATGCACAACATTGGTTTCCCTGCTCTTTAGAAAAAGTTTATTCATGCACATGAACACGAGACGCACCTTTGCTCGCGTCTATGATGCAAAATTGCCAAAGGGTGCCTTTGACGCGGAATGAGTCACAAATCAGAAATATTCACTATTTGTAGAGACTAACTGCAAGTGGACACACCGGAGTTCGTGGAGGTTTTTAATTTGTAGCCTCGAGCTTGCGTAGAAATAATTCAGTCACAGAATAAGAAACATCGTTCTTTAAACTTTGCGATAGGCATGATCTATTTTCGGCTAAAGTTCGTGATGTAAGCTTCACACAGTATTCCTTTTACCTAGAACCGTCATTAAGGAGAAATTAGCAAAGTGCTTCATTTCAAATTTGTGTCAAGTGCTTAAATTTGTACATACCTTAATACATGCAAAAAATGCCTTACGTCCTTTTAAAAATCTGAAGCAGTTAACTGCGTTAGTTTTACGATTTGGAATGGTAAAAAAGTTTCTTTTTTATGTTTTCGAAAGCCTAGTTTCCGAAAAAAATTTTATTGATTCTTACATTCGGTGCTAAGTTCAGCCGACCGCATTACAAATATTTGGGAGCCTGGTGTCAAACATCGTATTTGCTTTTGTTGATGATTTTGAAAGTATATGGTGAATCACATCAGCACGTCATATCAATTAATTCAAAGCAGAGTTTCGAACTAGAGATATCCCTGATCCCTGGGGGTATGGGACTCGACTCTTTTGGTGTTTGTAGACAAGCATAATGGAGTTATCAATGCTTGTGATTTTATTTCATGTTTTCGTTCCAGTTATTCATATCTAAAAGAGAGTGAATTCAGGCTGTTCACATATTTGGAAGTCATGCAGGCAAATATCATTAGGAACGATTGTGATTACTTCAACAGTCAAATGAAGAGGGTACGAGACCATATTCGATAACCCAGTGGGAGTCTAAATGCATCCAAAGTGTAAGATCTCCTGATTTAAACGAAATAGACTACAGTAGACAGCATGACTCTCATTCTGCAACCCTTTCAACAGAAAGTTCTACCATTTGGTTACATCAAACCTTGGTGAATTATTTATACAAAAGAGTTTGCCCACGGTCTGTTGTAAACGTGGTCTTTTTCAAGTAGTCTCTTTGAACGATTGCATTCTTTATGCAATGCAAAAACCTAAGGCCATTCGACATTTATCGTTTGCCAGAGGTATATGCCATTGTACTGTCATGGTTTTAAATGGCAAAGTGTGTGGAATTTATCAGAAGTGCCCATTTGTATAGTCGCAATAACCAGGGCCGGAGTAAGGGTAGGCTACTGTAGGCCTAAGGCTGTTTACTAGAAAAAGGCCTATAATTTTGCAAACTAAACTACAAATTGTAATAGAAATACATACAGGAAAAAAAGAAATTATTTACTGCGAAATCACGTAAGCATAACATAAAAACATGTATTAAATGTAACACAGTGTCATAGTCTATTACAATGTACTGTGTATATTTAAAATTGCATTTTCCGTTAGTGTGATAAGATATTTCGCAAAATTTGATAAATTTCAGGAGATAATTCGGTAGTTACAAAGAATAAATCAAACAGCAGTGGACCAGACTTTCAAGAGCAAAGGTATCAAACGAAATCTAGTCATGTATTCTTTGACAACATCTTGATATAAAACAGCCACCAGCAACAATGATGAAATTGGCTTTCCATTTTTACCACTGACACTTAGTCAAAGTTCGGTTTACAATAACAATCCGAGCAATCAGCTAGCTTGAGATTAATTGAAAACCCAGCACAGTTTCTAAACCACTCTCAATCATCTTTACTGACTGAACAAACACAACGTCTTTCAATCTGTTTTTAAAAAGGGTTTATCAGAGAATTATTAAAATTGTTTCCAAAGTAATTTTGAACAACGAATTCACACAGTTATGACTTTATCCCGAGCAAAATCAATGTAGAAATTTTAAACTTCATTAGTTCCATAAGCTTGTCTTTAGAATTATGCCTACACCAATATAGCAATTCACACGTTTTCGCACTCCTTATATTCAGAGGAATTCGGTATTTATACCATACATTCTACGTCAAATTCCAAAAACTGTCGGAAAATGACACAACTATTTATCTTACACGCAAAATTTAAATCACCTGAAGCGATGTAAATCTTATCATCACCACTTATTATCTCCGCTAAGCAATAGCAGTTACTCGTTTTTGCAGCCAACCTGTAATTCTTTTGACTTTCTACTACTACCTAGTGTCCAGCACTGACAAGGTTTTTTAACTTTTTGATCTTGGTGACCGTTAAGACATTTTAGGAGACCGCAAGTATTTCATCTAAATACCAAGTTCCACTCCATACTAAAAGACCTTTGGAAAAATTTGAGAGATCGTTTCGGTCCCTCAAAATGGTGCTCAAAACAGACCTGCTCATAAGAGACGACACGAAAAAGATCACATTTACAACAGACCGTTCACAGTAGTGGCGTACCTATGGTTTCCCGCGCCCGTGGGCAAACTCAGTTTTGGCACCCCCACCCAGCAGTTTTGGCGCCCCCATCCCCCCGTTCATGGCAACGTAGATGCAAAGAATTAGTTGGGAATAAAGGGGCGTCGAAAGCTGACTCCGGCGCTGCAATCGCCTGGATATATTTGTTTCTAGACCCGTCTGAAAAATTCCTGTGATTGTGACGTCACAGAATTGACGTCAGGACCTTCGAATCTTGGAAATCATTAAATACCGTAGAGTTAAGAATCTAATCCTTTCGCGTGAAGCTATTCCCTCTAAAATTTTGGTCACGATTGAACATTCAAACTGTTTGATTACGACACTCCAATATGCGGTAATAGATTCTTGAATTGTAGCAACTAGTGAAATAAGATGCAAAAACCAACTAAAAAGTTCCTTGATCATCTGTACAAATATTCCTGAATTTCAGTGACTGACTTTTTTGGGCACCAAAGTCTTCTGATAACACAGGATAACATTGGCCAGAGTTGCACCTTGTTTTCTAAAGCACGGGTTTGTCAAAGCCTTTTGTAGATGCCAAATCAAGCGCACCCGTTTGTTCCACTCCCTGGTCAGGTCTGGTTACAATCATCGCTGATGCAAGCTGTAACCACTAAGGGTTTCTGGAGCATGCACTCTCAGAGTTTTGAGTAATAAAACATCAGGACTGAGTGAGGGAGACTCACGAATACATAAAAGAGAAGAACATACAGAAGAATGTATATGAAAAACTGAAGGCAAATGATTTTATGCAAAACTGCTAGACAAACATAAAATTGCAAAATCCCAAAGCATTTTCTTGGATATAACACCCTGAAAAGTAGACAGAAAATAAAAGAAGTACTGCGATTTAATGCTTTGCTTGTAATTATCTAACTTCAAAGAAAACGTTTTCTTGCCTTCACTGTAAAGTCGATTGTTCCTTCAAAAAACTGCTATAAATGAAATGTGTCACATCCACTAATCTAAGAAATATCTAAGGTCAGTAACGCTCCGCACGAAGTTCAAGGTTAGCAATTGTGTGACATGAATTTCGAAAATCATGTCCATGGAAATGCTCAGTTTCTAGGCCAAAGTGATATAAAGCACATGTAGCAGTAACTGAAAAGTCCACAATAACTAATGTGCTCAACGTTGTTACACAGCTGCAATCAGAATTTTGCAGAGTTTTCAGCATTTATTTAAATATCCCACAAATACAAATCATCATAACTTCCTTCAGGACCACACCAAATCCATTTCAACATCAAGATTGTCAAACCACAAAAGCTTAAAAATTTTCCTAAACATCAGATCTGTAATCGTAACAACCAGGGGCATGCAGATAGGTCTGGTGATTCCCGGGGCAACTGCTTGATTGTATGCCCCCCACTAAATTCTAGTATTGAGGAATGTGGAAATACGGTCATTTGAAATAAGTAAAAACTAGTTTAGACTAATTAACAAGTTTTGAAAAATTGAATTAAAATGAATTCAAAGAGTATTTTTTGTCTAATGTGTTAAGTGTTTAATAATTTGTTTTATTCTTTAGGCTTGAGATATCTGTTTATAAGCAAATTTCTTTCACTCAGGGGTGAGCTACGCATTGAGGAATTAGATATTGCATTTATTCACGCAAGTAGCCTATGTATCAGATTGGCTCACCAAAGGAAGATAGCACTTACGGCATGTTAGGAGATACAGTTGTCTATTGTTTTTCTTAGATATAGTGTCTGAAAAAAGTAGTACCGCCATGCAGTTTGATGCATTGCCGCCCTTTTTCTGAACTATAAACAAATTGCCACCAGCTCTTCATTTCGGGGGGGTAATTTGCATGAACTGTCATTCGATGACGTCATCGTGCTTATTTAACCGTGGTACAAGTTTTGCGCAAACGGTCACAGATATATTCTCTTTGCAACATTTCCAAAAATGAGAACTTGTTAGTTTCAATGAGGCCCGTAACCAGGATGGCGAAGCCACCACTAAAAACTTTTTCGCACGCTTGGAAAAATGTGTTGGACATAGTTTAAAAATTTGGGCTCCTCCCAGAAAACTCTTCGTCCCCTCTGGTGTCCCAAGCTGGTTGCGGGCATGCTCAAGATGAAGACCGAACGATCAGGACAGAGTAAAATTTAGTAGCCTGATACAAACATCTGGTTCTGTATTCAATTAGTCCAGTCATGGCTTTATTGTGTCAGATGTACAAGCTACTGGCAAACCTGCCTAACTTTTCGTCTTGTTTTAGCAATTTCATCAAATATTTTATCAAGACTTTTGAAACTTCATTTGAATATATTTGCTGTGAGATAATTTCTGCAGACGATACTGTGAGTGGTGAAGCTATCAGATACAAGAGACTATTGTCAGGATATGTTTAATCAATGATGCTATTCTTTTAATTGTAGATACAAGACTTCGTCTGCCAACTGAAATACTCTTGAAAGGAATGCAGCAGGATTCCTGCGGCAAAGGAATGCAACTAACTTTATTACGAATGGTTGGGCCAGGCTCGCCACCAGATGTGGGTGGGCCGTGCCACTTTTGCTAGGACTACCTAAGCAACACCTAATAACTTTGAGACTCTTGTGAATTTCGAATTTCCCTTGCAACGTTAGAGCTTGGCTGTGAAACCCAAAGGTTAAGCACTGAACATAAAATGCAAAAATGCTTAAATACTAGCCTACAGTATACTAGCCTAAAGTAACCACAGGCAAACGTAAAGCTAACACAATGTGAGCATACGAGTAGGCTATACTGTTTCTGTCACCAGGCATAGTGTACTGGGTGCAAACGTTGCTCCACTGGTGTGATAGCAATGCAGTATATATTGTTGACGTTTCAAGAGTGCATGCCAACTCTTTTCCTCAGAAGATGGCAAGAAACGAAACCAAAGCGTAGGCCTACACACACGCTGCATTTCTGAAAATGTTCAGAGTGGTACACAAAGGAATGGAAAAAATACCTTAGAAATAGACTACCAACATTTTAAACGATCTCCCAATTTCATCATATTTGTGGTGAAATACCATTCATTTACGAAATTTTCGATCAGATGGCCTGTCTCAAGATATATCTTGTAAAGGAGATAATTAACCAGTAAAACAAAGAAAATTTCAAGTAAAACTTTTTTTAAATGGTTAGAATACAAAATTTCAACTTTATTATTTGAAAGTTTCTGCAAATGTCAAAATTGCTATGCAATGTTTTGAAAATGCTCCAAATGCCCCCCCCCCTGGTTGCGCGCCTGCAAATTGCTAAGGATGTTTTGTTCAGTAAAAACAGATAAAGGTAACGATGCGGTGCTTCATCTCTCTCTCAGGTCACTTAACATACATTTTGCATGCCCCCTCACGCAAGTTCCCATCAGATCCATTAAGCACGTTTTAGTAGCCAAGAAGAAGCGTGTAGTTCAGGGCTGCAAAAATGCGGTCGCGCACTCGCGCCGCGCAACAAAAACGTGGAGCGCGCGAACGTTTGCTTCCTTTTGTACTTCATGCATATTAATATTGTATGGCAAAGCTTAAATGTGTGCGTTACTAAAAATTGCTGCGCGCTGCTAACATTCATAGAAAATTTTGCACCTCTGGTCTAGTTACAAGATTTTGATAAAATGCACTTTTTGTAATTTCACTCTTTGGATGACCCACTGCCTTGAATGTCCGGGTCGGTCGCCTAGTTCATCCCCCCTCTGCACATCCCTGGTAACAACATTGTGTAAGTTTTATCGCTGCTCTAAAAGCATGCGCAACAGTTTTGTCCCTCTGTTGTTACGGAAAAGTACTAGATTTCATGATAAAAAAACACTGGATCACAAAAGCAAACTTACACATCGCGAAAATGCCCAGAAAATGCGTTGCAATGCCAACCATAGACATTGTACAACTCATTGTAAACCAGACACAAACGAAAACGGGAGATACTTAGATGGCAGCAACGGCACGCTCGTGTTTGTTTGTACACGTCACCGAAACTTTTAACAGATGACCAAGTGACTTCGCAGCGGTCGCAGCTCAAAACATATTATTATATTGTTGTCTTGTGTAATTTAAGATTTAATTAGGTGGAATTTTTAAGAAATAACATTTGCACTAAATCAAAAGGTCTCAATTACAGTGACCATTGCACAAAATTGTGCAATTAATTACGTTCAGCTCACTCATAAAGAAGAGATAGCCATACAAAACACTAGAACACTAGATGAAATGAAAAACACTAGATCTAGTGGAAAAAAACTAGGAGCGGCACAACTAATGCGCAGTATAGCACTCTGCATGCATTGTGAAAGCTGGATTAACGTCCCATTGTGACGCAACTATAAAATGATAAGGAATCGGAGAGTTTGCAACCCTGGCTTTCTGAAAGCACTGTGACGCAGTCGTGAGTCAAACCACAAGCGGGCGCTTATTTATTGCGACAGAAACCCCACTCTGAAACGTCACTAAGGTTCATAATTGCTCGCTTTGCGAACCTTGATGATCTCGATGAGATTTCGCAATGACATTCGACATTTTGTAGATTGCAATTATTAGCATCCGCTGACATTTGACATTTCGTAATTAGCACGTAACATTCCGACCTCAATTTGGCGTCCCCGAAGTCCTGCGCCCGGGGGCAGTTCTCCCCACTCGCCCCGCCCCCTCGTTACGCCGCTGGTTCACAGCAGACCACGTTCATAACAGACCCGTTCATAACAGACCTGTTCATAACAGACACTTTTCATAAAGGGTCTGTATACCGGCTTGACCACGCAGATTGACTGTAACACTGTCGTAATTTCTAATTTTTCCGAAAACCTCTATCAAAAGGAATCCTTTCACAACCAAAAATCAGAGACTAAGATCGTAATATATCACAGTAGGCTATATATTTCGCCGACGAGGTAGGAATCACCAGCTCATTCAAATAGAATGTGGTATAATGTGTACGAAGCACTGTTCCCTCTAAGAAACTTCTACACAGAGCATTTGTTTGTTTTGTTGCGCACTAAACGCATGCAGCTGCGCAACCATGCAGACACACGAACAGCCAGTGAAACGTTCCAAGCGTTAAAAGGGCTATGCCATATACACCTGAGTATCAAATTTGGAATGTTGCAAGTGCGCGAGAATGAGATAGCACTGCGCAAATGTCTGGTGGTATCTGCGAAATCGCGTAGTTGCGCACCTTAGAGAGAACACTGGTACGAAGCAGTTCTTATTTACCCAACTTTGAATGACGCGTTGTTCTAATTTTACCAATTGTTTTTAATTTTACTCAAACTTGAAACAAACTGTTCTATAATTTTTGTTTCAGAAACAGAAATGCCCAAATAACGAAAAGTTTTGTCATTCTGAATGATTGTCAGTTGTTGAGAGTTGGGGATGCCCCATGTCACACGCTTATGGTCCAGACAAACTCATGCCGTCGGCCAACGATTGCAATTTTGGTTTACTATCCTGTGATACCAACAAAACAAGTTCTAGCTTTGCAGCCAGCTGTTTGAGGAAATCTCCAACCTGGTCTTCCATCCCTTTGCAACGATTCAGGCTTGCACTTATCATTT
>JGI24021J15306_10000010_pt1 | contig 61353 bp, 34 predicted proteins | sample Ectturendosymbi1_FD_15306 | JGI IMG/M metagenome (IMG submission 15306)
AATCCGATAATATCGCCAACTGGTTCCCATGTTGTTGAATCAGTCTAAATTCGGAAAACAGAAATGGAAGAAAGTTTGTAAGAGAGCTGTAGCAAGCCCTCGCACCACTCGGAAACTGACAGCCAGACAGAACGATGAGGTTGCGCCGACACCGGCCTATTGTGAGGTGGCGCCACGTAATAATTGTCGAAACCCTTCCCTGCTGTTGACCCAGTGAGATAGCATAGAAAGGTGATGTTTACACTTTGCGTTCCTTGTACTTGTAATCCCCCCAAGTCTGGTAGATCAAAAATCGGACGCGATTAGATAAGTGAATAATAGAAGAATAAAACCACGATTTTCGACAGAAAATTACTATTGAAACCGATGTGGCGCAAGTAGGGGTAGCGTTAAGCCGGGTGTTGAACTTATGTGGGAGGAAATCGATAAGACCGGAAGAAAGGGGGCTACCCAAGCTATTGAGAGAGAAAAGCATATGTCTTGCCCAGTGATAAACAACAACTTTTTGGAATATCAGTAATACTTTGTTGTATTATATGAGGACGTACACCCTCCGTCATGGAGCTCCAAGTAAAAAGAATAATTACTTCAACAACCCAACCAGGTCTGAAGACCGAGTTTTGGAATTTGGGAATTTGAAAAAGAAACTACATGGTCTTGAACAGATTTAATTTTCAAACAAAAGCTTTATTTTTCAATTTCAGTTAAAGGTACTGTGTTGCAATTTGAACCTGTCAAAAAAATTTTTCCCCCTCCTGGAAAACATGTGTTGGACATAGTTTGAAAGTATTGGCCACAGTTCAAAAAAATTGGGCCACTCTCAGAAAGCTCTTCATCCCCCTTGGTGTTCCAAGCTGGTTACGGGCCTGCCCATGCCGCTATTTTTGAATTAAAAAACGTCCTGACTACGAAAAAGTCGAAGCTGGCCGTACACGGTGATGAAATACGAAAACAGCCGGTTCACCTAGTGTCATTTTGGTGAAGAAAGATACCGTTCTACCATCACTTTGATCATTGCCAATACAAATACAAAACCACAGATGCCTGTTTCCGAGATCCACTAGTCATATGGTAATGAGCTAAACCAACTGAATACTTTCCTTCAGGTTCCCAAAGCTAAGATTTGCAGATCTTTTTTCGGATTTTGGCTGAAAGCCAGTGTTTGGTTGATTGCTGCCAACGAGTTCCTTATTCTGGCAAGCAAATACGATTTTGGCGACGCACGTGTTTTCCACGTCATATTCATGTAACTGCAAGCTGAGCTTTTCAAGCCTTTGGAACTGCAATAAAAACAACGAATAGAAAAACTAAAGAAGACCAGGTGTCACACTGATTGAGTTGAAGTAGATTGAGAAACTGTAAATTGCAATCAGTATACTGTATTAGGATGCAGAATGTCCTTTTGCAACATTTTCGTTTGTTGGTGTGCCACTAGCTTTTTTCAATGCAGAAAATTGGGGCGAAGCTCAGAAAAGTTTGAATACACCGCACTACAAGGAAACAGAAGATTAAGATTGCGCGGCACCACCAGCCTCTTTTTAGCAGAATCGGATGTTTCAGATGAAGCGTGGGGAACCTACTGTAGGCGGGCCAAATGCGTTCGGCGTGAACATTCAATAAGGCCCACATCAGATTTTCGTTACCCATGTTAGAACACAACATCATGGCAAAATGAAGCTCCATTAGGAGATACGTAGATAGTAAGTTTAAGAATCTCTTTCGCTTCTCATAGTTTTCTCTCCTTCATCTCTTCGCGAAGAAAAAATTTTGAAGTTTAAAATATAATTAATTTTCTTGCTGTCCGCCAGAGATACTCCACAGTTCATGCGCCCCACGATCGTAAATAGGTTCACCGCCTCTGTTCAAGATAAATCGCTCCAATGACAAAGGAATGGTCTGTTTTCGAAGCCCTACTCGCGATGCGTATTTCATGTGGTGTTCAAATATGGATCCCATAAGCTATAAAGAGGTTTGCAACGGTCACAACGCAGTCAGATATTGACATCTAGCGTTTCACAGCAAAAGAATCTTTTCTTGCACAGCGAGGTCCCTTAACTTGATTGCTCTCATCCGAAGCATAGCGCCCGATGAAAACAAAAATTGCTCTGATAAGTTTTCACGCAATCCATTTAAGCCGTTATAGTTTTCTCAAGCAATCCTGTAAGCGCTTGCAGAATTCCGTGAGGCCACCCTGTAACCACCGTCCTGCCAGAGCGCTTCGCGTAGGTTCAACCGACTGTAGAAGGAGGCCTCATTAATCTTCATAAACTCTCAACCGCCACGCCTGAAACAAAAACGGTACTGATGAATGTGAAGCGATAAAAGCACATCGGCGGTTCATGCGCCCCGTGCTCCGCAAACAGCGTCCCGAACCGATCGGATTCAGCAATTGCTGCCCTGCAATAACAACCTTCAACACTGTTGCTGAACGCCGGAAGAACGGGCAACTTGCTGTTTGTCACGCGAGTTTGAAAAATCTGAGTTATGTTCCAGAAAAAGAAATAACTTGTTTAAACTGTTTCAAAAACATAGCGATCAATTTTAGCAATTAGCGCAATTTGCCAACTTGCCGTTATAGAGGAATGCGCTCGTTGATTCGATTCTTTCAAATCTGCGGCTTGTTTGATGCATACATCAATGACAAAAAACTTTCGCTAGCAGTGCGCAGTTGCTTATACAGCACATGGTACGTGTGACTGACTTATGTTTGATTCACGTTTCGCGGCACTTCAAAAGAAAATCGGGAAGGACAAAGAACATGAATAATAAAGATAAAGATCATATTTATCAAAAGAAGATTTTGTTTTTCGTTATAAAATGTGAAAAGGTGGGCAGGCTGATTTTATCACTTCGCAGGCTGAGCACAGCTGGCCACCCGAAGGCAAGTTACATATGTACATGAGCTGTGTGTTCATTCCGAACTTCGCTTGAAGTGGTCGAACAGATAGGCTGAAGCTCATTTTAGGTAGCAAGTCACTTAGGGAGTACGCGGTAACTGTGCTGCAAATGGCGCTTTGGGAGCCACTCTTGGCAGTTCCGATAACAGTGAGAACTACGGCGACCGTACAAATTGAACCGTCGATAAGTCGAGCATCGCTCTTGCCCTGGGTTTGACCCTTTGATTAGACATTTATAAACAAGACGCGTAATAAAGATGGCGCTTCAGTTTTGAGTGGAACCGAAATTGGTTGACTAGTGGTGTGTGAACCCGAACTACAGCCCCAATTTATCAGAAGTTAGTCTCTGAAAAACAAAGTTTAAAAAAAAAGAACAGCAACAGGTTTTAAGCAGCAGCTATTTGAATAACAAATATTTTAAGCAGCTACTTGGAAAACAAATATTATGAGAACGGCCTCACTATCATGACAGTCAGATGACAGTCAGGTTTTTTATTAATAAAAGTTTTTTTTTTAATATCATACAACATACACATTACGTAATCTTGACTTAGTTTAGATCTAAAACACAAGTAACTTCAAAGGTATTGTTTGACAGCAATGAAGGGAAGTTTTTTACAACGCCTGGAACTTGAATTAGAGTTCTGTATTTGATATAGATAAATAGGCTTGTTGGCTTTAAGCGAAAGATTCAGATGAGACCTATAGTGTTTGCAAGAAGAGCTTGGATAAGGTTTCTTTTGGCAAGGTATCTATAATAGCTTTTTATACTATGAACCACTGTATCAGACATAGCAAGCATCGCACAGTACCATTTGACTGAAATTGCTTTAGAATGATTATTAAAGATGCTCCCAAATTTGCCTTTATGTAGTTGCGTTGTCATCACAACAGCCAAAAACGATTCTCGAAGGTTTCGAAACCAAACGCACCCAATATTTCAAATCATAGAGATTTTTTACCAACGTAATGTTCCAACCGCTAAAAATGATACAGACTGTTTTATTGTTTTACCCATAGTAAAGCATTGCAGAGGTCTATGAACAGGGTACAATCCAAAAAGCTTTGGATATCTTTTGAAAAAAGACACGTTTCTGAGTACCCAGCAAAAATATCTTGTGATGGTTACTTTTCAAGCAACAGCTTTTGTTGTTGCAAATGCGGCGAAAGCTCGGAAGTGAGTTGTTACAAAGTAACAGACGGGTTTTGGTAAATGATTGGATCGCAATTTTCTGTGAACGTGCTCAAACGCGCAAGAACGCCCATACGTTATCGCAAGTAACGAATGAAAACAAGGATGTAAACATTCTTCATGTGCTCGCAATGACTAATGACAGGTGAAGATATACCTCAAGCCTGTTTGGTTTTTGATCTGTTTCGGTAGGCAGAAAATTGTAAAAAACAACAGGCAATCACGTGGCCCTCAGCTTAAGCTTTTGGAGGTGTCTGTGAAGCAGGAACATCGACAGTGGGACACACTGGTTCCGGGAACCCCGTTTGAATTTGGTACCCCTGTTTAATGCGTATTGTTTTGTCGGTTCAAACATGTATTTTTGGAGTACTTTCTGGGTTATTGAAGTTTTACGATGTTACAGGAGTTACAGTTGCAGGAATTTTGGCATAATTTTGTAATCGAAGCCAGCAAGATCTTGTGAGTCATTCACTGAAACTTCAAAATGAATTTTGGCAAATACTCGGGAAAACTTGTTTCCCTTTCCTTGTTTCTCCTCCATGTTTTGTTTATACTGGAATGGTTTGGATGGCGATCCCCCCTCATTTGCTGTTTGTCTCCCCCAACAACCAACACCTGGCGTTACGTATGTTTCAAAAACAGTCATTTTTGCAAATTAAAGTAGTAATCTTGGCTTTAGTTTAAAAAATATCGCGGTACACCACAACGCAGGTACGAGAAGATCATTTTTAATGCTTCTATCAGAATGACAACCTTCAAGCTACAGCATCTTTGAAATATTTGAGTATGGTTACGTTCCTAGGTTAACAAATCTTTACCTCAAACGAAAAAATTACATCGACGGTTTTAGCTTTTTGAATTAAAAATTGAAACGATTTGCATTATTGACTATACAATTTTTCCTTAACACTGAACGCGTTTGAAGTTTTTTTGATATCACATGGTTTGTCAAGTGTACCGCGTGTTTTCACATGAAGTAGGAATGTTGATGTAGCAGAAAAAAAGATAGATTTTTTTTCAAAAGTATTCACTGCGTTTACAGAATCGCAATGTGCACAATGCCTAATTCAAGCATAGTTTTATTGCTGATGCTTGAACAAGCCAGTAGCTATTAGCTGAAGGAGTAAACCACTAAGGGTTTTTAGCGATCAATAGGCTTCACCGACCCATTATTGTTTAAACTAACTATCAGCAATAGAGAAAAAAACAGGAACAGAGATCTTTTGCAGTGTGTGCTGCAATCACAATTATCACACAACAAAGTCAGGTTACACTGGTGTTGTTGCAAAATAGTACAAACTCTCCAGGAAACGCGTGATTTGACTTTCAGAATCCGTACAGAAACTTCACAGCAAAAATAAATTGAATTAATTCTTAATGACGAAAAGAGCTATAACAAAACTTTTCTAATGTGTTCTTTGGAAGAGAACAGCGCAAAAATATATTGCGATTTAAACGTAAAGAAGACTATCTCACTCATAAATGTTGCTCAAGCTTTTGCTGATCATATCAAATATGTTCATAATTTCGTTTCTGGACAAGGGGTCAACGGATGAAAATTTGATCCTGCGGTTAAACATCGGTCAGCAAGAAATGAAAATACACCTTTTGGCAAATCGGAAATAATGTTCCTCAAATTGAGTGACATCTAGGTTAAGCTTAATGAGCACCAGTAGATTATACAGAAATTTACATGTATCCCCACTTTTTTAATTTCTGACGGAAATCGGGCTGTGGTTCATGGAAATGTTTGCAAGCTTAGTACAACCACTGCTTCGCATAAATTAAGCTTTAGTGGGAGTTCTTTGAAGTGTAAATCCACTTTTCCCATTGTATTAATTTGTTGTCATTTTCTTTTTCTTTTTTTTTCGGAAATTCAGCAGTATGTAATGGACAAAAACAATTGCAGTTTCATTAAATACCTTGTTCAAAGGTGCAGATTTCTTGTTCATACGTTCGCGAACATCCAACCTGGAACTGCAATAGCGGGGCTAACCCTGTAAGCGAGGTGCTCCGTCAATAACTTGAATGATAAAAATGTCATGCATGACCTTGCTGGTGGATTGCTATGTATCCGGCGAATGATTGCCGAGGGATTGCCCCTAAGCTTTGGCTGACACTGACAAGCAGCATTTCATATTGATGAACGTGTCAAATTGGTGGGCATAACGACCTCTTCAGGGAGGACGCTTCACATTTCCAACAAAGCGCATTTTGCAGTGGTGGGGAATAAGTAAGCACTGGCTCAAAGTTTCTGTTGAAAATTACACTTGACACGAGGCACTCTCGAATGAAGAGCTCTTCTGTGCGCCCGGTCCCAAAAAGAGACGTGAAACTTTGCCCTGCCAATTCAAATCCGGTTGATTAAGACGGATTACGGTTAAGTCGCTTACAACTAACCGGGATTGTAAAGCTTTGTTTAAGGCCGCTCAAAAGCCATGGATTGCTCTTTGGCGTCGCTAGCCCAAACGGCCAACAGCAACACACCAATCGCTCAAAGGGCTCGAGGACTCGTGTTCTTGTGGACCAAGTTTAATTTAAATAAAAGGGGTTTGCGAAACAACTTTGTTTTCGTAGATAGAATTTTATAAAATATTAGAGTCTAGCCTTCAATGGTACACAAAGGTTCAAATGCTGAGAAGTGATTAGTCACTTGTTTTGTACTACGGACAGATGAGTCTTGTTTTACGCACCATTGTTTGCCATTACTCACTAGCCTGGGTTTCATGTTCAGTCTCAGTTTCCTCCAGGTTTAACACGTAGGTTCTCATGCTTAATTTTTTAGTTTCTTTGCGTTTGCTGTACATTTACCTCAATAAGTTGAAACTGTGACGAGAACACAACGTGGTGAATATGCAGTGTGTTGCGAGTGAAGTAAGACCGTCTGGTCAACGAGGTTCTTCCGATGCTGATGATCAGTTGCTTGCAGAATCCATGCATCGTACTACATAGAAACAATGTCAAGAAGATAACAAAACAACCGTGTTTGAAGCAAGCATGAACAGTTTTTGCATAAGGGTGTGGTTTTCGTAAAGAAGGCATCCAACCTACTGTCGATACCCTCTGCTGGCACGATTTGATTGCATTTATTTCAAAATTACTTATTACCGTATGCTTTCCCGAAAATTTTGCTTGTAGCGGCACCCTCTTCTTTTGTCACAAATCGAACCCTTTGGCGACGCCTGCAGACACAAATTATGAGGCAAAACTCGTTGCAAGACAACTGCGAACAAACTACATTTGCACTTTCATCCTTTCGGCATCTGAAAGACATGTGCATCAATGAAAGTGGGAAGCAGAAAAGGTGAGCAAGGTTTGTTTTGCAGCAATTGGCAATGTGAGTATTCCTAGTCCAGAGAAACAAAAATGAGTTCAGCCAACGGTATGCGTTGCTACTGTCGATTGCTAACCAAAACCTTTGGCCTAATATTTTATATCGTCAAAAAACGGGCAAATGTATCCAGCCCATTAAAAACTCCCTATACCAGTGCTTTTCAACCTGGGGTCGTGAACCATTTTTTGAGGGATCGCGAGAAGATATTTCATGTGCACAGCTGTGTTACATTTGCTTTATGAGAGTTCGAAATTGGGGTCGTTGGGTTATACATGTAGTGGTTTACTATAATGGGTCGCGTTACAAAAAGGTTGAAAACCGCTTCCCTGAACGAACTTTATTTGGTGCGTATCACTTGCTATCCCAAAGTTATGCAGCTTCCATAATTGTAACTGTCCAGACTTTTTTAATTAAGATCGCCGATCTCGCTGGAAATTAAGATATCGCGCGATGGATTGCCACTACGGATCGATCGCTCACGAAGTAAACGCCAAGCACCCAATCGGAATGCTCATTCACTCGGGGTAGAGCGTTTGTTTGGCGTCTGGACGATGAAATTCATACAAAAAAAGCACTGATTTGAAAATAGATGTGGTAAACAGCGCAGCATTTAAACTGAGAAGCACGTACATCAATACCTTGCAATTAAGTGTTAAAATAGGTCTTCTTCCGCACCGCCTGGAATACGAAGCGACTTTTGTTTAGTCAGGGAAACCCTAACGGTTCGCTGCATAGTTGCAAGCAGCCTATGTGATGACTGCTTCTCTGCTTGGGCGTGGATTTCACAATAGCCATAAAGGGATAAATGTTGTCCCTTCGTATGACCGTGCCACTTCAGCCTGGTTTCCACTCGCCGGTTCTCAATTGATTGATTACTCAGAGCCACAGTCACGCCGCAAAACTTTTCCGATTGTGGACGAACAACAACGTTTGTGATGTAACTTCGTTGTCTTCTGACGTAACTGTTGGTACAAGTAGCACTCAAGCCCGCCATTTTCCGTTCGTCAAAGGAGAAACTGCCACTTGCTGAGAAAATGTGTACATCAAGAGACTTGCTAGGACAATGAAAAATGAAGCGAGATACCACTATGATTTACCGATTGAAGCCCATCACAAGGGCCATTTAAGTATACTCTCGTACTACTCAGTTGTAGCATTTTTCACGCAATATTTTAGAGTTTTTGGTAAAAGCGAACTGTTAGAATTTTACACCTTGCATTCCAAGAAAAATTTCTGTACTTTAATCAAACAACGTTTTGCAACTGCCGCGGTGTTCAAACGCTTGAAAAAATTCCTGGAATCAAGGAGAGATACTGGGCAGTGCCTATTTTGAGAATAACGATAAGTTTTCAAACGCGACGAAATTACAGAATGGACGTCTACTGATAAGCCATTCTTGTACTGACAGTTTCTTCAAACCAATGGGGTTGAAAAGCAGTTTCACAAAAAGTCAGTCGGTAGAGGTAAGCTTCAAATTTCGCAATTCATCGTCGTTAGACCACCCTCTGACGAACTCCGTCTGACCTCATCCGTTTTCCTTTATCTGCCTCGTCACACTCACCAGCTTGTGCAACGCATCACCGGCCCCCGTTTTTTTCATTCGTTGTGACGTCACAGATAAAGGCGACTTCGAGCGGGATGAGTCACAGACACGGGCGCTTTGCGAGACTTGTTTGTGGATCAACTTTTCGACTGATGGGGGTGCTAAGTCGGTAAAAGGATTTGTAGCGGATGAGACGCGCGCAAACATCGCGGGTGCGCTGGCGATGAAACTGCTCAGCTTCACTGCAGAAGGCGTTGCATCAATACAAAATGCCACTTCGAGGTTCTTCAGCAATTTTTCCTTTGTCTGTGACAAAAATGACTGGAATAACTTGACAGATTGGCACTACACATAAAAGCCCTTTTTTGCTTTCAATTTGTTTTTGAGGTGGTATTAAACAAATAGCGCTAAACTTGTAGCACTGAAGCTACAGCATCATCAACAACGTAAACTAACTTGATTTATAAAAAAGGGGTTTTCTGTTCCGCAGCGTAAAGAATGCCACTCAGTCAAATCCTCCCAGTATTACTGCGACCTAGTCTTCTAAAACGCTTCCTACGTAGACAAATCATGTTGGCGTTAGACGCGGTCTGGTGTTTTTTGTTCGTTGCAAAAATTAGGTTGTTGAAAAACCAAATCGGACGATTTTATTTCCTTTGCATATACTGCAACTTCAGTTAAGGTACGACAGAAGCAATGCATAGAGTGGTAGTTTTTGATTGTCAAACCGTCAAAGCATGATTTGTCCAGACTTTTTTTACATGTACGTAACTATTTTTTAATGTTATTGTTTACAGATATAACGACCGAGTGTGTAACGCTTCGCGATTCATTCGATCTTTGCTGACGATTGAAGCAGTTGTATTTCGAAACATTTTATTTGTTTTCATTTAAATATTAGTTGTTGTGTTGTTCTTTCCGAACGACTTTACAAGACTTTCAAGTTTCGCTCTTCTCCGATGTTCGTCAATCAGATTTTGGATTGCATTGGGCATGAAGCGTGAATGTTTCGCATATAGGTTGGAAAGGTCTTAGTGTATTTTCTGTCATTTTAAACTAAATTAACCGAATCAAAAATGAAAGCTTCAGACTATGTTTGGAACAGCCGAGAAAAATCATATGTTAACAAAACAACCGCTGCTCACATTCTGTAAAGTTTGCTTTTCAGTTTAAAAAAAAGCAAGGCTTGGATGACACGCAGCACATCATTTTTGAATATATGGACAGAACAATAATATTTGGCTTGATGCGTCTGGTACAGTTAAGCAACGATATTGCCTACGAGCCGTCGCTTCTGGATTAATATCCTCAATCATCCAAGTTCATCTAATCTATTGATTAAGATCAGAAGAAGAGAGTTGAAAGTTGGGCAAAAATATGTTCAGAAAAAAATCAAAAGAAATTTGCATACTCTTTGGAAAAAGTCGTTTTTGCTTATTAGATCACGTACTAGCTACATGTTCGAAAATATTTTAGTAACGCTAGCAATTTCATTCAAAAAAGTACTTTTTTTCATTAAGCTGCATGGGGCTTGATAGAGCTGTTTTACTGCTCCTGCAGAGAGGTACANATCTTTATCCAAACGATTTGAGAATATTAATTGGTCCTGCACACCGGAGTTTTGTTAACGAAAAATTTGGTATATTTTCCAAGTGGATGGCAGTAAAACAGTCGTCAACATTTAATTACCAAAAAATCGTCCGCCACGGGTTCCCGTTCTCGTTCGTCCATGATTTTTTGAATAAAAAACAACGTGAAAAACTTTTGCTTACACATTTAAAGGGATGAAGTTCCAACGGGCCACTGGTCGTAAACCATGCAAACTTTTATTGCTGCAGTGTTCATGTTACTAACGAAATGATATATAAAATATGTCTGACGTACCACTTGTTTCCCAACTCTAGACACAGTCGTTTCCAACCGTTGCAAGTCAAGGACTAATTCCAAAAAGTTTGAAACGTGTGTATCCTTCCCTTACAAAAAATTACATGACAAAAAACTCGATATGAATCAAACAGGCAAGTAATTTGAAAAAATAAATGCCTCTTCCGTGGAAAGCTGATCCTTTCGCAAATATTAAATGTTTTTGACCAGCAAAAAATAGAGATTGAAGCAATTATCTCACTCCAAAAAAGTCGAAATTACATTGCTGTATCACTTTTCACGGGTCAGTGCAAATATAAGACGCAACGCCTGGCGGGATTACCGGCTCTTTGACTGCTTGTTGAACATAAACAAACGCTGTATCCTTGTGCAAAGAGAAAGGGTTTAGCGTTACGAGATTTTTGGCTCTGCAGCGGATCAAGTCGCCTGCTGAGCGGCTTCGCGTCAGACCGCGCTGAAAGTACGGCTGCACCTGCATTCTGGCAAATAGTTTACGTAGTAGAAAGATTTGAAATGTTGGGTGACATACGGGTTGGGATGACTGCTACTAAGTCGGCCATGTTTTCGTTCGGGTTGTGATGTCCATCTAACGGTTTTAACCCAATATTCAAGTAAGCTGCTGAATTTCAGACTTTAATGCACGGGTCCCACGGCAGTGTGTCCTCGAAGAAAATTGCACACTGAGCAAATGTTTGCTTTGTTGAGCATTAAGTGCATGCAACTGCGCAACCATGCATGCACACAAACAGTGAAGCGTTCCCAACGTTGAAAAGGCTGTGCAATATTTATATGCCGTATTAAATTTAGAATGTTGGAAGTGCGCAAGAATGAGATAGCACTGCGCAAATTGTCTGGCTGTATTGCGCGGTTGTGCACCTTGACTTTAGAGGGATCACTGTCCCACGGTTGTCCATGTGAAACGCTGTGGCCAGTTTTTGTATGGGAATTATGAGAAGGGTAGATAATATGTTAAGCTTATCAATAGGCAGCTTTCCAAGGTTAACATGCATGATGATGATGTGAAATCTGTTAATTCTTCTTCATTGTTTATGTTTTTTTCTTAACACATCTACCGCAATGTACAAAGCATTACCAAAAGCTTCAAAACACGTTTCAGAAGTTGTTACCCTTCAAGTTAAGCGGAATAGTTGTGATTAGGGCAACTAAAAGTCAATAACGTCAATTTTTTTCCTTTTTTAAAGTTTATGAAACGTCCACAAACCAAATTTCACGATGATGCCATGAGCGATTCCAAAGTTATTAGGTCAGAAAAGACAAAATTTATCATTAGGTCAAAATTTATCGTTAGGTCTATATTCTTGTAGCACAGTTTTTTTTTTATCTTGATCCGTATTTTATTAAAGCTACAACAGCAGAAGTTGACATGCTTTTGCAGTTTTAGTTGAAATTCTGAGATAATATTGGATTGTTTGCGACTTCTTATGCAATAATGTTGTTTTGCCACTATTGGACCACAAGAAGTACGCTTGGCGTGTGGTATTACTTGATGTTGAAGTATAACAATGTAGAACCTTCTCAGTGACTTCAGGAGATTTTGTGACACTCGATATTTTTCTTGTGCGTTTGGATTGATTTTCGTCTGCGTTTTTTTACTTCTGGTTTCTTTGGGTCTTCCATACTTTTGATTTTTGTTTCATTTCAGCAGGAAAAAGATTTTTAACCTATCGGTTTCATTTATAGTATATGCTTTGTATTCCGCGTTTCAATTGCAAACGCAAGAAATTGATGGGTCAAAACAAAAGCAAAATTTTAAGTATTTAGGTCAAAAAATTGGTTGCCTTAGTTATGATACCTAAGCCACCGTTTTGTGGTACAAACCTTATTGACGCTCACAACGTAACATTACGAAAAATGGAATATGTGTGATTTGCTCACCTTGACTAAGCTGCTTTGTGCAACTGCGAGTGAAGTTATGCGTTGGTACCAAAATGCATCTTATGCATGGGTTTAGAGTAGCTTTGGTCAAGCAAGGTGAGANGCGAAAGTGAGGGGTTAAAAGTTTGTAGGCTGCTTGTAANTTGAGATGAACCCGGTTTCCTTTCATGTTTTTTGTCCGAGACGATAAAGAATTTTTCCCCTTTATGCGCATCAACTGTTTTTACTCTGTTGTGTTTCTGTCCACGGCAGGGCTACGCGTTTCAGCAACCAAGAGATTAATGAGCTAGAACCATCGGGCAGTGCGGGATCCAACAGCAAGACACTTCTAGTTCGCTCACACCCCGGTCGAAAGAAGAATGGCCATTGTTTAGTCACAGTGTAAACAAAGCATGGTGCTGACGATAGAAGCAGCGCCATTTCAAACTGGATTGATTCGGTTAGGCAAATGATGTGGAAAGCGCGCGTCGAACTTTGAGGAAAAACCTCTGCATACCTTTGAACTCCAAGCTGCGTTAACAATGCTTGTTAATGCAACACGCCGTAGTTGGTAAGGAAATGTCTCTTACCACAAAAAGCTTCTATCTGCGCCTAACGCATGAAGACATTAATCACACTTGACATGCCTTGTTGAGGTTGCGACCTGCTGTTACCGTCGTGTGGGGGCGACAAAGAGATGCAACTGTCAGGCTTTTGCATTATGCGCCCAACAGGCAATGGTTGATTTAGGGTGAGGGAAATGAGACACTTGGCTCAGGCCAACCTATTTTCGAAATGCCGTGGGACCCTCTTTTTCTTAAAGTATCTATCAACAAATATAGGTCATTTTTACTGTATTTACGAGTAGTTTCAAACAGTAGAGTATGCAATACGCGTATCACGCGATGTGTGTGAAATTTCATATTTACTGTGATTTTTCATGTAACCTGAGTTCCTATAGTTGTTAAGTGCTCCCTTTAAAATCTGTCTCGGGCCCCCAATTCCTGGATCCACCACTTCAACACGCTGCCGAAGTTTCAAAAACCTAACCAAAATTAATGTTTCTAGTTGCTGTTATTCATCATCATAGCCATTTAGTTGTAAACAGAACGTTCTGCTTAGTAAAAAATCTGCTACGGTCGAGTTATTCTGGAAAATAAGAAAACTTTGCTTTGTGGACATGCAACACAAAACTGAAATTAAGGAACAAGAAGTAACAAACAATGATTTAAATGAAATGATGCTGAACGTTGCGAAGCACCATTGTTGTCACTGTCAGCAAGGATTCCGTGAATGAAAGATTCGCCGGCTCCAATGCCTTGTAAAACGTTCTGTTTTGTCTGTTTTTATCGACCTGCGTTATGCAAAGTGTGTGTGTTTATAGTTCTATGGACTTTGTGTCTGCTTACAAACAAATAAACGTAAAAAATATTAAATTGAATTCAAATCAGTGAATCCTTGCTGGCAATGACTTCCCATTTTCCTGATGTTCCAAAAGTGAAGCTGTACTGAAAATGTGCGATACTTAAACTTTAAGAAAAACATTTTGTCTAAAAAAAAGCTAAAAACGATTTACATCATTCTGCAGCAGTAAAACGCTGTGGCAAACCCGGAGTGAGACACCGAAACATGAAAGTTACGTTGTAGGAGGTGGAGATTGTCCCTGCAACGTATGCACTATTGTGCACTTTTAAAGATGGAAATTAGCTTATTTTGACAGTGTTTGGGTTCGTATGGGGAAATATGAAAAAAACTTTGAGAACCATTGGTTACGAGTAATTTTGGTCACGCAAGGTGAGACGCGAAAGTGAAGGGTTCAAAGTTTGTAGGCTGCTTGTAAGTTGAGATGAACCCGGATTCCTTTCATGTTTTTTTTTCGAGGCGATAAAGAATTTTTTCCTTTTATACGCATCAACTATTTCAACTCATTGTGCAGAGATGGAAATTTAACTTATTTTTAATAACGGACAAACAGCTAGATCGTACAACTTACGTGATTCTTCATGTTTGTCAGCTCTGCCTTTTTTTATCTGAAAATATAAGGGTAGAAAAATCTTTACAACTTAATAATAAGCATGATGGACTTAAAACAAATTCTGTAAAAAAAGGCTTAAAGCCCAGCACCGTAACCTACAATGAAATGTGCTAATAGCGTCATCATTTGCACGTTCTACGTATAAAAGTTTATGATTATAAACTCAGTTTCTGAATGGCGTAGTAGATGAAACAAATAGTTACCTCACAACTCAAATAACAACAGGGACTGAGACTGATAATATCTAACTTGTTTTCAGAAAGCTTTGTTGCGGAAGATTGTAATCTTCTCATGCGCAACAAGCTGGTAAAATAATGGAACTGGCCGTGGAAGTAAACCACTACTGGGAGCGAACAAATGACACTCCTTTTTGTCTGCAACCACCCATATGAGTGGCGCGCTTCCTAAAGAGTGCATTTATTTGCACAGTTGCACATTTGCAAAACGCTTCTGTAAAAGAGAGGTTCAACCGCACAGCAGTTTTGCAAGAAAGCTTCATCCAGCAAACCTCACTGTGGTTAAAAGTAAAACGGTGTTTCAGGCCAACTCTTGTTTTCAAAAATGTNCATCACTGATGCATTCACTGAGAAGGCCTGGGCGCATTTNTGGTACCAGTCAGGCAGACAATTTGTATTTGCTTAGTTACGGAATGCTTGTGCGATCAGTCCTATCCTGAAATTGGTTTTACGCTCTGCCGCAGTCAGTGAAATTCCCTTCTTCGTAACTTGTATTCCATGGTTTAATTGTGTTGACAGAGGTTGGACAAAACAAGGTCTTGAATCACGATGTGCTATGTGTGTAAAATTTTATAAGGTTCTGTATTTGACCGACTATTGCTGTGCAACGTTGCGCTGCAGAACGACAAAATGAGCATATTTGTTTGTTCCAAAAGCATGATCCAAGCTTGAAACCGTCTTTTTGTGTGAATTTTTTGTTGTTTTAATCCACAGTATAGCTAGTAGCCACAGACCTGTTGTTAGTGTCCTCCGCGCTCAAAGTTGGAAATTCTTTTGCAGGTATCACGAAAGCGTATGTGATATCCTATTATTTTCAATTTGCTTTAAGATGTGACAAAAAGTATTATGACCTGGCTGATTTTGCAGCTTTGTCAAATGGTTCGTTGAAATTTCCGCCGGTTTAGAATAAAAGTGTTTGCACACCGCATTGCTTTTGCAGGAAATTAACGCATTTACTTTAAAAGGTTACTTATTGCTCCATGCGTCGTTCAACTCGGCACCACCTCTGCCGGTTGCGATGATTGATCGCATACTTTCCAGCACTGAAACAATCAGTCACGTCAACCATTTAAGGTTTCCAATGTGCGAGAACAGCGTTACGCTATCCGAGCGCCTCAAATGACGCAAACGACACTGCGCCTGTTCCGGCACGAAGTTTTTCTCTCCCGTGCCAGACCTTTTTAGCTTTTGCGGTTTTTCCTGCCAGCAAATGATACACTGCTTACGACTTGCACACGTAATGCAAATAAAAAGTTGAAACATTTTCTGGTTTAAAAGCGCTATTTCAACTGACGGTTACCGGCTCTTCCCCTTTAATGACTGCCCGGGTTTTTTCTTACAGGTGGCAGAAGACAGTGTCACTGGTGGTGTAAAGGGTGAAAGTTGCAACAGGCGATCAGCCTAGGTTAGTCTCCCCTTCATACTAGTTTTTTTTCTTTTCACTCGTTTTTCAGAAATAATTTTTCACTTGCGTATCGGCAAACTGATCTCGGAAATAGAATCATAGATAGAAATAAAATCATTCCGAAGTGCTCCAGCGATCAAAATTTTAAAATACACCAAGAGCCTTGTATAATCACGTTCGCGAAAACCCTCTTCCACAAAGTAATGACACTCACACTGACCCTCGTCGCAGGCGAAAATGCAATAAACCATGACCTAATACGATTATAATAATGGTCGAGACTAAAATCTGAAAATCCGGCTTCTGCCATCACAAACATCACCTATAGGCTTTCCGTTGCGTTTACTCGGTTATTATTCTGATCCAGTTCTTTGAATTTGTTTTAACTCCTGAGGTCAGTGAGACGAGCTAAGAAAACGGCTAAACGTTTTCCCACGCTCATTTCTGTCCTACCTGTGCGGTGCAGCGTAAGGACAAATGGCTTCACGAGCAATAGCAAAATACTCGTGACCTCTCGGTGACATCGTGTGCGTTGGATTTTTGCTCAGGCAAAAGAACACAAATGAAGAAAAGCAGCGATTCGTCTCTGCCAGGTGGTTCCAACGGCTTTCTTACCCGGTTGAGTCTTCCGCAATAAAACCGCTGCTAACGAGTTACCCGCCCTTCCGCGTCAGGCCTATGGCCCAAACCGCTGAGCGAATGGCGGGCACCATGGTATGAAAACTCAGTATAAAACGATGTGCGGTAGCTAACAACCTGACCAATAACGATAAAACTATGTTACAAGCCCATGGTCGAAAACAGTCGTAGGAGCCAAATGGAGGGGAATGCCGTAGCTACGTTCATCAATCGTAGGCTATCCAAACATGTTTTTCGTTAGGCACCACCAGCCGATCTACAGTCTGTGGTGCAAAATAACACGTGTGTCGTTTTTTATGGTTACCCACGTACGGTATGAGTTTCGTAACCATCTGCTCTTAAATTTAAATATCAGTTTTCAACGGAGACAACAAACTTTGGATTGGTTTTCCTGCAGAAGGGCAATTGCCATTGGGTTAATACTATGTGAAGGAGGAAATCTCTGGCTGAGAATACTGAACCTGTCAAGACGATTTTGAGTTGAATTGGAGAAGTACAGTGCCCTGTAGAACTAACTTGTGTTGCGCGATGTCATGATTTGTCGTAACCAGGAAAGAGACGTCTATCCCACTGTCAGTAAATAAATAAAGTAAATTTCGTTTGTTTCGGCATAGTCATTGAAGTGCGTCAGAACACCAACGTCGTAAACTGCCGACACCATGAGTAAAGGTTTCAAGGCAACTGTCACATCATTAATTTCAATTTTGAGGCAGAAGGATGCAACTGGCCAGAGAGCATGGCCGTCGCAGCTATGTAACTTTCCCTGAAACGGCAAGGTTTTCAGTGATGAACTTTTAACCTTTAAGCGAGTTCAACGATCCACCTTTTAGTTCTACCGTCACGAGCTAATTATTCATTTATCACGTCACAGTTCACTATCCGGACAATTACTTTTTCCGGATGAGTAACGCCGCAAGTGGTGAACGACCTGTGTCGGAAGACGGATGTGAGTTCAGTGCAAGAAATATACTTTTGTTTGATATTGCGAGTAATCTAAACAAGGACTTAGCTGAGCTAAGATCCGTCGTCTGGCTTTTTTCTATAACGTACAACCAAAAAGTTTTAAAGAAAAGCACTTGCAGTTAACGTACGTTTCAAAGCTGTCGAGAAAACAAACGTTTTTTACTTTAAAAGAGCGTTTTTGCAAAAGAAACTGCAGTGCGCCTTTCATTAAATTTAAAGAAAGGTAAGAGAAAACATAAAACTAAGGGAAAGCATAAAAACATAGGTCGTATCCAAGGACCGAATTTGTTGCAGAGGGATTGCTGAAATAGCCTAGCTTTCTGCGATCAGCTGTAGTCCAAGATGAGATGAATAATGATCGAAAATGTGGTTTCACATCAGCAGAGGACAAAGGTTGGGAAAAACTTTAAGAATCAATTACCTAAACAAGGCCGGTTGTCGCCAAAAAATGCTTTCTTTCTGCAACAGCCACCTGAAAAGAAATTCAAAGCTACTGTATACTCGACCTGAGCATGGCTAGTATAGCTAAGTGGCCTATCCCGGCGTTGTGTTAGCACAAACTGCGTACGGTCATCGGTCATGGCTGTTAGACGAAAGACAATTTCGTCTCAGAAAAACTACGCGCAAGAAATACGGACTTCTCACTCTTCCAAATCAATCACCATTCAGTGAATTAAACGAACTTCAATTCCCCAATGTAAAGATACTACAATGAACGTATAAAAGACCAGAGCAAGCCTCAGAGGAAAATGTTCTGAATAAGCGTGAAATGCATTGATTAATAATCAATAATTATTATTATTATTATTTTGCATTCTTGAAACAATGGTTTCAATAAATTTCGTTTTAAGTGAGCCTGTCCAAAACTTGTTCCAGAACAATTTTTTGTGTGAAGTGCATTGGTGCAATAAAGTTGAGGTTTGCAATGAGCAATCGCGACCCGCCATTTGATATCGATCACGCGTTCTTGGAAAGGAATTGCTGGCACTGATTAAAACCTTGGCTTGATGTTGTTCATGCTGTGCAGTGCAAATGCCGATGAATTATATGTTGCAGAATGGTGCAAATCGAGAGAGTGTTGGAAAAAAGCTTCCGTTTCAGCAACTAATGCGCCAGCGTGTAGGCGAATAACTTTGCTTTGTTTGCATTTTAGTTCTATCCCAAGATCAATATTTAAACAAAGAAGCCCACCGGCGACGAGTGATTGAATTTGGTGTCGAGTCAACACCTTCGTTTCTCAGTATTTGATTTCTGCGCAAATGGATTAAAGAAGACCGTCCGTGAACGCACTATTGCAAACTTACTACAGGGACAACCACTGAAAAACTTTGGAAAATACTCTTATCAGTTTGGGATCTTGCAGAAGAGAACTTCAAAGCTTCATTGTTAGACTATTGGCTATAGCTTTAACCATTTTATGTCTTTGTTCTTTTTTGAAACGGCAAGTGAATGGTGCTTTCTGTAAAACAAGATCGCTTTCATGGTGGGCTGTCACGTGAGATATAACTGCATATCGCATTTTCTTCATTGCCTCAGCTAAGCGTTAGCCTGTGTGAAGCAGTGGAACGGGGCAATGTAATGTAAAGGCACTAATGTTTAGCAAATCCGCATCAAAAGATAAGACGACGACGCAAGCACAGCAGTCAACACACAATTTCTTGTTTGAACGTGACATCTTACGCGCAGTGAGAAGACTTGACTGTCATTGGCTATTTCCTACGATGGATTGTTTTGAACGATCCCACGACCTGCTGCACTTGAGAAAAAGATGGCAGCAACATATATTGCCGCAAAAAAAGCGTTTCCACATGAAAAAGCAGCATATTCATCATCAAGCGCAAGTCTCATCGTCATGAGCACCGGCTCGTTAGGTGATACTCCAGCAAAATTTTGCCACTGTCGTGCAATATTGACACCACTGTATATATTTCATAGAAATTGATTTGGTTTTCCACAATTTCCAAGTAATAATCATAATTTTTTTCTACTAAAATATTGTTACACTAGCGCTGATTTTTGCAGGTCTATCAGTCAAGGCCTCAGCTATAGACGCTTTGTAGCAAACGAAGGCTATGTGCTGTCGGTGAAGAGATGCTGTGCCGAACGCTTGGGTGCGACCGCGGAACGCAGCATGTGCAGCTGTTCCCAGAGGCCTGCGAAAAAGCCGTTTGTCGGTTGCGACGGGGAGTTGCAACAAAATGACCCGGTGCTGTTCAAAACCGTGTAATAGCGAAGGCGGCGGTGAGACAGTTGGGGGCAGGCGTCGCTTTCGACGGCGATACTGCGTGACTTCATCATAAGCACCTTTTGACCTTGAGTTCGAATTAAACGAGCAGTTCTAATGAGAAGCGTCTGATTCGAACTGCGACGTCAAACGCGGCCGCAGATTAAACACTCCTTTCCCTGGAGATGACTTGCACGTAGTTAAACTTAATCCAGATCATGCTGTGCAGTCGTAAGGGATTTTGCATCACACTATTGGTGTAAAATACGCAGCGCCAATTCATTATTGCCCCTGATGTCAGACACACATATAGTGAAGAGAAGAGAGTCCAGTGTTATCCAACTGAACAATATTTAAAATGTAACAGACCTCTAGAATGACAGCTGACATAATCACCATGAAAACTTACAAGCAGTAAAACAAGTGGTCTCCTGGAAAGGTCATATTTAAGATTTGGAAAAGATGAGAGATCGGAAAATTATCGATGTTGCAAGCAACACAGCAGAGCCAGAAAAAGGAAGCAATCAGTTAAGTGGATCCATTCAATGTTCATCACTCTTCCATCACGTACACCAGTCAACAGAAAGACTGAAACTCAATATTGCGGCGCAAACATTAATAAAAAGAATTTCAAGGCATCTAAGAACTTTGAGAAGCAAACACAGCAATTATCCGTCTCGAATGGAACGAGGTTATTGGTGTCAACAAGGGTTGGTACTTGGTTGATTTGCGCGTCAGAGCTTTGACACGAAAGTAGGCCGATTTTTCTGCCTCAGGGAAGATTTGCTGCTTTGATTTCCAATCGCAGGCTGAACGCAAATATGCAAAGGTTTTACACTCCAGTAGAGCTTCGATTTTGTGTAAATTCGACAATTGGGCGAACAAAAGGCAATGAAATGTTTTGCGAAAAAGTGTCACTCATAGCGGAATAACGATGATATGAGTTTAGCTTGAATTGGTTCCACGCTTCTGCTGACAACACTTACTATAGGGATTAAATAGGATTTTTCAAATGCGACGCGAAACAAAGCTAACTGAGCCATGGGGATTAAAATAACAACGTTGAAGCTTTTCTTTCGAGCCGCTTTATGGCATCTTTCTAGAGTAGACGGGAAGGTTCATTCAATGGCACTCTAACCACACAAAGCAGATTGGTTCCAAAACTGACTTTAAAAAGCTTCCCGTGATAGACTTCAACCACATATACGTTGGGAGCATTGACAGTAGATGTCGTCAGTGAGTCAGCTAGTAAAAGTTGAGCAACGGATTGTCATTTTTCAAAATCAGACATAATCGGAAAACAGTGGGGAACCGGGTTAATACTTCGATTATTTTCAACCTCCGTGGGTAATAATAGCCATTCACTGCTACTCAGCGTATTTTTCTGTTGTTCTCTTCTAGTTGTTACCAAGGTCATGAACATATTTATTTACAGTACTGTACTAGAAAAAATAATATGTGAATAATGTACTTCTTTTTTATCCAAATATATTTTTTTAAGTATGACAAGGGATTGAAGGAGTTCCTAATGCTTATACTGGCGACCTTGGCCTTATAGCAACCTCCAGTGAAGAGCTATACATCACTGCATATTTACCGTGGAACAACTTCTATTTAATAATTTAAATAGTCGTTAATTGTTATCTAAACGTGGAAAGAGATGTTGGAAGTTACTTTTCTGGTATAAACTTTTCAGGTTAATTCAACTGATTTAAATTGAAAGATAGGCCTCACCCTGGATAAAGTCTACTTGTAACTTTGTACAACCTTGTCAAGATTCCCTAACCAAGCCATAACAGTTGAAAAAATCTGTTGTAATATTAGAGGGAAATAAAAACGTTTTAGTGTACTTTGCCAGAACACTGATTGCTAAATTTCCTGTCCTGATTATGTTTTCGCTGAAACAGCAAACTTATTTTTGAATGAACAAGTAGCTTTATCACCAATTATCACAAACAAAAGTAGTTCTTGTTTGTTGAAAGCAATGTAGCAAGTTGTTTTTCGAAACGTAAATTTCAGGCCTTGTGAAAATTTACCATTTCAAATATTTTCACATTTTACGTTTCAAACGATATGATATAGGGCAACCAAGACAAACTGAATAAATTTGGGCAAAATAAGCAAATCTGGCAAGAAATATGAACCAATGGAAACGCGTTTTTCTTGAAAACAAAAATGTTCTTGGTCTCCTGAATTAAACTTCGAAAAAGCATTTGCATCTAGCCGTATAGTTTTCCAAGCTAAAATCAATTTCAGTAAAAATAATATGCTTCTCCCAGTGCGTTGAGTGTACACGTTTGTTTCTGATCTTGCCGAGCAGGATTGGCTTGAATTTAAATAATGAACATAACGCAGGTCGATAAAAACAGACAAAATGTGTACACTCTAGTAAAACTCGTATTACAAAAAATTGATCATCTTAAATGTAAACACGTTACACAAGTAGGCATTGCGCGGATTTGCGTAGAGATGTTTTGTCTACACCTGATTATATAGCACCGTATGAAGACTGTGCCTTATTCTCTTCTACGAGTTTCAGAGATAGTGACAAGGCAAAAATGTACTGTGTGTTGTAAACCCAAACAGAAAAGTTTTTCCAAAACTTTTTGTCCAGGCAAGAATTGTAAGGACCCATAGGAAAACAATACAGGTCTAACGATTGCCAACACGAGTTTTCGACTGCTTTAACGTAAGTAAAACTACTTTTGCTCTAAAATATTCCTAAAAGCACCAAACGTCTACAAGCAGCCGTCCGAATTTCGGGTTTTCAGAGTGACTGTGACTGAGAAACAATGCAGTACACTAAAGTGGTCAAAAGAATGAAGCCGAAGTACTGTTTATCGAATAAAGTTGTACTTTTTGTAACAGCCAGAACGTGAGCAAGCTTAAAGGCAGCGAAATATCGCTTCGTCGTCTTTTCACGCCTTCATTATACTCCGGATATTATGAAAGCAAGCCTCGCCAAAGGGTGTGCGACTTGTCGAGTGACCAGCTTAACACAAGCAATCGTTGCTTGACTGAGGCACTGCGTAAAATTCGGACTAAACAAGAGCGAGTTGAAATGATCCACACCACTTGCAGAAAGAAGGATGAGTTTCAATGGACACGTTTGACATATAGCTACATTTAAGATTGACGATCTAACCACGAAAGACTTTTTCTGAGGGAGCGACAATAAAAAATTGCGACATTTTAAGATGCCAAACGGACGAAACCAACATTATTAACAACCGTTTTTCTCCCATACTTTAGATCACATTGCCTCGTGTTAGACTTGAAGTTCTAGTATTCACCATATGCATAGTGAGCAAATCCTGCATTAGATAGACATGGATATCCTTCCCTTCGTAAGAAATTTCCCGAAAGACGTTGGTTTTCTTATACAGGTCAAATTAGCACACATGATGATCGGGAGAAAATTCAGGTGTGCGAACTTTTTTTCATTTGTTTTGTTTTTTGTGGTCACGGGTTTTGCACATAATTAAAAATAACGATTTTCACATCACATACCAATTTTCACGTTCCACATTTTTACCTCTCAAACATGCTGTTAGCTCACATTCAGAAGGATTGCAGTGCGTGTAATCGCGCTTTGACTGGAGGTGGTATTATAAAAAGGCCACAATTGCAAAAAATGCCTTGTACGTTTGATAAATTTCACTTACAAACGTTTGCAAGCGTTGTTTTACGCGTTTAGGACATCTCGGAAGAAGTGCAACGATGTTAAGCCCATACAAACTTTATAAAAACCTGTTGTACAAAACAAAAAATGAATCATGTACTGCATCTCGAATGACTACTGGTCCTTCGCATCTAGGTTTCGTTTCCGTCATTTTTCGGTCAGAGACCGAAATTTTTTGAAATGACCGAAAAATTAAGTCAATTTGGTCATGATGTCCGAAAATATAGACTAATGAATACAGCTACGGCGAGTTTTAATATTATTATGGGACAAATTACCAAAATGTCCCAGGGAAAAAAAACTGCTTCGCATGCTCGCACTCCTCCATGCATGTAATGTATTGGTCTACTTGTCACAGGGCGTGTTCGTGGTGCTAACTGCTAAGTATCATAGTGACAGCGTTGGCGCCATCTGTACATGCTCTCTTTGCTAGAGCCATGTGTTTCTTGCTTGTGTTTTTTAAAGTAACCGTGTTCGCGCTATCTGTGCGTAGGTTCTTTGCAGGGGTGCAGGGGCAGGGGGTAAAAACGCAATTTTAACTACAGGGTTTAGAAGAAAACATTTTGCCACACAGCTTATTGCATATATGTGCAGTTGAACAGACAATGTCGTGAGACTCATGGTATAGTCACAATATACATAATATGATACATGCCACATACATCAAAAGTATGTCTTCGGAGAAGGAAGCAGCTTTAGGTCTATCTCAACTAGGTCTGACGTACCTTGCTGACAGCAACAGATGGAATGTGAATGGAACGCCAGACCTCAACACTGTGATGCAAATTTTCAATAGTACCTAAGCTTTCTGGCTTCTTACAATGTTCTTGCACCGCCTAGCGTACCCTTTTCAGTTGGAGTTATTAAACATCATATTTTAAGTACCAAAGCTTATATTTTCAAATCTATGGCAAAATATCCTTCGCACCCCTAAAAAATTGCTTGCTCCAGAATCTGTGATATTTTGCTACTGCAACATGCTCTATTAAGCTCGCGTGCGTTCATTCGGTATCAGGACAGCAGCCACCTGGACAACTACCACCCGGACAACTGCCACCTAGGACTAGGGCTGTGTGGCCGGAGCCCAAGCAATTTTGGGTGGCTGGAGCCGGAGCCAAAAATGTTTTGCATGATGGAGCCGAAGCCTGAAATTTGGGTTCCCGTTCAAGCGATTTATGCAAATAATACCATGTTTTTTCTTTTTTTGGACCAAATTGTTCTGAAGCCGGAGCCAAAAATCTCAAGATGTTGGAGCCGGAGCCAAAAAAATTAGATGCCCGGAGCTGGAGCCGGAGCCTGAAATTTCAGCACCGGCTCCACAGCCCTTCCTAGGACAACTCCCACCTTGGACAATTGCCACCCAGGACCAGGGACGGATCCAGAGGAGGGCGATTGGGACGATCGCACTCCCTGAAACCTATGAAAGTAACTTTTTTCACCATGGTTTTGTACAATTCAGAAAACAACAGTCGTGATTAAAGGCTATTTTGTCGTCCATTGTTTTGTCACACCAGTGGTGTGAAGTATACTTCATCTCTCTTACAGTATAGCGAAGCCGTTATGAGACTTCACTACCAAATATTACTCAACCCCCCTTAAATCCGCCCCTGCCCAGGACAACTGAAATCTAAGATAATGCATTTTACACTTCACATATCGCTATCAAATTCAGTTTACATTGTGCTACGGTACAACAAACAAATGTTAGCCTGGCGGCAAGCTTGTGAGGAATCTGCCTGCTTGTTTCGGCATTCACACTTCTGCGATGATTAAAATTTGCAAGCATCTATTTTTCCATAGTTATAAGCCACAAAAGTGTGCTACGGTATTATTGCTTCAGTATATAGTGTAACATTGGTGTTGCTGCCATATAACGCACAAATCAGCTTAGGTAAAGCAATACATAGAACTTAAAATGCACGGAAGTAAACGGATTCGATGAGTTCGTGGAACGAATACAATGCAGTTACGTGCATGAGAGAATTGTGAAAAATGTGAAGAATTCGAAAATGCTCATAAAAGAAGTTAAGGTTTGCACTGACTTTGAATTTTTATGAAAATTTAATGACATCGAGACGACATTCTTCACGCATAAGTATTAAAGCTAAAGTAAAGGTTCTTTGAAGTGGTTAGAGGACGTACGGTAGATACTTTTGTTATACACGTTTGTGATTTCAAAAATTTTGACACGAAAGCAGCACATAATTAAGTTCAAATGACCTTAATGCAATAAACGTAGAGAATTCAATATGTCCTAGGTGGCAGGTGTCCGGGTGGCAGTTGTCCAGGTGGCTGTAGTCCTAGAACCCTTTCATCCATCTATGTGTTCCTTGTTAGCACCGTGTGTGTGTGTGAGTTGCACTTCGTTGTGTGTGGGTGCGAAGACATTCAACAAAAACCATGCACCTGTTGCATGCGCGCCTGCAGACAGTTAGAAAACGTGTCAGTCTTGGAAAAATCAAAATTTTCTAAAACTACAGTAGAGGCATTATCGTGAAGAATGATTTTGGCAACTAGTCTCCACAAAAATGAAGGGTTTGAATCCATCAACCAACTGCTTTAAATAGGAAATCGATTTCACGTAACTCTGCACATCCTCAGTCCTAGAAAAGTGCAGTCAACGCTTACGGGTGAAATATGGAAAAACTAAAGCAAGGGCAATGAAAGCAAACAAACTCAAGACTAAAATGAATAAATCAAAACAAAAGCTGCAGCACATAAAAACTGAAAAATATGTTGTTCTCAATAATGACTTTCACTAAAACTGGAAAACTATCTAATGCCATCTACCGAGTAATTAATATTCGAATTAAAGTTGTTGGTGACAGATTTTCGCATGCGCCATCGATTTCTCTAAAACAAAAATAATAAAGAAAAATAAATAGAGGTGTTTTCCAGAGGAAAAGTTTTCCTGCACAGGCAATAATGAAATATCCAAAGACGTAGTAATTTCAGGAAAGTTCTGTTCCAGTGTCATAATTTATGCTCTTGCAAGTGATATTGATTTTTGGCCTGGAATAGTTGTTAGATATTGTAAAGTCAACGCCCAAACAGGCTGCATATGCACTCCCTTGGAGTTTTTTGCTAAACTTGTCCACCATTAATGCAAAGTGCAAGCATTGACCTTGGACTTTCTATGAAAGAAAACGCTCAACTGCAACTTCGTTCTTACATGAACCGCACCCATATTATCGTGACAAGTCAGTCATTACTAAATCCACTTTGATATTTTCTTCTTTGTAACACAGCAAAGCAATGAATCATGAACACGGAGCTAACTGGGTTGTAATTTTAACTTGAAAGAAAAATCTTACCAAGACAACTAACAATTGCATCCAAACGCTATAACATGGTTCATAGAAAGAATTGCTTGGTGGACTCATACGGCTACAATTATCTTATTTTCCATTGTGATATTGTGCGGAACATGATAAGCGCAAGCAGCAAGCATCGAGTGTCTGACTTTTCTCTACATATCTACTCGTCTGAAGATGTAAGTTGCCATCGCTTAGGACAACTGCTGCATTCGGGCGAGATATCAACTATACACTTGTGACACAAACAAGATCTAGTCATTGAGGGTTTAAACTAAGACATACACTTTGCTGAGAAAAGAACTGAAGCTAGTACCTACGCATCGGTCGTGGTTCGATTGAGCTTTAATGCTTGCCGTCTCCACCGCATGCTTTACATGAAGTTGCAAAACATCGCATGCGATTTTGGAGTATCACGAAGTTTTCAGTTGAACTTCCTGATCAACAAATATTTACTATCAGCAAGTGTATCATCGAATTCTGCTAATATCACATAATGATTGAAGCTCGGTAATCGATACTGAGATTGTGAGCTCAATACAAGAACGTTGATGCTTGGCCTTTCGGTAGATAGCTTGGAGCCTTTTAATCAATTGTCATAAACGGAACACAACAATTTGTTTGGTAAGAAATCTGGTTTCTTTAGAAATAATCTGTCTTTTATGAAAGAAAAGCTGGGAGCTATGAGTTGCAATTGCATATTCTAATTTTGCAACCCATTTTCATCTGGATTCGAACATCATTTCAAGGTTGATTGTTGTGGAACAACATTCTACAGCTGCCATGCAGCATTTAGAACCCTGTCGTTTTCACGGGTAGACTAATAGACTTTCGCGTGACCCACTTGCTACCTGTTGCTGCAGGCTCTTGCAGTTCTCTCTGCCATGTCAGGATCAAGCAAGGTCAAGCCTCGTGAAGTCACGTTTTACGCTAATCCACTAAACTTGTTGAAAACTATCTGGAAACCACGGCCGTGATTGGAGAGAAATGCCAGCCAAGTGCAACAGTCATCGTTGACCAATGCGCTCTACGCTCTGCCAAAATTTGCTTCCAGCATTGTCGAGAAGCTTTTAATGAACAAACTTGGCGCACCCTAAGCTTGATTCCTTACATGCTTTTCTCTCACATAACCGTAAATATCCAGGCGATGTTTATCGACGCAGATTAGAAAGATTAATTTTCAGTAAATGCTTGACACCACGCTGTCAGGTCTAGAGTTTTACCATTGGCTGCACAGCGCCAGACAGCAGATGCCTGTAACCACAAAGCACGTTCGGGACACTTAGAGCCGGATTGTGTCCCGCCAACAGCGACATGACAGAATGTTGCTAACGCCATTCTGTTGCAGATCAGCCTGCAATCAACAGGCATTCGCGCAAAAGGTTAAGTCGGTTGCCGTTTACATTGTGTTTAGTGTAAATTACCACCTTGCGTCACAATTAACAGAAACAAACATTGGCTGAAAAGGAGTATATCCGGACTTGCGGTAGGGAGAGGCGAAGATAAGACAAACAAACAAAGCAAAATGTGCAAATACAAACAAAGATGTAAATAGAGTAGTTGCGCAGCTTGCCGAACAGTAGTATCGTGGGCGAAGATCAGCGCGAGCCCACTGATAGCCAAGCTAATCTCTGCTGATCAACTCCCCCAGTCACGTTTTTAATCAAAATTAGTCAGTGACTAAACAACAATGCTAAAAGTGAATAACAAGACGCTCGTGCTAATTAAGAAACTTTACAACAAAATAGCATCCAACTCATTTCTAAGAATTTGTTTGTTTAATGAGCAGCATACATATAATGAGAAGAAACTGTCAACTTTTTTGGTATTCAGCAACTTCGTCTTCAGCTAACGGCTGGTGTAAAGAAAAAATCGCTTTTCGTCTAAATTAGCACTGCAGGGGCAAGCGGAAACTTCATATACTGGGTCTAGTAAAACCACGGTGTTCTGGTGAGGAACAGCGGGGTATGACAACCACTAGGGGGCACTGTGGAGCGAAACAGATCCTGGAGTTCTGGGAAGCCGTATGTTTTGAACAAGCCCGTGCTGTGAAACATGAGTGCCAGATACTGGGGATTAAGGTTCGGACACATAGTGAGATTGCTAAAGACATGGTCCAGAGTGAAAGACCAGTTAACTAGCAGCTTCTTACTAGGTGGCAGAATGACTTAATTGTTTCCAACAGGCACACGTGTCAATAGCGTAACTTGGAAAGATAAACTAATGTAAGGAATGTGACAAATGACGAATGTCTCCCAATGGACAGAAAAGGGAACAAAATTTCAGAAGAATAGTAGCACACGTTGTTTCTGTAAGGAAATACAAAACGCTTCTGATGTATCAAAGATTTTTTTAAAACAACCAACCAGATGAGCAAAAGGTTTCTTAACCTTTTTAAGATCTATCTTCAACAAACTCATCCAGCAAATTAAAAATTGTTTGGAAACAATACCCCACTAATGGGTCACACAGTGTTTGAAAAAGACATCTATTTTAAGATATTTATTCTCGCCTGGAGTTGTTTTATAGCTTGAAGAAACAAAAAAGCAATTCAAGCTGAAAAAAGCATATTGTTAAGAAAATTTTAGCTCAACAAATTGGTCGCAGTGTTGTTTGTAAAAATCATTTACACGTCCAGTAGCAAACACTCATTTCCTCTTCCAAGCATCGCTTCAATAATAGTATGAAATATTTTATTTATCAATGTATTGTTCCCAGCCCTTAGCTTTCTGTTTATTCTCTTTACTTTTTACTATATTAGAGGTATTTGCAAAAAGCAAATTAGCTTGAATGCCAATATCTAAAGCAATGCATATATGGAAAAACACAGTAGAAATTGTTTAGCAAGTTCAGTACCATCTTAATGGTATATAACACTAAGTTCATTCAAAAAGTCTCGTGACTAGTTTACCCTTCATATGTCAAACCCTCAACCTTGGTTTCAGTTTCGAAGATTTTTAAAATTAATCTAATATAGATTAAAATAGTCATTAATGAGCAAAAACTAACAACAGAAAACACTTCACTATATCAGACGTTGGGTTTTCTCATCAAGATACTTTGACGACACGTGGTGCGATCATATGCTTCGAGAGAGGGACTTTCTGGTGTACGCGATAGGAAGAGTACTTAGACATGGTCTAAAAAGTGAATGAGATTTAATTTTTCATATATTAAATGACACTAAGTCGAGTGAAACTTTAATTTGTTTTTCTAGTAAATTTAACCCAGCAACCTAGGGTTTCTGTGCTTTTCAACCGACATCAACTTGAAATAACCACAAGATGACGCAATAGAGCTCGATGCTCTGTGAGCCAATAGCTGCACATTTCATTGTAATATTTATCAAAAGAGCAAGACTCATCAGCAAAACGCAAATGCTGAGCAAAAAACATCAAAAAAAGTAATAACATCTCATTGTGTCCATGCCAGTCGTCAAGGACTGCAATTGTTGGGTATTGGGTCGTGCTTTCAATATCTGGCCTTGGATCAGCGCCAGAGAGTGATGAATGAAATCAACACAGTAGGTTGTACTTACTAATGCTGGAAACATCAGTGTCTAACATTGCATTCTGTCAAGTTTCTGAAGATGTTTTGCAAGGCATGAATACACAGCTTCTAGAAATGCAACACAATTACTGTTTTCGCTTCATACGCGAATAATTTCGTGAGATACTTGTTTGAATTTCATATATTGTTTATTCAATTTTTTCAGTTTTTATCCACCTTTTTGTGTCAAGGTCAACTGTATAAACAGTTTGTAGTTTGTCCAATGTGAAAGACTAATGCATTCTTGCAGAAAAGAGAACATAATTGGTATGATCTAAATCTATTAAATGGATTATTGTATACAAGTGAAGGCATAACCTTGCTTACCTAAAACAAATCTGAAATAGAACACAATACGTTGGACAAAACTGTTTATAAGTAGCGGCGGCATTGGTGTAGTGGTGGTGGTGTTGTGGCTTAAAGCACGGCTCCCAACCTTTTTACGATCTCGTACCACTTGGGCACCCCGCATTGTCAATTCTTACCACTTCTTCCAGAAAAACTAATTTGATAGAATCTTAGTTTATTCAGAAGAATAATATACATTAAAATAACAATAAAAGACCACATCCAAATTTAATGAGATTTTTGTTTTTTTACCTTCCACCAATTGGGGCGTACATTTGTTCGAAAGTTGTAACAACGCATCCAAAGTCATGACGTTACGAAACAATGGGAATAGCAGGCTACAGGAAAAGTTATTTATTTAGAAACAAAGCCTGATAGGTAAACAAGAAAGCTGTGAATCCAGGTTTTTGTGAAAAAATGGAAGTTACTCGCGTACCACTTGGAAGACCTTGGCGTACCACTAGTGGTACGCGGACCACAGGTTGGGAACCCCTGCTTTAAAGCAAACAAGCCGATTCCTCGAAATCAAATGGATAGGATGTAGAAGAAACGTAACTCAACAGACTGGATCGGAATGAAGATCTGTGTTCATTCAAAAAAACTTAACTGCAAATGTCTTTTTTAAGCCCTACTGGTAGTTTCAAAAAATCTCTAAGCTGATACTTGGCAACTTTAGAATGTCAAACACAACTGCTTTTCTAATGTATATTGGACACCACAAAATCTGCAGTAGCCTAATAGCAGCATATTAGCTATTACATTACAAGTTCAAAATAAAATTAACCACACCTTCCACGTGTCACGGTGGTCTTGCCGTGGATTTCGGGAATTCCCTGCGTCGCAAGCATGTATTCATTACTTGTTAGGAAATCTTTTAGTTTCCAATTCAAAGCAGTTTCTGCAAATCTAATTTTCGTTGCAGTGGCGTGATACCTTGTTAATTAAAATAAAGACATCTTTCTCTCATGACTCTCAGGCCAGCGGATGTAAGCAGCAGATGATTTTTAAACTCGATCGGTGTTTAATAGGAAACCATCGAGATCAGCTATGAAAAAGTTGGACATCTAAAGTGATTAAGCTGTAAGTCTTTCATTTTGGCCAACATCTTCGGCTTTGAAGTAACATCATCAGAAGTCATACTGCTACGTTTTGAGTTAACTGCTGATTTGATTTTTATTTACGCTGCTAACAACATCACGTAAAATGCGGTATATGAAATGATAAGCAACTCAACTCTGTCTTCTTTTGTAATAATCGCTAGTAGGGTTGATCACTTGATAACTCATGCTATCCAGAAATCACCTCCACCTAAGAAAGGCAACATTCTTTCACTTCTTATCAAAATTTAGTTTATCGCTTTTCGTGGCAGTGTTTTGGTGTCAAGAAAGTATGAGCAAAGAGAAATGAAAAGAACAAGCCTAGTTCTAAACACAGTCATTTCAACGTTAAGGAACGTGCCTTAGCAATGAACTGCTACTTTTAATGCCACTGTTCAATTGTATTATTTTTGTTCCTGCGTATTTCGGTCATCAGCAGGGTGATGTCTGCTTACGCACAGAAGGCGACCTACTTCGAACAAGACGGTATCCAAAATGGCGGAATACACATATCAGTCTGCGGCGGTTTGATGCTGAATGACAGAACAATTCACGCGATCGACAACTATTGCAGTTACAATCCACATTTACCTGGATCATTCCACCTGATAATATTTGTTGGCGAAAGTGGAAACTATCTTGCACTTCCCAAACTGAAGACCACTTTGCATAAACACTGTGAATGAAGCTAGGTTACTTTACATTTTTTGCGCTTGAGCGCAAAGTATGGCACAATGCACTGTTGCATAATTATGCCTTGGGCCAACAAACATTTTAGAACCACAGGCTTCACAACGAACAATGCTATGAATAGCTGCATTACGAGAGTGACTGTAGTGGGCGTCCGAACAAGTTTTCAAAAAGTGTAAGCGAAAGCACGCAAGCCGAACGTACTCAAAATCGTGATTCGAAAACTTAATTGCAAAAATAAAATGCAATATAACAAGCGCTTTGCTGTTAATTATGCTCACTTTGCTGAAGAAATTCAACTGAAAGCTTCAGTGCGTGTGGATGTGACCATTCTGAAATTAGGCTTTGCAATCAAAGCTACTTTGCCACAAGTACCTTTGGCGCTGTTTACGCCTTTTTGAACAGCTTAAATAATAGTGAAGCTATTATTGTAAGAATGAATAACAACATCCAGCAATACAAGTGCGTAGATGTCACATGAGGGTTGATGTTCTTGTAGTGTGTGGCTATCTCAAGCAAATAGTTCACACTGCTGCGTAAAGTTCTGGGTAACATTTTTTACCAATTCATGTGTCAAACATGAATGGGATATTGCATTTTTTCTGCCAACAACTCAACAACCAAGATTCTGTGCAAACTTTTTCAGTTGGTACGAAAAAATTTAATTTGTGGAAAAACAGAGCTGAAAAGAGTATACTTTTGTGCGAAGTCAATCAATTTGACCTGATTTTGTCCTATATGTCCAAGAAATGGTAAATGTTATTGTGGCCTCATCTTGACTCCAAATATCTACAATGAAGCAACCCATTTTCAATTAACATATTTTCAAAATAATAGTTTGCGACTTTTCCACATTGGACAAATTTTTAACTTTTTACTTATTTGGTTGATGTATTTTAACTGTACAACCAGGTGTCAATTCCGTCTCCGGCCACTTGCTTTTTACAGTATGCCGAAAACTGTCATCATATTTAAAGTTTGCAATTTGCAGCAAATAAGCCATGTTCATGCGTAACATTGGCAGATACATGTAATCACATTGACAAGTCTGGTCAAAGCAATGACAGTTTTCATTTTACTGCAGCATTTGCGCATCTCCACGGGTTTGTTTTGGCAAAAATTCATTATGCATTTTTTTGCTTTACGTTATTGGAAGACTCACCCAAATCAGCATGAAAGTATGAATGATAGAAAGCTTTGCACTTTTCTGCTAGTTCATTGAGCGAGAATTTATAACTTTCTTGTAGCACAGCGTTACTTTGAAACGAGCCATAGTTTAGGTGTATCTTGCCGAGAAGTAACTTCAAACCATTTACCACAAATGTTTACTTTTAAGTCAAGGCAAACCTGTCGAAAGCTCATTGCATTTATGACAACTAAAATCAGGCCTTCTTTACCACTTCTGGTTGGCTAACACCTATTGCATTATTCTAAGGTTAACAATCATAATTAGACATTCAAAAATAATAGAAGCAAACTGCTTAAGATAAGACCGAAATAACTAATAGCGCAGTTAACCTTGAATGAGCATCTTTTCATCATCTTCATCATCAGATCAAGAAAACATGCTCTGCCATAATCTCATTGAAGCCCACACTGGGTGGCGTCTGTCTTCTGGGCGGTATGAGAGTATGTGTAATGCGAAAGCCTTAATTGATTTTGACGGCCGGTTTCAGCCTTCAATCGCTGCAATGGGTGGACCTAACGCAACGAATTTTGGTAAGCTAAGGGCGACGCACGATCGCAGGGCATTGCAAAGACTGATGTTAATTTATACTTAGCGCCCGTCCTGTCAGAAGTAATAAAAAGCTGATGACCGCCAGCGTTGATCAAGCGTTTTCTGTTTTCTGCGTTGGAGGTTTTCGCAGCAATAGGTTGTTTGGTAGAAAATTACGTTTTGCGCCATTTCTAAAGATAAAAATAATTGACAATGACAGGGTGGCATTGAAAGGCTGTTGACGGGAGTGATGTTACAAATGTCATGAAAGTTACTAGTATTCTAATAGGATTTTCAACTAGTAGTTGTAGCTGTTAAGCTTGGATTTAAATTGAATGCTAAGTATTGGCCAGATTTAAAGTTCTATTATCATGGACGAAAATATACACCAGCATCATTTTTTTTCAGTCTCTCCTGCACGTACGGGTGTCACGTACGCAAAATTAATACAAGTCAAATTAGTCAAATTCACTAATTTCACAAAAAGGAGCGTGACAAATGACTTTTTCTCTTTTTTAATTTTTACCAACATGATGCTGACGAACTCTCAATTCTGAAGGGTGGACGCCAATTATTTCATAAAACTGTGGAAAAATTAATCCACATTATTTAGAGCATGGGTGGGGAACCTGCAGCCGCGTGAACATTTGCTACGTCCCGCATCAGAATTTTCGTAACCCACGTAAGAGCACAACATCGTGTCGAAACGAAGCTCCATAATAAGCAGGTACTTGGACGGTAAATCAAGGGAAGTCTCTCTACCTCATAGTTAGATAGAGGTCGAAGTTTAAGATAAAATTAATTGATTTTGCGACCCTCCCGCGATAATACATAACTCATGCGGCTCGTGATAGCAAATAGGTTCCACATCCCTGATTTATAGACTTTCATCGAAGGCCCCCCCCACAGCAAAAATAATTAACCTTTCAAGGAGAAACTCAGTGAACTTTGACGAAATCGTCATTTTTGTTTTAGCTTCTATAAATACATATTTATTTTAAATCTTCCAATAAACTGGATAAACAGTCTTCGATATTGTGATTAACAACAGCTGTTGATTTAAAACTGTTATCACGTTTGTCTCTCTATTCTATAGCACATTTGGTTTAAGAGATATCAAACTGCGAGTAATTGAAGTTTACTCTTTATCACCAGCGCTTGTCAACGCTGATAACCGATGTAAAATATTTCTACAGCATTTCCTTGTCGGAAAAAATCTCTATTAGAACAGTCTAGGACCACCCTATGACTGGAAACAACTACATAATCAAGCGACAATTCTTCCCTAATCCTTCTGTCAATTTCCATTATGTTGTCAAAACGGACAAGTGCTTTTGCGCAATAACTGAAAGCTGCACATTAGACATAATCTATATGAACTTTTGTGTGAAGCCTACAGTTTGTAGCGATGCTGCACAAATTATGTTTTTTCAAAGTTTTGAGAAAAGCGTTGTCGTTTTGAACAAAGACATACAGGCAGTTGGAACTAGATCAACGCAGAGCAATGCTGATGATGTTAGAAGTATCGCATGTGAATAATGGAAACCAGCTTGAAAATCTCAGCTGACACCGCGCATAAGCAAAGACCAACAGGAACAGCAGCGGTTAGCTGTGAACTAAAATGGAATGCCATAATTATAGCTCTTCGTTCAGGAATGCTTTTCTTGACTCGTCAAAAACCTATATTACAATCATTACTTTGGCAACCAAACATGGCGTTATTGTCGTACATTAACAAGGTGGAATTGTGGAAACAGCAACTTGCATGTTCCTTCTGTAAAGCAACATTTGCTGCAACGGTTTATTTTGGTTAAATATGACGCCGATGAAAGTTTATACAGAGGGAAGAAACGAGAATAGTGATAAACAAACTGTTTGCAATAGCACTAACGTCAGCAGCTTCCACATGAAAAGCAAACTTCACATGGCTGTTATGTTAGCAGCAAGATCAGACCAATTAACGCGGTTATTGTTCCAAAGAAAATGATCAGTTTTTTTAGCGGGAACAAGCGCAGGTGCGCTTGCTTCAGTGCGAAAGATACTATCGACTCTTTTCCGAGACAGAAAAATCAAGCGCACTCTGATCAACAAGCAGCATCAGCTTCATTCAGAAAGCTACATCCTTCAACCAAATTAGAACGCATAGCACGCCGCGACTAAGAACCGTATAATGTGTTTCAGTCCATTAACGCATTAGCGGATTAGGTCAAGAGATTGTGAGGAAAACGCAGAAACAAACACGCCTGACGAAGTATTTTTTTGTCTCATGAGCCAAGCTTGACCACAAAAGTGTATTCTGCTTACTTTTTCTGAGAACTTGCTGTCTGTTAAATGCTACCTAGCTGTAATATGTGACTTGAACGTTTGACAGTCGTGCTTTGGTTAAGTTCCACAAGATAATTGTTTGCATGAAATTTTCTTTACATATACTTGCATCAAATCAAGGCACAGATTATGAACAAGTGGCATCAAAGAATGGGGGGTTCATGAAGGGCGTTATGTTTTCACTATTTGCCAGGATAGTCGTGTATGATCAAGTACTGCGCTCCGATCTAGAAATATAACAGTTCTTCGTTTTCAGCGCTGCTCTGTCGAAGGCTGGTCTGCTGCATTTTGTTTTCGTGGCTACTATGGGAACCAATACCCAGAAAAGAACACTCCGTCACACGCAAAAGTCTTGAAATGCTGCTCGCATTTTTGCTCAGCACAGTCAGACGCAGCTAATTCGAATCTCTTCCTTGAGGAAAAAGCTAGTTTCACCCTACACACTCCTATATTCAATTTTGATACAAACCGTTAAGTTAACTAGTTTGTGGTTTGATTGAGTTCTAGCATTGAATACTTGCTTTTCCTAAATTGTTAATGGAAATGTGTGACCGGCTGTAGGTGAACAAAAAGAAGCAGTGCAGTTGTAGATCAAAGATATGAAGCTCCTAGGTTTGGCGCATCGCATCCTCTAATTTCCCAGTATGCAATTAACAGGTTCAAAAAAAAGATTATTGCCCATTCTTTCAGTTTTATTGTTAGGCTAAGCGAACCTGAAAAATTTACAGCAAAGAAGCGTTTACACTGCAATCCATGTTTTTATCACTTTCATCTGAGCACAGAACGTGGTCGGGCAAAACTTCATTTAAGATTTAAAACTGTGTGGTTGAACAACTACAAACAATGAAATTAACACATTTTAATTACACCACGCAGATTGGAAACATAAACAGCAGCACTTATCAAACAAAGACAAAAACGTTTAGTGATTTAGGGCAGTAGGTTTTCTCGTTGTACAGTAATGCATTAACCGTGATAGTCACAATGAAGCTTAAAAGTATCCCTGCTTAAACCAAGGTTTTATTCACATTTAGCCAGACTACGTGACAAGTAGTTAGAAAGCGCAAGCCTAGACCTTTGAAAGTACCGGTAAACAGAGTTTTTAAAACTTACTTGATAAAAAGCATATGTGCATTGTATCCCAAATTCTTTTTTGTTTTTCCTCAGAATAAATTCGCTTTTCCCACAGTTCAACATCCAGAATCGCATTCACAAAAGTTCAAATTTCTTGAACCGTTTTTTTCCATTGAACATCAGTTTTTTTAAAAACACAGCTAATATTAACATACAATTGGTAAACATCCTTTTGGCTTTGAGACAATCTCACAAGCACTAAATCAATGTTGACCCTGTCTCAATAAAAAGAAAAAATTACCGCCGATAGTTACAAGGTTTAGAATAGAAGATTAGGCACAGCGTTGGCGTGACTACATCTCCGACCTTGCTTGGTCCCGTGCTAGCAGAACTATCTTAGATTGCTGAAAACCGTGAGGCACTTCGAGTCTTCGTACTGCCCTCTCGACTCTCTCCAGAGGAAAAGCAGGTATGAAAATGAATAAATGAATGGACTGGCACAGCAGATAACTCTTCTGCTCAAGGTTTATGATATGAAGGATGAACAAACAGCAGCTGGAAATTTCGCTTTGGCGCTGAGAGCAAGCTACATGCAATGCTTTTTTTTACCAAGCTTTTCACACTCAATTAGAAACATTTTTTCAATATGTTATCAAGTGGTTTCTTTGCATGTAGTTTCAGCATCGTCGAAATTTTTCCTCATCACCACGTAAATATGAAATCTTTGGAAGGGTACTAGGATTGATATGGGAAAAGTTGAAATGGCAAATGCTGCGTTTTGAAGAGATTGTTTGTCTGAAAAAAGTGCACATTTTTTCACAAACGTGGCTGTGTGTTGATAGATTGACAACATATGGGCATGCTCCGTGAACCGAGCAATTTCGCGGACACTGACTGATTCCCAAATCTCCGTTTAACATTTGACATATGTTGGATGGAAAATACAGACTAACAGTGACATCATAAGAGGCACCCTGCAGCGCACCACCTAGGAGGTTAAACAATGGCCACGGATTTTTCTGTTCAAGGAAGTTGCCTCACTGGAAGTGTGGCAAGTGTTCAAGAAGATTGATAAAGTGTGCGCTGTTTCATCTTCGATAATCAGTTTTCCAGTGGATCCTTCGCCTGTTTCGAAAAGACTCACGAAGATCGATGTTTTCTTTCATTGAAATTTACTACAGTAGCTGTTGTTTGTAGGCCACATTGATGGGTAGCAAACGTGTGGAGCAAGGCTGCCAGGTCCTAATGGACCAAAAATGCCAAATCGGTTCAAAAAATGTCTAACAAACCGAAGCAGGCCAATTGCAATCAGTTTTGCATTACTTGAATAAGTAATGGCAAAAATGCTGCGTTGCTATGAAGCCAAGCGTAAAATTATTGCATATAAATAAATGAATAATTGTTAATCTCACAAAATGCCACCTCCTCTTATAGAAAATTCTTAATAAAATGCCTATAAATGTTTGAAAATGTAAAATACAGTTTGCAAAAATACAAACATGCACCATGAAATAGATTTCAATTATTTCGAATCTGGTGCAAAAGCGTTTGGATTCTTAGATATGACACAATTCCTCAAAATATCTGTTACAAAATGCAGTCACAGTGAGCTAACAGAGACAATATCAGGCTTCCAGGTTCACATGGACCAAATACGCCAAGCCTCTAGGCAAAATATGCCATATAGCTTCAATAAATGCCAAACAGGCTGAAAACAATCTAAAGGTTTAAGCTCAAAGCCGATAGGTTTTAAAAAATGCCTAACAACGTTTTTTGCCAACACCACTGCAAAAGGCCAAAAACATGCCAAAAACTGACGTACATGCCAAACAGCATTTTCTCATGCCAAACCACCTTTTAAATAAGGCCAAATTTTTGGAATTTGACATGAAATACGCCAACCTGACAACCCTGGTGGGGGAGAGGTTAGTGGACACTGCATGGTGCTGGGAAGAATGTCTCATCCAAAATTTGGAGAACTGAGGTAAAAAACTTGAAATTCCTTTTTTGTTTGATACATTTCTTGTGACATTTTTACGTTAGAAATGTCTTTTCAATTTTTGTTTTGGTGCATCCTTATTTCTCCACTGGACGTTTATTGTTCGTGAAATATTTCAAGAACCTGTTGCTGGGTCTCGATATTATCGTTCGGAGAACAAGTCTTTCAGTGGTAGTCGCAAACGCAATTAACTTTAGGTTGTTGCGCTGTAACATTCTGCATCGACAATGCGGTTGTTAAAATGTTCTGAAACTATTTACAACCTTCTCAAACGGAATGTGATACTCAAGGCGATTGAGTTCGGAAAATGCTTTGTGAAAATTTTCTTGTAATTTCTTTTGACGCAACGGACAGCACCATGCATGCTCAAGGGCGTGCTGCTCGTATCGTAATAAAATAGGCTTGAGTAAGAATACATCTTAGAAACGTCTGCAAGTTAGGTTCGTTCTTTTTACAACCAGAAGCCTGAACAGTTTATTGTAATCACATTTCTCGACGCCAACACATCGCACCTTGTATGATGTCATAAATGGAGACAATGTTGTTTACCGCAGGAATGACAGGCTGAAGAAAAATTCGTCGTTTTTGGTTGTCTTAGGTACGTCACTTATTGCGTCAGAGTTCCAGGCTGTGTGCAGGACATGCGTGATATTTGTTCAAAATTACCGCTAAACGTCAGGCTGTGAAAATTGTTAGCGATATTCTCAAGTTTATTATAGGTTACGTTTAAAAAACTCAGAATTGCTGGGAACATGAAAAATATCTGTTTAGTTGAAAGGCTGGTTGTCTGAATTGTTTTGCAGTTATATGGGGTTAATCCTTTCTTTTTCATTAAGTTTGTAGACCATATCCCAGTCTCCAAAACGTCCCAATAAAGGTTTGTTCTTCCGATTTTTGTCAGGCTGTTCCGGAATGTACAACAACGCAAGACAGTAGCTCTAAAAAGGCTTTTTGCTAACAAGCATGCACATTCACAAGCTTCTGCGTTTTGCGATAGGAACTCCGTTAGGCCAGTGACTTGGTTCCGTTTGACTGAACCAGTTAAACCGTTCGCTTAAAGGCACAATCGAACGTAAAATAAATAAACCAAATGTTTCTCCCTCTGTTTCTTCCAACAAGTGACTGATAGCAGCATGAGACGCCAGCGGGATTAACTTGGAGAGCCGTTTGCGTGTTCCCGCGCTCACTCAGCAAGCTTTCGAAGCACTCGGCGGACGGTATGAAGCCTATGGTGCTCTGTAATAAATACTCCAGGCCTGTACAGTCATCCAGCAATTGGCAGATTTGATTCGAAAGCCATACCGCATGGTATCTTCATCCAATCACGACTGTACGTCAGATACCGCAGAACCCGCCAACATCCGTAAAAACAAGAATTGTTTGACTTGCTCCTTGCGCAAGAAAACACTAACGGTCGCTTTTCAGTGAACATACCCTTACTAATGCCAAGCAGAATTTTGACTAGCTGCTATCACTGAAAATGTATGCTGAAAACACTGAAGTGAAGTTCAAAACAAACAAAAACCATTCTTGGAAATGCATTGTTAAGTTTTCTCTGAGCTCGGCTCACAAACAGGCTTGTTACTCAGAAGGCAGCATCGGTACCTGTTACTCTCTGACAATAAAACCGAGAAACTTGATCATTATCACAAGCAAGTGGGGAGAAGTTTTCAACAGTTGAATTCTTGTTGTTAACAGTTTTTCTCATATCTTCGAAACCCCCAAAACTTGTAAACTCTTTTTAATAGAAAACTGGAAGTTGTTAAACATTCTACATATTATCAGCAATTGAGAAATGCCAATTGTTGTTACTAATGACGCAATTTTGCTAGGTGGAGCTCAACGTTGTCACAACGGCATTTATGACGTATATTTCCTGCAAAGCAAAACATCGTAATTTTTTCCAAGTTGTGAAATTTCTCATGAGAAGCAATAACGCAACAACTAATGATTTAAATGAAATCTTAGACTACGTTTCCAAAAGCAATTGTCTTCATCGACAACAAAGATGGAATCAAGAGTGAAAGCGGTGGTTGTTGCATTGTTGCTTCTTCGACAGCTGTGCAAGACTTCCATTGAAAGGTGTCTCCAAATAACCAAAAATATTAACTTAATGATTTAACATTGAAGATTAAAGAGCTAAGTACAGCTTTCAATGTTTGTGAACTGTGCCACTGTCGATCGGGTTAAAAATTTTAGCCAACTTGCAGAATCTCACCAGTTTTCAAAACTAAGCCCTCATTAAGTTTTGTGTAAAACAAGAAAGTTGTGTATATCAACATTTCAAAACAGCTTGCTTGAAAAACCTTTTCATTCTCTATGAGTAGCTATCTTGTGCTTGCTTTGGCTTATCACTACAATGAGCTTCTGTGGTAATGCAGCTATTGATGCTGTTTGGCAAAGACGAAGTCTTCAACGAAAAGATTCATCATGAAAATTCCATAATGCACGCAAGCCCAAAGTACTGTTCATACGCAATATGAGTGAAGCTATGTTTAACCTAGATTTGAGAGTAGGTGTTTCAGCAAGAAAATGAAGAAGATAGATAAACGTCGTGAGAAGAGTTCACCATCTGCAGTGTTTAGATGATTACTTTTCAAAAATATCTTTACTTTTAGGCAAAATTGACTTCAGATAAGAAAATGTTTTTCTGAAAATACTACAAGCTCACGAATGTTTTTTTCCTATGTGATAAAAGGTAAAATTGCAGGGCCGACCTTTTATTTTTGTAGGTGCAAATACACAAAATGCAATTGCTGCATTGACAAGTAAGCATAATAGACTACAGACCATGCATATAAAGAGGTAGAGGACTGACTGATATAGTGCATTTTACTACATAACCAAAACCTCATCGTCTGTTACCCAAAAGGTTCATTCATAACAAATGAGAATCACAAATTCAATTGCGTGCTAAGCTTGTCACCGATTGTCGTTAGGCTTAGCTGGACTTCTGTAACAAAATAATCAACTCAACTTAAAAATTCAAGAAGTTGCCTTATTGATTTGATACGTTGTAAATTAAATGCTAGGCAAAATGGTAACTGGAAATGGCTTTGAACACAAAGTATTCCTCGAAATTGTTTCAGAATGTTTAAAATGAAAGCTTTTAAAAATTTTTTATAAGCGTCAAAGAACTTTTCAATACAATACGTCACGATTGTGTGAAAAATAAAAATAAATATATAGGTGAGAAAAGTAAGTGTGTCGAAACGGCTATTACTGTCAGGTTGTGTAGGATATAACTTACTACCAGACAAGATATTTATATTTTAAGCTTTTCGAACAATGAAAGTTATCCAAGTTCTTCAGTACGCTGCTAGCATTTCCATTTATATCAGTGGTTCTCAAAGTGAGTGGGGCGATTATGAGGGGCAAGGGGGCGAACAAAATAAAGGGGGCGATTGGGGGCAAGACAACACACAGGGACGAAAACTCTCAACCACTGCCACTAATCGTTCATTGAGTTAACTCCGGCTGTGACCTTAATCCTCTCAAAGCAAAGAAACCGCTTGATTCATAAGCAAGGTGATCTACGACTGTATCTCGCTAAAATATCTCTCGACATTTTGAAGCTTTGTGAAGGCAGCCAAGCACATCTATTACACTGAACTGGGGACCATTGGTATGTATCGATTTCTTTAAATAGAAATCTTTAAAAATACCACCTTATGTTTTCTATATCAGGCTTGGGGGGCGACAGCAATGTGTCAAAAGTGAAACGGGAGCGTTTGAACAAAAAGTTTGAGAAACACTGATTTATATCATAGGCAATGGCGAGTTTACTTAGTTTGGATGCTCAAAACTTGTTGCTGTCTTGCGCAAAAGTTCAATATCTAACACTGCCAGTTTAGTTCATAGGTTAAGTTATTTCAACAAGGAGGCAAACATTGGTTTCTATCTCTTGTCATATAACTGACTTTATATCGTGATTTGCTCTTTATGTTAACGTTAATGCAAGACGCAAGACATTTCACTATTGTAATATTTTGTTTTTATCATTAAAAATAGTTTTCTTTATTCAAACGTTTTGATGTAAATAAAGCATTCTTCCAAAACTACTACCCTTGTATAATGTTGAGCTGAAGTTAAAATTTTACTCGAAACATAGAAAGCGAAAACCCAAATCATAGAAGAAAAAAGCGCGTTTCAAATATAGTCATAAAAGTAACTGACAGCTTTGTCGCACTTCTTGTAAAACAGCTTTTCTGACTCAGCAACCACTATTTACAACTAATGTTTAACATTACGTGTTTTTTAGTTCAGCTACTGTCACCGACCTCTTTGCTCGACACTCCAGCACACACTGACCTGTGTGATTGGCAATTTAATCTGCAGATAGTGGGAAGTTTGTCCTATTTAACCACCGGCATGCGAGACCTATTCAATACACAAAAATGGCGGTTTCTGCGAATAACCCGCATCCGTGATTTGATTGTCATTTAAATACACTGTTGCGCATGTTTTTCAATCTCAATTAACGCACAGCTTGTGCAAGACAATCTTGTTCTAACTCCCTTGGACTATGACCTTAAATGTTGACCTTGATTTTTGTTGTTGAAAATCAAAATTCGTGCTGATTTTAATGTTTGCTTTTCCGAAGTAGAACATAAACTGAGTCACTTCACCCACTGTCGTCGCCAACTACACATAATAATTAACAGAAAATAAGCCACTGCGCTCAATTACATGAAAACAAAGGCGTATTTTGAGAATAACCTGGACTCTTGAAAAAAAATACAATCATATTTCCACTCTGATATTTTGCTATCAACAAACGTGCCCCATTCTATCTGTTATCTATTCCTTGCACACATACTAATCTTATAAAAAAAACGTTGGTCCTAGTAATGTGGAGCAACTATTTTACACGAAACAAACCTGCCTATCATTTCAAAACGATTTTAAGTTTGTCGACAGCTTGGTGGGTCAGTTGAATTCCTGAGCAGAATCAGATCACTTCGTATAGGCCTATAAAATCAGTTACATCAAATTTTTCCGGCGATTGCTTTTCCACACAGAGCTTTTCTGCAATGCTTCGGTCATAAAATCCATTTCCTGCTGGCTGGCAGCAAGACGGGATCTCATCTGGCTAAAAATGTCACCTGGAAAGGACCGAAGCAACAGTGCGTAACAACTGTCTTAGCCGCCATTTTGTTGTAATTATAGTGGCGCGTTACCTATAATTCAAGCATCTCCATCCCTAACCTAATGCAGCTTATTCTGTTTCATCAACCTGAATTACTGGTGTTCTTGAACAATTCACTCTCAGCTCAGTAGAACGTCGCTACTCGTTAACGTGTATCACAAACGCACTGAGCAAGTTTGTACCGTTTTTGGAAGCAACATATCACGTATCTTTGTTATCATCTCAACATAAATTGCTTGGGGCAATGACTGCTAGCTCAAATTAGGTCAAATGCGTCACTAGCGCATCTTGTACGAATAAAAGTTTTGAGGCTTGAAGCGTAATGCTGTTACCTGGAAAGCGACTGCAAACATTTTGAAAGGCTACAAAATTCCGATCAAAATTTGGTCGAGGTGTAAAAGGTCAGAATTCAATCTGAATCAATAACTTCGTAGAGATCCACTATCGTTTCCATGAGGCCACCGAACGTAAAAACCTATCGTAGCTGTTTGCGATTGTGAATAGAGTACATCATTATTTTGAACAAAACAAATAAACTGTATGCAAGAGAGGTTAAAAAATATTGCATTTTGAACAGTCGTGTCACTTAAATTGTCACTAGTATTATGGCTGGCATGATCAAGATCGCTTTGCAACTGTAGTCTTTTATGCAATCGTGGTACTGGGCAAAGTTAGCTTGGTTCGTTCAGACACGCACTGACTGACTAATGAAATACATATGCGCGCCCACGCCTAGTTTTGTTTTTGTCAAATTTAACTAAGTGCGGCATTTACAGCGTTTATTCGCAAAGCATAACCTTATAAACTCTGTAACCTCCAAACAATGTTGTTCTGTGCGACATTGTCAATCTACCCTTTTGAAAGTTTTGTAACGTTTAACCGAAAGACCACCCTTGTGTATGCTGCTGATCGGGCTGCGTTTGTAACGTCAGCGCTTTCGTCTCAGCGACCAGCGTCTATTGACAGATGCACATCCTACAGTGCATGGTGTAACACAGCAAGACAGCAACGTACTGCGATCGAATTCGAAGAGACAAGAAATTGCCGCTAATGTCAAGCAAACTGCTCTCCAGTCGATTGTTTTCTAAGGCGAGAACAACCCATGCAGCGTGTGGATCTCCCCACCCTGGCTTTCACATCAGTTAAGCAAGCCAGGTCAAGCAACAGTTGACCGCTTTGCGACATTTAACCTCGGTGTATTGCGGCTGCTTACAAACTCTCGATGTCAAGGTTTAATTCGATTTTAACCGTATAAAACTAGCGGCCAATATCGTTGAAGTGAAAGGTCTTCTTGACCGCAACACAACACTACTTCATTTTTTCTATTCTTTAAACAAGGATAACAATAAGAAGAATGGCCTTAATTTGGCGAAACAATTTAGTTAAAGTTGCTGAAGGCCCTAAGCTGCTGTTGAATCTCTTCTTTTAGAATGCTCGAAGCATTGAGTACCCTGACTTCAGATCTAAAAAAAGTAAAAGAAAGCTGAACGAAACAACTGGACAATGTCGACAAAAATTCAGCAAAAACTAGAACCTTTGAAAGTTAGCCATAGCCTAATCCAGGGGTGGGCAATTAATTCAGCTTGAGGGCCACTTTGAGAAGACCGCGCTTAGCCGAGGGCCGTACTTTCTTATGGAAATAGATTAAAAGCATGGCTAGGTTCAAGTTAGCCTTGGAGCACGAACATTTACTGTGATAGGTTGGAGGAATTTCAGATTTAAACATTTTTCCTGAATGCTTTCGTGGGCCACTGAAAATGCTGTGGCGGGACAAATGTGGCCCGCGGGCCGCTATTTTCCCAACCCTGGCCTAATCCAATCTTGAGACAATAAAAAAAGACTTCACTGCTCAAAACGTACTGCAACGAAATTTCCGNATTTTCTGTGAAGTTTGTAAGAACTTCATCTATTTTTTAACGCTAGTTGCAATAAATTTCAGATCAGCCTATTTAGGAACATAGGGTTGTTGCCAATCTTGTTCCCAGATAGTCACATCAGCCTGTTTAGGAACAAGATTGGCAACAACCCTATGTCTAAATGTTGCGCAAAAAACAATTTAGTTTTAGAGAATTTTTACGATTTTTGGCATATATTTTAGGGTTTTCGCGGTTTTAGTTTACGGTGACACTCCGAAAGTTTTGTATTTTTGCTGCCCTGATCAACACTGCTTGGTGGAACCGCTTCAGTGTCCAATGATATAGGCTTGTCAAAAAGTGGCTGGTCTGGAGTTTCGAGAAATTAAATTCTTCACCTCCATCGGTGTGCGAAAAAGGAATAATTAGCTGCTGTAGTCTTGTGGCTTTTTAAGAGTAACCATTATTCGAAAGCAATTATCAGAAAAAATTTGAAGCTTGAATTAATATACAATTTAACTTCATGTTGATTCTTGCCAATTGAGTAAACAATTGCGTTGAAACTTTTCTTAAACTTGTAATCGCCAAGCGTCTAAGTATTGCTGCCTACTAAATAATCTTTTTGCTTATTTTCCGAGATAGCTTGACAATGCTTGTGTTCGAGTTCATCACATACTTTTGCAAGTTTTTTTAATTTAAAATGTTAATGGTCAACGTTGTGGTCATTTACATATTTTTGCAAACCAGTATTACTGTATTGTTAGGTATTGTTTTGCTTTGAAGTTCGTATTAAATAAGCCTGCTTTAAATTTGAGAATTTAACTTCACAACGACATTCTATGCATTTTTGCAAAAACACAGTTGTCAGGTGTATGCCAATAAAAAGTAGTGAAAAGTCGTTCTGAGAAGTTAAATGCCATCACCAATACAACAGATTTGTAGGATTTCACGAAATTTGTTTTTATCAGACTTTGATTTGAGACGCCTTTTTGCAACGAACTGATTCATTGATCTGGGTCGAACAAAATGCAACAACAAGGCTAATGAACTGCACTCAGAACGCCAAGAAGAACTACAGTCGTTGTACCAGTCCCTCCACGCGCAGAGACTGTTAATCTGACGTTGAGTACTTTCACAGTACTTGTGTGCCCAAACCTGATGTCTAAGTTCCTTTTGCAAGCAGTACTGTCTTGTTGCTTTCAACTCGAGTCGTTTGTTCTTCTAAAAACGAACACAAGGCAGAGCTTATGTCAGTTCAACGCTGAGATTTTAGTTTGAGAGTTTCAGGAAAACGAATCTGTTTGTTAAAAGACACGTTCGCATTTGGGATCTTTTTCTTGTTTAATAAAGCAAATATAAAAAATGACTGACAAACTGACCTAGTTCTCACCACCAACCTAAAGTAAGTCTATGCTCTTGTCAACAGAGAACCTCCACGACAATTTCTTACGGCAAACCCTAAACACTGCAATACCCCGTTGAAATCCGTTCCATCACAGCGTTTCGCGACCTATTTTTTGCAGCAGGTCGTGCCTTTCCCCTGGCATCTTTCCGTTGTACGCCCTTAGACAGTTTTGTGTATTGGCGACATTATCAAGTAAGGTGCACAGTTCAAAAAGCGAGCAGGCGCGTTGGACTAATTTCATGCGAGTGCGGCGGAAAAGCAAGCAAGGCAAGATATTTTACAGCGTTTCGACCCAAAAAACTCTTAAACATAATTGTCAGCTACTTTTCAACGTCCACCATTCAAGCATGTGATGTTGATATTTGCATTTCCACAGAAGACCTCAAATGATTTTCTTTAACATGCCTGTTATGAATTGGAATTGAAGTGGTCATCGTTTGCGCCTTTGTGAGGAAATCGTTCGCTGTTCATTTTTGCACCAATCAACATCCACGCATGAGCGGTTGTGTTTTCTCCTGGTGTTGCTGACATTGCATGCAAGTTGTTCGAAATACACTTTATTAATCCCTGTTATTATGCTACACAAAGCCATCTGCTATCTGAATTTGTGAATGTTGTCTATATTAAAAGCTGTTGTTTAACTGCCAGCACGGAAAACGTGAAGTAGATTTTGTGATAATTTTTCGTGCTCTCTTATCCAGAATTAAATCATGTGTGGCCGGATGATCTTTCTGATGATCGAGGATTAATCAAGATGGCCTGTTTTGATGAAGGAAAAGCGGAATTTACAGACACTTTGTATGTTGTGACTTCCTTAGAAGCCAAATGGCATCTAAGGAAGTATTTTTACTGCTTCTGTGATGCCACATAGTCACGTCAGCTCTACGGTGCACGTGCGAAACATGTGCAAAGGGTTGAATGTCAATGTTGGTTTGGTCAAAAATTGCACAACTGCGAAGAGTTGGACAAGTACGCAACTCAGTAGAGCTGACTATTCATCAGCTGCGGAAGTGTTGTTTAAAGACATTCACTTTAAGCACAAACACGTTACCTGTGCCTATTTTTCAGATTTAGTCGTTGATAGCAAAGAAGAAGACGCATACGAAATTTCTCATTCCTGACGAAAATATCAGGATTTCTAATAGACAAGCGAAGGAAAGTGATCGAAAAAGATGTGTATTTTTCTTAAAACAGTGCTGTTTAGGTGCAAAAATCCAAACGTCAGTCTTCCTATATTTACTTGACTAGAATTGCAAATTTTGTTATTTCTTCACAATTCCACCAGTTCCCTGTACGTAGGCGTATGAGACCAAAAAACTGGGGGACTAGAGCGTTTTGCCCGAAAAAGTAAAAGTATGTGCATACACAAAACGTAGATTTTCAAAATGTTTTGCAATTTAACTTCTCCAAGTAATGACAAGATACATCTAATGCAATTTTCACCCCACTGATACTAGAGAAGAGTTAAATTGTCAAAAAAAGTTTTAAAAAGTGATTATAATTTCGATACAAATTTATTTTCCATGTTCCAAATGATTTTTGCCCCAGATAAAAGTAGTTGGGAGGCTACAGCCCTCTTTGCACTCCTGCCTCCTACGCTTATTCCTCTGCTCATGTTTGTTAAAACAAATCTTTGCTGTACATTTCTAACGTCACAATCGAATCTAACCGCGGTTTCTCACTTTTCATTATTATCAATCACCTAGCCATTTGGGGTTGTGGAATATGATTGCAATGGTAGAACAGTTCCAAAATTATTCAGTTTGGAGAATGTGTCAAAACCCCATCAAAGAAACAGTTCGCTCACGCGGGCGTGGTAGAATATAGCGCATCCGTATGCATAGTCAGGTGGCCCTGGGGGCCATGCCCCCCAATTTTTAGCATATCTGGTAATTTTGTGCTTTAAGAAGCGACGTCCCAAACAAAATACTGTTGCTCGCCTAAAGTCAATCATTTGGAAACAAAGAATAATTTTGTGCTGACTACGCCACTGAGTACACCTTCAACGCAACTGTTAAAATATGTCAAGAGCCGGTCTTCGTGTTCGTGCGAAAAATACAGAAGAACAGGGGTGGGCAATTATTTTTGCTCGGGGGCCACTTTGTGAAAGCCGCATTTAGCGGAGGGCCGTACCAGTGGCTAAAAATTCAGTATTTACAAAAGCGATTTTAATTTAGAAGACGTTCCTAATTTCAGAAAAGGCCTCAACGTTTTATCCTCGTGATTTTCACTACACGCATTCTCATACAGAACTCACAACCTACATTTTAGGTTCACGTCTTGGTACATCATTAAACACTCAAAAAGACTGACACAGCTGCAAGGAAAACCGATAAAGATTGTCTTGCTTGATTAGTTTGTTACTTTAATTTGAAGTTCATATGCCTTAGGTCGCTGTCAACGGCTTTCTGCATTATCACTCCAAACACAATTTTTGTCTGAAGTTTTCTCGCTTATTTGCTACAAAACGTACATCCCTGTTAGAAAAACAAAAAACGATCATCTTCCCTTTCAAATGCAATTCTGATCCAAACACGCGTCTTATTATGCACGCCTAGCTGGGTTGCAATAGTACCTGCGTAGAAGTGAAGATGCCTAGGCATTCCTGCAAGGAAAGCATCACGCGCTGAGCATGCCATTGTTTCCCTGTTCCTCGGGCCGTTTCAGATTCAGTTCCTGCTTAAAAGTTTGTGAAGACGGTCCGATCAAAGACCACCTTCTAGATCTAGTCTCCTGAGACTTTGGTTTTTAGCTTTGTTGTTAGATATGTTTGTTTACAGAGACCTCTTGCACGCCGTATACACTTCGCACTAACAATTAGTATCCCTGGGGACTCTTGTGGCATATTAGCGCGTCTCTCGAAGGTCCCGCGCGATATCTCCTGCGTGATTGGCATCGCCAGAGACGTGCTGCTGAGGCATGGCCTATGGTCCAGACACAAGTATCGTCACCGAACGGATACTCCCATGAAGCAACTACAAAACTACAGAGCAATGTGATTTCCAGCAAGCAAACTAGTGTGTGATGTTTCAGATCTGGATGAAAATGATGTACCCCTTATTTGGCATTTACAAAAGATAAAGGAGGTTTTGAAGGAGAACTGCAGCATCTCAAAACAGATCGAAATCTTTTTATTTCTTACAGACGAATGGCGCTGCTGTTTTGGGCGGTTGTTGCGGGTTTGGGGATATTTGCAACAAGCGTGAAACTCATCTGGACCGATCATCCAGAGAAAAAATGAGCGGATTACTAATTGCTAACCATCGAAAAGTAAAATAAGACCAAAACTTCTTGCGGTGAGTTGTGAACTCAAAAAAAGGACATTGGACATCTTTTCTTTGCAGGCGAGACAGAGTGGAATTTTTAAAATTGCTGAAACCTTATTGAGATTTACGAAATAACGCTCTCGGACAGAAAACGAGTTAAAGCATATTTTCAGTTATAGCAGAGATTCATTACACAGTAGAGGTTCAAAGCTTTAAAAGATGTTGTTGCAGAAGTGAATGAGGAATGACATAGAAACGAAATTGATATGTTTTGGTTTCGGAGAAGGTAATGCACAAACTGGTCAATATTTCAGAATGTGTTGGTGATGAGGAGTGGCATATGTCTGATTTTTATCTTTTCGGGAGCAGGGTTGCAAAATAGAAAACAACGTCTTTCCTCGGCGATCTCTAAAGCACACAGTCGTACTTCACTTACATACTGTAATGAGCACATGACGCATACCCATTGCCTAGCATGTATATACCCATGAAGACATCACAACCTGGCCACAAACAACAAACAATTGTTTATTTAGGCTTTTATGATACACTGCCCTCAGCATACATTGCAGTATGTACAAAATGACAAGTTGTCAAAAGTACAGCCAGAAAGTAGAACGTAATACTTTCACTGAAATAAAATATACTAGACTTAGCGCTTAATATCATGCGGTGAATTACAAAATGCTGTAATCCTGTTAATGACCACTTCAGAAATCAACATTTCAAAAATGATCATTGCCGATTCATCCAGACCAGGGGTGAGGAACTTATTTATCATCAGCGGCCGCACGAATTGTGGAATATCGCTGGCGGACCACGGAAATTTTATAATTTACCTTAAAATTATACTTTTATCTTCATCAGGAAAATAAGGAGAGAAAGCCATGAGAAGTGAGAGAGACTCCTCTTGACTTACTGTTCAAGTATCTGCTTGTCATCCAGTATCGTTTTGATGCAATGTTGTTTTCTTAACTTGGGTAATGAAAATTTTGATGTGGGCCATATTAAAAGTTTGCGCGAGCCGCATTTAATCCACATGCAGCAGGTTCTCTACCTCTGATGTAGACACATGTGAAGCTATCTCTTACATTTCTTGCTGGTCAACAGGGATCCTTAGAAAAAAACGCAACTCAGCAACAGTGTAATGTAGCCAGCACAAAATTTTAGGAAGGCAAATCTTTTGACTTTAAGCGAGAAAAAGTATTTTGTTTGGGACACCGCCTCTCAAAGCACAAAATGACAAGATATGCTAGATATTTTTTGGGTGGCGTGGCCCCCTTGGTCCCTCCTACCTACGCCTATGCTCAGAAATCGCCTTAGGGAGGTTGTTGAGGTAGTGCAACAGCATAAATGAATCAAGGATACATGGGCAAAACAGACTGAACAGTATACAGTAATATCGTATCAAGTCAGATATTGAAACAATGACCAGAAAAAAAAATCTGAAACAAAATCTTTTCACCACTGAAAACTTGAGCAGTAGTACGGTCTGAAAAAGGGTGGGAAACCTTTCCCTAGTCGCGGGCCAAAAACGAATTGAACAAGGAATGGCGGGCCGTACTAATTTTCCAACAACAATTCCGTTCCTTTTGCTGTATATGATGCTGATAAAACTCAGGAATTTACTGAAATTTTAATTAAATTAACTCTTGATTTTCAAAGTTCATAAGGAAAGCCCAAAATACGACAAACACTACAGCAAAGTGCAGTTTCTCATGAGTATGCAATACAAGAAGTAGCAAGGAGGGCATATTCACACAATATAATACCACTATGCGTCAGGCGGGCCATATAGTTACTACAATTTGTAAAGTGGCTGTGGGCTGGATGATTTTGCTTAGCGGGCCGGATCCGGCCCGCGGGCCGTAGGTTGCCGACCCTGGTCTTAAACAAGCACGCTACAGATGTTCTTTCACAATTACCGCTGCAGAACCGTGCGCTCTGTGCTGTGATATTTAGTGATACATGGGCTATTAGATTTTCCTCAAGAGGTTTTGAAACTTTTGGAATTTATGCAGTAACAGTTGTCATGCTTAATGTTTTCAACACATTCTGATCTCGAATGAGCTGAGCAACAAAAACTTTGGTAACGTTTGAGCTGTAATAGGTTATGTCCATGAAAAGGCCACCCCTCAACACTTGTTTGCATTTGCAGAGAGTTTTATTTTCCAATAACTTGATGAATTTCATGTAAACCCATATTTTAGTGAGATTTCTATTGCGTTGGTTTGTTTAACGTGGAGAGCTGTTTCCATGAACTGGTTTTACGAGTTTCTTTAAAGTTTTGCTCTAACTATTGTTAAAATTTTGTGATTGGAGATAAGAAAAGATGACTACGATTAAAAGTCTTACGCAAGCTAGACATGCATAGGCGACTCTACATGCATTTTTCCAACTTGGGAGTAAACGACACTTAGTCGAAACTGACTCCCAAATCGAGAAAACGTCTTTATAACATTAAGACACCTACGACAAAATTTGCAATATGTGAAGGAGTCTCTCACCTTGTAAAGCAAAAACTATTCTTGAAATCGTTGCTCATAAATTGCAATAAACTTGTCATTCGTTAGTTCTTCTGTTCTGAAGTTCAGAACATACATTATTATCATTCGTGTGGTGGATAGAGGGCTTGTATTCAACAATCTACATTTGGCAATTGTTTTTTCTATGCACAGGGCTACTTCATAAAAGTCAGTGATTGGCGCAACAGCTGGAAATGCGACGGAATGCGCAGTTTTTGTTTGGCGAAAACTTTCACATAACGCCGCGGGATTATCAGTGCGAGTTGTCTTTCACGCTTTCGTCTGTTAATTTGCGTGCAATGTGTTTTAGCTTCAAGTCATTACACGGATTCTGATGATTAATTACATCCACATAAATTTTCCTCTGACCGGGTTGTACTAATACAAAACTTTTTAAAGTTGTTTTTTCCAGAAAACGTACGTAGAGCTTTTAGAACTGTTATTTGATATGCTCAGGGCTACAATCGATCTAGAACCAAAAATAAGGACTGCTGAGGAAATGTTTGCACGACTATTGTCAGATCATACACTTGCCTATTTATCTCCAGGAAACACTTGCTTCAGCAATGTCTTATTCTCGACTTCCTTCTTGTAATCGTCACGGAAATTTTTTTTTCGCTTGCTTATTTCTTGAATCAATTAAATGTTGAACCTTCGCTACAAAATCAGCTTTCCTAAGAATTCTAGCCAGAGTAGACAGCTTACAGTGCTAACTAACAACAACGCCTGATAGTGCGTCACGTTTCTGCGCGGCAAGATTGCACTACTTTGATGACGTCACAAAACCTTCTTACAGAATGTCTACGATGAGATAGAAATGGTCTGTATGTCCATCAGATATTGCTTATTTAAAATTGTTACGCTACAGAAAATAAGAAAAAATAAGCACGCAAGTCACAAACAAGGACATTTCTTAGAAATAAGGACAGTGATATTTTCTAAGACGTTGTACTGAAAAATAAGGAAAATCTAGCGCTGGATATGCTGTAGAAGAAATAATTATAAGCAAAGAAATGGTGTAACAACTAATTTTGAAATGGTATATTTGTTAGTTTTTTGAAGTTGAGTGTTTTCAAGCACAGATTGCTGACGCTGTTCTGTTGGTTGTGCAAAGTGTATTATTTTTGGAAAATTCTGATTATTCTCTGTAACAGCACGAAACACTCAACTTGCTTCAAATAGATTGCGTGATCAGAAGTAAAACTTTAAATATACTTCTTCCCCATAGAACACGTTATCCTTAAACAATAGAAATGAAAGAGCTCTCCTGGTGAACTAAAGAGCTTTTTATCATCAGCCACTGTTTTCGCAGTATGCAACTATCTGCCTTCATCAAGCTCGGGCGAAAATTTGTATTGAACACAAAAATTTCCTACTAAATCCCCAAAAGTTCAGTTTAAAAAAGTGAATTTTTAAACTTTTATCCACAGCACTTCGAAGGATGAGCCAAAATTAGAGCCTCCAAGGTCATTGCTTCAGTTAACGTATTTCTATACTTAGTGGTTTCAGGAAACAAACTAAAAGAAGTGTTAATCTTAAAAAGCCATCTAGAGGAAATTGGAGCATGGTGCTTCTTGCTTTACAAGTGAATGTATTTGATTCCATTTGAATAATATTTTAGGGCTGAGAATGCGTACAGATACGTGAAATTGATTTCCTATTAAAAAACATTAGCTAATTGATTTGACTGCATCACCTTTGCAGAGACTAAATCCTTGTATATTGTAATTTAAATGAAAAATCTAACAGCTCCAAACAGTTGCACGCTGGTTTTCGAAGAATCCTATAAAAAGGGATACGTACATTTTCATGTACGTCCAACAACAATTAATCACCCGTCTCAATTTATCAGCTCATGTCAATTAATCGGATTGTAAAGTAAAGGAAGAAACAGTTACTGAAACAAGTTATTAAAATGTCTCGCCAGTAGGTACAGAGAAGCACATCACTTAACTAGAAATTTCATCGATGAAACATAAAAATCCTGTTTTGCTTAATTTTTGCAAAACAAGAAACATTTTGACTAAAAGTTTTAGCGCCTACTCCCAGATTGGCTTTTGATCACCTATTTTAGCTAGAAGCTGCACCCCAGTAAATGTTATCTATCAGTTTATCTTACAGTTTAAAAAAAATGTTTTCTTATTACTTTTTGTAAATTTTTTTATTTAGTAATGAGACTTTATTGCATACTAGCAATTTCTAGTTGCTTCTGGCAGTGATAGAAAAACAACTCTGTTGTTAAAATCTACAAATGTACCCATTCGGAAAAGTAACAAGAGTTTCAGGTTTTGTTAGCAGTGCAATCCTCTCAATCACGAATGGTGTTCTTTCAAGAAGCTACCAGTCTTTGACCGTGGTTTGATATTAAATCTTTTCGGCAAATAGTGTCAGTAAGTTTGACTTTGAGGTTGCAAAAACAATGAATATGATTAAGTCAAGACTTGCTTTCTGAAAGCGCGCAACGTCTTGCAAAGGCAAGGTGAAGATAGTTGTTTTCTCGGGAAAAAAAACATATAAAAGAGTGCAATTCGATAAAAACTTCTTGAAAAGTTACTCAATTTGAATTGAGTGACTCACGCAGCACTTGAAACAACAAGTGACGTTTGCCTACCAAATGGTATTGAATTGTTTCAATTGATTATTTTATTTAAAACTTGATTTGAAGAACACCTGCTGCAAGCTAAGTTTAAGGTAAATCAAAGTAAACTTTCCTGAAAAAAACGATTTTGAGAGAAATAATAACGGTATCATGCATGAGCTGCAATAGGTTATGTCTATTAAAGTGTATTTCGTTTTGACTTGGAAAGTGTGCCATCTGCTTTCATTTTTAATGCTTTTTTCAAAGTGGCTGACAAAGTTGGCACAAAATAAATAACACAAGGTTTCGTAATTTATTGTTTGGATATTTCACTCAAATGTTTCGGATGAAGTGTGGAGCTAATTTTAAACTGAATAAACGTGAATTAACAGAGCGCAGTTTTAGTTAATGAGCATATTGTACTTGCACTTTGTACAAAAAACACATCTCAATTATTGTTTGTAGTAGATCGTAGATTGTATTTTGACAGCAGTAAATCTTTATTAAAATTTTCTTTTGTAAGCACCTAAAAGTTTGTTGTTTCTCTACGGCAATTATCTTAGGAAATATGCCTCGTAGTCGTACAAACTAAGAAAACATGGCAGCTATGCTCACGCGGTTGTATTGCACATTACTTTGAACAAATTCTGACTCACCATCTACAGACCATACAGAAACGCAGAAAAAATAACAGATGAGGATGAGAATGAGAATTTAAATTGGCTTGGAGAGAAACTTGTGCCATAAATTACTAGATCTGTAACATTGCATTTTAATGACAGAACACTCAGCCATGCAAACAACAGTTGTTTCCAAAATTTTTGCCTATCTGTTAGTTGAAATGGTACTATTTCCTTCCCTTTTTATGTTTTTTCGCAGACCCTTTTCGCTGTCATTTGTTTAGTCAGGTTCAAGAACTTCCAGTTATGGCAATTTACTTAAGTTATCCTGTTCAAAGATGATTTCCCTATCAGCTTCGTGTATTCTTCATGCTTTTACAGACTTTTTGCATCTGAAACACCCTCAGTGTTTCTCTAGGCCCTCTTTGCTCTCTAATCCTTGTGCTGCTGGACAAAAGGCGAACGAGAGCACTTGTATCCAAAACTTAAACATGACTCTCGTAAAACGTTCAGAACTTCGTGTACATAGTCATGCCGTCTTCATCTGTAAATTTGCTTCACCATGTTTCGTGTTTGGTTGTTTGTTTCAAATTTGCTTCACCATGTTTCGTGTTTGGTTGTTTGTTTCAAATTTGCTTCACCATGTTTTGTGTTTGTTTGTTTGTTTTCTGCCTGCATGTGTTTGACTTCCAACTATTGTTTTTTTAACACTACACAAAAAGTGATAAGTGGAGTTGGTTGATTAGAAGACCAACATGGTCCTTCACCAATCCTATGTGACACAGTGACACTCGTGTTTATATTAATCGATTCTTTTTATCAGTGTTTTCATTTATTCTGATTTCCACTGACGGTTGGTTTCCGTATTGCGCAATGGCTCTCAGTATTGCTTCTCTTTAACAGCTGAGTCATGCCAAACAATAAACTTGACTTGACTAACAAAACTAAAAACGAAATCTTTCTGCAACTCTAGCAATATCTGCATACATGTTTAAGAGACGCAATAAACAGCAATTCATGCGTAGTGCTTTAAACTATGTAGGCCTGAAAAAAATTATCATGTTTTCTGATACCATACATTAGGACTGATTGATTGATTGGTGCAATCTGTCTAGATTTACGCCATTTTTGAAAAACATAAAAAGTCAGATTTCGATCCAAAACCGCTTGTCAGAATGTTATAGAAAATAGTAGGAAGCAACAAGCAAAAGCCAATGTTTTAAATGAAATCGCATAGGGTCTTTCAAAAAACGGTTGTTTTCATCATAAGCAAATTTTTTTTAAATAATTGGTTTTTACTTGGTTGTTAATTCTATGACTAGGCAAGATTTCCAAGTTTTACTCTGCCAGTAACTTCACGAAAGTCGCGCGGGACAATGTAGGTTTACGTGATTCACCACTCATAGTATAGCTTGCAGTCTATAAGTTTATATCTGAGTCATGGCTCCACCAGCGCCTGCCTCTGGCCGTGGTCAGAGGGAATACGGCCAGTGTATTGGCCTATGTGCAAGTTTGATCTGATTTCATCCACCCTCAGTGCATTAACCAGTGTTCCTGCCCGTCACTTGCCTCTCTTCAATAAATAGCCATCGCCTTCCGAATGTCTGTGTTTTCTGTGAGCTTTATGTCTTCAGTATGCTTTTTTATGCTTTCTGTAAAGCCTCTGTGCAGTATTGTTTTGCTCCCCTTTTCAGCCATCCTGGCTAACACCATTTTGTTTGTTAAAAATAACGGCTCCTAACCAAATACACCAGTTTTTCCTTAAATGTTTAGGCCTAAGCCTGTGGCAATTGACAATTAAAGGTATAAAAATATAAAAGAAAGCTTCACAATCTGTTCATGAAACACATTTTACTTCTCTTTAATTTGATCTCGCAATCCGAGTAGGAACGCACCACTACGTATTCGCCTTAGCTTGTGATTGCTTTTGAAAATTGTGGAATCTGAATGTTTACGTACTGTGTTTGACTTCAGTGTATGCAATAAACGAATAAACAACTGTACGTAACTTTACTGCGAAAACATTTTCACCCAAGCTCTCTGATGTTACCAGGTTTGGAGGTAAGCGATTTCGTGGTGTGAGGAAGTCGTTTACAACAAACAAGAGCGTTTATTACGCCAAACACATCAGCTGTGAGTACACTTTGTACTTGTGGATAGTCTGAACTCTACGAGTGGCAACCGCGCCGCTGTAATTTTCTCCTAAACGAGTACGTCACACCACTGAGACGTAGACGTCCTAACAGTTCATGCCATCGGTTCGTCGTTCCTCTCTGCCATTGAGCTGAGCTTGATGATCGACAGTGACTCACGCAGTAAATCAATTAAACGAAACAGCAACAGCCAACGTGGTTTTCATTTTCCCGTTTTAGATCTTGCAAAACTTCTGATTGCCTCTAAGTTCCACTGGCAGTGTGTTTTTGAAAAACAAGCTTAGAGGTTTGTTGGCATCATCGGTTGTTTAATTTCAAGCAAACGTAGCTTTAATACAGTTTTCCCAGCATCATATTTCGACTGATTGCAAGTTTAACCTTGACAAAACTGTGGACATAATTCTAAATTGTAGTTTCCAGTTGCCCGAAAGGGAAATTTTTTAAGAGTCAGTGATTTAATAAGACGGCTGAAGTTAATTTCAAATCTATCGGAAAGATTTTTTTGACAACATTCTACAAACTTATTTTTCCAGAAAAGCTGAAATTATCTTTGATTAAATGAATTTTATAAATTGCGGTTCAGTGAACTTTTGTTACATCACAGGCTAGAACCAGTCAGCGCACCAATGCCTCAAAACTTTTTTACAAAAGGTAACTCATACCACCATTGTTTAAAAAATCCTAAATTTACTCGCTGTGGTCCTGAGCTCTTTTCATATAATTTTTTAACTTTGTCATCACAAACATGTAAAAACTACAAATTGCTACGATAGCCTAGCTAATATAGTGGATTACTTGTACCAATAGGTAGCTTGCAATGTCGTGTAAACGGTATATACTAAGGCAGCGTATATGAAGCACTTTCACCGTCCTAGCTGGACTGGTTTGATGTGTTATGAAGTCAATTATGTTGAAATAATTATGTTGAAGTTTCAACACAAAATACTCTTTAAGTCTAATAATTTTTGCAACACCCTAAACAATATGAATGATCAGCAAAAGCGTCCAACGCAAATCTTATGCTCGTGTAAAACTCAATCCGTGGATTACTTTATTTGAATCTCAAAAATTTTAAGCACTTGTCATTGCAAAAATTAACCGCAGCAAATGCTCCTTCACTCAGAAAAGCCCTGCGGTTTTTAACCAATTGAACTAAATTGCCTTTATTAGCACCATCATTGTGATTTAAACCTAACAAAGCAACTGGCCATCGGAGCATTGTCTTACACCAGCATAGAGAGAGGCTGAATATAATGCCGGAACCTGATTTGACATAGTCTGTCGAGCTGGCGGCTAAAATGATCATGGAAATTTTTTGAAATTCCCGATAACCAATTATTGCCAACCTCCACTGCAGGTCTATTAGAGACAAAGAAATGTCTTTTTTTAAAGACTGGAGTTGTGCAGTAAGCTGCATAAGAAAAATACGTGGTTCCACATTTGCTGGGTTCACTTTTGAAAAAACGAGCCTTTGCATGAAAGATTAACAACGCGACAGAAAAACTCAGACGCATCGCCAGGAGCCACAAGATTTCCACTTCTCTCTTAACTCTGTTACGTTTAGCTATAACTGTTGAAGCCATGCACAGTGGTGCAGGAGCTGGTGTGAAAGTGCACCCCCAAAAGTTTTGATTTGTCAAAAACTTGAGAAAAATCTCAAAAAAATTGGGCAAATAAGTTTCGACATTTTTTATGTTGTTATTGAGTGTATAAATAAAAGTTTATTATGTCATAGAAAACTCTTTAAATGTATATATATATATATATATATATATATATATA